>Ga0210405_10006187_pt1 | contig 10748 bp, 11 predicted proteins | sample IncBWH11MmetaG_FD_155492 | JGI IMG/M metagenome (GOLD analysis project Ga0210405, IMG submission 155492) | Forest soil microbial communities from Barre Woods Harvard Forest LTER site, Petersham, Massachusetts, United States - Inc-BW-H-11-M | ecosystem: Environmental > Terrestrial > Soil >... | reverse complement strand
AGTCGCCCCCGAACCCAGCACCCTCACACTCCTGGGTCTCGCTCTTGCGGGACTCGGATTCTGCGCGTGGCGCAAACGCTCCAACCAAGCGCCTGTCTGCAAATAACCGTTCCAGTTCGCCGTGCCGACCTAAAATCTGCTCCGTGTAGGGAGTGGCGTCGGCTTCGAAACACCAGGCCATCGTTACGGACGCGTCCAGGACGAGACTCACATCCGGCCTTCTTCAATGAGGTCTTTGATCCTAAGCCCCCCGAGCGTAAGCCCCTTGCGAAGTTCCCGGATGTGGACGACCGCGTTTCTTGCGCGGCGCTTGCGCTCTTCCTGTGTGGGTGACGGTTCCCCCGTGGAAACTCTCTCCAGTGCCTGGTCGAGCAACTCGTCGAGACTGTGAAAGCGTCCGGACCGCATCAATTCCTCAATGCGCCGCTCCTGCTCGGGTTTGAGTTCTACCGTCATATCTTCAACCTAGAGGAATTTTGTCCGAAGAGCAAATATGAAGCCGAGCTGTTGCCCGACTGGCACTGGTCAGGTCAAATAGCATCACTCCCGTAGAAACACCCGAACGATAATCCGAGCGTTCCCGATCCGGTTGACACCGGGCGCCCCGCAAAGGGATGATTGTCGCGTATGGGATTTTCCCTTTGGCTGGCCGTACCCGCCGTGCTTGCCTCGCAAACGGCGTGCCTAAAGCCCGCGCCGGTCAACGTGTTTCGTTTAGGTGAAAAGGTCCAGGTCGGACCGCTGATTTACAATGTGTTCGGGACCGAATGGCAGGGGCAGATTGGAGAGGGTCCGCAAGCTCGGATGCCAACTCACCGATTCCTCAAGTTGCATCTGACCGTCGTCAACAGCGGCGCGGAGGTGCTGTCGGTGCCCCCTTTCAGGCTCATCGACGAAGCCGGCCGGAATTACGACGAATCGATGGAAGGCCAGGGAATTCCCCAATGGGTGGGAATGATCCGCAATGTGAAGCCTGCCAATACTCTGGAAGGCTATGCGTTGTTTGACGTGGAGCCCAAATCCTATCAACTGAAATTGGACGACGGCTCCGAATCCGGCAGGGTGACATTGGTGGACCTTCCGCTTCAATTTGAGGTGAAAAAACCGGCCACAGAGCTTCTGGAACCACCCGCCAAGATTCTGGAAGCGCCCAAGTAGGCTGGCTTCAGGAAAATGCGATGAACGCGCCGATTCGAGTTTTACCATTCGTTCTGACTTTGGCTTTGAGTGCCGCAACACCGCCAAAATCATTCAAGATCGTCGACGCCGGTATCCACCAAAGTGAAGACGGGCCGCTAGTCGAGAAGGGAGCTGCTTTCGTTCCCGGAGAGGTGATTTTCTTTAGCTGCCGGCTGGATGGATACCAGGCTTCGGCCGCGCAGCGAGTAGCGATCCAATATGAGTTCTCCGCCGTCGACCCAGCCGGCGTTCCCGTGGTCGAGCCTATTAAGGGAAAGATCGATACCGAGCTTGCCCTGGAGGATAAGGAGTGGAAGCCCAAGATCCGCCAATCCGTGCTGGCGCCGCCGCTGGCCGAGTCGGGAATTTACAAGATTCGATTCTCCGCCAAGGACGAGGTGAGCGGCGCGGTGGCTTCGACTGAGGCGGCCTTTGAAGTTCACGGCCATGCGGTTGAGCCCAGCGCGACCCTGGTGGTCCGAAATTTCCGCTTCTATCGCACAGAAGATGACGCCGAACCGCTGAAACTTGCCGCCTACCGGCCCGGCGACACAATCTGGGCGCGCTTCGACGTCACCGGCTACCAGTTGGGAGCCGGCAATCAGCGCGACGTCGCCTACATTTTGTCCGTCAGCGGTCCTGGCGGCCGCGTGCTGCTGGCGCCGCGCGAGCCCACCGTGGATAAGGGATCCTCGTTTTATCCCATGAAGTACGTCCCCTGCGTTATCAGCCTGAACCTTCAACCCAATATTCGTCCCGACGAATACACTATCACCGTCACTGCCCTGGATCGCATCGGCAATCAAACCTACGAATTAAAGCAGACTTTTCGGGTCGAATAGGTCCAGCACTGCAACAATCTCTTGCGGTAGTCAGGCCAAATAATTGATTTTCCAATGGTTGTAAATTGGCCCTATAATCGCTGCTAAACCGGTGAAAGGCGCTCGGGAGGCCAATGCCTGACACCCAAGTTACGAAGAATCAGTCGACTCAGGCCAAGCCGCTCTTTGTTTCGTTCTTTGAGTGGTTCGGTGAGTTGGGAATCTTCTTCGGACGCCTGGTCCATGGCGCCCTTGCCCCTCCTTACGAAGTCCGGGAATTCATCCGTCAACTCGATGCTGTAGGATCGCTATCGCTCCCGCTGGTAGCCATCGCCGGCGCCGCCACCGGAGTGGTGCTATCTCTCGAGGCGCGCGACAGCTTGATCCGTTTCGGCGCCAAGGGATTGCTGCCTGCTCTCATCGTGTACTCCATCATTCGCGAGAGCGGTCCTATCATCACTGGATTGGTGGTCAGCGGTCGCGTGGGCGCTGGTATCGGCGCTGAGCTCGGCGGTATGAAGGTTACTGAACAGATCGATGCCATGGAGGCATCGGCCGTTAATCCCTACAAGTACCTGGCAGCCACGCGAGTTGTGGCCTGCACCTTGATGCTTCCCTTGCTGACTCTGGCGGCGAATTTCTGCGGCATCCTCGCCGGCTGGATTGCCACCACCCTGGCTGAGCCGATTTCACTCCGTCTCTTCATAGAGCGCGGTTTCAAGATGCTGACCTTCAATGACTTTCTTCCGTCCACGGCCATGACGGCGGTATTTGGCTTGATTATCGGTCTGGTGGCATCCTTTCAGGGCATGCGGACCAAAGGAGGAACCGAAGGTGTGGGACGATCCGCTACCACCTCGGTGGTTCTTTGTTCACTGTTTGTGATTCTAGCCGATGTTTTTCTGGTTCGATTTAGCCTGGTGTTTTTTCCGTGAGGAACAAGAATGAAAGGCGTCAACAACAACTCGAAAGATGACAACGGCAAGCCGATAGTGATCAAAGGTCTGCACAAGTCATTCGGTGTGCAGACGGTCCTGAACGGAATCGATCTCACTGTTGAGCCCGGCGAAAACCTGGCTGTCCTGGGCCGGAGCGGCACCGGCAAGAGTGTCTTGCTCAAATTGATTATCGGCCTCCAAAAGCCCGATTCGGGATCAGTCTGCATCCGTGGACAAGAGATCACCGGTCTCTCCATGGACCAGTTAAATGAAATCAGGAAGAAGATCGGGTTCCTGTTTCAGCAGGCGGCGCTCTATGATTCCTTGACCGTGGAAGAAAACGTCGCCTTCCCCCTGGATAGGCATCTCAAGATATCCGCCGCCGAGCGCAAGGAAAAAGTGCGGGAGCTGCTGTCCGGCGTTGGAATGAATCAGGATTTGGACAAGCTGCCGTCGGAAATCTCCGGAGGTATGCAGAAACGCGTCGGCTTGGCGCGGGCTCTGGCCTTGGACCCTGACATCCTGCTCTTCGATGAGCCTACCGCCGGGCTCGATCCGATTACTGCCGCCGAGATCGGCAAGTTGATTGTGGATTTGAAGAAGCGCCGCAAAATAACATCCGTGGTCGTGACTCATGACATCCACGGCGCAAAGACGTTTTCAGACCGTTTAACCTTGATGGACAAAGGCAGTATCGTGGCTGAAGGAACTTTTGAGGATCTGCAAAAGAGCCGGGACAAGTTTGTCGTCCAGTTCTTGAAAAACGGCGCATAGGTGGGACTATGTCTAGAGAATTTCGATTAGGCGTATTTATCGTTTCAACGCTGCTTATTCTAGCCGCCGGAATATTCATAATCGGCGACAAACAACTACTCTTCCGATCGACCTACCATGTTAAGACTGACTTCCAAAATGTCGTTGGGCTTGACAAAGGGGCCGATGTGCGTGTGGGTGGAATTCACAAGGGTACCGTTAAACGCATCGATCTGCCGCACCAGCCAGATGGCAAAGTAACTGTAGTCATGGATCTCGATAGTACAACTCGAGACATAGTCAAGAAAGACTCCCTGGCTTCCATTAAGTCCGAAGGGTTGCTGGGTGATAAGTACGTTGAAATCTCCTTCGGATCCGATAACTCGGAAAAACTAAAGGATTGGGACACCATTAGCAGCGAGCCTCCGCTGGAATTCGCGAACCTGATGAAGAAGACCGACCAAATCCTGGACACTACCAAAGACACGATGCAGAATGTGGACTCCATCAGTTCCAAGATCAATCAGGGCCAAGGCACGATGGGAGAGCTCATCAACGACAAGAAAGTATACCAGCAGGCCAACGCTGCTACTGCCGAGGCTAAAGCCGGGGCCACTGCCTTCCAGGAAAACATGGAGGCGCTGAAGCACAACTTCCTGCTGCGCGGCTTTTATAAGAAGCGCGGGTATGAAGACGAAGCCGAGCTCAAAAAGCACGAGATCTCCCAACTGCCCAAGGAGCCTTCCATCAGGAAGTTTGACTACGATGCCAAACAGCTCTTCGACAAGCCGGACACAGCCAAGCTCAAGAGCGAAAAGGTCCTGAACGAAGCTGGTAAATTTCTAGAACAAAATAAATTTGGCCTGGCGGTTGTGGCAGCCTACACATCGATGAAGGGCGATTCGGAAAAGGATCGAGTGCTAACGGAAGCCCGGTCCATGGTTGTTCGCGACTATCTGACTGAAAACTTCAAGCTGGACGATACCCGAATCAAAACCATCGGCCTGGGAAAAGCCGGAGAAGCCAGCGACAACGGCAAGGTGGCAATCATCATCTACCCTGCCGGCGCCGCGCCCCAGTCATCGGCACGATCAACCCCGCCCCGATGAGGCTTGGGCTTTGTACTACTATCCATCAGTTTCTTCGCGCGCCGCGACGATTTTGTGGGGCGGGCCCCCTGGCCCGCGGCCGACCCCCTGGTCGGCCTCCTCGGTCGCAGGGCTGGCAGCCTGCCGCCGATTGTCAATCGGCGCACTGCCGCAAGTTGCACTCAGCTACAAGATGCCGATTCCTGCCCCACTACCCCCTCAATGACGAAGTAGATATAACGCGTTATTACCATCATTCACGAAATACACTCCATCCCTTTCCGGAGCCACAGCCAGCCCGAAGAGAGTACCGCCCCCGGCCCCGGTCGCATCCACGCCACGAACCGATACCTGCCCTCCGCTCGGTGTAGTCTCGACCATATTCCCGTCATTCGCATTCACAGTCAGAATGTTATCGTTCGGTGCGATCGCCAGCCCCAGCGGTCCATTGAGCGCCTTACCCGCGGACACAGTGTTTCCAGTCCCCGCGCTCCCCGGCCGCGTGACCGCGTCGGGTATGGCTGCAATCCGGTTCAAGACCGTGTCGGCCACATATAGCGTCCCATTCTCGCCCAGCCCCAACCCGGTCGGCCCGATAACCAGCGCCGCGGGATCCGTCTTTTCTTCGAATCCCGACCCGATAACCGTGCGCATCATCTCACGCGGGTTCGCTTGCCCGTCCGCACCCTCATCCGGAATACTCAGAATAATCCGCAGCACTGTTCCCCTGGAGACCACCCCGCCGTTTCCAGCCACGGTACCATTCAGGACGTTGGACACAAAGAGGACCGCCGCCCGGTCCATATCGAGCGCAGTCATGTCCCACGGTCCGTTGATCTCTCCTCCCGAGAGTGTCTCGACAGCTTGTCCAAATCTGTTCAACACGATCAGGCACCCCGCTTGGGCGGTTGCCGCACTCCCATCCGTCGTAGGCAAGCTCCCCACGATCACCCAGCCCGATCGCAGGACCACCAGCGCTGTAGTCAAGCCGACGCCGCCCGGACACGGACCCGGAAGCTTGGACGCGTCGAGCTGCGCGAACTGCTTGACGCCGCCGCCCGGCGTGATCGCGACAATGGTGGTCCCGGTCCCTTGGAAGTTTTTCGCGTTATTGAAATTGCTCACCAGGATGTCGCCCTGGACCAAGGCCCCGGTGGTTTGCGGTACCACAGCCACACCGTACGGATTTATATCGCCGTTGGAAGGTACTGTCGAAGCAATCTTCTGGATAGCCTTCAACGGCTCAATAAAAGAGCTGGCCGCCTGTGCGCTCGTCGCTAAAATGCAAAGACCTATAGACCATCTCATCGGTTTCATACATCCTCCTTTTTTTATTAAATCCCGGCATTTTCACCAGCGATGTAAACTCTCGTTCACGGCGATGTAAACTCTTTGTGAGGATTGCTTATGAAGATGACCTTCGGAATGCTCGCGAGCATCTTGGTTGCCACCACTGCCCCCGCCGACGATGTGCAGCTTCAGGCAGGCGTTGCACGGGCCGACATCACACCCGCGAGTTTCATGACAATGTATGGCTACGCCAACCGCAAGTGCGGTCCCGCCAATGGAACGCACGATCCCCTCTACGCGAAAGCCTTGGTGCTAGCTACCGGCGAATCCCGTATGGCCATCGTGACGCTCGATCTTGGTAACATCGTCGCGCCGAATCTCGGACCCAAGGTCGCCGCCACGCTAGGCATTCCCGTACTGCTGCTAGCGGCATCGCACAGCCACTCCACACCTCTGTTCGTCCCAGGATCGGTGGAGCAGGACGAGTTGGAGAAAGAGATTTTCGACGCCGTTGAGCGCGCCTCAAAGTCGATGTTCCCGGCGCGCTTGGGGATTGGCCGTGGCTCGCTTCAACTCGGCTACAACAATCTCGAACGCGTGCCTTATGGCCCTGTCGATCCCGAATACATTCTGCTGAGCGTTGAAGACATGGCCGGCGCCACGCGTGCCCTGCTGGTCCACTACGCCTGTCACGCCGTGGTACTCGGCCCCACCAGTTGCAAATATTCAGCCGATTATCCCGGCGCGATGCAAGCTAAAGTGGAATCGCAAATGAAAGGAACCCAGTGCATGTTCGTCCAAGGCGGCGCTGGCGACATCAACCCTCTCTTCGAAGGCCGCACTGGAAAAGAGGACGAGGATTTCGCCACCATGCAAAAGATGGGCGAATTGTTAGCCGACGACGTTCTGCGCTCCGCGAAAAAAATCCGCCCCACCTCGCCGATGAGTTATCCCATCCAGGCGATCCAGAAGAACATGACCTTTTCCGACCGCTGGGATAAAGAGAAAAGCCTCAACGTCGGCGTGACCACGGTACTCATCAACCGCGAGATCGGAATCGCCACCGCCCCCGGCGAGCCGATGCACAAGCTGCAAACCATGTGGAAGAAGGAAGCTCCCGTGCGCTATCCATTGTTCTACGGCTACACCTACAGCTCCGAAGGCGATTGGGCCGGCTACATCCCCGACCTGCGCTCAGCCGCTCATGGCGGCTACGGAGCGGATGTCACCACGCGCATCGAGATCGGCGCCGGCGAACAAATCATGCAGCAGCAGTTGATCAACGCGTATAAGTTGCTGGACATGTGGCGGGATAAACCGGGTAGACCGTAGCCCCAAGCGTCAGCGAGGGGGTTTGAGCAGGCGCGCCTTACTGTCCTCGGGGCGCGGGGCGACATCTTGGAACGGCCGCTGCTGGCGCGGCACTTGGCCCAGCAGAAGCGCAGTGAAGCATACCAGCGCAAACAGTAGCAGCCACGTCAGGCATGAAACAATCCTTTGCATGGACCTCCTTTAGCGTGTCACAGTTCTACTTTCTAATCTTAGTGGGATCTCCGGTCACGCCCTGATGAAATTTTTATTAGCCTGTAGTTTCAACGACTTAACTGAAATTCCCCCTTGCCATTCGAAGATCGACTGCTACGCTTGGAGTAGAAGGTAGTCCAGCGCTTTCGGATTGCCTGATGAGTATTTGGTGGGCCCACCAATCATCGTCCGGTGGAGCGGATTTTTCGTTGACGATGCAACCCTGCATTAAACTACGTACAGCCTAACTATGTCTTTTTTATCTGTGTTGATCGGCGTCCATCCATGGCCAAATTGGCTTTGTTTGGCAAATACCACCCCTCGGGAGCCCAAAGATTGAGTATAATTAAGGTCCGCGTCCAGAAACCAAAGAACTCACTACACGTCCATCGGACGGAGGAGTGTCAGTGGCGGCGCGAAAAGACACCCAAACCCTAGGCGAAACCAGGCTCAACGGCCCTGCAATCATCGGTGAACTGCTCCGAAACATGGAGCTCGGCCAGTTCGAGATGAATTATAGCGTCCTGCTCCCCTGCATTTTTAGTCTATATCTCCACCCGGACGATTTCACCCGCCTCGCCGGCGTATTGGATTTCATCGTCGACGATGCGAAACGAACCCTCTGCGCCCGCGTCGCCCAACTGAACGCCAAGCCAACGCTGCTGGGCCTGCGGCGTCCCGGCGCCGCGCCCAAAGAGTACAAAATCGCCGGCCGCGATTGGGTCATCGAGTTTTTTGCGGACACCGAAGGCACGGTCCCCCTCGGCGACGTTGAAGTCCATTCCGATTTGAACGAAACCGCGCAGCCCGGCTTCCGCGGCACCAAGACCACCCTCATGGATCGCGACCCTTCGGTGACCACGCAGCGAACCGCCCGTCCCGAAACTGAAGTACGCCGCCCGTCGGAAAAGGTCTTTGGCGAGATCCGCTATGAAGATGATACCGGCCCGCAAATCTATCTCGTCACCCAGAACCTGGTGCGGATCGGCCGCGGCGGCGACCTCTCCATCGATCTGGCGCTCTACACCAACGACGAAGTTTCCCGCGAGCATCTGGTGCTGCGCCGCGACGCCGCCACCCGCCAGTTCCTGATCACCGACAAAAGCACCAACGGCACCTGGATCGACGGCAAACGCCTCAAGAGGGATGTCGAAGAACCGCTTCCGGACCGCGCGCAAATCGGTGTCGGCGAAGTCCTGACCCTGGCCTTCGAGGTGCGAAAGTGAAGACACTCTACGCCACTCACGTCCCCTTTGTGGTTCTCTTTCTCCTGTTTGTGGTGTGCCTGATCCTGGTGAACTGGCGCAAAGGCCGGCGATTGCCATGAAGACCCTTACCAGTTGGCGCGCCGGCATCGCCACCGATCCCGGCCTGCAGCGCCCCACTAACGAGGATCGCGTCTACGTCGATGACGACGCCGGCGTCTTCCTCGTCGTGGATGGACTCGGAGGCCACGCCGCTGGCGAGAGGGCCGCCGAAACCGCGGTTCACACTATCGCCGAACATCTCGCCGCCAGCGATCGCCCGGTGGCCGATCGAGTTCGTTTCGCAATCGCCGCCGCCAATAACCGCATCTACGAGCTTGCCCAGACTAACCAGGAATGGAGCGGCATGGCCTGCGTCCTCACTCTCGCCGTCGCCCATGATGACAAGGTGACCTTCGGCCATGTCGGCGATTCCAGGCTCTATCTGGTCTGGAATGGAACGGTCCGAAAGCTTACCTCCGATCACTCTCCAGTCGGAGAGCGGGAAGACCAGGGCGAGCTCACCGAGCAGGAGGCAATGCTGCACCCGCGCCGCCATGAAATCTTTCGCGATGTCGGATCAAGGCCTCGCGAAGCCGGCGACGAGCATTTCATCGAAACCCGTTCTCTGCCCTTCCGCCCCGATGCCGCGCTCCTGTTATGCAGCGACGGCCTCAGCGACGCATTGACGTCGGTCGAGATCAGCACCGTCATCGAGCACTACGACGGAGATGCCGAACGAATCGCTCTGGAGCTGGTCGATGCAGCGAACGAAGCCAGCGGCAAGGATAACGTCAGCGTCGTTTTTGTGGCCGGCCCCGATTTCCTGGGCGTCGGATCGAAAGCCATGGTGGACGCCAGGTCGCGCCACGCCATCACGCGAACACGCCGTCGCAGCAGGTTGCGCAGGCTACTAGTCAGCCGTCTCCCGTGGCTAATCATTGGCATTCTCTTAGGCATGCTCCTCTGGGCATGTTTTGGCAAGTATTTGCCCGCCGGCCCGTGGAGCGGGCCTCTGGCCGGCCATGCCGCCATTCGTGGCGGCATTTTTGGGTTTATGAGGCTCTGAATTCCATGCTGCACTTCAAGCGCTTCGGCCAATACGAAATCCTCCGCAAGCTAGGCCGAAGCATGACCGACGTCTACCTGGCCATCGATACCCGAACCAATCGCAAAGTCGCATTAAAAATAATCGAAGAATCCCGCGACCCCAACACGCAGCTTGCCCTGGAAGCCGAGCGCCGTGGCGTGCTGATCCAGAAGCAACTGCGCGAGGTCGATCCCCGAACCCTCGAAGTCTACGACTACGGCGAAAGCAACGGCTGCTTCTTCGTCGCCATGGAGTACGTCGAAGGCCGCAGCATCGCGCAAATCATCGAAGCCGAGAAGCGCCTCGACCCAACCCGCGCCGCCCGCTATGCGCGCGAAGTCTGTAACCAGCTCGACCGCCTGCATGCCTTCTCAACCGACATTGAGGGCCGCACGCGCGCCGTTGTTCACGGCGACATCAAGCCGTCCAATATCCAGATTGGTCCCAGCGATCAGGTGAGACTGCTCGATTTCGGAATCGCCAAAGCCATCACCGTCACCCATAGCCTGACGAATCACAACCTCGGCAGCCCCAGTTACTGCTCGCCCGAACGTTTGGCGAAAGGCCAGGTCGATCCCCATGCGGACCTGTGGGCTCTGGGCGCGACGTTGTACGAGATGGTCGCCGGATCGCCGCCCTACCAGGCGCAGACCACCCGTAAGCTGGAGACCCTGATTCAATCGCGGCGCCCGCCCCGCGCGCTGCCGGCCAGTTGTCCCGTTCCGCTGCGAGCGATCATCTGCAAGGCGCTGGCCGCGAACATCGAACGCCGCTATCCCGCCGCCGCGCAATTCGAAAGCGATCTCAAAGCCTTCTCGGCG
>Ga0210405_10006185_pt1 | contig 10751 bp, 7 predicted proteins | sample IncBWH11MmetaG_FD_155492 | JGI IMG/M metagenome (GOLD analysis project Ga0210405, IMG submission 155492) | Forest soil microbial communities from Barre Woods Harvard Forest LTER site, Petersham, Massachusetts, United States - Inc-BW-H-11-M | ecosystem: Environmental > Terrestrial > Soil >... | reverse complement strand
TTTTAGTCCCATAACGATTGCCGTCGAAACGAGCATGCGATCAGCCGGGTCTTCGTGCAAGTCTCCCGGCAAGTACGACGATCTCACCGCGATCTCCGGCGTCAGGGCCGCGATGCGCACACCCGGAAGCCGAAAAGCTCGCTCAATGTAGCTCTCTGCCGCGATGCCGAACTCCAATCTGCCCCGCCGAACCAGGAGACCGATTTCCCAGGCGGAAACCGGTGACAAGTAAAGCGCACCCGCCGAGGCAGCCTTCGAGATTGCGTTACGAGCGTCGGTCCGGAGTGGATCCCGATTCACCGTCCACAGCAATGCGCACGTGTCGAGCAGAAGCATGAACTACCTGCGGAGCGCTTCCCATTCAGCGCCAAGCGGTTCGGTCAAGTCGCCGTGAATCTTTGCCAGACCTTTCATAGCCCCATAGATGGGACCCCCGGCGTCGCCAATGGGCGACAACTTGGCGACGGGCTTGCCGCGTTTGGTGATAATGATCGCGTCACGCTTATGCTCGCTGATCTCGTCTAATAGTTGGAGGCACTTCGCTTTAAACGCAGCGGCCCCGATTTCCAAAGTCTGTTCCATTTTCACCACCTGGTCATCTCACATGACCAGTTTATCAGATTCCAAACCGGTGGCCAAGTTTTTCAAGAAAGCCCATCCCCCTTTCGGCTGATAGGCGGACGTCGACGTACACCTCTTAGAGGTGGGTCTGTACTCCCATCGAGACTACTAAGGGATAATGACCCTAGTTCTAAGAGTTGTAGTGCCCATTTAAATAGCTTATACTGTTGGAGTTACATACAAGTTGAGCACTGTTCGGAGGATCTAAAAACGAATGCGGAAAGAACTGGGCTTTGCCCTTGCAGGGATTGTGTTTGCGTCGGTGGCGAACGGGTCGTCATTCATCATCGACCCATTTGCTGATACGCAACAACTTACGACGAGTAATAGCAGTAACGTGGCCGGTAGCGACCTTCTTGGCGGTTTCCGGTACGCATCCATCACCCAAACAAGTGGAAGCCTCACGGATTCATTGAACACCAACGCGCCAACGCCGAATGTTCTCGCTCTCAGCATGGGCGCCGGTGACACCTCGGATATGAGGCTGCTATATGATGGGACCGCAAACACCACCGGCGTGAATGCGTTCGGTCTGACCGGTATTGACTTCACTCAACTTGGGACCCTCTCGCTAATCAGGGTTCACCTGGAGTCAGGTCAAGCTAACAGCCTGACGATGAACGTCTACGCAGATGCATCGGACTATTCGACGGCGACCATCAATTACAGCAACGACGGTTTGTTCCACAATTTTGACACTCCCTTTACATCGTTCGTGGCCACGGGCGCGGGCGCGGACTTCACCAACGTGAAGGCTTTTGACGTAACCATTAGCGGCGTTCCTCAACAGGATCTTCAGATGGCCTTCATCTCGGCCGAAGCCAGCTCGACCCCGGAGCCCTCCACGATGCTATTGCTGAGTGGCGGACTAGTCGGACTTGGTGTTTTCTCCCGCCGTCGCCGGCGCAGCTAATTAAACCGAAATCTCACCCTTCGCCGCCCAGCCTGTCTGGGCGGCTTTCTTTTTCCAGCGCCCCGTCCACCACTCATTTCGATATATAGTAGTCGATGTCGGCTCGCCGATCTGGACTGCGCTCATCCCTCGTCCGAAGCTCAAGTAACGTTATGAAGATATTCTCCAAGGCGCCCTGCCGCGTGGATCTGGCCGGCGGAACGCTCGACATCTGGCCGCTTTATCTCTACCATGCCAACGCGGTCACGTTGAACTTCGCCGTGGATCGCTATGCAAGCTGCACGCTCGAGACCCGGTCCGATTCCCAAATCGTGCTCCGCTCGCGGGATCTGCGCGGCGAAGAAATCTTTCCCAGCCTGGAAGCGCTGCAGTCCGCTCGCGCCTACAAGCTGCCCCTACTAGCCTATCTGGTGAAGTTTTTCGCACCCGCCACGGGCATCGATCTATTCACCGACTCCGAAGCTCCCGCCGGCGCGGGCATATCGGGCTCGTCCACCTTGATCATCGCCGTCGCCTCGGCGCTCAATAAGCTGACCGGCGCGAAGTATCGCATCGAAAAACTGCGCGAAATCGCCCAAAATATCGAAGCTCAGATCATCCAGGTGCCCACCGGCGCCCAGGATTACTACCCAGCCATGTACGGCGGCGTGAGCGCGATCGAGCTGTCGGCGGCTGGAATCGCGCGCAAAGCCATGCCCGTCGATCCCGGCGAACTGACCGGCCGCATCGTGCTCGCCTACACCGGCGAGCCGCGCAATTCCGGCGTCAACAATTGGGAGGTCACCAAAGCGCATATCGATGGCGATGCCAAGGTGCGGCGCAACTTCGACCGCATCGCGGCCATTGCGCACGCCATGCGGGCCGCGCTGGAGAAGGCGGATTGGACCGAGGTCGCGCGGCTGCTGCGCCAGGAGTGGGAGAACCGCCGCAAGAACGCGCCCGGAATATCCACGCCGCTGATCGATCGATTGGTCAAGGTGACGCGCCGCGCCGGGTCGCTGGGCGCGAAAGCCTGCGGCGCCGGCGGCGGTGGATGCGTTGTGTTTCTGGTGGAGCCCGGCTCGAAAGCCGCCGTCTCGGAGGTGATCGAGCGCGAGGGCGCGACCATTCTCCCCGTGAGCGTCGCCCCGCATGGAGTGCGTATCCGAGAACTGCATGGCCGCCCCGACTGAGAAGGTTGGCATTTATCTCCGCGTCGGCGTCTATATCTTTCTCTACCTCGTCGCGCTATTCCTGTTACCCAATCTGCTGATCTGGCTGGGCGGCTATTTCTTCGGCGGCATCCTGAGCCAATTCGCCGCGGCCATCTGGGCCAACTGGCTGACGCTGCGAATCTACTCGCGCCAGCGCCTGGTAGACCTCGGGCTGCAATGGAACCGGGCGTCGGCGCGGAACCTGGCCTTGGGACTGGCCGGAGGACTGGGCTCCGCGGCTCTAGTGCTACTCCCACCACTGGCGGCGCATCTCGCCAGCCTGGGACCCGCCAGCGAGCCGCGCGCAAGCTGGGACGTCTTCCTGTTCACAACCGCAGTCCTGATGTTGGGCGCGGCTGGGGAAGAGATTCTATTTCGCGGATATGGTTTTCAGATGTTGTTTGGCGTCTGGGGTCCCCACGCCACTATCTTCACGGTAGGCGCGCTGTTCGCCGTGCTGCATGGCGGGAACCCCAATTCCAACTGGCTGGCCGTGTTCAACACCGCCGGTTTCGGCATCCTGTTCGGATACGCCTTTCTGCGCAGCGGCGACTTGTGGCTGCCCATCGGGCTCCACTTCGGCTGGAATTTTACACTCCCGCTTTTCGGCGCCAACGTCAGCGGGCTTACAATGAAATTGTCGGGCTATGAGATGCATTGGACCGCGGGTCCTCTCTGGAGCGGCGGCGAGTACGGGCCGGAAGGTAGTATTTTGATTCCGGTCGCGCTGCTGGCGCTGTCGCTGTTTCTGTGGAAGGCTCCGATCCGAAGGCAGGAGCCTCGATTGCTGGCTGGTTAATATGCGTATCTGGATTTCTCTATTCGTTCTGATGGCGAACGTCGCGGTGGCCGAGGACAAGCTCGGCTTCGACGACCGTGTCGAGATCGTGCGCGGCCTCACCGCCGAATACGCCACGCTTAAGGCCTATCTGCCGCGTTCCAGAAAGCCATTAGCTTTCGAATCCACGGGTAAGTACGATCCCAAGGAGTGGGAGGAGATCGGCAAGCAACTGGGCCCGGCCGCCCGCACCGGCGATGCCATTCAGGTCACCAAGGTCACCCTCGAGCACGACAAAATCCTGCTCGAAATCAATGGCGGCATCACCAGCGGACGCAAGTGGTACGACCACGTCCAAGTCGGAATGGGCGGCGGCAGTGGTCCTATCGGCCAAAGCGGCACGCCGACCGCCGGCACCTACATCGCGATCCTGTTTCACAAGCCCCTTCCGGCGATGAAAGCCGCCGACGTGAAAAAAATGCTCGCGCCCGTCATGGACTTTGAAAAGCGCACCGCCACCGAATTGTACGCCGACACGCTGCCGCCGGAAGTTCAACAGGCCATCAAAGACAAGCGCGTCCTGGAGGGCATGGACAAGGACCAGGTCCTGCTCGCTCTAGGCCGCCCCGTGCATAAATCGCGTGAAGTCAAAGATGGACTGGAACTCGAAGACTGGATCTACGGCAAGGCCCCCGGCCGCATCACCTTCGTTACTTTCAATGGAAACAAGGTGATCAAGGTGAAGGAGTCCTACGCCGGCCTGGGAACGGAAGCGGCCCCCACCCTGCCTACGAATTAGCGGTCGGCTTTCGTGGCGTACGCACTCCTGCGTGCCGCGCCGACACTCGTGTCGTCGCACGGCCTGAGTGCGTACGCCACGCGAATTGACATGGTTATTTCCTAACCTAACCTCGATTCCACCTGTCATTGCGCGCCGATGGCGGAGCGGCGACGGATTTCAGTGAAGAAGTTCAACAGGACGGTCAACTCGTTGTTGGGTTTCTCATCGCCCTTCTTCGTGGCCATCACTACCGCGAAGCGTTTGTCGTCCGGAGCCAGAGCGAAGTTCGGGATCATAGAAAGGCTGGTAAACGCTGTTTCGGACCAGAGGCGTGGCCTGCCAGGCATGAAGGAATCCCCTTTTGTTTGGTATTCCGTCACCATGATCCGGCTTTCGTCGACGGTGCGGAAGAACAGTTCGCGCCCCGCGCGCGACCAAACCGGCATGACGCCGCCGGCATTCGAAATCTGCCATTTGCCGCCCGCGCCGGGGAAGGCCCGGACGTAGATCTCGCTCCTGCCGGATTCAGTGGACGCGTAAGCGAGCCAATGCCCGTCTGGAGAAAACGCCGCGTACGCATAGCCCGCCTGCGTATGGTGAACAGGCTCGGGATTGCCTAGCCGCCACTGCTCGGGATCACCCTGTACAGGCCAGATCGAGCGACCCGCTGTCAGCCACTTGCCATCCGGAGTAAAGGACGTCGGAAGATCGCCGCCGCTGGTCTGAGTTAGCCGCTGAGGTTTGCCGGATCCGTCCGCGCGCATCCAGAATAGACCGTCGTCCCCGAGATAAACGAGATGCCGCCCATCGGGAAACCAAATGGCGTGAATGGCTCGTCCGGGCCCAAAGGTCAGGCGCGTCATCGTGTCGCGCTTCCAATCATAGATCCAGGTATCCTCGCTACCACCGTCCCGCGCGCCAAGCGCCAGGCGCGTTCCATCCGGAGAAAAGAATGGATCTTTGTAGTTACCAGGCTTAGCCAGAAGCGGCTGCAGGCCCCCCGAGGCATCCAACCATTGAACCGTTGATTCGCCGGTATCGGGCTTCCCTTTCAGGTACACCACTGTACCGTTCCGGGATACATCGAACTGCGCGTTGCCCGAGATCGAGGAATACACCACCTCCTCCAGGATTGGAAAAAGAGCGCCTGTTATTTCGAGACGGCGCAGATCGAACGGGAGGGCAAACAGCGTTCCCTTGTCAACGAATACGATGTGGCCGCTGGGCAGGTAACGGGCAAACGTTGCCCCCTGGTGGATGGTCTTCCTGCGGCCGTCGGGCAGGGAGAGCAACTCGATAGCCGCGGTGTCAAAATAGGTTGCCTGATTGTTGGCGGTGAACAGCAGCGCCTTGCCGCCCGGCAGAAACTGCGGCCAGCGATGGCGTCCGTACTTAGCGTTATCCAGTTGGGTTAGCGGAATGGGGGTTCCTCCAGCGGAGGGGATCCGGAAGATGACTCTGCTGTGCACGAATGCAACGCTGCCGTCCTCGCTCCAACTACCTCCAGCGCCACTCGGCGCATCGCACAGTGTGACCGGCGCTCCACCTGCGATGCCGATCTTCTTGAGCTTGCCGTCGGCGAAGAATCCCACCGAGCGGCCGTCGGGCGAGAAGAAGGGGCCAAAAGCGTCTTCGGTGCCAGCCAGCATGACGGGACTGGGCTGATCCAGCCGGCGGACCCACAGGTGCAACTTCGAATCCGGTCCCAGGGCTGCGTAGACCAATTTCGTGCCGTCGGGCGAGAGAATCGGGCTCGATCTTTCTTGCTCGAGTTTGACGTCGGGGCCGAGATTGAGGTCGAGGCGCAGCAACGGCTGCTCGACTGGATGGCTGGCCGGCCACCATCTCGGCCCCACGATAGCGAGGGCCACCAACGGCCCTGCAATGGCCCATCGCAGCCAGGAGCGTCGCTTTGTGGCGGCAGGTGGGGGTGGTACGGCATCGTCCACCGGGTTGGCCAGATATTTCTGAATAGCGATCCGCGCCTCGCCGATGTCCCGCAGGCGCGTCTTAGTATCGCGATCGAGACACCGCCGCACAAGCTCGCGAACCGCCGCAGGCGTGCCGGCGGGGAGCTTGCGGACATCGATCTCCGCGCGCAACACGTCGGCCAGCGTGTGCGAGATAGTCTCGCCGGAGAACAGCTCGCGGCCAGTGAGCATCTCCCACAGCACGACGCCGAACGACCAGATGTCGGCCCGCTTGTCGACAGGCTTGGCGGCGGCCTGCTCGGGGCTCATGTAGGCGGCAGTCCCCATGATTACGCCGGCTTGCGTGGCGCGCATGGTGAGGGTCGGCGAACTGGCGGAAATCGGCGCGGACTGTTCAGGGACCTTGGCGAGTCCGAAGTCGAGAACTTTCACGACCCCCTCGGGCGTGATCTTCACGTTGGCGGGCTTGAGGTCGCGATGGACGATGCCTTTCTCGTGCGCCGCTTCGAGCGCGTCGGCGATTTGTTTGGCGATGTGCAGAGTTTCTTCGAGCGGCAGCGATCCGGCTGCGATGCGCTCGGCGAGCGTGGCGCCTTCGACCAGCTCCATCACCAGCGCGCGCACACCGTCCGATTCTTCCAGTCCGTAGATGGCGGCGATGTTGGGATGGTTGAGTGACGCGAGGACTTGGGCTTCGCGCGTGAAGCGGGCCATGTAGTCGGCGTCGGTGGCCAGGGCGGGCGAGAGGATCTTCAGGGCCACGGCGCGATTGAGCTTGGTGTCAGTAGCGCGATAAACTTCGCCCATCCCGCCTGCGCCTAGCGGAGCGAGGATCTCGTATGGGCCGAGGCGGGAACCGGCGGAGAGAGGCACCTGCGCTACCCTTTCTCGAACATCGCAAGCTCATGCGTCAACTGCTCTCGAATCGACAGGTGCCCGGGGTTGTCGAATCGGTTCACTCTTTCGCGAGCGTCCACGGCTAGGTCATATAGCTCACCTGGCCCTTTGCCCTGGTCCCGCAACACCAGCTTGTAACGGCTATTTCGAGCCATTTGCGCGTTGCGAAAGTGTCCGAACACCGAGTTGCGCCAAGGCTGTTTCTTCGGCAACCGCTTGCCAAAGGCCAGCGCCACATAGCTCCGGCCGATGGAGCCCGCCGGTGGCGCAGCGCCGGCCACTTCACACAGTGAGGGCACGACGTCATAGAGGCTGACCAGCTCGTTCCGCACGCTCTCGACGGGAACCCGCCCGGGCCAGTTCCAGATCATCGGGACTCGCACCACTTCCTCGTACATGTTGACCGGGTCCGACGCCGTCCCGTCGCTCCACAGCCCGTGCCGGCCCAGCAGCGATCCGTTGGCGGAGCAAAATACGATCAGCGTGTTTTCACGAAGCCCGCGATCGTGCAATTTGGCGAGCAACAGCGGAATCTGCGCGTCGAGTGCGCTAGTGGCGGCGGCGCATTTGCGCAAGGAGCCGATTACGTCTTTCAGCATTTCTTTGCCGTCAGCAGCGTTGGGCGACGCCGGCTCGCGCCCCATGTTCTCGAAAGTGGACTTGGCGTACATCTCGTCATACTGCGCCGCGTGCCCGTCGTAGGGCGGATGAGGACTCGCGTAACTCACCGTCAGCAGGAACGGCTTGTCCTTGCTTTGCTGGTCCAGAAACTGATGGGCCTTGCCGGTCACCGAGGCCTCGGGCTGTTCGCCGGATTGCCAGGCGCCGGCGTATCCGCAGTTGTAACCCTGGGCCGTCAGCGTATCGAAAAGCGTGGTCTTGCCAGTGAACAGCGAGGCGCGGCTCGCCGCCGACTGAGGCGCGTAAACGAAGTTTCGCCCAAAGAGCGTCCCTTCCTTGGCCAGCAGGTCGATGTGGGGCGTTTGGATATCCCGATTACCATCACAGCCAAGCATCCACGTACCCAGATCGCCGGCGACGATCAGGAGAATATTGGGCGGCGCGGCTAGCGCCTTTTTCTGAGCCGCAAGAGCGGGAAAGGCGAGGCTGCCAAGCAGGAATTCACGTCGGGCCAGAGACATAGGAATAGCTCCATCATGCCACAGTCGTGGGGCAGGTCCCCGACCTGCCAAGGCGCCGTCGGCGCCGAACTGGGCTGGGCAGGTCGGGGACCTGCCCCACGGAGCCATCCGAGTCATGCGCTCTGGTAAACTGAAAAGAATTCGGTCGGCGGCGTAGCTCAGCTGGTTAGAGCGACGGTCTCATAATCCGTAGGTCCGCAGTTCGAGTCTGCGCGCCGCCACCATTCGAATCACTTCCGTACTTCGGCCTCGATGGCTTCCAGCTCGCGGCCCGCCTCCGCCCATTTTCCTTGGCTCGAAAGCTCGCGATAGCGGCGCAAATGTCCGCGCACGCTTTCCAGCCGCGAATCGGCGCCGGCAGGCTGTGCAGCGGGTATCGATGCGCCCGGCGGCGGCTGCGCGATGGCCGTTTGCGCCACCGCGCGCGCCGCGCCGCTCAACTGCGCCAGCGCCTGTTCGTAGGTATCGGAATAAATCAGCGTGTTGCCTTCGGCCAGCACCACCTTCTTGAGTTGCGGCATGCGCCCCTCGGTGGCCTGGATATAAATCGGTTCCACATAGAGGAAGGTATCCTCCACCGGCAGCACCAGTGTCTGGCCGCGCACCACCTGCGAGCCTTGTTGGCTCCAAAGCGTGAGGTCCTTGGAAATATTCTGATCCTGATTGATACGCGCGGCAATCTGCATCGGCCCGAAGATCAACTCCTGCTTCGACAACTGCAGTACCACGATCTCACCCAGATGCTCGCCATCGCAGCGAGCCAGCATCACGCCGATCAGGTTGTCTTTGGAGCGCGGCGTGAAAGGAGTCAGCAGCAGGAATTCGGCCGTATCGGAACCGGGCAAGGTCGCGACCACATAGGTGGGGCTGACCGGCTGCGGCTGTCCATTCTGTCCGGCCACAAACCGCGCCAGGTCCCACAGGTCTTCCTTGTTATAGAAGGTCTGCGGATCGAGCATGTGGAAGGTGCGATAGATCTCCGCCTGTACGCGGAACAGAATCTCCGGATACCGCGCGTGCGCCCGCAGATCGGCGGGCATGGCCGAGGCCGGCGCAAATAGCTTCGGGAAGAGCTTCTGCCAGACCCGAATGATCGGATCGCCGGGATCGAACACGTACAGATTCACCGAGCCGTCGTAGGCGTCCACCGTGGCCTTGACGGAATTGCGGATATAGTTAACCTCTCCGTAGGCGTCCAAATCGAGACGCCGCGAGTAGGGGTGAGCACTGGAGATCGTGTAGCCGTCCACCATCCAAACCTGCCGCCCGGCCTCGGTAATGACCATGTAGGGGTCGGTCTCCCACTGGATGAAATCGGCCAGCGCCTGCAGCCGCGCGCGCACGTTGCGCCGGATCATCATGCGGCTTTCCGGGGTGAGGTAATTGGTGAGCAGGATGTTGGGATCGGCCTCGCGGACCGCGGCGGCAAAGCGCATCGGCAGTGAGGAGATCGGGAAGCCGCCATTGCCCTCGTAAGTATTCTGCACATTATCGCCGCCCGATGGATAGTTGAACTCCTTCTCCGCGGTATGCACGAACACGGGCTCGTGTGTGACTTCCCCGTAATAAATCTCCGGCCGTGTGAGCTTGAGACTGGGGGTCTTGATCTCCGGCGGCGCATTCTCGATGAGCAGGAAGGGCAGGCCGTCGGTCGTGATTTTGCTGACCTCGGCCAGCACCACCCCATAGCCATGCGTGTAAATGAAGTGCGGATTGATCCAGCGCGTGCGGGCGTCGGGCAGTTGCCGGATATCGAGCTCGCGCGGAGCCAGCAGGACCTGGCGTAACTGGCCGTCGATGGTGTAACGATCGATGTCGCTGTCGAAGAACGTGTAGTAAGGCCGCAACGCTTGAATCTGCGTGATCGTGTCGTGAAACGCCCGAATGTCCCACAGCCGCACGTTGTCGAGCAGGTTCTTGTGCCGGGCCACGTCGATACGGGCGGCGGGATGCGCCTTGAACTCCACTTCCTTGACTCGTTGCTCCAGCCCGTATGCGCTGCGCGTGGCATGAATGTGCCGCTCGATGTATGGCCGCTCGATGGAGATTTCGTTTGGCTTCACATAAAGCGAGGAGACCAGCGCCGGGACCGCGAACTGCAGCAGCAGCGCCAGTGGCACAATGCCGGCGAACAGCCACCGCCCAGCGCCCACCAGCCCGGCCGCGATCACGCAGGTGACGATCGCCACCCACTGCAGCGGCAGCGCTATCTTCTCATCCACATAATCCACTCCGGTCATGAAGCCGTGATCGTTCCACACCATCTCATAGCGTCCGAAAAAATACCGTACTGCCAGCGCGAGAAGAAAAATTGCGCCGGCGCCGCGCAGGAATTTCGACTCTAGTCCGCCCGTCAGTCGAAACATGCTGGGATCGATCTCGCCGCCCTGACGCAGGTCCGGAAGCGTGTAGCGGAGCTGCCAGCCGCGTGCCGTCAGCCAGTAGACCAGCGCGGAACCGATGGTCAGCGCAAACAGGAAACCGCGCAGCTCGGA
>Ga0210405_10006184_pt1 | contig 10751 bp, 8 predicted proteins | sample IncBWH11MmetaG_FD_155492 | JGI IMG/M metagenome (GOLD analysis project Ga0210405, IMG submission 155492) | Forest soil microbial communities from Barre Woods Harvard Forest LTER site, Petersham, Massachusetts, United States - Inc-BW-H-11-M | ecosystem: Environmental > Terrestrial > Soil >... | reverse complement strand
TCTCATTGATGACCGCAACTTTTCGCGCATCATTCATCTCATCAGCCAGAAATGTGCGCCCCTCGAGAAAAGGAATGTGAAGAACCTGGAAATAGCCTTCGCTGCTGAGTTCCACAGTGGCGGTTGGCTTCTCCTCATGAGCCTTCCCCGCAATTTCGATTTCGCTCGGGCAGCAATCATAGGGCACGTACGAGCTGGCAGTGGCGGCACCGGTGACTCCCGGCAGGGATTTCAGCCGCTCAAGAAGAGGCCGGTAGAACGCGCCGATTTGTGCCGGGGTCTTGTACCGGTTGGGTGGAAGAGGAACGCGAGCGCTCAGAACGTGGTCGATAGCGACGCCAAGAGGCACATGCGACAGGGCCATAAAGCTGCGAATGAAGAGGCCCGCGGTGAAAAGCAACGTAAGAGAAAGAGCCACTTCCAGCACAATCACGGAATTTCGCAAACGGGCGTTGCTGCCTGTGCCGCTAAGGCCCTTTCCTGCGTCCCTTAACGAATCCTGCAAATCGCAGCGTGAGGCTCTCAATGCCGGCACAAGGCCGAAGATAAGAATTGTACCCACGCCGATCACAAGAGCGAAGGCCAGAACCGTTGGGTTCATCTCAATAACCGTCTCGGACGCGACGGTGCCGTCAGGCATCGAAGTGGAAAGAACCCTGACACCCGCCCAGGCAAAAACAACGCCCAAAACTGCGCCGCCAAGGGCGAGCAACAGGCTCTCCACGAGAAGCTGCCGAATCAGACGTTGCCGACTGGCGCCCAGCGCCGCCCGAACGGCAAATTCCTTCTGGCGCGTCGTCGCGCGAGCCAGCAAAAGATTGGCGACGTTGCCGCACCCAATGAGCAAAAGAAGCGACACCGCTCCAAGGAAAAGGTACAGGCTGTTGCGGAATTGCTGAGGGACTACGGCGTGGCCGAAGTTTTCCACGCTGGCGTCAAAATGCTTGGGATAGTCCTTTGGGTATAGCGTCGCAAGCCGCTTGGCGATCAGCGTCATGTCCGCCGACGCTTCATTCACCGAAACGCCGGGCTTCAGCCGCGCCACGAACCCCCAATATTTGTCGAATTGCCCGCTTGTGAGAGTTTGCGCGGCTTCGTAGCTGCACGGTATCCAAAGCTCCGCGCCTCCCCACGCAAAGCGCGGGTCCATAACGCCAACCAGAGTGCGTGCCACACCGTTTAGCGTAAAGGTCTTGCCAATGGCAGCAGGATCCGAATTGAACTTGCCTTGCCACGTTTTGTAACGCAGGACAAATACCGGCGGAGCACCTGGCTGATAGTCGGCGTCCTCAAGCGAGCGGCCGAGAAGCGCCGGGACGCCAAGAAAATTGAAGCTGCCGGGTGTGACGAAGTTGCCGTCCAGGCGGAGACTGGTGTCGGCCCCCATCTCGACGACGTCGTCCTGTTGGTTGCCTGCGCTGTCTTCAAAGACATTGTTCTGCTTCCGGATTTCTTCAATTTCCGGCATGGTGAAGAAGCTGCGATAGTCTTCCGTCTTATCAAGATCTCGGATATGAACCACTACGAGTCTTTTCTGATCCTTGTAGGGAAACGGCTCGACAAGGGCGTTATCCACCACGCTGAACATCGCCGTCGAAGCGCCGATGGCCAGCGCGAGCGCGAAAATGGAGACAAAAGCGAAGCGACGGTCTTTTAGCAGGCCGCGCAGGGCAAAGCGAAAATCACGCACAAAAATGTCGAGTTGATTCTCCCAGCGCGTTTCGCGGCACTCTTCCTTGAAACTTTCCACGCAGCCAAATTCTAGATTGGCTCGGCGGCGAGCTTCTTCGGCCGACATCCCGGACGCAATGTAATCAGCAATTTGCTGCTCGAGGTGGAAGTGCAGCTCAGAGTCGAGCCGTTTTTCAACGAGTGGCTTGTGGCCGAGGCGGCGTAACCAGCGCATGAGCTTTTCTCAGTCAGCGGTACGAAGAATCAGGGAAACTGCGTCGGAAAGCCGCTCCCAGCCGAGGACTTCCGCCTCGAGTTGCTTCTTACCCTTGCTGGTTAATGTATAAAACTTGGCTTCGCGACCCGTGCTTGTGTCTTTCCATTCGGCGTCGAGCCATTCGCGCTCCTCAAGCCGGTGCAGCGCAGGGTAGAGCGAGCCTTGCGGCACTTGGAAGTAGTCTTTGGAGATTTGATTCAGGCGCTGGGCGATGGCATAGCCGTGGAGAGGGCCAGAGGCGACCACCTTGAGGATGAGCATGTCGAGCGTACCGCGATGCAGATCGTTTTTTTCAGTGGGCATGGTTGACACCTAGCTTGGCTACAGGTCCATATTCTACATATAGAGCAACAGCTGTCAAGACGGATTTGTGGTGAGGGATGGGGAGTAATTCCGAGTAGGCAGAGAATTCGCTAAAAGCTACCTATTATCTGCGGGTTAGAGCATCATGACTTCCTAACGTGGTGGGTGGCAAGCTAACAGCGAATAGTGAAGGTGGTCTCCTTCGGAGGGAGCGATTGTATGGGTACGTTTAGAAGAGGCGGTGGAGATGCGGAGTTCGAGATGAAGAGGGCCGCTCCGTTTTTGAAGTTAGGCGTAATTGCCATCGGAGCGCTTCTCGTGGTGTTGCTGTTCGGATTGTTTCTGGTTCGCGTGACGCGCATCGAACCGGGACACGTGGGCGTTCAGATCAACCTCGCCGGCAAGCAGCGCGGAGCTTCGGAGATACCTGTGCGCACCGGGTGGGTGGTGTATTCCCCGCTGAGTACGCAGATCATTGAATTTCCGACCTATGTGCAGACGGTGAAATGGACGAAAGACATAAGCGAAGGACATCCGCTCAATGAAGAGATGGGTTTCAACTCGAAGGAGGGCATGGAAATCTTCGTGGACGTATCGCTGTCGTACGCGATCGAACCGACGAAGGTGCCGGACTTCTACGTAAAGTACCGCGTGGCGGATATGGATATGTTCACGCACGGGATTTTGCGAGACGTGGTGAGGAACTCGCTCAACGAAGTGGCGTCCACGTACGTGGTCGAGGACATTTACGGAGAGAAAAAGGCGGAGTTTCTGCACAAGGTGCAGTCCCAGATCGAGCTGAAAATGTCGCCGGTGGGCGTGGGCGTGCAGCAGTTCGGCTTCATCGGCGCGCCGCGCGTGCCGACCGTGATTGCAACGGCGATCACAGCGAAGGCGCAGGCCATTCAAAAGGCGGAGCAGGCGAGAAACGAACTGCAGACGACTCAAGCCGAAGCCGCAAAGAAAATCGCGGAAGCGGAAGGCGAAGCTAAATCGCTGGTAACACGCGCGCAAGGCGAAGCCGACGCCAACCGCATCCGGCAAAATTCGCTAACGCCGCAACTGTTGGAGCTGCGCCGAATTGAAAACAACCGCGCGTTGATCGATAAATGGAACGGCCAGTTGCCAACGGTAGAAACCGGTCAAGGCAACGGGATGATCTTGCAGCTCCCGAAGCCGCAGTAACTGACGGGCCGAAAAGTGAGAAAGCCCACACGCAAAATCGGCCTATGGGCTGCCGGTGCCAAGGCTTCCGCTCCACCTGGAGAAGTAACATCACAGAGCTTTCCCCTTAAGATTCTCGCTAATGCAGAGGAAAGACCCATATATCGCGCCCTGGCCTCAACGGAGTAGGTCATGGGGGGTAGCATTCGTGGAAATCGAAACCCCTCGCTTGCTCCCCTGTCTACGCCCTATTGCTCGTCGGGGGCAAGAGTTACAGAGTTGTTCAGGCTGAACGTAAGCACAGTTTCAGCTGGAATGCTCACTTGCTTTCCCTTGGTGAGCACCTCGGCTCCCGCTCCTCCCGCGGCGCCGACTGCGGCTCCGATGGCTGCGCCCTTTCCGTGACCAACTACTGCACCAATAATTGTCCCGATCAAGGCGCCGCCGCCGACCATTTCCGCTGTGCGCTTGTTCATTCCCAGCCCATTCCTGCCTGTCTGACGCAGGGGCGCGGTGCTGATGCGATACCGCCGGCCGTTGACGGTGATCGCCTGAACGTCCAGCGTCATGTCATTACCCGAAGAATAAGTTCGGATGACGAGTTCAGCGGACGATCCCCGGGAGATTATGATTTCGCCGGCATTGTCTGTGACGTCCTGATCCACCTGCCCGGCATAGATCTGATTTGCGTTGGCGGTGTTCGAATCGATTTGTTCATTTGTCAGAATCGCAAGCCGAGTTCCTGCCGGAAGGTATTCCGGCTGGTTGTCGCCGCGCGGAGTGTAATTGTTGTTCCCGTTGTTGGAATTGTCGTAGTTCCCGTTGTTACCGCGTTTGTAGCCGTCGCGATAGGCGCTGAGGTCGTTGGGGTCGCTGGGTTGAGGATGGTAGGTGCGGCTGGCGCCGGTCTGGCGATCGCTCTGGCCGTCGCGCAAGCCCTGCTCGAAATAGTTCACGTTTACTTCCTGACGTTGCGGTTCATTGGTCGGGATGTTGCGGAAGCCGTGTTTGTAGCCGTCACTATAGGCGCTGAGGTCGTTAGAGTTCCTGGGCTGCTGGTGATCGGTGCGGTTGCCGCCATATTGACGATCGTGGCGGCCGTCCTGCAAACCCTGGTCGAAGTAATTCATCACTCTGGTGGGATACTCCTGCTGACTGGTCGCGATATTGCGATAGCCGTGTTTATAGCCGTCGCGGTAGGCGCTGAGGTCGTTGGAGTCGCTGGGTTGCCGGTGATCGCTGCGGTTGCCGCCATATTGACGATCGTGGCGGCCGTCCTGCAAACCCCGCTCAAAGTACCATCTTGCTCCGCGTTGATTGTCGTTACGGTTTTGGTCCTGATTGCGATATTGATCCTGGTCCTGCTGTGCGGGAACCGCCGCAGCAAGACTAGTCGTGCTAAGCCCGGTGAAGGAGATTCCTAGTGCCAACACCCATAGGGACTGTTTTAAGTTTCGATTCATTTGATCTCCGATTCTGAACTGTCGGGGATGCTAGACAGCGGCGCGGACTCTTGTAGGAGTCGACTATTGTCCACTCTGAAGCGATCGTGGCAGATCGAATGCCAGAAGTCTGCCCCGTATAGCACACCTTGAAGCCCGAATAGAGACGAGCGCGAACTCAGGAATTTAGGAACTGGGTGACGGACGGGAACTGGGGGACGCACGGGAAGTTTCCCGCTCCCTGAGACTTCCGATAACTACGAGCCAAATGAGGCATGTCCGACAAATATCAAAGTACGTCCCGTCTGTCCCCGATTCCCCCCGATTCCCCCAGTGCTGATCGCGGTGGGATGAAACACCGGGGCACCGGTCCACGTATATATCTCCAAGAAGGCTTGATGGCCTATTCGCCCATACTGATCGTCCATATTTGCGCGGGGAGCTTGGGGTTGGTGTCTGGGACCGCTGCAATGTCTTTCCGCAAGGGTTCCCCGCGCCATGTGCTGGCGGGAAAGGTCTTTGTCGCCTCCATGCTCAACATGGGCGTCTTCGCGGTGTACCTTGCCATCACGCGGCATCAACCAAATAACATCGGCGGTGGGATTCTAACCGTTTATCTGATCGGAACGGCCTGGCTGACCGCCAGGCGCAGAGACGGGGAAACGAGCCGTTTTGATTGGCTTGCGATGTTGATTCCCTTGGCGCTCGGTATTCTCAACTGGGTGAATGGTCTTAAAGTCGTGCGTAGCGGAGCGAGCTCACAAGACGGAGTTCCCGTCGGAATGATCCTTTTCATGGGTTCCGTGTGTCTGCTTGCTGCGGCGGGGGACGTTCGCATGCTGGTGCGCGGCGGTGTTTTTGGAGCAAAGCGTATCGCGCGGCATCTCTGGCGCATGTGCTTTGGGCTGTTCATCGCAGCAGGGTCTTTTTTCCTGGGACCGTCAAACCGCCCACTGAGATTGCTTTCGACAGTGGGGCTCGGCCAACATCTCTCCCCGGCTTTATTCAGCACAACCTTGTATTTGGTTCTCACCGTACTGCCGCTGATTTTGCTGATTTTCTGGCTACTCCGAGTCCGCTTCACAAATGCATACAACGGAAAGTCGATGGCACGTGGCGGCGAAGGTCAATCGCTGCTCACCTAGTATTCGCCCGCCAAGCCAGCAGCCAACTAGAAAACAGAAACTAGAGAAAAAGACGCCACCCTTGCAAAACCCCCAAGGATGGGCCACCCAAAGGCGTTCTTCGGAATTAAGGCGCGGCCACCCACCGAACAATCGCGTCCGAGGATTACTTCCAGTCTGCCGACAATCCGGCAGTTGTCCGTGGGCCAGAAGCCCGACCCCGGTAAGCAACTCCCGCTTGGGCGAGCAGCCAGCGCAATGAGGTGACCCTTCTTGTCGTGGCGCGCCAAGAGGAGTGCCGTTTCGAGGAAGTTAATGCGCGCGGACCCGCCACGGCACCATGCGGCTGAGCATCCCGTCTCGCACAATCAGCGTGTGAAACAGAATGGCTCCAAAATGGGCGACGAATGCCAGGAATAGGAGATAGGCGAGAAAAGTGTGCGTCCTCCGCAAGACCGCGTACAGCATCACGCTGTGCGGAAGAATGGGAAAAAGATGCAGTGACCCGAACAGGACAATCGGATATCGCGCGGCGGACAACATCCCCCAGCCGATCAGCGGTAGCACAAACAGCAGCGTATACAACAATACTTCGGATGCGTGTGCAACGAAGCGCTCCTGGGACGACATGCTGGCGGGAAACGGAGGCAGAGTACTGAACTGGCGATTCACGAAACGAATCACGACCACAATCAGGATGGCGATCCCCAACGGGCGGTGAATGGAAACCAGGCGATGGTAGTCGCCGAGCGATGCGACCATCGCAACGCCAATCCCCAGCATGGTCAGGACCATCGCGGCCATCAGCCAGTGCAGGAACCGCATGGACCCAGTGAATTGCTGCCGGTCGGTCGTCGTCCTGGCGCTCACTTTCGCACCTCTGAAGGCGTGATTTCACTCGGCTCTTTCGTTTCGCCTGCGCGCCTCGTAAACGACTGCGAGTAAATCGCCACCCGCGGGCTCAGCAAGGGATCGTTGGACGGCGCCATGCCGGCCGGCAAAACCAGCGGATCGAAATTGATGTCGCGCGCAGGACTGGTTTCCTCGCTTTCCACAGAATCGAGCGTCAGCGTTCCCACGTCCACCTGCTCCCGCCCCGCCGGCCACTGGATAGTAGCGTTGTCGGTCGGATCACCGGGTTGTGCGACCGTCATGACCAAGCGCCATTGCAACGGGTGCTGCTGGATGCTCGCGATCAGCCCATCGAAGAGGAAATCCTTGTCCTGGCTTGCCCCGGTCCCGGCCTCATACGGCTGCACGGGCGCGAGCGTCCAGCGCACGTAGGTGGACATGCCGTCCGCGTTGACGAATCGGAACGCATTGAGACTGTAGTAGGCGGCGTTGTCGAAACCGGACGACGGCGCATGGCTCTTGATGATTGCGAGGGCGCGCGCGGTTTCCGGGTGGCTCGCCAGGAACGCCGCCCCCTTCGCCGGATCGGGTTGATGCGTGTTGGGGTCGCGTTGCGATGCCACCAGGTTGTCGTAAAAGGCCTGCGGATCCTTGAACGGGAACACCGGCAGATCGATCATTGCGGTCCGCCACTGTTCGCCGTCGGGCAGAGAAAACTGAAGCCCCAAGCCGCGGACGGTGCTCAGCTCGTCGGTGGCGTGGGGATCGCCGCCGCCCAGGGAAAAGCGGCCGATCACTGGCACGCGGCCGCTCTGGAAGACGACAGCCTTCGAGAGGCGCGCCCCCTGCCCGTTGCTATCGAAAAATCCTCGAACGCATACGCCTTTCGCGTGATTGCGACGGAAACCCGAGTGGATGCCGTTCGCCCGCTCAAACTCATCGACGAACCCCGCAGGCGTCAGTTTCTGCGGGCTGAACCACCCGCCCAGATAGAGAAACGCTCCCACAACACCTAGAAGCAGAACGCCAATACCCGCCAAGCGGGCGAACCTGTTTCCTGCGGTCAGGGGCGCTGGATGCTTTTCCATCGATGCGGTTTCACCCAGCATCTCTCCGCTGCCGTCTCTGGTTTTTGGGTCCTGGTTGGCCCCTAACGGTGCCATTGCGCCCTCCCTTCCCTTTGGTCCGGAAACAGCACTTTGATGCAAAAGCAACCAAAACGGCGGTGCCTTTTTTGCGCGCCGCGCCGCAATCGGCCGCCGCCATGCCCTTCGGTCGTTACTTGCACGAACGGATGGATCATGAACCGTCCGCATGGATTCTGTCCCTTCGCGTTTAATCTATACTACCCACGAACAGCACTGGGCGGATGACGGGCTAACCGAAAATTGATCCACTGCCGATTTTTTCCTTGACGACCTGTTACTCCTGGCATATAGTTATTCTTGGATATTATTGCGTGCCTCTCGCGTAGCGCAGCATCTTGCTGGCGTTTTTGCTTTTGGACCCCCTGGCGAAAGTTCCAAGCCTTTTGTTTGCAACACTTACGAGACCTGCACAATTTTAGTGCAAATTAGGGCAATCAAGTCCTTTAGAATGAACACTTGCGTAAACCTATAAAAACAATCGACTTTAAGTGTCTTTAGAATGAACACTTCTGCAAAAACCGGGGGGAGGGTCTGACTTTGGTTAGCCAGCGACGGCTCTGGTGCGGACCAGCCTTGGATACGGGCGCTGGTGGCTTGGCACCCTTGATAACATTGCGGACCTGTTTCACTTGGCAAGCATTGCCGGGTGGAACGGGCTCTAACCAGCCGACGACGATGAGGCTGTGGCGTCCAGCGCCGGTGGCCTGGCGCCTTTGATGACGAGCCACAGCATGAACGCTATCTCGCCGATGACGGCGGGCTGAGTTAGGGTATACACCTTGTCATAATACTGCGGCAGTAGGATGCCCGTAAGGCTCATGATCACCCAGGCGAAGCCGGCGAGGCCGAGCCAGACGCCCAGGAACCGCGGCAGGAATCGCGACCGGTACACTAGCAGCGCGAGCGGAAAGAGCCACAGACCCGAAAATATCTCGGCGACCACAAACCCGTGAAAATGTAGATTGAGGAACAGCATCGCCAGAGCTTCCCGCTGAGGCTTTTCGATTACGGATAGGAAGTCAGCCCCGCGCACGAGGGCGAGGGCAGCGATGGAGTTCAGCTCATTCACAAACGCTATCGGGACAGAGACCACAATCAATCCCACCATGAGCGAGGCGTGCCGCCGGTTGACCCCCTTGAGCAGGTCGTATAAGGCAAGGGCCACAAAGATAAAACCGGCGTATCCAATGAGTTCGCCCGCGATGCCCAGGCGAAAGAGTGTCTCGGAGGCCGCGATGTTGCTGGCTGTCGCCGCTGCGTTTCCGTGGACGATCAGCTTGCCAGGAACGTAGCCCATGGCGAAGAAGCCCGCGATGGACGCGAGTACATACAGCAAGCCTGCGAATCTGCCTGGGTTCTTGGTGGAACTCATGTTGTCCTCGCTTGCCGGAGTTTAGCTTGAGGTACGGCGGAGGCCGTCAAGAAGTTACGCCAAGAGCAAAGGCGGGCGGGTTCCACTCAGCGCGGGCGCGTGGTAAGCCTGGCTTGTTTCCAGAGCCTTTCCCATTGCCAGATGCCGTACATAGCTTTGTGGGCGCGGTAGCCGAGCTGGTGGGCCAGCATCAGAATCTGGCCGCTATGGTGGGCCTCGTGCGAGAACATGTACGCGAACATGGTCCCTCCGGCCGGCCATGCTGGCGCCCAACCGTCGCGAGAGAACTTTGCAACGCGGCGATTCGGAGCGGCGGAGAGAGCATCCGACAACATGCGCAGGCACTGCGCGGCGCTTTTCTTGTGCGCGGCAGCAGCTTGCTTCATGGTGCAGCGGTGGGGATCGAGCGGCGCTGGACGCTTCAAATGCGGCGCGGAACGCCTCAGCCACTTAAGACGGCAGTTGTGCAGATGCGCGAAGATGGCCGCGATGGTCCGGCCATTGCCTTTTTCGCCCGGCGGGTGGGCGCGCCAGGCACGAGGGTCGAGATGAGAGAGGATCAGCTGGTTCATGGCGTCGTTGCTCGCGTAGGTTTCGAGCAGGCTGTCGCGAATCTCGGCAAGCGCCGCTTGCGATTGGACTGGCATGGGAGCTTCGCCAATTTACTAGGAACTAGCAGTCGCCGACAACTCATCGGTACTGAGGCAAACTTCACTGGCGTGAATTACACAGGTTTCCGTCGCCTCGTGCGCGTCGCGGCGTACTGATTTCAGCTTGAGCAGGCCCCCACCTCTCAATGCTTTCGCCATGAGCGGTTCCAGCGCGGGATCGCGGAGACTGCCTCCCGAAAATATCGCAACGGGCGAGACCATCTCGGCGGAGTAGCCGACACTATTGCGCACGATTTTAGTCATGATGCCCTGGCCAATCGCGGGATTAATCGCCATCGTGAAGGGCGCGATGAGGCGACCGCCTTCGCGCAGACCATTCAGCCAAATCGATTGCGGATGCGTCACGCCGCAATTCACGAAGATGGCGTCGCACAGACCGGGATCGAAGCCCGTGCCATCGCCCGCGTGCACCGTTACGTTCGCATAAGCCGCAAGATTTTCTTTGGCGCGCGCGGCAAGCCCAGGGTCCAACTCGACACCAACGACGCTGCCGCCTGCCCCGACGATTTCCGCCATGATGGCTGTGTAGTAGCCCGCGCCGCATCCGAGGTGAAAGACACAGTCGTCCGGCTTTAGCGCAAGCGCGTCAATCCAAAGCGCCAGCGACCCAGGTTGGCCGTTGTTGATGTCCTTGGAGCGGTCGAGGGAAATGACCACGTTGTGATAAACGTCGCGGGGATCCTCGACGCTGGCATACGACATCTGCCCCATGCCCGCGACGGAAAGC
>Ga0210405_10006182_pt1 | contig 10755 bp, 14 predicted proteins | sample IncBWH11MmetaG_FD_155492 | JGI IMG/M metagenome (GOLD analysis project Ga0210405, IMG submission 155492) | Forest soil microbial communities from Barre Woods Harvard Forest LTER site, Petersham, Massachusetts, United States - Inc-BW-H-11-M | ecosystem: Environmental > Terrestrial > Soil >... | reverse complement strand
TCACCTTATACTTGGCGAAAGCTATATAAGACAAGAGAAGTACAAACAAGGTCTGGATGAGATGCAGAAAGCTGCCACCTTGTCTGGGAGCCCGCTCTACATCGCCCAGGTAGGAGTGGGCCAAGCATTGGCGGGAAAGAAAAAGGAAGCGCTTCAAACCGTTCGCGAGCTGCAAAACATCGCCAACGAACGTTATGTTTCGCCCTACGGCATCGCGGAGATCTATGCCGCTTTGGATGACGAGGAGCAAACGTACAAGTGGCTTGAGACTGCCTATCGCGATCGTGCTGTGTGGATGTCGTACCTCGCCGTCGATCCAGTGTTTGATTCGATTCGGTCGGAAGCGCATTTCCGGGATTTGCTTCGACGCGTCGGTCTCTCTGCGTGAGCGCTTGCCTAGGCCTCAAACCTCAAGCATTCCGTTGGGAATGCCAAACTCCTGATAAGTCGCCTAACCGGACAAGTTCTGGGCTAGTACCTTCGCCTTTCCACGGTGAAAAACAAGTGATCGGAGCGGCATCCTCCAAGGGAGACTCGTCTGCGAGGCCTAGGTTGCGCCCAGGTTGCGGATTCTGCCGGACTCTTCCTTGCTTTGCAGGGCTAGCCGATTTATCTTCTTTCGTTTCAACGGGCTCATAAGAACTCATAATCCGCTGGTCAGCGGATTTGAATCCTTGATGCCTAAGGCAGTTTCTATCGTTGCTCGCAATTCATGCCCTCGACGTTTTCCGCTGATCACACGTGTTGTTAACTGAACTCGCTCATCGCGGTGTTCAATACTTAAATTCGTGCCCGTGGCGCAGAAGCGGATGTTCAAAGTAAATCCAGGACAGCCGGGCGATGAGATAAGAAATAACAGCTGCGGCCGCGTTTGTGGCAACGTACTCCCAGGACGGGGCATTCGGAACTAGATTCTTCAGCAAGAAGCCTCCACCGATGCGCACGGCATCGTGAATCAGGCAGAGGCAATTCGATACGCGTCCGATTTCGCCCAGCCAACGGGTTCTCGCAATCACGGCGATCGGCCACGTTAGCGGCACCAACGCCAACATAAAAACCCCAGCAACGAGCCTCGTTGCCATCGAAGACGAAATCAATCTGGCGCAGGTGGTGTTTGGGAGTATTGCGAACGGGATATAAAATGCATTCGTGCCAGTGCCGCGACGAAATCCAGAATTGTCCAACTGCGAAGTGCGCAAATCAGTGCGTGATTCCTTTGGTGTTTCCAGAACACTGGAAGTCGTGTCGGTCGTGAAAGGCGTAGAGCGGGCGCGAAGGGCTGTAGATAGCTTTACAGATCGTCTGACTGAAGAAGAAAAGAAGGCAGGAATCTTTTTCTACTGGGAATACACTTCACCTCGAATTGGTCGAGGATGACCGCGGCGCAATTTTCGCCCCCGCCACAGATCAGCGCTCTATTTGAGCAATAATCGTTGCGGTTCACTAAAGAGAAGGTTTCCTGTAGGTCACTGGCCGCGGAATTCCTTCGGCGATTGCCTTACTCTTGAGGCTCCTCAAGTTCTCCGCGGGCCGCGAGCTCAACCGCGCGTCCTGGCAGTTCCAGAACCCAACACGGAAGGGCTACTCGGCTGGTCTGGGAAAAGTTCCCAAATAGTCCGCCCCCGATGGGCAGGGCTGGTGGACTCGGAGCACGACCGATGTAGCCCGCGGTAACGTAGCATCGCAATCGAGTCGCCAAATCACGTCCAAACCGTAATTAGGCGACTGCCAAGGCAATGGCTTGCTGGAGCATCAGATACGGTCTGGAAGATTGAAAATCACAGACTCCAATCACGAACCGTACTTTCACAAGTGCGCAAAGTTCTTGCCAAAATGTGCAACGAGCTTGGGGAAAAACGGGACAAACATTGGCTTGCTGTCGAGGACGCTGGTACGCTGCCTTCGGTAAGAGAAAGATTAGAAAACGCGGTCCTTCTGATCTAACAAAGCCCCAGAAAAACCGAAAGCATTTCAAGTCTATCCATCGCATTAGAGATCTGTGATTTTCTAATGCCCAACCAACACGCTTTCTGCATTACGGGGCCGTAATCGTAAGCGCGTTTCGATGGCACGAGGCAGAATCGTCTGGGGTGTTCCTGCAAATCGTCCGACCTCACATCACTAATCAACCGGGGCAAAAACTCAACCGCGGCACCCGGAATTCTCTGCTAGCGTCGGCGGCTAAGCTCCGCCGAAGGAAACTCACCAATCGCGCGATGTGGTCAGTCATGCAGGACGATACTCAACATCGAACTATTGATGTGAAGCCCACCGTTGTACCTGATGAAGCCCAGCTTCTTGAATTTGTTCAAGAAGAAGCTGACCCGGGAACGAGTCGTGCCGATCATTTCCGCGAGCATTTCTTGCGACACGTCCGGAAGCACTCTTTCAAGTTCACCCTCCTTGCCATAGCGGGCGAGCATTAGTAATGTGCGAGCTAGGCGCTTTTCGCTGGAGTTAAAGAGCTGATCGACTAAGTCCCCCTCGACTCGAATATTCCTGGAGAGCATATAAGAAATGAATCGGTCAGAGAGCGCATGTTCCTCATGAAGGACGCGCATCATCTCCTCTTTTTCAATCACGAGGACAATCGCCAGTGTGATTGCCGTCGCCGTTGACATGCGAGTGGGCTGACCTGCAAGGCATCCTTCACCAAGAAAGTCGCCCGGTCCCAGAACCGCCACGACAGCTTCTTTGCCAGATGCATTGACGATGGAGAGTTTCACACTGCCTGTCTGAATGTATAGGACGGAATCGCCGGGGTCACCCTGCAGAAAAATCACTTCTCGGCTTCGATAACGTTCGATCCTTCTCGCCAAGCCAGCCGAATCGAGAAAAACCTGAGCGTCGAAATGGAGCTTTCTCTTGCGTCTCATGCTTTCACCGAGGAGGCCTGGTAAGTAAGCTTTGAGACCAGTGGTCAGAATTCTACCACGATGTGGCGCTGACGATAAGTGCACTGATTATTCCCGGGATCAGAAGCTCAGCAACGAAATCTCGGCCTTCCGGTACCAGGACCTTGTGTCTGAATGTCGCCGCCGGTAACTGGCAGCTACACGAGTGTTCGATTTTGCACGTCAATAAGATCCGCAAGTGGCTCGGAGGGGCCGCACCGCGGCTTCCGGGCTAAATCTGACAGCCACACAGTTTCAACAGCTCATTGATTCGATTGCTATTGCATGCGCTGATGTCGCATGGGGGAGGATTATGAACAGACTGTTATGATTTTGAACGATTATGTGCAAAATCATGTGGAAAACGGCATGTAGCCAAGCGTAATCGCCCGGGAATACATCAGTTAACCTGTTTGCACCATTGTTGGGCAATTTCAATCCCGATCTGCATATCCCGTGAGTCCAATAAATTTGAGGCGTTTCCGTCAGAAATCTGTAGCTTTCTAAGCTCGTACTTGGTTGCACGTCCTTTCTCACCACGCTCCTCATCCGATTTGAGCGCTAATCGCCCGAGTGAACCATTCCCGAGTGCGCGGTTAGCCGAACTCGCTCACCACGGTGTTCAATACTTAAATTCGTGCCCGCGGCGCAGAAGCGGATGTTCGAAGTAAATCCAGGACAATCGGGCGATAAGAAAAGAAACAACAGCTGCGGCCGCGTTTGTGGCAACGAACTCCCAGGACGGAGTATTCGGAACCAAACTCTTGAGCAAAAAGCCTCCACCAATACGCATGGCATCGTGAATCAGGTACCTCTGACGCCCGTCCGTCGTTAGGAGATACCGGTGGCGACGGGAGACCTTGACGCGACCCGAGTCAATCTGACATGCATGACGAGAAATTCAACAATGAGTATGCCCAAGACGGGGTCAATCGCCGTCTGCCGTCATTGTGTATCAAGAGCCTCATCAAGCTCGGGCCCTAATGCTGTGGTATGCCACACAGTCGAGTTGAAGTCCGTGCCGAAGGCGAGCAAAACCAATTCTTCGCCCCTGTACTTGCGCGTTTCCCATCGATCCTGAACTTTATCCCACACGACCGTGACCGAGAATTCGCTCGCTTTCCGACACCTGTATTGTATCTGCCGTTTGTGCGCATCTTCGATGTAGCTCGCCGGGCCCAGGTAATGCCAGACCGCGCGAACTTTCGTGCGAAATTGCTCGTCGCCGAGCAACCTCGCTGGATCGAACGCGCACATCATCAGCAGGAATTTTGCAGTTTCCGTGTCCGTCTCTCGATCAACGATTTGAGAGTAAAGCAGATTGGCAGGAAAGCCGGCGAGTCGAGGATCGACGCCCTCATCAGGGCGAATTCGCCGAGGAAGGTTGCCAAGCCAGCGCACTGGGCTGCTTGCATCTTTTTGTTCGTTAGTATCGTTTGAAATCATGATTTTTGCTCCTTCGAGCCGCATCATTATCCAAGCACCGCGATGAAATCGGGAGATTTCACTCGGTTGCTAGAGACCGAAGTCTCGTTCTGGATGCTTAAATCAATTATATACCGCGCGCTCGGTTCGGGTTAAGCGCGATGACCATCGCGTTCCCATCGAGCCAAGTGAAATGCTGTCTTCGGCTCTCCTCTCAAGGCCCGTTTTGACCCCTTGGTCCCAGTAATCGAAGGATTAGAAAACCTGACCTTTTTGTCTCGCAAAATCCCAGAAGGACCAATAGCTTTTCACAACGATCGTTTGCGTTCGAAATCTGTAATTTTCTAATGCACGCAAGCCGCGTGCTGTCGAACTTGACAGAGCCCCTAACAAGGAACAAACTCGCGTTGCCCACCAAAATTTGAAGTCCAGGAGGTGACCGTGACAGGTCTCCTTTCGGAATCCAGAAGTTTTCAATATCCGGACTGGCAGCCTGAATTCGAGGCTGCAATGCAGGAAGCCGACCAAGCCAAACGCCCCGAGCGACTCCAAGCATTGAAAAGAGCCATCTTCTTGCGGTTGAAGACAAAAACCTCACATCCAGTCGGAACTGTGGAGCGCATCGCGCTAAACGATGCAATTCAATTGTTGAGAGTGTTGAGGAGTGAAGACATTCCGTATCTTGATTGGGAGAGCAGCTAATCGAAGAAAGTCGGATAACTGGAGGACGAATGGCAACTGATTCCAAAGTAACTGTCCCGAAGAACGGCGATCAAGTGAGTGCTGCTGAGCACGAAGGTATTTTTGAAGTTGTTGGTGTCAATTCACTCATGCAAACGGCAAACATCAGATTGGTTGATGGAACGGGCCACGTCATTCCAAATGTACCTTGGACGATGCTGACATCTGTACGAAAATGACGCAGGAATTGCGCCAAGGAGTAGAAACGTGTACATTCCAAAAATCCTGGCGAGATTAATGTTGAAGTTTCAATCCCGATCAAAGAAGGTGGAGACTCTTGAAAAGGCTGCTCCCGAACAGCGGCGTGAGAATATGCATGCGCATTTACGACACCGATGACCAAAGAACATGAAGGTTTGAGGTAGCGGGCAGTTCCTTATCTCAAGGCGAGTCGGCGTTCCTGAATCTGATCCCCCGTAGCCTCAACTTGGTTCCATTTCCGATATACGTTGAGAACCGCGAGAGTCCAAAATGGAACCAAATTGACGTCGGGGACTAATTCGGCAATGAATGAAGGGAGGAATTCCCAGTGCCAGCCAATCAGTCGGATTAATGCTCCCGCCACGATCAAATCAAGAACATCGTCCAGCGGGGACAGAGCGCCCTCTACAAACAAAGGAAAAACGGCGATCTGCAACGCGTCAGCCACCATCGCCAACAGTACGGCAGCTCGGAAGCACGAGCGCGGTGAGTTCAGGAATGAATCGTCAGACATAGGAGTGCTGCCGGTGAACCTAGCTTAGCAGAAAGACGAATGGGATACGAACCGCTCCTCGAACGGCACAACCCCTTAATTAGCCGCCGCCTTTCTCAACGTTTCCCTGTTCTTGCCGATAATGCGGACTTCTTTTCCATACAATCCAGCAAACTTGATCGCCATTCCTAGAAGGAATACTCATTGTAGTCAACGGCGAACGCATCCTGATGAATTATTAGCGGTTCGTCTGGCTCTTTGCAAGATTTGACGAAATCGGGCAACATCCTTTCCATCGCCATGCTCAGAGCTTTCTCTCGTTTTTCTATGTCATGTTCGGACATCGTTGGTTTCCCTTTTGGAGCGATACACGTTTCATTACCTGTCGAGCCGCAGACTTCTTCGTTGCTATACCTATGAGGAGCGTCTTGTCTCGATTTCTGATTTGGCTAAACAACGCGCCTAATCTGGAAAGCATGCGAGCATCTTTGCTCGATAGCTTCGTGGCCTTCGCTTCCGGTAGCTTCCATGATTTGGGCTTCTCGTCGCCGTCATAGAAAAGCTGGTACATCGGAATCTCCAAGGCCCGCGACATTTTTTCAAGCGTCTCGATAGACGGCACAGTGTGGCCATTCTCGACGCGGGAGAGGTAACAGCGGAAAAGACCTGAGTAGCCCGAGTTTTTGTACCAGCGCATGAAAGAGTTTACATCGCAGTTGAGCGGCCCTGAGCGGGCTGGATTTTGCAACGTCGTGGGTCTGCATCAAAGCCTTGAGAGTGGCCGAACCCTCCAACTCACAACGGGCAACGTAAATTGCAAGCCGACAGCAAATACCTCGTCCGGTAAGGGATGGCAGTAAGCGACTCGTGCGTCGTAAGGCAGATCCTCCTGGAGCAACTTAACTGTCAGGCCTGCGGTTGGCCGCCACAACGCCTTGGTAACAACACGAGCACCGTAGCGACTGACATTCTCAGTTACGGTGATTTCCTTTATGAGGGGCTCCTCCGCGCTAAGTAGTTCCACATCAACTCGGAACTGAGACCGATTCTCGGTTCGTTTCTCTTCAGGTTTTCTCTGTGCTTTTCGATGCTGGTCTCGTCGATAGACAAAGAAGAGTACAGAAGCCCCGGCGGCTAGGGTGACAAGAAATAGTTCTACTGTTATGACCCAGACCACGATCTTTACCTGTCATTCGATCCGTCTTGGCCCAAACAAACCTAACACTCTAGATCGACGCAAGGAACAAGTGTTTGTAAGGTCCCTTCGCACGAGAAAACGAATAGATGTCCTGCATATCCATCAAATCCCCTTTCACGATCGCTCGTAGATCACCTATCCCCCTGCGAGCCGAGCATCCTACCGTGATTTGGCCAGGAAACCGGCTAAAGACGCGAGGAACTGCCAAAACACTGCAAATCGATCGTACTAGGTGTTTCCTGATGATTTGCTCAAGAATCGGAGCAAAGCGCTCAATGCCGCGTTTCCTTCACGTCTCGAAGAGAGAGTCGACATCGGAGAGAATGAGCCGAACGTTCAGCCTCGAGTTGACCTCGTATCAGTGATCGCTTTACCGAACTGTACGCCTTCATATCGAATGGATCGATTTTTCTGGGCATGACACTCACAGACGGTCGAGTCTCCGTGGTTGCCGATGTAGACGACGTCTTTACTTATGCTGACGCCACCTCCTCCCCTGAGGAGCACCGCGGATCGTGTGTATGGCCGGCCCCCTGGAATGCCGACGCCGTCGGCGGTGGATTCCTCGGCGGACATGTTTTTGCTTCCCTTGTGCTGCCCAAGAAAACAGTCGAGTGTAGGATAATCTCTGAAGTGTCTTCTCGTCCCGGGACGTAACGGTATTGCTCCTCAGAGTTTTCAAAAACTTGGTATGGTTCCAAACCTCCAGATAGCCCGGGTAATCAAGTACATCTACCGTACCCTGCATTTGCGCACTATTCCGCAAAATGATCGGAATTAACACTCTACCCTGCTTGTCGATCGTGACAGCTTGGCCGTAATACTTCGAACGGGTAAGAAGTTTCTGGTTGTTTCTATTGTGCGAGCAAAGCTGCTCCAATCTTTCCTCAACCTTGGTCCAGATTTGCATGGAGTAGATTCGGACGGAGTCGCCATTTTCGCTCGTGACGTAAAACTCAGTGTCATGCTCTTGAAGCGTGCGAAGAAGAGCAACGGGAATTTTCAATCTGCCTTTTTGATCGATCGTTGCTAAGTTACCCATGCTTTCTCGTCTTCTAGGGACAGGGGACGAATCGCGCAGCCTTCTGGGGAGCACTGGCTCGTAGGTCAGGCCCTGCGCCCTTCAGATAGGCCGCCCACAAGGCGCGCTTGGCGATCTCGACAGTTCTTTGTTGCTCGCAGATGCCGTCGAGGACGCCGAACGCTCCATCATTCAGTGCCTCCGCGCATTCGGAGAAATCAAAGTTGGGCGCCCATAGAACGACCTCAAAGCCAAGATCATAGTGATTCGCGAGGTCGGTTAGCCACCTCCACGATCCGTCACGCAGCAGTGATGTGGAAATGATCAGCTGGAACCGACCAGTTTTGGCCCCATCACAACCCGCCGTGATGCTTCTTGCGCATTCCGGGACAAACCCTGCTTCCAGTAGTACTGCCTTCATCCGTTCCGTCTTAAAGTCATCTTCGCAAACGATCAGGATTCCGACCCCATCGGGAACTTTTATCTGGAAGCCAAAGCGAACTTTTTCTCGAGTTCGCATCGTTAAAGTCATTACACCTCCTTCATTTATATACCGAATGCTGCAACTCAGCTCCCTCAGGCACCATCAGGTAATTCCTGTAGACTTCGGGGAGATGCGAAGACCTCGAATCCTTCTTACCGGCCGAGAACTCTCAACCCAGTACAGGCAACCTAAGGGACATCGCGACAGGAGTCACAACTCCCAGCCGCAACCCTTACCCTTGAACCGTTCTTCAGGTTTTGCCTTGGTCGCTGTGCCTCCACAGTGTGGGCACTTCATACTGCAAATGTGAATCATGACCTCCCTCTAAAATTTCAAGGCCGGACACGTTGAATTCTTGTTGCTTACTCGAAGAGCGTCGTCCCATCGAAGCCTTATTGGCGTAAGTCGGGATGCATCGGGTTGGTATGCATTTCAGGTTCCACGAAGCTGGTGTGGAGATTAGGCCAACAGAATCAATTAGTTGAGGTTTTCCAGAGCATTGCTCCGAATTCAAAACGGACGTCACGATATCAGGTAATTTTTTCAATGATATTGGTGCATGTCGGTACCAGAACCAAGAGGAAATTAAGTCCGTCTGACTCGGCCTTTGAGGATACCAAGCCTTACGTGCTTACAGAGCGTGGGAGAAACTTTGTTCATTATGTTATGGAAGTTTGGCCGGTAGGCCTACGTGACTAGACCTGTTTAACGCTAACGCTGCTGTTTCTCTGTTGCAGAAGAAGAAGTCCATGTTTTCAGCGATGCCGGAAAAACCGTTTTAGACCAAAGACAGCATACGACCCGACGGTGGAACCGACGTTTGTTGATCCGGATGCCGTACAACTGTAAACTGACTGCGACGCCAGTTCAGAACGGAATACTTCAGGGTAAGAAAAAGGAGTGCGCGCCAATGAGTGTGATGACACTGAGGGTGAACGGAAGTTCGCACACGGTGGATGTTGACCCAGCGACGCCGCTCCTTTATATCCTCCGCAACGATCTCGGGCTCCAGGGTCCGCGGTTCGGATGCGGACTTGGCCAGTGCGGCGCCTGCACTGTCATTATCAGCGGTGCGGCGGTCCGGTCTTGCATAACGCCCGTGACTACAGTCGGAAGCGAGGTCACGACGCTCGAGGGAATCTCGTTGAACGGCAAGCTGCATCCGTTGCAGCAAGCCTGGATCGATGAACAGGTGCCCCAATGCGGGTTCTGCCAGAACGGGCAAATTATGACGGCCAAAGCGATGCTCGACAAGAATCCGCGTCCGACCGACACGCAGATCCGCGAAACCATGAACGGAACATTATGCCGTTGCATGAGTTACTACCGTGTACAGACCGCCATCAGGCGCGTGGCTAACGCTGTCGCCGATGCATCGCCCGTACGTTTGCCCGCTTCAGAACGGGAGTCGCTGGCATGAGCACCTCTTCTGGGATCCCAAAACAGATTGAGGAGTTTCTGACCATGAACCGCCGCGGCTTTCTCCGGACCGCGGGCATGTTCTCGGTAAGCCTTGTCGCGTACAGCGCAGCCTTAGGCGGTGAGGAAGAGGCGAAGAGCGTTGGGGGAGGTGGCGCCGCGCCGCAGGGCCCTGGCCCTTATCCCAATCCCGATTTCCATCAAATCGACTCGTGGATTGTAATTCATGAGAACAACACAGCCACGTTTTATGTAGGCAAAACGGACCCCGGCCAGGGTACTGGCACAGCTTTCCGCCAGCTAATGTCTGACGAACTGGATATCGCCTTCGAGAAGACGGTGTGCGTCATGGGAAGCACCGACATCACTGTCGATCAGGTCGGCTCCGGGGGTTCGACGGCGATTGAGCGAGACTCACTTCCAATGCGTCGTGTTGCCGCGGAAGCACGCCGTGTGCTTTTGGAGATGGCGTCGGCCAGCCTGGCAGTACCGGTGGATCAACTCACAGTCAGCGACGCGGTGATCAGCGTCAAGGCCCACCCTTCGAAACGCATTACCTACGGCGAACTGATCGGGGGAAAGAAGTTCAACGTCACCCTGACCGGCGACACCATCAACTTGGTTTCGGGCCAGGCAAAAATAAAGCTGCGGCCTGATTTCAAGTACACGGGCCAGTCTATCCAGCGGGACGATATTCCTGCCAAAGTGGACGGTTCCCTGAAATGGGCCGTCGACGTGAAGCTGCCGGGTATGGTTCATGCCCGCAACGTCAAGCCTCCTTACGCGTGCGCCAAGTTGACCGGAATCGATGAATCCTCGGTGAAGAGCCTGTCTGGCTTCATCCGAGTGATGAACAAAGGCAACTACGTCGCCGTGGTT
>Ga0210405_10006181_pt1 | contig 10756 bp, 7 predicted proteins | sample IncBWH11MmetaG_FD_155492 | JGI IMG/M metagenome (GOLD analysis project Ga0210405, IMG submission 155492) | Forest soil microbial communities from Barre Woods Harvard Forest LTER site, Petersham, Massachusetts, United States - Inc-BW-H-11-M | ecosystem: Environmental > Terrestrial > Soil >... | reverse complement strand
CGCGGGTTACGTAACCGACCACGCCCTCGCCGCGGATGGGGTTGCAGCATCGGGCGCGGTACACGAGCAGATCGCCATGGCCTTTTACGCGGATGGCGTTGTTGCCGCTGTCTCCACCGAAAACCCGCCGTACCACGCTGGCGATGCCGCCAGATTTATCTCCTTCGCTGTCGGCGGCGGGCGCGGCGGAAGCCGGTGCCAGCCGAGCCAGCACTTGCCGAGCGGAGTATTTGCCGTATCCGATTCCGGCCATCAAGTCGTCGATCTGCCCCAGACCGTAATCGGAGGCGATCTTCAGCAATACGTCGTCCTTGATCTCTTTCAACGCGACACGGTACTTGCGCGCTTCTTTTTCGATCAGCTTGCGCCCGATCTCGATGGCGCGCTCACGCTGATGAATGTTGAGCCAGTGTTTGATTTTGTTGCGGGCGCGCGACGACTTGACGATGGCGAGCCAGTCGCGGCTCGGGGTTCGCCCCGGCTGAGTAACGATCTCGACGATATCGCCGCTGTGCAGCTTGTGACGCAGCGGCACCATGCGTCCGTTTACCTTGGCGCCTACGCAACTGTGACCGACCTCAGTGTGAATCGAATAGGCAAAATCTATCGGCGTGGATTCCCGCGGTAGCACTACCACTTTTCCCTTCGGCGTGAAGGTGTAAACCTCTTCGGGATAGAGGTCGATCTTAAGCGTCGAAAGAAACTCAGTGGGATCGGAGACATCGCGTTGCCACTCGACCACCTGTCGCAACCATGCCAGCCTTTGTTCATCTTGAGCCGAGACCGGGCCGTCTTTGTACTTCCAGTGGGCTGCGATGCCTTCTTCCGCCATGTGGTGCATTTCCTCGGTGCGGATCTGCACTTCAAAGGGTGTACCATCCTCGGTAATGACCGAGGTATGCAGCGACTGATAAAAATTGGGCCGCGGCATGGCAATGAAGTCCTTGATCCGTCCGGGCACGGGCCGCCACACGTTGTGCACAATCCCGAGCACGGCGTAGCAGTCCTGCAACGACTTCGTGATCACCCGCATCGCGTAAAGGTCGTAGACCTGGTCCACACTGATTTTCTGCCGCACCAGTTTCTTGTGGATGCTGAACAGGCGCTTGATGCGGCTTTCGACTTCGGCGGTGATCGCTGCCTCTTTGAGTTTGTCGCGCAGGGTTTGCTCGACCCGCGACAAAAATTGCTCGCCCTTCTTGCGGCGAGCTTCGACGGCGTCGTGTACTTGCTGGTGAGTCAGGGGATCGAGATAACGGAATCCCAGGTCTTCGAGTTCGCCGCGAATCTTGCCCATTCCGAGCCGGTGAGCGATGGGACCGTAAATCTCGAGTGTCTCCTTGGCAATTTTCTGCTGGCGATCGAGCGGCAGGTGCTCGAGAGTTCGCATGTTATGCAGGCGGTCGGCAAGCTTGATCAGCACGACGCGAATATCGTCGACCATCGCCAGCATCATCTTGCGGAGGTTTTCGGCTTGCTGTTCCTCCCGGGTGGCGAAATCAATCTGGCTGATCTTGGTAACACCCTCAACAATGTGGGCTACCTGCTCGCCGAATTCTTTGCGAATGTCAACGATCGTAACCGAGGTGTCTTCGACCGAGTCGTGCAATAACCCGGCAGCGATCGCGACCGCATCCATTTTCATCTCGGCCAGAACCTGCGCCACGCCGAGGGGATGAACCAGATAGGGCTCGCCCGAGGCGCGGCTCTGACCAGCATGATTTTTTTGGGAGAATTCGTAGGCTCTGCGGACCAGTTCCAGATCGTCGCCGGGCCGGTTGGCACGCATGGTGCGCAACAACTCCCGGAACTTGGTCACCGTGAGGGCGGTGGTCGCGATCTGTTCGCGCAGCGTCGCCATAATGGATTATAGCCGGGGAACGACGGGCTAAGAAGGCTCGAAGTGAAGCGGCTTTGCTGACTCCATTATATCGCCCGGAATCGGGGCCCAGAGCCGATTTCCGGGTTTGGACGAGACCATAAGAGATTCAAAACAAATGATCGAGATCAGTTACGTTCGAGTGTTCGTGGCTGTGACGCAAGTAATTTGATGGCCAAAACAAACCAACCTAGCCTTTACCTATGCACCGCAGTCGGAACAGCAGCCGTGGTCTGCTCGAAATCGTTGGCAGGCGCAAATCTGGCGCACAACGCGGGTGGGCGATCCTTCTTCTGGGCTTGGCGCTCGCTGGTCGAATTCAGGCGCAGCAGGTCGCGAATCCGGTCGGTTCGGGTGAGCAACTGCCGGTGCCAGGAAAGTGGGTTGCCGCCGATCATTCCAAGCTGTCCGAACACAACATCGAGTGGATGCAGACTCAGCCGCCGCAGGTAGAGGCGGAATTTCTTTTGTCGGCAGCGATTAATCACGACAAGGGCGCCACCGACTGGATCAACAAGCTGGTGGAGAGCTGGCATGGAAAATTGCATCGCACACAAAAGTGGGAAGACCTGCAGGACACTGCGCTCTATTCCAACGATCTGCGGGTGCGCGCAGCCGCAATCGAGATCAATCTGGCGGTCAACAATCTGGCAAAGACCGACGAAACTGTGGATCGAATCATGCACACCGCGGAATTGAATCGGAGCAGCAGACCTTGGGCTGCGTGGGAGTTAGGTATGCTTGCCAATCGCGGGGTCGAGCCCGAACGCATTCATCAATTGCTCGTAACCTACATCCACGAACCTGAACAGCAGACTCGCTTCTGGGCAGTCGAAGGGCTGGCTCACCTCGGCACCGATGAAACCATCAAGGACTTTCTGGAGGTGTTCCGCAGCGACGTCTCCATGGACGTGCGAGAGCGAGCCGGATGCAGCCTGGCAAAGTCGGGCATGCTGACGCGCGAGCAGCGGATGAAGGCGGTGCCGGGTTTGATCGAACTTGGCGATGACACTTCACTGAACGAAACCACGCGCAATTGGGTGTATCAAGCCCTCCGCGAGATCACCAACCAGCCTTTGCCGAACAGTTCCGCTGACTGGCGAAGCTGGTACGCAAAGTTTGGCGCAGCGAGGCAACAGGAGTTCAGGCAGGGTGATTCGTGGTCGGTGCTCGGCAACAACTAGCAAACGACGGGATGTTTTTCTGACACGTTCTTTCAAACAATTGCAATGAGACGTTGCAAGCAACCTCTCTGCAGACCTGTAGAAACGTAGCTTGCTACGTTTCCGGTGGATGAATGGCTACCTGTCCTGGGCATCGGTGAACTGGTAGAGTTGATTCCATGTCAGCGAAGATCCTCGTCAGCGGTTCTTTCGGCTTAATCGGATCAGCTTTGTTACCCGCTCTGAAGGCGAGTGGATACGAGGTTTTATGCCTGGGTCGCGGGCAATCTAGTAACGGGCGAATTGGATGGGATCCGGCGCGTCCGCTTGCACCTGAATTGGTTTCAGGCTTCGACGCAGTCATTCATCTTGCGGGAGAATCGATTGCCAGCCGCTGGACGGAGTCGAAGAAAAAGGCAATCCGGGACAGCCGGGTTCAGGGGACGCGACATCTTGCCGAAGCGCTTGCTCGGGCAGCATCGCCTCCGCGCGTCTTAATCTCGGCCTCAGCAATTGGCTTTTACGGGGATCGCGACGATGAGATATTGCGGGAAGACAGCTCTTCTGGTGGAAGAGGATTCCTGCCGGAGGTTTGTCGCGAATGGGAAGCGGCCGCAGGTCCTGCCGTGCAAGCTGGCATTCGTACGGCTTTCTTGCGAACCGGCATCGTCTTGAGCGCTGATGGCGGTGCACTGAAACAAATGCTGCCGCCGTTTCGAATGGGATTGGGCGGGAAGATCGGCAGCGGACGTCAATGGATGAGCTGGATTGACCTCTGCGATGAGATTGGGGCAATCCGCCACATACTTACGAACGAATCTCTCCGCGGCCCGGTGAATAGTGTTTCGCCCCATCCAGTCACGAATGCGGAGTTCACCAAGACGATGGCTTCGGTCCTGTCACGCCCAGCGATTTTCCCCATGCCCGCTTTCGCGGCGCGGTTGGTGTTTGGGCAAATGGGCGATGAACTATTACTGGGCAGTCAACGGGTGGAACCGGCAAAGCTGCTTGCTAGTGGCTACGCCTTTCAGAAACCGGACCTGCGGCTTGCACTATCGGAGATTCTAAGAAAATGAGTCTCAGATGGGTGTGATCTGGATCACTGACCAGGCAGAAGCAACCTGAGAAGCTAAGCTGTGGTGCATGGTCTCACCATGAGGAACAGCTGGATTGCCGGGTTCGTATTATTCTCCATGCTCGTTTGGGCAGCCTCTCCTGCATGGTTCGGAGAAGGGATCTCGACGCACTCGCCAGCCTCGGCCAAAGCAACATCGGTTCATCACGCTGGCGGCGAACACCACTGCCGTCGCGGCTTCGAATCAAATGTTGTATCGGAGGCGTCTCCACAAGACCCATGTGGCGGGCAACATCGTTGCTGTTTTTCCAAAGGTCCCGCGAGTCCTTCAAGCCTGCCAGTGAACTCGGAGCGCGCTTTTGCCGGGAAGACGGTCTCTCCTGTCGATTGTGTGACGGTGTTAATCGTGTCAGCCCGGGATTTTGCGGGTATTTCTGCTTCGCTCCCACACTCTACCTTGAGCACGGTTCTGCGACTCTGATTTCGGCCCGTCCTTCCATTTGCAATCAAAATTTGGCTGAAATCTCAACGCTGCTTCAAAGGGGCAAATCCCTGGCAGCAACAAATTGCAGAATTCAAAAGGAGACTAGTTATGAAATTCAGAATGACCGCACTTATCCTGGTCCTCGCAGCATTTTCCTGGGCTCAAACCGCAACTCCAGTCAAACCTAACCCGACGCAATCCTCGACTGCCGCTATTCCAGCCGCCGCCAAAGCTGATTGTCCGTGCTGCCAGAAAATGACGGATGGCAAGGCGACTGAATCGTGCTGTGCTCATCAGCAGGAGGCGTCTGCCAAGTCCGAGACGTCCTGCTGCAAAGGCGACGGAAAGAATGCCATGGCCTGCGCCAAAGGGGAAAAGGACAAATCAGCGGACGCATGCTGCTCGAGCGGGAAGTGTGGTAGTGATGGAAAAGAAGGCTGCTGCTCAAAGTCCGATAAAACCACCGAGCAGGCCGCCCTGGCGTGCTGCGGCGTCACTGGTGAACGCTGTGGCGCGGCTCATCATGACCACGCCGACATCAACAAGTAAGCGTTACTAAATCCAAACCCCGGCCCGCCGCGCCGGGGTTTTTCTTTGCCGCTAATGTTTGCCAGCCTTGGCGAACTCCTCTACTCGCTCGCGTACGCTTAAAACGTGCCTGGGCAGATGCAGATGACTGCCCGCTTCGAGGATCGGGATCAGCCGGTCGAAATCTGGACCGGAGTGTGAGCCGGTGATCACAATGCGAATGGGATGAAATAGTTCTTTGCCCTTGACTCCGGTTTCAGCTTTCACTTCGTTGACAATCTTCTTGAACTGCTCCGGCGTCAGTTGGCCGGTGCTGGCCGATTCCTCCGCCATAATCTTGACGGCAAATCTGGCGAATACGGCATTAGTGTTTGGCCAACCAAGAACCTCGGCGTTATCCGGTGCGGTTAATGCAGCCTTGGCGTCGTAGTTAAAGATTGGCGACGCGCGTTCGGGGAGCTGCTCCAGGCGATCTACGTAAGGTGCAAAAAGCGCCACTATCCTCCCCAACCAATCCCGCAAATCGTTGCTCACCTGGACGATCGGAACTCGGTGAGAACTCAGCCAAACGGCGTCGCTATATTCGACTAACCCGGCCTTAGCAAAAAACCACACGCCAATGGCGCTAAGCTGATCTGGGGGCCACGCCTTAATATATTGCCGGTTCAGCCAATAAAGCTTTTCCATATCAAAGACGGCGGCGGACGGCGTGATCCGTTCAAGGGAAAATTCCTTTACTAATTCCTTAAGAGTGAAGATTTCTCTAGCGCCCCCGGTTGGCGCCCAGCCCAGCAGGGCCAGATAGTTCACCAGAGCTTCGGGCAGGACGCCCATGTCGCGGAAGTTTGCGATCGAGGTCGCGCCGTGGCGTTTCGAAAGGCGTTCGCGGTCGGCGCCAAGGATAGTCGACAAGTGCGCGAATTCCGGTACGGGCCAACCAAGAGCTTCGTACAGCGCGACTTGCTTGGGTGTGTTGGAGAGATGGTCGTCGCCGCGAATCACATGGGTGATCTTCATGAGCGCGTCGTCAATCACGACCACGTAGTTGTAGACCGGCATGCCGTTCGAACGCAGAATGATGGGATCGCTGACGACTTCATTCGAAAACTCGACGTCTCCGTGAACGATGTCGTGAAAGCGGATGGGGTGTTCGGGAATCCGTAACCGGATGGCACAGGCCTCCGCGGCCGAGCGGCGACGACTAGCTTCGTCGGGATCCATCAGGCGACATTTGCCGGAATAGATTGGCTGGCGACCTTCAGCCAAAGCCTGATCGCGCTCCTTCTGCAAGTCGTCTTCGCTGCAGAAGCACAAATACGCCTTGCGCTCGTTCACCAGGCGCTCAGCTTGTTCGCGGTAGAGGTCCAACCGGTCGGATTGACGATACGGAACGTAAGGGCCGCCGACGTCGGGACCTTCGTCCCAGTCGAGTCCCAGCCATTTCAGGTCGGCGATGAGTTGATCTTCAAAGCGCGCCTCGCTGCGTTCGACATCCGTATCCTCGATGCGCAACACCATCGTGCCGTGCTTCTGCCGGGCGAAAAGCCAGTTGAACAGGGCGGTGCGTGCGTTCCCCACATGCAGGTGGCCGGTGGGCGAAGGGGCGAAGCGCACGCGGACGGGAGAATTTGAGCTCACGAAACGATGTTAACAGGAGAGTGGGAATCGCATCATCTGCTGCCGCAGCGCCTGAAGCCGCCATTGAAGAGAGGCTGGTTGCGGCGCGCCTAAAGGCGAGCCCTGATACGAATCGCTGGCTTCTTCAGCAAACCGTATCCTGATTCGAATCGTGAGTTGGGTCAGCAATCTGGAGGCTTGCTGTCGCCTCTCGGCGCATCGTTCCGGTGCATTTCATCCAGAAGCTTCGCCAGCACTTCAGCTCGTTGGTCGCTATTCAGCTCGCGCCGCAGTTCCTCGAGCGCCAGCGCGACAATGTGATAGTGGTGGGCGCCACAGTATTTGGGATCGGAGGTAATGTCGAGCCACACCTGGTGCATGAGCTCGATATCCTGGGGGCGCATCCGCGGCGCGTGCGGTCCGAGCGGATATTCGTGGATTTTTCCATTGGGCTCATGGATCTCCAAAATCAACCGCGGTCTGGGTTCGGGCAGACGTTCCCACGCGTCCCCCAGGGACTTCGCCTGCTCGTCGGGGGTGAGCTTGTTGGAGAATCCGCAAACAATACGGCTCGCGTCCAGGCGTTGGGCGGTTACGATGATCGCCTCGAAGACATCGGTTGCCGGGACGACCAGCAGCGAAACCGGCTTGCCTTCTTTCTCCGCGACGGCAACGGCAGCGGTGAACAACTCCTGCTCGTAATGATCGAAGACTTGCGAGGCTTCGACCACCGCGCTACCGCTAAAGGAATGTTCGCGATGGTAGAGGCGTGCCGTCATCACGACCACGTCCTGCCGGTTTGTGTCGGTGTTCCTGAGGACGTCGCGCAGATAATACAGATTCCTAGGATCGCGTACCGCAACCAGGATGTTTCCCGGCCTCACCCCGAGCGCTCCAGATCCCAGTTCCTGATTGCCGTAAACCCGGAATTGATCCAGATTCTCCGGCTTGCCGTGCCGCTCCTTCGTGACCCGATGCTCGGAGTAAGTGAAAAGGGCAAAGAAAACGGCGCTGAAGGTAACTCCGGCGATCGTCGCTTCGGACTTGGTGAACAGATTTACCAACGCGGTAATCAGCAGGACGGCTGAGATCGCGATCAGGCCCAGTGGCACTTCTCGGCCAGCGATATAGAAATTGCCTGGCACCTTCCATTGCCGGTTTTCTGGCTCGGTATAACGCAATACCAGAACTGCCAGCGACTTCAGAGCAAAGCTCCAGATCACGCCGAAGGCGTACAGTCCCGCCAACACATAAACGTTGCCTCGGCTGAGAATAATGGTCAGCAGCTGCAATCCGACAATCAAATTGATGATGCGATAGCTGGTACCGAACTTTCTTTGCGGCTTCTGGAACCAGTCGGTGAGGACGCCGTCTTCCGCCACCCGGTTCAGGACGCCGTTCGCACCCACGATTGAAGTATTTTGCGCTCCCGCCAATATAAGCACGCCGACTAACACTACGAAGGCGTGGAAGATCAGCTTCAGCACGGTGGGACCGACCAGGTACATCGCGATGCCGCCGATGAGGTTGGCGAAGTAGTCGTGTCGCACACCATCCGGAATAATCATTACGGCGAAGAACGAGACCAGCGAGGTGAACAGCAGGCTGTAGATGAAGATGACCAAGCCGGTTTTTTCCAGGTTCTTCAGCTTGGGATGCTCGATCTCGCGGTTCACCTGGGCGAGCGTTTCCTCGCCGCTCATGGCCAGGACAGAGTGCCCGAATCCGACGAAAAGGATGACCCATGTGAAACGGCTGATCCAGGTTCCGTACAGCCAGCCCAGAGATTCTTTGTTGATCTTCACAACTCCGGGCAGCAGAGGGTTCGGCGGCAAATGAACCGGCGCGCTGAAGACGGTGATGGTGCACCAGATAATCAGAATCACAACCATCACGGTGGTGACGATCATAATCTGCAGGGCCTTCTCACTCGATTCATGCATGCCCTGGATGTTCTTCCACCAGAAATAAAGCACGATTAGGACGGCGAAGCCCGCCGAAAAGTGGTCTTCGGAAAAAACCAGGGGATGGTGGACGTATTTCCCGATATCTTCGATGAAGCCCGCCAGGTACTGGCCGGCCGAGACGGCGCTGATTGGGCCGGTGAGCACGTAATCGAACAGCAGCGCTGACACCGAAAACTTGGCCAGCGTGCCGCCCATGGCTTCCTTGACCACGCGGTACACACCACCACGCACAAACATGCTGCTGGACTCGATGTAGAGAGCGCGCACACAGTAGCTGAACAACATCACCGCCAGGATGAACCAGGGGGCGCTCTTGCCGATGACTTTCTCAGCGTCGCCGCCAGCGTAATAAGCCGAAGAAGCAAGGTCGGCAAGGACGATGGCGGCCGCCCGCCAGAACGAAATGAAGGTCAGCATCACCGTGGTGGCGACGAAGACCTTAACCGCGGGACGCCGGATATTTGGGATGGATGAGGACATTTAAAGAAATGCCGGAAAACGTAAGTCTACGAATTTAGCACACAGTAAGAGTGGAAACGGTGACGGGAAGCGGGCTCGATCCGCTGGCGGAGGAATAAGGGCTATCGCGGTGGCCCGGCAACACCCGTCCCCACACCAATTTGGTTGGGTGCCATGTAGGTTCTGGTGATGCGGTCGTGCCAGCACAGCCGGTCTTCGTCGAGGAAGCACCAGGCGTAGCCTAGCGCGAGTGAGAACCCAGACAACACGGACGCCAGTACACGCCAACGGCGGATTCTCACGGGAACCGCAGAGCCATCAAACCGGCTCAATTGCAGCCGCGCCAGTTTCAGTCCCGGCGTGCTTCCGGTGAAGACCAGCAGGAGGTATTGATAAGCAATCCAGAAAAGTGCTATCAGACTCACGGAAATACCTGCGGCTTGCTGCGGGGCTGGCACGATCGAGGTAATCCTGAAGAAGATATAGGCGAAAATTGCGAAGGCTGTGACCACGAGCAGGCTGTCGATAGTGCCAGCCAACAGACGGCTAGAGAAGGGGGCAGCTTGCAAAGGTAGTTCGAATCCAGGACGCCGTTCTTTCTCCGGTTCCGCCACAGGATCCATCAGGATTCCGCCCAGCGCCGGCGGAGGAAGCTCAAGCTCTGGCACTTCAAGGATGCGAGGCCGGTCCACGACGGGTTCGGCGAGTTCGTCAAAAACTGGTGGCGGGAAAACTGGCGCGGGTGGGGCCGCAGAACGAGGAAACTCAAGAATCCTCGCCCTGGCTTCCTGCACGTTCAAACGGAGGACGTCATAAGTATCGGGCTGAATCGATAGCTCTCCCTGAGGAACAGCGAGAGCATCCTGCATCGCAACGGCGAGACGGTTGGGGACCGCAGTCGTCGCAGGCTGGCTTGTGGCCGCTTGACCGGTCGACCAGGGTTCGGAAGGTTCGAATTTTAGCTGCAACGAGGGATAACGAGGTGCACGAGGACGTCTGCGGGCACGGTAATTGTCGACTCGAGCCGTAACTTCGTGGCGCCACGAATCGGGGTCTTGCGGACGGAGAAGTTCCGTCTGCGGCAACGGCTCTGGCGCGACACTTTCGGGCTCCATCTCCGCAACTCGGCCGCTGTCTTCGTTGGGAGCAGGAGCGCCTGGCAGCTTGTCAGGCTCTCTACAGGCCTCATTCCTGCCATCCTCAGCATGAGACGTACCATGTCCAGCCGCCGGGTTGCTTTGCGATTCTTGCTCGGCATCCACCACAAACCGGCGAGGCGCATTCTCTTCTGCGACCTTTTCTTCGACGCTGGCGGCAAAGCGCTGTTCGCTGGCATCGTATGCTTCAGGGTCGATAAGCCGAACCGCAGGAGGCAGCCTCAGGCCGGAATCGAGATCGGGTTCAAACTTGGATTTCATGTCAGCAGGTCTTGGAATAGCCAGAGCACACAAAGAATGGTCGATCTCATCGCAATTCCACCCGCTTTGCCTCTCGGGCCAGTGCCGTGCTAACTTCACGATACCCCAGCGTGGACTTCACACTCGGGGAGTTCGTGCGCTTTCCGATGACTTCCCGCACACGATT
>Ga0210405_10006178_pt1 | contig 10760 bp, 18 predicted proteins | sample IncBWH11MmetaG_FD_155492 | JGI IMG/M metagenome (GOLD analysis project Ga0210405, IMG submission 155492) | Forest soil microbial communities from Barre Woods Harvard Forest LTER site, Petersham, Massachusetts, United States - Inc-BW-H-11-M | ecosystem: Environmental > Terrestrial > Soil >... | reverse complement strand
AGCCTGGTGGCATCCGCCTGCCGCGCTGGCCCTGTGCCCAGGAGGCTGGGTGGTCGGGGCAGGGCTGGCGGTTGGGGCACCGCGGCGAGGGGCAGCCGAGCGGGGCGCGGGTGGGCACAGGCTCAGGCTATGCCTGGCCCTCCAGCTCCGCGAGGGGCCGCAGGTCTGCCTGCCGGATGAACTGGGCGGGGGCTCGGTCGGGGTTGTACGCGGCTTCGTAGCTGGGGGAGCCGGGCCACTTGGCCCACCCGTGGATGAGGTAGCGGGGGAACATGCCGGTGACGAGGGCGTAGACCCCCGGCACGTCGGGGCTCCTGATGCACAGGTCCCAGTGGTGCTCTCGGCGGCGGCGGACGTGGACGTGGCGGACATCAGCCTGGGTGTGGAACACCCCGACCGCGCCGTCCCAGTACCACCCCATCCGCTTGGCAAACGCCAGCTCGGCAGCAGCCCCCTCGATGTCGATGGTCCAGACGGCCCCCTCGCGGACTCCGGGGCGGTCGTGGAGCCCACGGAGGAGGGCATCGTGGCGGCGCTCGCAGCCGACCAGGGCGGCTATGCGGGCCTCGACCTCGGACAGGATGATCAGGTCAGCCACAGCCGTCTATGCGGGTCTCGATGTCGGCCAGCAGCCTGGTGATGGTGCCCACGACAGGCTGGACCATCCCGTCCTTATCGGTCCCGACGCGGATGTATGCCTGGTCCTCTGGGGCCTCGGGGTCGTAGACCTCGGTGAGCCAGGGCACCCCGTGGGCGTCTGCCAGCTCGGCCAGGTGGGAGTGGACCTCGGACACGGTGGCAGTGAGGTCCTGGGCTCGGGGGTCCAGTGAGTCGATCCAGGCTTCGTCTATGAGAGCGCCGTCGATCCACAGGCGCAGGCGTAGGCGGGAGTCTGGGGGGCGGCGGCGGGGCTGTGGAGTTGTCATGGGCGGTGGTCCCCTCGGGTGGTGCTGGGTCAGAACGGAATCTCGTCCTCTGCGGGCTCCTCGGGCGCGGTGACGGGTTCAGGGTCAGGCTCGGGTGGTGGTGGCTGCTGGGGGGCAGGCTCCGGTGGGTCGTGCTCGGGTAGGGGGTCCTGGGCGGGTCCAGTGGTGGGGTCCTCAGGGCTGGTGATGCCTGCCCGTGCCTTGGCTGCCCAGCCGTGGACATCCCCGGTAGGGCCTCCAGGGCGGTGGGCCTCGGCCTGGACCTGGGCCACGTTGTCATGGGTGGTGCGGGGGCCTCCTCGGCGTGGCGGGCGGTCTAGGACCCTGCTGGGTGTCCAGCCTTGGCCCGTGCGGGCCGCATGCTCGCGTGCGGGGGGTAGGGGGGAATCTCTCTCTTGCTCTTGCTCTGCATCGGTGGGCATCGCTTTTTGATGCGGCTCGGATGCCCCCCGGATGCTCGGGGCACCGGGCTGGTCCCAGCGGCGCAGGGCTGCCTTGCGGCTCCGTTCCGTCCTGACCTGCACGTCTGCCCTGGTGTCGTTCCATTTCGCATAGTTGAGGACCTGATAACCCCTGATGCCCGCCGCATCCCCAGAGGATGCGGACAGCATGCCGTTGGCATCCTCCAGCGATGCGGCGGGCATCCCCTGGCCATTGCTCAGGGCATGCGGGGAGCACAGCGGCCCGTAGGCTCCACGGTCAGCCAGGTGAGCCGCCAGCCGCTCGGCATCGTCCACCGGCAGCGGGTACATCAGCCGCCCCAGCTCCTCGGCAGGCACCCACCCATCGGTGAGGTTGCGCCTGGAGTAGCCGATCATCTGGCTGAACAGGTCGCGGGCCAGGATGGCGTCCACGGGGCCGAACCGGGCCAGGGCCAACACCTTGGGGTCCTCGGTCCAGGCCACCGCCATCTTGTAAAACGTCTCGTCGGTGTGGGGCATCACTCCTCCTGTCGGTGGCCGGGGCTAGACTGGCCAGCTCCGTGGCTGAGGTCCCCCACGGGGCGGGGCCTGGGCTCAGGAGCGAATCCAGCAGCGACAGCCAGGGGCATGACCGCCCACAGGGGCAGGACCACCAGGGCGTTGGCCACCTGTGCCTCCCCCAGCCCTGGGGGCAGGTAGACGACCAGGGCCAGCTCCCCGCGCCCGTCCGCGTAGCCCGCCGCCTGGTCGATGGCCTTATGCCGCCAGTGGGGGCTGGTCTTGACCTCGAACGCGATTCCGGGCGTGTTCTCGATGTCCCGCCCCTTGAGTGAGTTCGGGGTCTTGACCGCCTCGGGGAACCAGGCCCTCAGGTAGCGGGCAACCCAGGAGGGGGCCTCCAGGCCCTTGGCCCGGCTCACCCTGGCTCCAGGCTGACCGTGAACGCGCACAGGGGCCGGTTGGGCTGGCCGTCCGGTCTGCGCGGCCTGGTCCTGGGGACCTGCCGCCAGTAGGCCAGGGCGGCGCTGTAGTCCTCGAACCGGAGGGCCTGAGCCCGGTCTGAGGTCCAGTCAGACCAGCCGCGCCCGCCGAACGCCTCAGGGTCGTAACTGAGCAGGTACGCACCGATGGGGGCACCTGGAGGCCCGCCCGCGCAGACCATCACGGCTCCGCTCACCACAGCCACCGCCAGCGGTACTCCAGGCAGGTGTCCATCCCGCAGTCCAGGCACCGGCCGCGCTGGTGCCAGCCAGCATGACGGCGGCGCGGGTGGCCGCATTTGCACCGTCTCACGATCGCTCCTCCCAGGGTGGGGGCAGGCCGTAGGCTGCCCATTGCTGGCGGGACCAGGCCAGGGCCTCCTGGCCCTCGGGGGTGCTGTCCAGGTCGCGGAGGATGGCGACCGCGGCGGGTTCGGCCGTCAGGTCGTCATGGATGGCCTGCCACGCATCGGCGGGGGTCATCCCCGCGTCGAGGAGGCCCCGGAATCCCAGGCTGTGCGGGTCGGCGGTCACGATGCCTCCTCAAGGGTCCGAAGGTGGGCCATCAGGTCAGCCCCGATGTCGGCGGTGTAGGCAGGGGGCACCGCGTCTCCCAGCTCGTGCTTGGTCATCCAGTCAATGCCCATCAGCCGCCCCGCGACCGCCAGGGGGATGTAGCGCCGCCCGTGCTGGGGCCTGGCGGTCATCCGAAAGGCCCCCTGGCGGATCACCACCACGGCGGGCCGGTCGTGGACGCAGGAGGGGCGCAGCGCGAACCCGCCCCAGGAGGTCTCAAACCACCGTTCGCGCTGGATCATCCATTCGCCATCGGTCAGGCCGTACATGCACCCGCACAGCCGGTAATCCGCCCTCAGCGGAGCCCCTGGCACGTTCTCGATCACCCAGGGCCTCCCAGTGGCCTGGAAGCGCTGGCGGATCGCGTCGAGGAGCCAGCCCGTGCCGTGGAGCTGGGGCGCGTTGCGGCGGTGGTCGGTGCATGGCGGTGAGGCGTGGAAGGCGTCAAACCCCTCGGTGGAGGCTGCCATCACGTCCCCCTGGACGAAGCAGCCCGGATAGCGGGGCTGGGGCAGCAGGTCATGGCCCACGACGTGGAACCCGGCCAGGCCGTAGCCGAAACCGGCCCCGCCCGCGCCTGAGCACCAGTCAGCCAGGACCGGCTGGCCCTCAGCTCCACACACCGGGCAGCAGCTCACAGGGTCAGCCTCACCAGGTGTCCTCTAGCCGGTCCAGTGAGTCCCGTTCGTCCAGCAGCTCCAGCCCCCGCTTGCGGCGCTCGACATTGGCGAGCTTGCAACAGGCCGGGCAGAGGGGCTGCCGGTATGCCCGCTCTGGGTCGCCGCCCAGGTCTGGGGTCAGGCCGGTCACAGGGTCGATCGGGACCGAGGTCACCAGGTCAGGGTGGAAGCTGAACGGCACCCCGCACATGAAACACGGGGCCACAGCCACCATGTAGCCGCTCACGGCTCCTCGCCTGGGTGGGTGGTCTCGCCCCTGCCCCAGGAGGCCATATGCTCGCGGGTCCTCCTGGCATCAGCCACCGCGCCGTCCTCCTCAGGAGGCCACGGCACATTGCCGGTCATAATGCCCACGACGCGGTGGAGGTCCTGGGCTATCGACACGATGGCCAGGTGGGCGGCGAGCTGCGCCCCCTGGTGGGCACGCTCACCCGCCTGGTTGATGGTGGCCTGGAGGCGGCGGTCAGGGTCGGGATGATTCAGGGCCTCGGCGTAGACCTGGACCTGGGCCGCGAGATTGAGCGCCATCTCCAGGGGGGTGAGCCTGGCCTCCTCCTGGGCGGTCACTGGGCTGGCCCCCCGTCCTTGCCCCCCTTACCCGGCTCGTCTGGGTCCTCCACGCTCTCGGGGTCTTTCATGGCCTCGAATGCCTTGCGGATTTCGTCCTCCAGCTCCAGCTCCAGGGTGGGCTGGCCCGACCTGAACTCCAGGGCTCGCCTGATCATCTGCTCGACCGCGCCGAGGTCCTGAGCCAGGACCAGCTCCACACGGCGGACCCGCACCGTGACCACCGTGTCTGACAGGTCGTAGTCCTCCACGCCGCGCTTGCAGTCGAACACCACCAGGGCAGCCCTCAGCCGTAGCGGTTCCTTGAGCAGTTCGTCCGCGATGGCGGACAGCCCGTTTTTGTCCCCCTTGGGTAGTAGGGCGGTGCCCTTGACATCAGCCATGCGAGGTCCTTCCGGTTGTCAACGGTTCGTTGCTGTCAGGCTGGGCTGGGCGGCGGCTGCGCCACTGCTGGATCGCCTGCCTGGAGACCTGGGCGACTGAGGCCAGCTCAGCCCAGGACACGCCCCTGGACCTGAGCCCGTCCAGGGCTATGGTGCATGCGGTGTCCGCCTCAGCTCGGACCTGCCACAGGACGGCGAACTCCACAGGATCGGCCGCGGCTCGCCGTCCGACTGCGCGGACCTGCCGCAGCAGGCCCCTGGACCACTCCCCCGAGTCCCTGGAGCGCTCGGCCCGGTGGCCCCTGACCCGGCACAGGTCCGAGCAGAAACGCCGGCGTCTGGGGGGCAGCTCCCGGCCGCAGCCTGGACCCTGGCAGGTGGTCATCTGTGCCGCCCCCGCGCAACTAGCCTCAGCCGGTCCTGCTGGCGGCGCTGGAGGCCCTGCGGGGTCTGCCAGGTCCCGTTATGGTCCAGCACCAGCCCGAGGCTGAGAGGCCGCCGACACGACAGCGCCGCCCAGCCCGCCTCCCAGACCTGGTGAGAGTCGAACAGGGTCAGGGTGCCGAACGTCTGGTGGCAGACGTGGCAGTGGCACGCGGTGGCGGCGGCGGGCAGCCTGGGGCACCCTGCCTCCGTGCAGGAGGGCATCAGACCGCCCCGGCTATCTGGGAGTTGACCGCCTGGATAGCTGCCCGCTGGGCCTGGACCAGGGCGGGGGTGCCTATCGACTCGGGGCCTTGATACGCCGAGTAGACCGCCCGCTGGAGGGGTCGGGGGACCAAGCGCCAGTGAATCCCGCACATCAGCAGGTGGTCGGGGACCTCGCGTGGGCATCGCGTGGTGGGGCATAGGTGGGTCATCGGTCCTCCTCCAGGCAACGGCGGCATGACGCTGGCGGCGCTGCTCACAGGCCCAGGTGTGGGCAGCAGTCCAGTGGAGCCCAGGCCGCCAGGGGCCGAGGCTCCACCCGCCATCGGTCGCGGCGCGGCACACCCAGCAGCACCAGGGCCACCTGGGCTCGCTGGGCCGTCCGCAGACGCAGCGGGGCACAGGTTGACAACTTGAGACATCGGTGGACACCGGGACCGGCCCAGCCCTCCACACAAGCGACGTGCGCGGCATGGTCTCAGTCGGCGGGTCCGGGGTGGACCTGGCAGCGTGCCTCAGCCGCCTGGGGTGGCGGTGGAATAGGCGCCATATCTTGATGCGGCGGCGCAGGTCAGCCAGGGTGCGCTGGGGCTCCACCTGCTCGGCCGCGTCGTGCAGCTCGCGCCTGAGCCTGGCCTCGAACTCGGGATCGTTCACGGCGGGTCCTCCTGGGCCTCATCCTGGGCGGCGAGGGCCAGCGTGCCGTCATACTCACCGCCCAGGGCCAGGCTGAGCTGGTCTGGGTCATGCTCCAGGTCCAGGGCTAGCTGGCCGGGGAGCTGGCCGGGGTCCACGTCCTGCCGGTGGCGGTGCTGGTCTGCCAGGTGGGCCAGGGCCAGGTCCTTGACCCCAGGCAGGGCGATCAGCTCCCGGTAATGGCCGTTGACCTCGGTCAGCCGGTCCCTGGCCTGCCTCACCAGGGCCACTAGGCGGACCTGCTGGACCCGCAGCTCTCGGACCTCCCCGAGCAGGACCTCAGCGTCATCTGGGGTGAACGCTGACGGGTCCTCGTACCTGGCCCACCGCTCCCACTTGTCGCTCAGCTCGTGGAGCTCGTCATCCGTCATCATCACGGGCTGGGTCCTCCTCGGGGCCTGGGTCGGGGTTCTCGTCATCTGGGGACCTGGCCCCCAGGGTCCGCAGGGCAGCCAGCCGGTCCAGCACGGTGTGGGCCTCCGCGTCGGTCAGGTCGTTGGTGGACTCCACAGCCCGGCCTATCCAGGCCCCCAGGAGGGCCAGGGCCTCCTCCCGGTTCTCACGGGCACCTATGCCGATGTCACGCAGCCCCGCATAGAGCCGGTTCCGCTGGGGTTTGCTGATCATCGGCCCCTCAGGCGGGGGCACGTCTGAGGGGGCAGGCGGCGGCGCTGGCGGCTCGGTGGTGTCCGGTGGAGGAGGGGGGAGGCTGGCAGCAGCAGGGCGGCGGGGACGCCGGGCAGCCGTGCGCTTGGGCTCCTCTGGGGCCTGCTGGCCGGGGTCCGCCCCGTTGGCGTCGGCCTGGCCGGGGGGCAACGCCAGCAGCTCCCCGCGCTCGGCGTCCTCGACCTCCTCCACGATCATGGGCAGGCCCAGCATGGCGTCCGAGGCCACCCACCGCGATGCCTCGGCGGTGGCCCTCGCCACCAGCATGGCCTTGGGCTGCTTGCGCCAGTTGCCCTCCTGGTGGCCTGGGTAGAGCCCTGCCACCTTGGCCCGGTCCAGGTCCCACGTCACCCGCTGCCACTGGTCCGTCCCAGCTCGGCGGGCGTCCACTATGGCGCGGTGGTCGGTGGATTCCTTGACCACGATGTCGTGCCCGTTGCGCTGGAGGATGGCCCGGCAGGCTACGGCGTACAGCGCCACGGTGCCCTTGATGATGGTGATGGCCCGCAGGCTGGCCATCGGGCCGAACTCCAGCTCTTGACCGGCCAGCAGCACGGCGGTCACGGTGGCCACCGTGCCCTCCATATCGAGCTGCCGCTTGGCCGGGTCACGCTCCTGGGGGTTCAGCCACCTGCGGAGGCTGTCAGGGACGAAGGGGGTAGGGGCCAGGGCTCGGGCGATGCCTGCTGCTGCCTCGGCCTCCAGCGCCCATCCACGGAGGCTGACGGCGGCGCTGTCTCGCGCCCTCGCGGGGCTCACCTGGCTGGGCTCAGGTCGGCTACCATCGGATACACAGCGGTCCTCCTCAGGGGGACTGGCCGGGGGCTGGTGTCGCAGCCCCGAGCTGGCGGCGGGTTGTGGTGGTCGGCGGCGGGCTGGCTGGGCGGCTGGCCCGCCGCCTAACTAGTTAGGCGGGGATGGGCACGGCGACGGCAGGGCCGACAGTGGCCCTCATCTCGGGCAGACGGTCATAGATCCAGCGCAGGTGCCGGAAGTGCTCCCAGGTGGCCTCCCCCGTGTCCAGGGGGTGCAACTCCCACCCGTCAGCGGTGATATGGACCGCCCCGCAGTGCTCGATCTTGAGGTCGGCCATATCGCGCTCCTCCCCGGTCTCGGGGTCCAGGTACGCCTCAGCACGGGCATAGCCGCAGACCTGGAGCGCGGTCTCCCCGAAGATGCCCGAGCGGGCCGTCTTGAGGTCCAGCAGCCACCGGCCTGGGGGGATGACCTCCTCAGCCATGACCTCCCCCAGGTCTGCCACCAGGTCAGCCGTCCCGCAGTAGCGCAGGGTCCGGTTGACCACCACCAGCTCCACCGCGATGGGCTCCGGGTTCATCGTGTCGAGGAACGAGACGTAACTGTCGATGTGGCCTGCCAGCTCCTCGGGCTTGGCGACCTCCTCGAAGGCCACCAGGTGCTCAGCTATCCGGTGGACCTCGGTCCCGCGCCGACCGGCCTTATCACGGTCCTGGCGGTATGCGAAGTGGAGGGCCTTATGCCGCTCGGACGGGCGCATGGCCAGCAGCTCGTCCCAGTTGTCGATGCAGTAGTCCGCGGCGGACCTGGCCGCCCAGTCGGTCAGCCCGTCCTTGGGCGTGGTGTCCCCGATGATGGTGGTGACACCAGGAACCTTGACCTCATCGACGTAATAAGCGTGTCCGGTGCCGTACTTGCGGCGTTTGACGGTCATACCCCGTCGCCTCGCACTGTGCCGCTCCCAGGCCAGCCACCAGGCACTATGCGGCCCACCTTAACCCCGCGATGATCATTCCGTGAACCCCCGGTGTCTGAATTGTCAACAGACCGTGGCGGGCGGTGACCCTGGTCACCGAATGGGGCCAGGAGGGCAGCGAGCTTACGGCGGGTCTCGGGAGACATGGGGCGTCGGGAGCGCTCCAGGGTGCGCCTGAGCCAGTCAGCCCTGGCCTGCTCCTGCCGCTGCCTGGACGTTTGTGTCCGGTCCTCTGGGGTGGTCATTGCTGAGGCACCCCAGCCAGCAGCTCGCCCGGCTCGTGGCCGTACAACTGGGCCAGGCGGGTCAGGACTGCCAGGCTCGGGGCTCGGCCCTCGCCGCGCTCCAGGGCAGACAGCCAGGGGAACGAGATGCCGCCTGCCACGCAGACCTGCTCACGGGTGAGGTCAGCCTCCACCCGCCAGGCCAGCAGCTTGGCGTGGTCGTACAAGCGCCCGGATGGCTGGGGCGCGGTGGTCGCGGTCAAGGGGGGGCCTCCAGTTGGCACGGGCCGGTGGGGGGGTGACCAGCACCGCGCCAACTGGAGACGAACAGGCAGCACAGCCAGCGCGGCTCCCCGGTGATAATCGCTGCGCCACCGGGCGCGCTCCTGTGCATCAGGCCACTTATGTCATCGCGCCGCCAGCGGGCGCTCCTACGCCGTCCAGGCTGTTTTTATCGTCGCGCCGCCTGTGCGCTCCTGTGCCTGTGGAGATTGTGTGGAGTCCGAGTGGAGACTCTGTGGACTTCTCGGCCCATTCGACACCTAGTGTCTGGTTCTGTCAAGGCCCCCCCTGAACGCACACCAGGCCACAGGCCCCCGTGGGGGTTGCCTGTGGCCTGGTGCCAGCTCAGGAGCCTACGCGGCCAGGGCCTCCTCGACCCACCGAACCCGGATGGTCTCAGGGTCAAATGCTGAGCCCTTCCGCTCAGCCCTGAGGATGACCACCTGAGCCAGGAGGAGCTGGACCACAGCCCGCCGCCTGGCCATGCTCAGGCCCTCCCAGACAGTCCTGGCAGGCTGGCCCCTGAACTCCTCCAGGGGGTCAGGCTGGCTGCTGGTGGTGAGCTGGGTCTCGATCTGAGACAGCCTGGCAGCCTTGCGGTCAATCTCAGCCTGGGCCTGGCTGTCGCCCTCGAACACAGCCAGGAGGGCCTGGCGCTGGCGGCGCAGGGTGGCCCGCTCAGCCCTCAGGGCCTCACCATCGACCAGGAGGGCAGGGGGTGGCTTGAGGAGGTCGGCCGCGTCGGGCTCCTCCAGCCTGGCGATGATCAGGTCACTGATCAGGCCGTCCACAGCCTTGGCCTGGCGGCGGACATGCCCACAGGTGGAGCCCACATAGGCAGGAGACCGGCCCCGGCCAGCCCCTCCCACCTTGAGCTGGCCCTGGCAGACCCCGCACTGGGCGAAGCAGGACACCAGCCACCTGGGCTCATTCCCGCCGTTGTGGGTCCTCCTGCTGGGGTCAGTCAGCAGGTCCCTGAGCCGGTCCTGGTCAGGCTGGCTGATGATGGCCTCCCAGGGGGCGTCCACCCGCTCCCCAGCCCTGACCTGCTGGCCCACCACAGCAGCCGTGAGGAGCATGTCCCTGATGGTCCTGGTGGACCAGGGGCCACCTGTCACGGTGGCAACGCCGCGGGCGATGAGGCCCCGCTCCACAGCAGCCAGGCTGACACCGTGGAGGAGGTCAAATGCTGCCTGCCTCAGCTCCAGGGCCTCATCCTCATCAATGACCAGGTTCCGCTGGTGCTGGGCTGTGTGCTCCTGAACCTGGTAGCCGAACGGGCGGCGGCCCCCCTGGTAGGACTTGCCAGCCCAGCGGCGGCGGCCCATCTTGACCTTGGCCCTGACGCTGGCACTGTAGCGGCGGGCATCGGCTATCCGGTCCCTCAGGGCCTCCTGCTCAGCATCACTGCCGCCGTCGCGGAGTATCCACCTGGGCTCCCAGGTCTCATCTGGGGCCACCACGGAAGCCTTGGACACCCTGGCGGCGTCGATCAGGTCCAGGCCGTCCCGCTCGTTCCTGGCCAGCCTGGAGTCATCACTCACCACCAGGACCTTGGCCCTGCCGGTGAGGAGGTAGTCCCTGATGACCTCCTGCCACCTGGGCCTGTCAGTCCTGAACTCCACCAGCCCGTTGGGGGTGGTGATCTTGACGGGGGTCTTGAATGCGGAGGCACCCTTGGGCTTGCCGTCCCCGTTCAGGTCGTTCTCGATGGCTACCCAGACCACCCTGAGCCCCAGGCTGGCGGCGAACTCCTCCAGCTCAGCCTTGCGGGCCTCGAATGTGTCGTCGGTCTGGTCTCGGAAGTCTGACAGCCGCAGGTAGATCACTGCTGGGGTCAGGGTGCTGCTGGTCATGGGGGGTGGTTCCTTCCCTGGTCACTGGGCCTGTGTTAGCCCAGCTAGCTGTGCTAACAACGCTCAGGGCTCAGTGTATTCCAACGCCCCGTATGGTCTTGACCACACGGGGTGCTGGGGTA
>Ga0210405_10006176_pt1 | contig 10763 bp, 10 predicted proteins | sample IncBWH11MmetaG_FD_155492 | JGI IMG/M metagenome (GOLD analysis project Ga0210405, IMG submission 155492) | Forest soil microbial communities from Barre Woods Harvard Forest LTER site, Petersham, Massachusetts, United States - Inc-BW-H-11-M | ecosystem: Environmental > Terrestrial > Soil >... | reverse complement strand
GCTACTTTGCCATTGAACGACAACAAGACCTTAATGAGCGCGCCCCATGTTGGCTGTATCTTCCGGGTCCAATCGATTCCGAGGTCTGCGTGGTATGCGTGTAGATCTTCAGTCTCTTTCATCCCACGCTTCGCCCATGACGAAGCCCTTATATAGACCTCACTCGCGTCTTCTCCCCCTCCCGGTTCAGGCCCTATCAGCCAGACCGGCGACTTGAGAGATCCGAACCCCAGAAACCGGTTTCCAAAACTCAATAGTAGTCGCTCGTCATAAGCCGCCATCTTGTATCACCGCCGGCGAGTATATGTGCTGTTCTCGCGATCGTCGTTAAGGAAGCCGCATCACAGCGCAGAAGACTCGAAAAATAGTGCGCGTGTTCGCGCGTTTTCTTTCTGCAAGAGGCATTAGACCCCAAGCTGCCACGGGTCTGGCCCGCGCCACATTCATGAATTTCCCATTCGTGACGCGACGCGCTCGAAGAATTTCGGCGACCCCGAGAAGTTTCAATTTGCGGCGATCACCTTGCGATAGAGCCGGCTGATTCAGCAACGCCCCTATCCTTGAGCGGAAGAGCCTTGGTAACCATATCGGCTACACCAAGCACCATTGACCGTCTTCGATCAGCGCCGACGTATTCAGCGCGCTGCTAGCCTGCACTGCATCGCTAAGAGATATGCCTCTTCGAAATACTTGCCAAGTATGCCGGCGAGTTCACGGTGCTCGGCTATCACGACATCCTTGTCCGAGTCACTTAAGCGTCCTATGAAAATCAACCAACTAAAGAGATGCGGCGTCGTCTGAATTGTGTCGTGGCCAGCATCCGAGGCTAACCTTCGAGCCTTCTGATCATCCGTAAGTAACGCTTGGCCATATTTCATTGCAAATGCAATTGACGAGATCTCTCCCTTACCGAGTCGCTTTCTGTCTTGCGTTGCGCGATGGACGCAAAAGAAAACGCCTTCAAGTCATAGAGCAACCACCGCCGAAGTGTCCAAATTTTAGGTGCGACTCAAATCGAACCCCCAGTTAGCTTGATAGCGCCGCAGAAAAATAAAGTTTTTGTCGATCTCACTCCAGAACAGCTAATTGCCTTTTATAAGGACAACACCAGCATACAAGCTGACAAACTGGTGGCATCCTCTATAGGCAAATGGATGCCGATCTCTGGCAAGTTGGACCAAGTGATCTCGTCTTTCCCAGGATTCGCGCAGCTTACATTTGCCGGTCGCGGCACAGGAACTCAAGTCTTTATGTACTTCCGTGGCCAAATGCTTATCGACCGTCTTGCACTGCTCAAACGAGGCACCAAGATAACAGTTCACGGACCGATCGAAAAAGTCGATCCGTTCGCCGTTCATCTAAGTGACTGTGAACTGATAGAGGTTCAATCGTGAACGTTTTCAGCGCGGCATATTCGTTCCCTTTTTTCCACGCCCGACAATCAATCTGAATCGCCGCGTTCCCGGTCGCGTCGTCGTCTGCGGAGTGCGCGGGATCGGCGGCACGTCTGACGGTTCGCCTGCTGCGTTGATCAATTCCTCGACTGACCAAATATGATCCGTCACGCCAAGCGCCATCGCTGGCGTACAGCGTAGCGATTCGTGAACGCGGCAGAAATTGTAGAACGCGATCCATAGCGCAACTGCGGCACAGTGGTTTTGAAGTTTCTTGGAAAAGCCGTTCGTCAGGCGCGTGAACCGGCGGGATGCCACACGTGTTGAGAGATTGAAGCGCTCGACATACGACGTTGAGATTTCGTCTTCGTCCGGGTTTCCTCTTATTACAACCTTTTCGATTCCGCTGACGTGTCCGGGGCTGTAGCGATGCGCTGCGTCCGGCAGATTGGAATCGCTTGAATACTTTTTCGTTAGAACGGCGAAATCAACGCCCGTCTGAAATGCGACTTGAACCGCCAAATCACAATGTACAGTAGTCGACGGGCCGGTAGCTCAGATGGATAGAGCGAGTGTCTCGTAAACTCTGGTCGCGGGTTCGAGTCCCGCCCGGCCCGTTTGACGCACTCTTTGTTGGCGGGTAGTCTCGGCAATACGAGACGCTCGCTCGCCACTGGGTGAAGGGATTCGATGGGATTCGATTCCCGCGCCAGAGGTGATCAGAGGGTAAGAGGCCGGGCAACGTTCCCGGCCTTTTGCTTTCTGCGCCAGCCTAATACAGAACGCGCATGAATCTCCGCCGCGTAACCGCGCTCGCGTGCGAGTTCTGATTGCGACGAATGCTAGACGCTCTCAAGCAAATCCTGAGCAACAACACGATTAAACGTGTCGAAGAATACGAGTGGAAGGGCCGTCAATATCTGCGGGTATTCGTAGTTGGACAAATGGAGCCTGTTTGGGACGGCCCGAAAACGCACGAAGCGTCGAATTTAATCAGCGCTAAGCACAACTGGAAATTGTGGCGGAAAAAGAAAGGCACGCGTTGACTTCACCGTGAGGGCATGTGGCCAAGCGTGCCTTCGGCTTACTCGGGGGAGTGAGTAGCCGACGCCTATGGTTTAGTAGCCATCGGCGATTATAGCTATCCGCGCCCCGTTCCAAGCGGAACTATTCAGGACGTTCGCATCGCATTTGTCCACAGGGATGGCCTATGCTTTCGCCAAATGTTTCGATGTTGCTTTTGCGGGATACTTTTCAAATGGCGGTGGCCATTCGAAATTGTGTTGTATCGGGGACGGACTGGCTTGCATTTGGCGCACCGCGATTGCCGAGACGAATTTGTGGCAGCCAATCATCCCGGCTCATCCCGCTCCGTTCCGCCTGATCCCGCAAATTAAGCAACTTCACTTTTCAAATGACGCCACTCCGCATCGGCGGGGCTGAAATGACGCCAGCACCGCTTCCAGGGGTCGGGTGGAGATCATCTTTTTTTACCGCGATAGGGACTACACCCTTGGCCCTCCTAGTTCTTTCGCACATTCCTGAATGGGCCGGTGTCGAACCGCGGTTCCTTCGGTAGCTCAAGCACACGCTCGGCGATGATGTTGCGCTGGATTTCGTCGGTGCCCCCAGCGATGGAAACGGCGGGCACCGATACCAGAATTTCGGCGATGACTCCTTCCCGCGGGCTTTTGCGCCCAGTGAGCATCGCGTCTGTGCCCGTAATCAAAGTATGTACGCGGGAGCAGGCTCGCGCGACGTGACTGGCTGCGAGCTTTCCCAGCGAGCCTTCCGGACCTTGCGGCCGTCCGTGTTGCTGAACGGCGCGTGCGCGGCGCGCGGTCCATTCGGCGCACTTGGCCAGGATCATCAGCCTCGCAATCTCCTGGCGGACGTAAGGATCCTTGTTCGTGCCCGTCTCCTTCGCGCGATCGATGATCAGGTCCACGCGGCCGGCGCGCTGCGGATACCATTTATAGGGCTGATTCGCCTTTTCTGTTTCGGCGCGCTCTTCAGCGTGTATCTTTCCGACCCGCGTCCGGCGCTTTGTCGGTGCCGGCAGCCCGTCGGCGCCGCGCCGCTCGTGGGCGAGCGTCGTCATCGCTACCTTCCATCCGTCGCCGACGCGCCCGACCAGATTTTCCTTCGGGATTTTCGCGTCGGTAAAGAACACCTGGTTAAACGACGCGTGGCCATTCATCTGCTTGAGCGGCTGCACGTCGACGCCGGGTTGCTTCAGATTGATCACGAAATACGAGAGCCCCTCGTGCTTGGGCGCGTCCCAATCGGTGCGGGCGAGCAGCAGACCGTGGTCGGCATGATGGGCGCTGGTCGTCCACACCTTCTGTCCGTTGACGGTCCAAAAATCTCCCTTCAAATCCGCGCGGGTGGTAGCGCCAGCGAGATCGGAACCACTGCCCGGCTCGCTGAAAAATTGGCACCAGGTATCTTCCCCGGTGAGAATACGGCGAAGGAATTTCTTCTTTTGCTGATCAGATCCGTGCTCTAGCAAGGTTGCAGCAGCCAGCAATCGCACTCCGGAACTCGCGGCGCGGACAGCGCCCACGTTCGCGAACTCCTCCTCCACCACTCGCGCCAACGCGTGCGGAAGTCCGCGGCCGTACCATTCCTTCGGCCACTGCGGCATTCCCCATCCGGAATCCGCGAGCTTGCTGCGCCATTCCACCAGCGACATATCAGGATCCCAGTTGGCCGCCAGCCACTCGCGAACTTCGGTACGCACCTCGGCTTCGCTGACGTTGCTCATCGTTCAAACTCCCCAACGCTGCATCAGGAGTTCCCGGTGATAACTCGGTTGACCGAGGAACACCTCCGAGCTTTTTGCCCGCTTGAACCAGAGATGCATGTCGTTGTCCCACGTAAAGCCGATGCCGCCATGAATCTGAATACATTCGGCCGCTGTATGCAGGTACGTTTCTGACGCGGCAGCTTTGGCCAGACTGGCGAGTGCGGACCACTCGGGATCGCCGGCCGCGGCGGCTTGAGCTGCGTAGTAGGCCGCCGATTTCGCCAGTTCCAGGTCGAGCAGCATATCGGCGAGCTTGTGCTTGATGGCCTGGAACGATCCTATGGCCCGCCCGAACTGCACCCGCAGCTTTGCATAACTTACTGCGGAGTCGAGCATGATCTGGGCGCCGCCCACCATCTCGTTAGCGAGCGCGATCGCTGCCCGATCGAGCGTACGGAGAATTGCCTCTACGCCATTGTCGAAGCTGCCGAGCAGATTCGCATGGGCTCCGCGAAAATCGATGCGCGCGATCTTGCGGGTGGGATCCATAGATTCCAGAAGGCGTCGTTCGACGCCGCCGGCATTCGCATCGAGCATGAAAAGCGCCAACCCTTCAAGGCCGGTAGTCTTCGGGGCGCGTGCAGCGACGATCAACAGATCCGTCACGTGGCCGTCCAGGACGAAACTTTTTACTCCGTCGAGACGGTAGCTGTCCGAATCTGGAGTGGCGACAACCTTGAGGCCGGCTGGATCCCAATTGCCATCGGGCTCGGTGACCGCAAGCGTCGCCATGCGTGCTCCTTTTGCGATTTCGGGCAATAACGCAGATTTCTGCGCTTCGGTACCAGCGCCGAGCATCGCATTGGCAGCAAGCACGGCCGTAGAGAAATAAGGAGAGCAAAGCAGCGCGCGGCCAAGCTCTTCCGTGACGATGCAAAGCTCCACCATGCCAAACCCTGCGCCACCATATTGCTCTGGTATGTGAATTCCGGGCAGCGCCAAATCTTCGCTCAACTGGCGCCACACCTCGGGATCGTAACCCTCGGCGGTCGCCATCAGGCGCCGAACCTCAGTAGTGGGAGATTTGTCGTTTAGAAATCGCCGAACCGCCGAGCGGAATTGCTCCTGCTCGTCGGTGAACGCAAACTGGATTCTGCGGGCGGACGCAAATGTCGATTGGTGCGACGTGCTCATCGTGCCTCCAAAGTTGCTCCCGGAGGACCTCGCGCTGCAAGAGATCACTCGCTGTTCGCGGAGGCCCGAGGTTTTGTCGGGCTGATGAACCTCAAAGAAAATGTCCGCAAGGCTGAATCGATCGCCGCGAACATAGGGCCCGTACGGTTAAGGTTCTCCAAAGCACTCAAACTGCAATCAGCACTGCGGACTTTCTTGCCGCGGAGCCGAATAAAAACTTACTCTATAGCAAGTTGCTGCGCCTGGGGCGGCAGGTCTTTTCGATGCGCGTTCGCGCCCTTGGCTGCCACTCTTATGTGACATGATCGCTCTTTGACGGCGGCCGCTCTCTGAAGTCTGTTTTGCGAGTACCTACAAAAAAAGACTCTGCTTCGCCCCTGAATGGTGCGACGGTAGCGAATCGCGCCGAGGCGCAAAGCGAGGTGCGTCGGGTCGGCCTGAAGATTCGGACTTCCGCAATGCGCAAACCTCTGGTGCAGAATCTGATCGCCTATGCGATAGCAGCGGCAATTGTATGCTATGCGGCGCGAGGCGTTTCATTGACGCAAGTGGTCGACGCCACCAGCCACGCCACGCTCTGGATTTTTGTCACTGCCAGCCTGGGCGGATTTCTGTTGTGGTTTATTGGCGAGACAGTTTTGTATTCTCGCCTGTTCAGTTATTTTCACGGTCCGACTGGCGCGGTCGAACTGCTTCCGACCATGGCTGCGGTCTACTTCCTTCAGATAGTGAATTCCTATGTCGCCAGTGGCGCGTTCGTTCTTTTTCTGCACGCACGCAAACGAGCGCCTTGGGTAATGGCCGGGTGCACGTTGCTGTTCCAGGCCTATCTCGACGCAGTGCTACTGGCCACGCTGACACTCTTCGCGATCGTTCTCGTGCCTACGTCGCCGATTCGGCTGGGGCTCAGCTACGCGGCGGGCGTACTCGGTGCAGGCTGTTTGATCGCCTCCTTTTTTCTCATATGGGGAGAGCGGCTGCCTGCCGGCAATTGGCTCCGCTGGATCTACGATCGACCCTCGATGGCGAGTTTCCGAATCGCGCGGCCTTCGCAATACATCAAGCTGATAGGCATCAGGTGTCTAATCGTTCTGGGAGCCGGCTTTGCGCTCTATGGACAGTTCGTGAGCTTTCATATCGGCATATCGCTGGCCCAGACGCTGGCAATGACGCCATTCATTGTCGCGATCGGCAATTCAGCACTTTCACCGGGCGGGATCGGAACGACTCAACTGGTCTTCACCCTGGCCTTCGCCCGATTTGCCTCCAAGGACGATCTGTTCGCATTGTCGCTGGCAGTGACCGCTTTTAACTTCATCGTCCGAATGCCTATGGGACTCGCCATGGCAGCGCCGCTCTCAAATGAAGCTGCAGCGGTCAAAAGCGAATTTGCGCCTATATATAGGATTGGGTAGCAGCTATGACTTTTACAAATTGCCGACATCTAAATGTAGCGATGGTCCTGAGTCTCTTATTGTTGACCGTCGCTCAGATTTCTCATGCCGCGGATGATCAACGGGCCAAAGAGACTGTGGATCGGGTGGCTAGTCTCTTCAGCAGCAAATCCAGCATCGCGACCGTTAAGATGCAGATCTTCAATGAAGATGGGCAACGCAACCTGTCGATGCAGATCTGGTCGCTGGGCGACAAGGTCCTTGTACGTATCACCAATCCTCAAGATCAAGCCGGCACCGCCATTCTGAAGGAAGGTAGCGACATCAGGTACTACCTGCCGAAATCGAATCGGACGGTCAAAATCCCCGCTTCGATGGCGATGACCTCATGGATGGGAAGCGACTTCACGATCGACGATCTGGTTAAAGAACCTTTTCTCACGCGCGATTATACGATTGGCACCTCTTTCGAAGGAAAGCGCGGCGACGTTGCAGTGTATGAATACACTTTGACCCCGAAGCCGGAAGCAGCGGTGGTATGGGGTAAGATCGTTCTGCAGTTTCGGCAAGCTGACGGGGTCCCCACGTGGCAGGGCTACTACGGCGAGGATGGGAAGTTGGCTCGGGAGCTAACCTTTTCTGAATACAAGACAAAGAGCGGCAAAGTCATTCCGACGCACCTGGTGATGCAATCTGCAGACAAGGCTGGTTCGCACACGACTATCGATTACGAAGATATCGCGTTCGACGTGCCGATCGTTGCAGGCACATTTTCTCTTCCCAATATGAACCGATGAGCGGACGACTTCTACAACTCGCGTGGCGCAATCTCTGGCGCAATCGCCGGCGTACCTTCATCACGATGGCAGCTATCGCATTTGGCTATGCGATGCTGCTGTTTGTCGCGTGCCTGATGGCGGGTCTGCGCTGGCAGATGATCCAGAACGGCACCTGTCTGGTTATGTCTCAGATTCAGGTACATGCTCCCGGCTACTACCCAAACCGCTCGCTTCAGAAGACTCTCGGCGGGAGGCAAGGGACGGATGTCAGCGCGATGCTTGCGTCGATCGCAGCAGATCGCCGCGTCAATGCTGTGGCGCCGCGGGTCTATGGATACGGCCTGCTAAGCGCGGCCCATCGTTCTGCCGGAGTGGAGCTGATGGGAGTCGTCTCTGAGCAGGAGACCAGGATCACCACTCTTAATAGCCAGGTAGTCAAAGGCACTTATCTGAACGCGCGGGTGCCGAAAGGAGTAGTGATAGGAGACAAGCTCGCCAGCACGATTGGCATCGAGTTGGGCTCAGAAATCGTTTTGCTGACGCAAGCGGCTGACGGTTCGATGGGCAATGACGTCTATACTGTCGTCGGAATTCTTCACACTGGTCTTGATGCTGTGGATCGGGGGTTAGTTCTCATGTCGCTGTCCTCGCTACAGGACCTGCTGCACCTTGCGCCTGGCAGGATCCATGAAGTTGGTATCAAGCTGAATCACATAACCGCAGCCAGTACCGTGGCTGCCGCTCTTGAGGTCCGACTCGCTAAGTCTCTCCCCGTGCGGGTGATGGCGTGGCCTGAGTTGGCGCCGGAACTAGCCAACTACATTCAGTTCAATCACGGCGTCACAGTTGTTCTCTTCTTTATTTTTTTCCTGGTCGCGGTCATCGGTGTCATGAACACTATGCTCATGGCGGTGTTCGAGCGCACCCGTGAATTTGGCATGCTCATGGCGATCGGCATGCGCCCCACTCAAGTGATCGGCCTGATCCTGACCGAAGCTGCCGGCTTGGCGGTAGCGAGCCTGGTCGTGGGAGCAACACTTGGCGTTCCGCTACTCTGGTATTTGCAGGTCCATGGTCTGGATTTGGGTGGCGCTACGGGTGAGGTGGTCTCCGTCGCGGGAGTTGTAGTCGGCCATCTATGGTACGGCCGCCAGGACTTTTCCGCCTACAGCCAGGCAGCCATCGGGCTGGCAGCTACTGCGCTGGTGTCTGCGCTCTATCCCGCATGGCGAGCTGCGCAGCTCCGGCCGACGGAAGCGATGCGTAAGGTCTGACCATGACAGGCTTATACCTTCTCGCGAAGATCAGCTGGCGCAACCTTTGGCGCAATCCCCGAGGTACCCTGCTGACAGCCCTGGCTCTGGGTCTGGGGCTGGCGTTGTTGCTGATCTCCCTGGGTCTGCTCGATGGTGGCCACGAACAAACGATTGCTGACGGAGTGAGGTTCGGGCCGGGACATGTGGTCGTCCAGGCGAGGGGCTATCAGGACTCCAGCTCCGATGAACTCCTGCTCCCGGCTCAAGTGGTGTCCACCGTCGAAGGGTTTTTGCAAACCGGGAACATCAAGAAGATTGTGCGCGGAGTAAGTCCCAGACTTTTGGCAACCGGACTCATGAGTTCATCCGCCAGTTCCGCTGGCGTGAGAATCGTAGGAGTAATACCGAAAGACGATCGCGCGGTATCACTGATCCCACAGCGGATGGTTGAAGGAACCTGGCTGACTAGTGATGACAAGCTCTCGGGCGTCGTTATCGGCGACGAATTGGCGCGCAAGCTCGAGTTAAAGATAGGCTCCAAAGCAGTGCTGATGACTCAGGCGCTGCGCCCGCCTGGTATCCAAACCGGGACTGCCAGTGGCGATGAGATGCAAAGCACTCTTTTGCGAGTGAGCGGTATCTTTCGCACAGGGCTCCAGGCGATCGACGCCAATATGATTTTCCTGCCCTTGTCCGCGGCTCAGGCTCTGCTTGGAGTTTCCGACGGCCAGGTAACTCAAGTAGCACTCCTGCTTGTACAGGAAGGCGACTCTCCGCTGGTAGCAAGGGCTTTGCGGAAGCAGTTGACGGGATCTCCTGTTGAAGTGCTGACGTGGCGGGAATCGCTCCCGATGCTTGCTCAGATTCTCGGCCTTGACCACGCCTTCAACTACATCATGAACGGCGTAATCCTCGCGATGGTAGGATTGGGAATACTTAACACTATTCTCATGCGAGTGCTCGAGCGCCGGTATGAATTTGGAGTTAGTAAGGCGCTCGGTCTCGAGCCTCGTCAGCTAGCGATAATGGTTGTCGGCGAGTCGCTTGCCCTCACCGCCATCAGCCTTACCTTGGGGCTGGTTCTGGGCTTGAGCGTGCAGCATTATTTCGCCACCGCCGGATTGGATCTGCGATGGATATTCAAGGCAGGTCTGCCACCAGCGCTTGTCTTCGATCCCATTCTCTACTCGCGCCTAAGCGTGGTCCGAATTGTTTGGTCCGTCAGCATCGTATTCGCGATGGCGACGATCATTTCTTTTTATCCAGCCCTCAAGGCAGCGCGCACAGACCTACCCGACGCCTTGAAGGTGCTTTAGAAGAGAGGCCGATATGAACGAGTGGGCGGTTAAATTGAAAGATGTGCGAAAGACATATCGCACCGGACCAATCGAGGTCCCTGCTTTGCGCGGCGTGACCTTGAGTATCGGTGCCGGCGAATTCGCCGCTGCCGCCGGTCCGTCGGGTTCCGGCAAAACCACTCTGTTGAACATCATTGGTGGACTGGACCGGGCAGAAACTGGAGAGATCTGGGTAGCCGAGCAGAATCTTCAGCTCCTGTCTGCAGGTGAGCTGGCTCATTTGCGTTTACAGCGTATCGGCTTTGTCTTCCAAACATACAACCTGTTGCCTGTGCTTACTGCTTTGGAAAATGCGGAGTTTACTTTGCTCCTCCAGGGGATGCCCGCCCGCAAGCGTCGGGAAAAGGTGGAGAAGCTATTTTCAGAAATCGGTCTCGCCGGTCTTGAGGATCGTCGCCCTGCGGAGTTGTCCGGCGGTCAGCAGCAGAGAGTCGCTGTCGCTCGCGCGATGGTCACCGAGCCTGCGCTCATACTGGCGGATGAGCCCACAGCGAATCTAGACTCTGCTTCCGCTATCGCTCTCCTCGATGTAATGGAACAGCTCAATCGTACTACGGGTACGACCTTCCTCTTTTCCACGCATGATCCCCAGGTCATGGAGCGCGCTCATCGGTTGATCCGTTTGCGCGACGGTCAGGT
>Ga0210405_10006175_pt1 | contig 10763 bp, 15 predicted proteins | sample IncBWH11MmetaG_FD_155492 | JGI IMG/M metagenome (GOLD analysis project Ga0210405, IMG submission 155492) | Forest soil microbial communities from Barre Woods Harvard Forest LTER site, Petersham, Massachusetts, United States - Inc-BW-H-11-M | ecosystem: Environmental > Terrestrial > Soil >... | reverse complement strand
CCTAAACGAGGGGCGAGCGCCCATGCGTTGGTATGACGATTTCACCGCTCTGCTGCTCAAACTTGCGGAGAAGGTGGGCGTCGAACCATCGCTTGGTAAGGACAGAACTACTCGCGCCCGAACAGGATGGCTTTTTGAGGCCGCCCAGGCTCTTGAGGCATTCCTCGATCCGTACATGCGCTCCCCTAGTGCGGAAGCGTGCGGCAAACGCTTGGAGCGCAGTAAGATGCGCCTGGCCAAAGCGCATCGACAAAACCCCTCATCCGGATTGACCCCTTTTGTCGATGTGAAGCGTTCCTGGACCTTCCCCACCTTGGCAAATGACGGCTCGAAGTTTCGGGCCATAGCCAGAAAGGGGAATACCGGAAATGACTTCACTGTCCGGCCGCGACGTCGGCACGCCGCAGAAAGCCGCGGCATCGCCTGAGGTTTATCTCACTCCGAAAGAAGCCTCGGAAATCTGGCGCATGAGCGTGTCGTGGCTCGCCAAGGCGCGCATGAACGGGGACGGGCCTCCGTTCGTCAAATTCGGACGTGCCGTCCGCTACGAAGAGTCCGCTCTCCACCGGTGGGTAAAGACGCGCGAGCGCCATTCGACCAGCGAAGATGACGCCAAGAAGCGCCCGGATTTCACTGAATAATGGTCCATCATAGTACATCATAATACATCAATATACATCTGACGATTTGAGATTAGGAGCATACTACAACAAACACCACTTTTATTTACTAGCAACACTATCCTAAATTACTACATAATACATGCCGGTCAATCCCAAGGAATGCCAGTCAACAAGGTAGGTGATCCCAATGAGCGAAAACGGACTACTCGAGCCCTCCTTTGCCGATGCCATCGCGGCGATCGAGCAGGCGAAGGAGTTGCCGGCGTCGAAGCGAACGCACTGGTGCTGCTCGCTGCGCATCATCGCCAAGGCGCTAGACCGGCCACCGGAGAGCATTGCCGCGCGCTGGGGCGCGGTGGCGCTCAAGGTCAACCAGCTCCATCACGCCAACAGCGGCATGGAGTGGAAGACGCTGGCGAACCACAAGTCGAACGCCAAGGCGGCACTGTTCTGGTTCCGCGGTGAGCAAGGCCTGCCGCGCCGGGGCACACCGCTGAAGCCTGAGTGGCAACAATTGCGCCGCCGCCTGAAGGATCTATCCCGCCGGGGAAAGCTCTCGGGCCTGATCCGCTATTGCAGCCTCAAGGGTATCGCGCCGAGCGCGGTCGATGAGGCGGTAGTCGACGCCTACATGGCCTACAGAAAGGAGACGACGGCCCTGGCGGTCGACATCAAGGCGCGACGGGCCGTTGCGCGAGCCTGGAACGCAAGCCGCGGGATCGAAGCTTGGCCCAACAGCAGCTCATCGAGCCTCCGCTCAAGGTGAAAGAAGGTCCCCGCTGGGAGGACTTTCCGGGGCAGTTACAAGCGGACATCGCTTCTCATCTGAAGTTCCTGGCCACGCATCGGAAGAGCCCAAGCGGCAAACACTTGCGGCCCTGCAAGGCGACGACGCTTCGGACCCGCCGCACAGACCTCATCTCCTTTGCCAAGAAGGCGGTCCGGCTCGGGGTCCCGATTGAGGAGTTGTCCTCATTGTCGGTCCTGCTCGCTCCGGACCTTGTTGAGCGGATCCTCGACAAGGAATGGGCGCAGAACGGCGATGAGCCGAAAACCTCCACCATCGATCTCGCCAAGAAGCTGGTGGCGGTAGCGCGATCGGCCAATTGCCTCACCAAGGAGCAGCTCTCTCAACTGGAGGACAAACGAGCAGCTCTCGAGGAATACCGAAAGGAGGGAATGACCCAGAAAAACCTCAAGCTGGTTCGCCGGGTCTTGAACCGCGAGGTCTGGGCCAGGGTCATCAACTGCCCAGAGGCGCTGATGCGCAGGGCCCGTTCATTGAAAGATCACGCGCCGGTGAAAGCGGCAATGACCGCCCAGATCGCAGTAGCTGTTGCCGTGCTCCCAGAAGCGCCGGTGCGAGCCTCGAACCTCGCTGCTATCCGCCTCGGCGAGAACCTGATCAAGCCGGGCGGGCCCGATACGCCCTACCTGCTGGTGTTCCCGGAGTATGACGTCAAAAACCAGGTCGACCTGACCTTCGAGCTGGATGAATACGTGACTGCGGTCACCGACGAATATATCCACGACTATCGTCCGGCACTGATGCGTGGTTCGAACGAGGACTGGCTGTTCCCCGGAGGCGAAGGGGGATCAAAGGATGCGCATCTGTTCGGTATCCAGATCACCGATCGTATTCAAAAGGTGACCGGATTGCGCATCACGCTACATCAGTACCGCCATGCGGCAGCCGCGGTCTACTTGAAGCACCATCCAGGCGATTACGAGACGGTCCGCCGCTTCCTGGGCCACCGCAACATCAGAACCACGGTGAAGTTCTACTGCGGGCTGGAGACTATTCAGGCGACCCGGATGCTGGGTGATGTGGTCCGGCAGCATCGCAAGACCGAAACCGACCCCGACGAGACTGGTGACAGACCATGAAGGAGAGAAAGAAAGCGCCGGGGCCGGGCGTACACTCCCTGCCTGAAGGGCTCTGGCCGGCAGCAGACCGCGCCGCTTGGCAAGAGGCCCGTCGTCCCAGTGTGCGCCTCCAGCGTGGCGGCGCCGCCAGCCACCTCAGGCCGGTGGTGCAATACGACCTAACGAAGCGCTATGGCCTCTTCCTCGACTTCTTGTCGAGGTCTGGCCGGCTCGACATGAGTGCCCCCGCGGGGAAGCAAGTCAGCCCGGAACATGTGGAAGGTTATGTGGCCGAACTCAAACAACGGGTCAGCTCGGTCACGGTCTACGGTTCAATCCAAAAGCTAAGGCGTTTCGTCCAGTTGGTCGCACCTGACAGAGAACTTGGCTGGCTCATTGAGATCGAGCGAGAGCTCTATGCGGAAAGACGGCCGCGCCCCAAATGGGACCGGGTCGTTACCACGGATGTCCTGGTCGAGGCCGGGCGGACCCTCATGGCCGAAGCCGAGATCACCAAGCGGCCCAAGCTCACCCGCGCCAGAATGTTCCGCAACGGCTTCATGGTCGCACTTCTCGCCTATTGTCCGATCCGCCTGAAGAATTTCGCGGACCTTGAAATCGGCGGCAGCTTTGTCAAAGAGGATGACACTTGGTGGATTGTATTTACGGCGGCCGAAACCAAGGAAAAGAGGGAGGACGAGCGCCCAGTCCCGAATGATCTGACAGATTCAATCGAGCGCTATCTGCAGGTCTACCGACCCATCCTAGGAGAAGGCAAAGTAAAGACGAACGCACTCTGGCTGGCCATCGGCGGCGAACCGATGAGTTACGCGTCCATAGCCGAACTCATCCCCGAATCCACAAGGATGACGATTGGCATCCCCGTCAGCCCTCATTTTTTCCGTACCGCGGCAGTGACGACCCTTGCGATCAGAGCTGGCGATAAACCTCACGCCGGCGGCGCCCTGTTACATCATCGGCCCGGTCCGGTTACCCAGGAGCACTACAATCGAGCGTCGTGCATAACTGCCGGAAAGTCTCTCGCGGCAACCAATCGGAGATATCGGTACACATGAGAAGCTGCGAGTGGATCTAACGAGTTGCTTTTTGCTGGCTCAGCTTGGCCGTTCGCCCCAGTAGAGCGCTCGCCTCAACATCCAGGACGCGCGCAAGTTTGGCGACCTCGGCCACTTCGAGGAAAACAGCGGTAGCTATGGCTGGCGCGCCGTCCCGCCTCCCGGCGACGGCTGGACCCTCGACCGCGAAGCCTCAGCGAGGAAGGACTATCGCGTCTCATACTGGCGAAGGCCCCCGCGGTAGAAGGTGCCCCTGCCGGGCTGCCTGTGTCCGCTTTCGGGCAAAGCGGACACTGGAGCAGACATCGCCGAATGACCGAGTCTGACCCATCGCGACAGATCGTGCATCGCAGCGATACTTCCGGAACCGGGGTCTAAGCGGACATTGCGCCGACTGTCGGTGAAATCAGCAGGCGCAGCCGCTCCGGGCAGCTTGGTGCAGCACAAGCGACCGTCCGACTCGGAATTCTTTCGGTCGCAGTGAGGGAACGTTGTTTCTTCGGATTAGGTTGTCTTTGCGGGAGACCGGGACACTCTTGGCGCCGTCGCCCCCCCAATGGCGCCAGGAGACGCCCCAATGCAGGCGTGTCCCGGCTCCTACCGTTGGGGGGCCGTTCATTTAGCACCTGTAATGTGGGCGTGAGACGCATGACCAATTCTCATGATTGAGCCCCGCCGATTCCCGCCGCCCTGGTCGATCGAGGAGCACGACGAATGCTTTATCGTCCGCGACGCCGACGGGCAGGCTTTGGGGTATTTCTACTTTGACGAGGAGCAACAGAGCCCGGCCATCGACAGGCGGCTCACGCGCGACGATGCGCGTCGCATGGCGGTGAATTTTGCCAAGTTGCCGGACCTTGTAGCGTCAAGGTGGCTAGCGTAGCGTTCGGGCGGGCGCTCTCAAACGTCGGACAATAGCTGCGGTGTTGCGGTCGCTTTTAGGAGAACAAACTATGACTGCTTTGCAGATGGTGACTGGAAACCGAGATTGGGCGGAAGTCGTGCCAAGTTTGCCATCAGTTCACGAGCGGCGTTTATTGATACTTTCAGAACCAGCGGACCGTTCTCTGTATCCACCCTCACCAGAAGATGTGTGGTTGGTTTGGATACCTCTTCACAGCCGTGAACTTTCGTGATGCTGATTTCATCGGCCATTCGGTGCTGTCCCCTTGTTGGAGTTGACGTGTTCAGCGGACGATCGGCGCGCGTCCTTGCGGAACGTCGAGGGCTGGCCATCTTCCAAAAGCAATAATCCAAAGGACTGCGATGTTGACGAAGGCTCCACCACCCGCTGCGACCTGTCCGCCGAAAGATTCGAAAGAACGGTACGATGCAAATTGCACTGACAACTAGAATTATGAAAAGACCGGCGAGAGCACTTGAGTTGTCATCCATTTTGAAAGCCCCACGACTCCTAAGTCCGCTCCGATCGAGCGGCACTTGCTGGCGCAGCGTTAGCAACACCGTCGGCCCGTCTGGAAATTCGAGCGCATCCATGAACCGCGGCCGACTTGTCGTTGTTGACCTGTCGAAAGATGGCCGTCTCGTGGTTGATCGTTTGCGTCCTCCACCCGAGTAGACCAGTCGGCGTCCGACGACTAGACGCCAAGATGGAGCGGTTCATTCCGATGCCAGAACGCTGAGCGGTGCCGTCGTCTTTGTGAGCGCGTGACCGAGGAGCCAGACCGACAGACAATCTTCAAGCTGCTTGCCGAAAAGAGCAGCAAAAGCAGAAAGATGCAGGCGATCCAATTCAATTCGCATGGTAGGGGAACCAATTCGCCGGTCGAACATTATACCGGCGGTCACGGGATGAGTTTTTGTCTCGAAGATCAAAAGCCCCAGCCCTCCGAGCCCCCCAGCCCCCGCTGGGGCTTTTCTTTTTTGGGCACCTCAGGTCGCGATCCGGGTGAGCAATTTTGCACAAACGGCTACTGCCAAGGAGTGCAAGCGAGGATGTCTGGCATGGGAGAGTGCTCGTGTCGGAAACAGATCAGTTCTAGGACGCTTTATTCGCGTTCAGCGGCTCGACGATCCAACAATTCCCGAAAAGGGACGGCTAACTACTGGAAATCGGTAGATCGCAACACCACGGGGCGATCAGCCTGGGCTTGCTCTTCGAAGAACTTACGCGATGCTCGCTCCTCCAATTGTTTCGCGCAATCGCTTAAACTGAGCTACGTCCTCCGGCTTCACGTCATGCCTGCCTTCAAGATCGTCCATAGCCGCGGTGCTGATCGCGCAAAAAATTACGTTGCTTTGAAGCAGGGAGCTATTTTGCGGAGCGAACACGACATTTAACCGAAAAGTTCCATAGCAGCGGAAGCATGATGGAGTTCCCTTCATGACTTTTATTTGTTCCACTACCATTGCCCGGTTGTGGATGCTGCGGAGAGCACCATGTGCTCGGTAGCCGACATTCTTCGGCTAGCAATGAGGAAACACCATGAAAGACGAACACAACAAGGCGGCGGAACATCACGAATCCGCAGCGAAGTCGCATCGCGCTGCCGCCGACTCCCACGGCAAGAATGACCATGCCAAGGGCAAGGAACATTCCACGCAGGCTCAGCAGCATTCACAAAATGCTCGCGATAGCTCGAAGACCGCGCACGAGAAGAGCCAGCAACAGAAGTAAAGTGCCTCACGGGAAGCCGACGCGCTGCGCTGGCTTCCCGTGTTAAAACAGTTCCAAACTTTTTCCCCCATCCCCTAAAGCTTTGTATTCCTTTCCACATCCTCGCCTCCGCCTCGCAAACTTTGAGCGTCTCATCCGCACGTTTGCCTCAAATCGCCCAGTGGGCAGCTCCGCCCTCCTGATTTCAATGTAGTGCGCATTGGTCGGCGCACCTCGGGTATTCAGCGTCCGCATGAAGGCTTCGCCGCGACATCAAGCTTTGGGCAGTGGATCCTTTCGCGACAACGTTTTGGTCGAAGCCTCCGAGGCCGTGACTACAACGTGCTTCCCGGTCAGATGGGCTACAGTTCCACCCTCTCGGACAGGAGAGACGTCACCCGCGTCGATTGTCGCATCGAAGACGTCGTCTACCTCGTACCGCTGATGGATGCCGAGCGGTGCGCTTTGACGTGTGTCTAGTCGATCATCTGCATATCTGCCGATTCGCACGCACTCGCGACGATTTCTGCAAGACCGATGGTGACGATGACTTTCGTAGTTGAAACGGCGGCGGCGAGCCATGCGGCAAGGCGAATGGTACGAACTCACGTCGCTTGACCGATTCAAAGGTATCGCTGTCTCCTCCGGTCACAGGGCAACGGCGTGTGCAGGGAAATTGGTCCAAGCTGCTACCCAATGAACTGAATCGTAGGACCTCGACTGACGCGCCCTGCAGCAATTGAAGTGAGCTGTTTTGCTCAGATTCCCGGCGGACAAAGGCGTAACCTAATAGTAACCGCTACGCCATCGCAAAGCGTTCGGGTCATTCAATTCGACTTGCTGAAACGGAACCCATCCGGGTGTCCCGCGGCCTCGCGCCGAAGCATGTCGGACGAAAAGGAAGTGCCATGCAAGTGCCTTCAATCCTTCAAGGAGAATCGCTGAGCCGTCTGCTGCAAGGCGCAGCCGCCGGTGCGGTCGCGTCTATTGTCATCGGGTTTTCTTGGGGCGGCTGGATGACTGGCAGCACTGCCAATAGACTTGCGGTTGAGCGGGTTGATACCGCCGTCGTGGCAGCCCTCACGCCGGTCTGTGTCGAGAAATTCCTGCAGAACAGCGATTCGCAAGCGAACCTGGCAGTCATAAAAAAGATCCCTTCCAACTGGGAACAAGGCGAATACGTGCAGAAGGGTGGCTGGGCGACACAGCCGGGGGCTACCTCCACCGACTATCAGTTGGCTAGGGCGTGTGCAGAGAAGTTGACCCAAGCGAAAACGGCAGCCCAGTGAGCTGAAATTGTAGACCTCGACTGCCGAGCCTGGAGCGTATCCCGCTGGCATCGGTAGATTTCTTAAACGGGCCGGTGGCTAGGAGACGCACCAGGGTGCTTGTCTAGTGTGCCCCCGCCTAACCTAGGCTGCCAGGGATGGTACAAAGCTATGTTCTCTCAAGCCCTATCAGGAGTTCTGATCGTCTCGGTTTTGTTGGGGACCAACATCTCAACGTCATTCGCTCAGAACGCCGACTCTGATTTCATAAGGATTCGTAATTCCTATCCGTTCTGGAATGGTTCCCTAAAACGGGACATTCAGGGCTTTAAGCCGGGGATGACCGAGTCCGAAGCTAAACAGCGGCTGTCGGGTTGTGAGGTTAGCGGACACAACATTCTCTGCCCAGTGCCTTCGAAAGATGAGCGTTTTGAATTATCTCTTACCGAACACACGAGGCCGCGTCTGGTGAAAGAGGTTACATACGATTTCCCTGCTGGCCGCGCTACGTTGGAGACAATGGCTAAAAACGTAATGATGCAGTTTGGGGTAGGAAGTTCGCAAGAGTGCCTTCCGTTGCCCAGGGGATAAGCCAATGTTCTCAATGGCAGTTGGAAGACGGATCATACATGCGATTAGGAGTAGACGCTTATCAGAGAAATATGTTGCTGTATCTGTCAACGCCGAAATGGATTACCAGTCTGGAAGAGGAGGCATTTGAGAAGGAACAAGCAAGAATTCCGCCTCAAAAATTCTAATCACGATGTTGGTATGCATCGCCCTCTTCTTGATCAGGGCCTTTTAGCCCCAGCGTCCGCTTAGATGGCAGCACCTCGTTGCCTCAGACTGGACCCTTGGCCCTGGCAGTTGCGACCAATCAAGGCAAAGCTCTTCACAAGCCTGACGCACCACCCGAGTGTCGAGAATCTGGTGCGAGCCTCCAAGAGATACCCCTGCCTTTCTCGTTTCGAAGTACTGCGCCTCGGTTGGGGCGTCGTTGAGGATCGTGTTCCGGTAGGCAGGTTGATATCGAATCTTAAAACCCTATATAGGCATTTATTCGGGATTTCTCGCTGTTTGCTCGCCTTGGACTCTTCCTAAGGCAACGCTTGGACTCGGACGCGCGGCCGACGAATCGCACAGAGCTAAGAATTCAGTCACGCTGAGATAATGCCGGGCTCGTGGCACGTTCGGGCGATGCCGCAGTTACCGTGTTGCTTGGCGTATCCAGCCTGAGCAACGACAGGAGACAGGAATGGTACGAAAACCGGCGACGCGGCCAGAATTCGCGCTATTCGATGTGTTTTACGAAGACGGTTCTCAGCGATCGAATCGCAGAGTTCCAAGTGAAATCCTTGGTGGCCTTGATGGGGATGCTCCCGCGCGCGCCGCGATCGAAGAACAGGATCGGATTATCGCTGAAAGGTCCGGCAACCCCACCCTGGCCGTCAAGAGTATCCGCCGATCCAGCGGAAAATGAACCGGCAAGGAATGGCACACGATTAAGAGGGAGCTCCGTAGCGCGAATGGCAACACGGCAGGAGCGCCTGGACGCTTTCGTTCATGAAGGCGATCCGCCAGCGGACCAGCCCCTGGAGCTCCTTTGCGAGGATCATGTCGGCACCTATGTAATTCCGTTCCCTTGTCGATGGACTGGCGACTATTGGCAAAGTATGGGAACGGCGGAGCGCGTTCAAGTCACGGTGATAGGCTGGCGACGGCGACGGGAGACGGGAGACGGGTGAAGAGTAAGTTATAGCCGGTGTAAACCGTACCAGAAACCTAAAAGTCGGGCAAACACACGATGTTCTTCCGCGTAGAGCCCGATGAACTCGGCGTGGAGACATGCTCCAGCCCCCAGCACGGGCCTCGTCATCAGCCAACAATGCCAACGACGGAAGTAGCTATTTACTCAAAGTGAGCAATTTAATACAGGCACGTCGATGCGATTGTGCTCAGAGTTGGGTTTCAACGAAGCCCCCGCGCACTGAGTACTTGGCATGACAAAGAAAACCCCGGCCCCTCATAAGACCAAGAAGCGAGCTAAGGTTGCTCATCCCGGCATGATGGGTGACGGCACAGAAGAGCAGAACCTGGGTCAGCGCGGCAACCCGGCGGCGCGGATAAAGAAGAACGAAGTGACCGCCGCCTTCGGCAAGCGGCCCAAAAAATAGCTTTCGTGTCGATAAGTAGGCCGCTCTTCGAGCTCATTCGCTCCGGCAACCGTGGCTATCCAAGAGCCTCTTCTTGTGCTCGTGGTCAGGCGATTGGGTGGCAACGCAGATAATCCGGCATCTGAACCGCCGCAGCAGGTCCGGCAGCTTGCCGACGCTCGCCGTCATGCGCTGCGCTAGGACTGTTTGCGGCGTGTGTCCAACGCCTCTAACAGGTCGGCGTAAGTCTTGTACCCGGTGATCTCAGCGGCAGCAGCTTCGGCAGCGTTGCCCGCTCGGTCCAAGACTGCAAAATAGGTCTCATCATCTGCTTCGTCGGTCGCTTCCGCTGCGTTAGTCGCGGCGTTGAAGATGCGGTAGCGGGCAGCCTCTTGCCGCGCCTCCCAGGCTTTATCGGCCTTCGTCCTATCGTCGCTCATACCTTCCTCCTTCGTAAGAACCCAAGGCGGGCGTCGTGCCACAAAAAAGAACCCCAGGCAGGGTACGCGCTCGGGGTTGAAGTTTGTTGCCTCAGTTAGGCTTCTGGGCACGACCGTGGCGCTCTTCGATGATCGCACGAATGCCCCGCGCGCCGTACCGCGCGTGCTCACGCGGAGTGAGCGGGCAACCCTCGCCTATCGGAGGTTGCCGCACGCGGGACGGCCGCTGGAAAGAGCCGCGCTAGTTTGGCGCAAATCTGCTGCCGCTGCTTCGAGAAGTCCAAAAAGCCGGAGCGAGCAGCCTGAACGCCATAGCCGACGTATTGAACAAGCGCGGTATTCGGACTGCACGCGGCAAGGAATGGACCCACGTGCAGGTCGGGCAGTTTCCCATGCCGGCGGATGCCAGCCGAAGCGCGACTGGCATTACGAAGGGCAGCGGGCATATTGACAGCCCGACGCGGCCGCAACTCCACACAACTCCGGTGGTCAATCCGGCCGCTTTGAACCGATCGGCAATCAATGGAACGACCCTGATCCGTCCTGGCTTTCGTCCATCTGGTGTCGCTGGACCGGCAAAAGCGGGTGCGATCAAATGGCACCGCGATCCGCCTAAGGCGCTGATCGCAGACACCCGCGAAGTCGCGGACTTCATGCCGACGTCGCGCGTGACTGCGACACTCGACACGCAGCTCTGCAAACCGGTCTCCGTCAGATATC
>Ga0210405_10006171_pt1 | contig 10771 bp, 9 predicted proteins | sample IncBWH11MmetaG_FD_155492 | JGI IMG/M metagenome (GOLD analysis project Ga0210405, IMG submission 155492) | Forest soil microbial communities from Barre Woods Harvard Forest LTER site, Petersham, Massachusetts, United States - Inc-BW-H-11-M | ecosystem: Environmental > Terrestrial > Soil >... | reverse complement strand
ATTGTGCCAACTTCGCCCGATGCAAGCGAACTGCAAATGTTCAAGCGGGAAGTGGAAGAGCTGCGCGGGAAACCCGTCTTGACGGAGACGCCTCCCACGATCGCGGAGGCGAGCGCCCTGGCACAGCTGAGAGGCGAAGTTTATCCGGCTTCTGCGATCCCTGAGCCGGGCGACCCGTTGAGTACGCAAGCGATTCTCGATAGCGGGCTGGTTGCGGCGGGTGCGGTTGCGCCTACCAAACGCGCTGCGGCTCCGCCGCCATTGGAAGCGGCTGAGCAAGTGGACCAGCCGCAGTCGGTTAGCGATTTTATCAATTCGTTGCCGAAGTCGAAAAGATGGCGCTTGCCGCGCGGCGGCTTCACCCCCGAATTTAATCGGGTATTGCTTGTGCTGGCGATTGTGCTGATGGTGCTGGTGGTTGGCACGGCTTGGTTCAGGAATTGGCTGCCCTGGAAGTCAGCAGGAGCAAAGCCTAAGAAACTTACAGCATATGACAATATGAGAGTGGCGAGCGATGCTCCGGTGACCTCGGCAGGAATGCCTGCGAAAAGCGCGCCGGTGTCCGATCCAGCCGCGACGGCCTCCGCGGATGGAAGTGCGGCACCCGCGGAAGCAGCCTCGTCGGACGCCCCGGTTGAGCCGTCGGCATCGAAGAAAAAAGCGCCTCGCGCAATGGCGGCGCCGAAGGCCTCATCCGCTCGGCCTGCGGCGAAACCTGCAGCGAATTCGGAAGCGAATTCCGGGAAAGACAGCACTCTCGTCCCGCCAAAATTGATTCAATCGGTGCAAGCGGTGGCTTCGCTGGAAGCTATGCGGGATTTCGAAAGAGGAAATGTGGTTATCGATGCCGTCGTGGGTACGTCGGGCGAAGTGCATTTCATTAGCGTGATCTCCGGGCCTCCGTCACTGCGCGAGCCCGCGGTGGAATCCTTGAAGCAATACAAGTACGAACCAGCAACGCGGAACGGCCAGCCCGTTCCCGCGCACGTTACGATCACCATTCACTTCCGCTTCGAACCCTAAAGAGCCTTCTCAAGCAGCCCACACGTGGCTCCTGGGAAGTCGCAAAATCGGATATTTGGCCGCTACGGATCACAGGCGCAGGGCATTGTTTAGGGCCAACCATAAAGCTCTTCTAAGTCGTTGAAATCTTTGAAAAATGTGGATGATTCATAGCTTCCGTGTGCTTAGACGGCGACTTGTGGGCGATGCAAACTCGTGTCTATATGGGAGGTAAGAGGGTCCTTCCGTGGGTGTGGTTTACGACCAATTCGCGCAGGAGCTTGCGGTGTGGCAGGCCAAGTATGCTGGCCGGCCGCGCGATGAGCTGATCGGATTGTGTCTGCTGGCGTTGGAGCGCGAGGAATTGGTCAGCGTTGGGTACCGCGAAGAGTTGATGACGCAGCGGCTTTCGGCGATGCCGATTCCGCCGGCGGTACGCGAGTTGATGCGGCACGCTTTGATTTGGGCGTGGCGCGACGAGGAGATGCACTCGATCTACATTCGAGGGGCGCTGCTCAAATACGGCGGCCTGTTGCTACGGATGAAAGCGTTTGCGCAGCAGATGGGTGGCTTGGTGGGTGGATGGGCCGGGTCGGTGCGGCAGCATGTGCCGTGGCGGAAGGCGCCATTTTCGCGGGCTGGGGCGACGTTTGTGACGTGGCTCGGGGCAGTGACGGGCAAGGTTCCAGAAGATGTCCGAAAATATTTGAACTACGGGCCATTTCGCGAGTTTTGCGTATTCAATATCGATGCCGAGAAGACGGCCAGCTTGTGCTACGAGCGAATGATCGTGCTGGCGCAGGAAGCGCCAGAGCTGGGACAAGACCTTGCTCAGGATTTTGTACGGGTACGTGACGATGAAGAGCGCCATGCGCGAATTTTCGAAATACTTGCCAACGCGCTGGACGAAAAGGATCAACTTGTCGCGGGAGAGACGGAAGAGTCATTGACGCAGAAGATTGAGGATGTCGGCGAGTATTTTCTGCCGCGGACGCTGCGGAAGCAAACCGTTGTGAACAGCAAAATCGGAAGCGGCGGGCGGGTGTTTGCTTTTGAGGGGAAGTCCGTGGAAGAAAAATGCAGTGTCTTCCGCGGCTTACTGGAAGAGAGCGGGCTGGCGGAGAAACTGCAACAGCGTGCTGCGGCGTTGGGGAAACGGCCTGAGGAATTGCGGATCGTGATCAAGCCGTCGTTCATGTTGGGCTACGCGAGGAAGGATCGCTCGATCATCACCGATCCGGAATTGCTGCGGGAGCTTGCGAATTTTTTGCGAGAGCTGGGCTGCGGGAATGCTGTGATCGTGGAATCCGCAAATATTTACGACCAGTTTTTCGAACACAGAAGTGTTGCGGAAGTGGCGGCTTATTTTGGGATGCAGGAGTGCGGGGTGCCCATTGTTGACGCTTCGAGCGAGCAGGTCTCGCACGCCTATTTTCGCGGCATGGCGCAGAACACTATTTCACGGAGCTGGAAGGACGCGGACTTTCGGATTTCGTTTGGGAAAATGCGCAGCCATCCGATTGAGATGGCGTATTTGACGATTGGAAATCTGGAGTGGATGGGCGGACGGTGCGACGAGTTTCTGTTTGTGGAGCGGCAAGCGCACCGCGAAACAGCGTTGATGATGCTGCTTGATGGGTTTCCGCCGGATTTTGTGTTGTTGGATGCGTACGACCAGGCTTCCGATGGGCTTGTGGGAGTGATGGGATGTCCGAGGCCGCCTTCGCCGCGAAGAGTTTATGCGGGCGAAGATGCGCTGGCTGTGGATTTGGTGGCGGCGCGGCACATGGGTGTGCGAGAGCCGGAGCAGACTAATATCTTGCGCGCGGGGTGCCATTGGTTTGGCGATCCGCGGGAGCGCATCGAAGTTGTCGGTACGAATGAGAATCTGCAAGAGTGGCGCGGGCCTTACGAAACTGAGTTTTCTACGATACTAAGTTTTGTTGCGTACCCGGTGTATGTCTTCGGAAGCGGGCGCGGCTCGTTGTTTGTTCCGGAGATGGATGAGACGGCGTTTCCTCCGATCCAGCGCGTGTCGTTTTCTCATCGCGTTTTGCGCGCGGCGCTACGCAGACTTCTCGGTTTGCATTTTCCTCGAACGAAAAAGCAGCGGCTTGCTGAGGCCGCATCCCGATGAAAAAGAGCGTCGTCGTTGTCGGCGCAGGAATGGGCGGGCTAACGGCTGCGTTGCGGCTGGCGCGCGAGGGATTTCGCGTTCAGGTGCTGGAAGCGCGGGCCGAAGCCGGTGGTTTGGCTTCCGGAAATCTGTATGAGGGGTTTTCGTTCGATGCGGGGCCGTATATTTTGCTTGATCGGCCTGGGTTGGAATGGGCGTTTGCATCCGTCGGGCTAAAGCTCAGCGAGCACATCGAGCTGCGACCGATCGATCATGTTTACAGCGTTGCTTCGCCGGACCGTCCTGCCGTCAACATTTATTCGAGTGATGTAAAGACGGCCAGCGAAATGGAGCGAACTTGGCCGGGAAGCGGGGAACTCTATTTGCGCTTCGTGCGTAAGACGGGAGCGATCGAGGCCTCGCTGCGGCCACTACTTTACGGCTCAGCACCGGGGCCCATGTCGATGCTTGGCGGTGGGCGCTGGCGTCAGGCGGGATTTCTTTTGCGGTCGCTGCATTCGGTGTTGCGTGCGTCAAAGTTGCCGCAGGCGGTCGTGGATGCACTCTCGATTTGGACGCATGTCGCCGGCCAGCGTCCGGAAGAAGCGCCGAGTCCCTTGGCGTTCGTTCCCGCGTTGGTGCATTCCGTCGGATGTTTTTATCCGAAGGATGGAATTCGAGTGATCCCAGAAGTCTTGGCAAGAGCGGCCGCGGCGGCTGGCGTCGAATTTAGATACCGCACGAAAGTGAAAAAGATTTGTACGGACAGCGTTGGTGTGACGGGAGTGGAGTCCAGCGATGGCGGAAAGTTTCCCGCCGACGCGGTGGTTTCCGATTGCGGGATAGGCACCTACCTAGAATTGCTTGATCAGAAGGAGCGCCAAAGCCAACAGCGCTGCGAGAATCTGCCGCTGCAGTCGCCGGGAGTATGCGCGTACCTCGCGGTCAAGGGAACGATGGAGGCGCCGTACTTGCGATTTTTGCTCCCCGGTGGAGAAGAGCGCTGCCGCCTGTTGATTCGGCCGGGCGTGATGAATCCCGAGGAGAAACGGGGCGAGTGGTATCCGGCGAGGCTGCTCGGTCCGATGGACCACGCGAAGGCGCAGCGCATGGGACCGGTTGGGCAAACTGAGTATCTTGAAAAATTATTGCAAGAAAAATGCTGGCAAGAGGGAATTGCCGAGTATCGCGTGCTTGCGCGGCGGACGCCGGCGGGGTGGGGTGCGGAATATTCGCTCGCGCGGGACAGCATGAATCCAGTGATGACAGCGAAATTCATGCGCGAAGGAAGACTGGCACATCGCAGTCCTGACGTGCGAGGACTCTATCTTGCGGGGAGCGCGACACATCCGGGGCAGTGGGTGAGCTTCTGCGCGATATCGGGAGTGCTTGCGGCGGACTGTCTGCAAAAGGACTTTGCTTGATGCTGGCGACGACTATCGAAACGCACGGTGGACATGAGTTGCGTGTGGCACGGCTCGGCAGCGGGCCGCCGGTGATTCTCCTTCACGGCTACCCAGATAATTTGCAGATTTGGTCGGAACTCGCGCCGCGGCTTGCTGCGCATTACGAAGTCTTTGCGTTTGATTGGCCGGGGATGGGCTACAGCGAAGCGTGGAGCGGCGGAGCAACGCCGTTTGATTTTGCGCGGCGGCTGCACACGCTGATGGATGACTGGAAAATCGAGATGGCAGCGATCATCGGCCACGACATGGGTGGGCAGCCTGCGCTCGCTTTTGCCGCCGAGCATCCGCAGCGAATCAGCCAACTGGTTGTGATGAATTCGCTCGTCATTTGGGACGAAAAGACGTCTTGGGAAATTGCGCTGCTGCGAAAATTCGGCTGGAACCGAGTTTTGCTTGAACACATGTCGCGCGCAGTCTTTTTCCGCGCGATTCGAACGTTTTTGCCGCGCGGCTACAAGCTCAGTGCGGAGTTGCACCGCGATTTATGGGAAAGCTTTCAACGTCCGGAGGTGAGGAAATTTGTGGTGCGTATGTGCGCCGGTTATCAAGGAACTTTGCCCCGACTGAAGCAGCTCTATCCGAGCATTCGAACACCGTCCTTATTTTTATGGGCTGAGCGCGATAAACATTTCCCAGTGGCGCATGCGCGGAAGCTGGCCGAGATGGTTCCCGGCGCTAAGAGCGGAGAAATTCCGCGCGCCGAACATTGGATGGCCCTGAATCTTGCCGATGAAGTCGGTTCTCGCATCCTGCGATTCCTCGGAGCAAACGATGGCAAGTGAAACTGCGCAGCCGGCCAATGATGCGAGCGCGCGCTACTACAAATGGCTTTTTCTCTCCGCTGCGATGTGGAACATGTTCGCTGTCGCCGCGCTGACTTTGCTTTCGACCAACCCGGCGTTTCGAAACGAGGTGGGATTTCCTGTCTCGTCGGACGCGATCAGTTCGCAACTCCTCGGCTCATGTCTTTTCGCGTTTGGATTGGGTTACTACTGGATTTCGCGCAACCTTTCGCGGAGCCGTGATTTAGTGACGCTGGGAGTGATTGGCAAGCCTCTCGTATTTGTCGTGTTTTTCGGGCACGCCGTTGCGCATGACATTCCCCCGTTTATGGTCCTCCCATCCATTGTGGACTTGCTGTTTGGGGTGCTGTTTCTGGAGTTTCTGGTGCGGACACGCAGCAAAGCGCAGTAACCTTGAGAAAGTGTAGCGAGCGCGGAGTAAGTTGAAGAAATACCATGGCAGCCTATTTCCATGTCGATTCACTGGCTCAGAATCTGAGCGCTAAGCCATATCGCTCGATTCCTCGAATTTTTCTGGACGTGATCCTCTGGATTGGCGTGGCCGCGTTGGCGATCTATTTGCACCGGTGGTGGTTCACTGCGGTCAGCTTGTTTGTGATTGGGTTCGGACCGTTTCACGATTTGCTGGTGCAGGGACACGAGGGCACGCACGACTTAATTTCGAGGAATCGGCGCGTCAACGACTTCTTCACGTGGTTCACGCTGGCGCTTGCGGGAATCTCCGCGGAAGCGCACAGGCGCTTCCATCTCGATCACCATCATTACGCCCACACGCCGCAAGACCCGGAGTATCAGTTTTTTGATCGGGTGGTTCGCGGCGTGCCAGGGTGGGCGTACTTCTTCATTCCTGTATTCGCGCAAATCGGCGTGAACACCTATGGTTTGCAGAAGAAAATGCCCGGCGCAGTGCGGCGAAGAGTGGCGTTGGAATTGGCTGGCGCTGTTTTTTTGCACCTGGCAATGGCTTTAACTCTCGGATGGCGGCGCTACTTGCTGTTCGTGATCGCGCCAATGGCGACTGGCCTATACGTGGCTTCTGTTTTGCGCAGCGTGACGGAACATCACGACGTCGCCGAGGGAAGCGAATGGACCAACGCGCGGTCCATCGTGACGCATCCGCTGATTGAGTTTCTTTGGTCGAATGTGAATTACCACCTAGAGCATCACCTTTATCCTTCGGTGCCGTACCACGCGTTGCCGGAGCTCCGCCGGGCGCTCACGACGGATTACCAGGCCCACCAGAGCAATGTGGAGAACGGCTATGGCCGGACGGCGATGGCCCTGCTGCGCGACCCGCGGCACTTCGCACCCAAGTAGTGCCATCGCATACCACTTAATAAACGCTTCGTTTGATGCGTCTTGACGCTTTTGTTTGGGGCCGTTAGTCTCAAAAGCTCATGCGTTTATCGACGAAGAAGGTCCTCATAGCCCTGCTCGGGCTCCTTGTGCTTGGCGTGGTTATTTACTTTTCACGCGGAATTATTAATGTTCAAGGATTTAGCGGGGAAAAACTCCTCCACGCTGTTCGCAATGCGAATCCCTACCTTTTGCTGCTTTCGATTGTTGCTATTTACTGTTGTTATGCCCTTCGCGCGTTGCGATGGAAAGTTTTCCAGGGAAATCTGGGAGAGTCGCATTTTTGGCCGATTTATTCGATGACGCTGGCAGGTTTCTCGGCGGTGTTTTTGCTGGGACGGGCGGGCGAGCCCATTCGCCCCGTTTTGTTAGCGCGGAAGGAAAAGCTTCCTGTCGCGGATATGTTTGGGATTTATCTGCTCGAACGGATTTTCGACCTGGCGAGCATGGCGGTGATTGCGGCGATTGGATTGCTTCTCTTTCAATCGCACGCGCGGGTTGCCGGGCAGGCAGCAACGCTCCAGGCGGCTGCGAAAACGGGAGGGGCGGTATTTTCCACAGCGGTTCTGGTTGCCATCGGCTTTTTGGTTTATTTGCGGCTGCACGGTACCGCACTTCTGGAGAAGAATCTCGAAGGGTGGCACGCCACGCACGGCTGGCGCGCGATAGTTGCTCGCATATTGCTCGGACTAGCGCGGGGAGTGCAAGCCATTCGTTCGGCAAGCGAACTGATGCTCGCGGTGTTTTACACCGCGGCTCACTGGTTTTTGGTGCTGTTGGTTTATTTTTGGGTATCGCATGCGTTTGGCGGAGCTCTCGGGACGATCAATCTTGGCGATGCCATGCTCGTGCTCGCGTTCACGCTGGCTGGATCTGCTGTGCAACTTCCTGGCGTCGGCGGCGGCGCGCAGGTGGCGACATTTCTGGCATACACGGCCATTCTCGGCATAGAAAAAGAGCCCGCAACCGCTGCGGCAATTGTCCTCTGGCTGATTTCCTTTGCGGCGTGTAGTCTTGCGGGCGTGCCGTTACTGTTCCATGAAGGATTTTCTCTAGGAAAATTGCGGGAGATGGCGAAGCAGGAAAAGGAAGAGTTGGAAAGTGAAAGTGCTTAGTTTTCGCAGTGGAAGAGAGAAGGAGATGACTGAGTGAAGTGTCCATTCTGCGCGCATCTGGACGATAAGGTGATTGACTCGCGCGAGGGCCGCGGCGGCGACACAATTCGGCGGCGGCGGGAGTGCCTCAAGTGCAGCCGGCGGTTTACCACGTACGAGCGGATTGACGAAATTCCGTACATGGTAATCAAGAAGGATGGACGCCGCGAGCGCTTTGAGCGCCAAAAGATTTTGCAGGGATTATTGAAGGCTTGCGAGAAGCGGCCTGTGGCTACGCCGAAGCTCGAGGGCATTGTCGATGAGATTGAAAGCGTGGTCCACGAGGCTACCGAGCGAGAACTTACCACCACAGAGATCGGCGAAATGATCATGCACCGGTTGAAAAAGCTCGATAAGGTTGCGTACGTGCGATTTGCTTCGGTCTATATGGATTTCAAGGATGTGCAGGAATTCATGTCCGAACTGAAGAATCTATTGAAGGACCGCGGTAAGAAGTAAGCGTCTTTTCGGTGATGACTCAGCTTCGACCGAGGGCGGGGACCGCAATCAGAGGCTCGTCGAAGAGCGTCATCTCCTCGGGCGTCGGTATTTGGAATACCTCTAACCATCGGGAAAGTTCGTCTCGTTTTATGGGTGGCTTTTCTCTGCCGCGGCGCTGAATCCTCTCGAAGAGGACCTCCGCAGGCGCAGACACACATGGTGCAACTCAACGGCAGCCCCAAGGGCTCGTGCTCCGAGCCGCAAGGTATCCCGCTCGGTCCTTCCCCACGTGCCCCATTCGATGATTACGATAAGCCCGAGAGCGAGGAGTTCTTGAGCTAACCTCCACTGCAGCGTCTCAATCTTGCTGCGGTGCTTTTCTTCCCAGAGGTTTAGTGAAAGAGCTTCCATCCACTCATCTGGAGAGAACCGAACAGCGTGAAGCTTGCTTTCAAGGTCCTTGGCAAGCGTGGTCTTACCCGAACCTGGCAACCCGCACACAATGATTAATCTCGATCCAGTGCCGGTTTTTTCCATAACTGGATTATCTCTGACGGAGGGTCTAGTTGTGCAGGGAGTTCTCAGGCCGGAAAGGGCGGCTGGGTTTGTAACCGACCCATTACCTCATACTCAGTGGGGTTTAACGCGGCCAGACGCCGGCGGTAAATGTTCGAATCGTCGTGAACCCCAACTTTTCATACAGCTGAACAGCACCGTAGTTTTCCGAAGTGACTGTCAGCGTCAATTCCTTAAATTTCATGCTGCGCAACGTTTCGGCGGAGGTCTGCATCAGCATCCGGCCAATGCCGTTGCCCTGATAACCGGGAAGCACGCAGATTTGGGTCGTATGGCCGACTCCCGGCGAGACTTCACTGGTGAGGACCGCGGCGACGAGTTCGTCGCTGCCCGGCTCGCGGAGCACAAAAGAGGCACCCGGTACGAAATGGCCGCAGCCGGGCAACAAAATAATGTTCTTCAAAAACTTCAGCGCGCCGGAGCGGCTGCGGTACTGATCGTTGATTTCGCCGTCGATGTGATTCGCGTAGGCCAGATAAATCAACTTGGCGCAAGGCTCGAAGTAGCGGTCATTCCAGCGGTCCAGGCGCATCCCGGCGGAGACGCCGGGCTTGCCTTCGGGCAGCTTTTGCAGATCCTGGAGCATGAACTGGCGGGAGTAGAGGCGAAAGCCCTGTTCGCTCAGCGGGACTTCTACCGGGCCGCTGAAGGGCATGAGCTGCGCTTCGATACGCGAAAGCTGAGGAATTGCGCGCATGGAGAAGAGCATTTCGTCGAGCAACCGCTGCCCGATGGTAGCTTGCGAGGATTTTGCGGACACGTACAGGCCGCCGATGAGGCCCTTCTGTTCTTCCAGCACATAGAAGGAGTAGCCCGCGGCGCTGCCATTTTCGAAGGCGACGCAACCCGCGAGAGCGTGCGCGTCCATGAATCGTTTGATCAATTCCAGCGCGCTGCGGTAATCCCAATGGAGTTCATCGCGCCAGTGCCGCGCTTCTTCTTCAAGGAGCGGCTCAAGTTGGCGGACCGTCGTCTGGCGCAAGTCGACAATATTCATGGATAAAGAGGACTGCCGCGCGGCCCCTGACCGCAAGCTCTATGATAGCCGAATCGGTGCCCGCGCAAACAAGCCGTGCGCTGCGACGATACAATTCAGACACAATGGGTGCAGGCTTCCGGAAATGATGCGGAAGAGGTGTGCTAACATCGCGATTATCGTACTTATATCGTAGGGAGTGAAAATTCGCGGCACTGGCCGCATGATTACACAGACAAAGAATGTCGATCCTTTACGAACTACGTTATCCAACGAAGTGGTATGCGAAACTTTTCACGGCTGTACTCGCGCTGATTTTCTTTGCCGTGCTCGCGACTGTCGCCATTGCGGGATTCCTCGTCTACCGGATTGTCAAGCCGCAGCGCACCAGCAGTGAAATTGATATGGAGAGCTTTCCGGGCAAGCCGGATCTCGTGGACTTTACGGTACCCGGGATCGGCACGCGGCATGGCTGGTTTTTTCCTGGATTGCGCGGCGCGCCGACGATCGTTCTGTGTCATGGATATGGATCGAGCCGCGGCGAGCTGCTAACGCTGGTTTCGGCTTTGCAGGATCACCAGTACAACGTGTTTGTTTTTGACTTTGCGGCGCACGGCGGGAATCAGGGCATTACGACGTTCGGGTACCGCGAGGCAGACGAAGTGCGCGCAGCCGTGGACACTGTGGCGGCTCGCAACGATGTCGATCCCGCCCGCATTGGGTTGTGGGGCTACAATCTGGGCGCCTACGCTGCTTTGCGCGAGGCGGAAAACGATCATCGCATCAAGGCTATCGTGCTGGACTCGGTCTATGACGAGCCGCAACAGATGGTGAAAATCGGGGTAGAGCGCACCGGCCTCGGCGGGTTTCCACTTATGGCT
>Ga0210405_10006170_pt1 | contig 10771 bp, 10 predicted proteins | sample IncBWH11MmetaG_FD_155492 | JGI IMG/M metagenome (GOLD analysis project Ga0210405, IMG submission 155492) | Forest soil microbial communities from Barre Woods Harvard Forest LTER site, Petersham, Massachusetts, United States - Inc-BW-H-11-M | ecosystem: Environmental > Terrestrial > Soil >... | reverse complement strand
TCCTGCAGAACATCTCGGGCTTCATGGTCGGGCGGAAGTACGAGAACGGAGGGATCGCGAAGGACGGCGCCAAGATGGTGACCGCGGTTGCGACCGCCCAGGTCCCGAAGGTCACCATGCTGATCGGCGGCAGCTTCGGGGCCGGCAATTACGGCATGTGCGGCCGGGCCTATTCGCCGCGCTTTCTCTGGATGTGGCCCAATGCGCGCATCAGCGTCATGGGAGGAGAGCAGGCGGCTGGCGTGCTGGCGACCGTCCGGCGCGACGGCATGGCCCTCAAGGGCGGCGAATGGAGCGCGGAGGAAGAAGAGAAATTCAAGGCGCCGATCCGCTCGCAGTACGAGACGCAGGGCCACCCTTATTATGCGACTGCGCGGATGTGGGATGACGGCGTCGTTGATCCGGCCCAGGCCCGCAGGGTGCTTGGCCTCTCCTTCGCCGCCGCTCTGAACGCACCGATCCCCTCCACGAAGTTTGGCGTCTTCCGGATGTGAGCATGACCATGACCTATCTAACACTGAGACTGGAGCGCCGCGGACCTGCCGCCTGGGTCTGGATGAACCGTCCCGAGGTCCACAACGCCTTCGACGAGACGCTCATCGCCGATCTCACGGCTGCGTTCGCGGCGGTTGATGCGGACCGGAATGTCCGGGCCATCGTGCTCGCCGGAGAGGGCAAGAGCTTTTCGGCCGGCGCTGATCTCAACTGGATGCGGCGGCAGGGGACAGCCGCGTTCGAGGACAACGTCGCCGACGCACGTCGTCTCGCGGACCTCTACCGCACGATCGCTCTGTGCCAGACTCCGACGCTGGCGCGTGTGCACGGCGCCGCGCTCGGCGGCGGCATGGGGCTGGCTGCCGTCTGCGACATTTGCGTCGCTTCGACCCAGGCCCAGTTTGCGACTTCGGAGGTGCGGCTTGGCATCATTCCGGCGGTGATCGGACCCTATGTGGTCCGCGCTATCGGCGAGCGGCAGTCCTATCGGTACTTTCAGACCGCCGAGCGGATCAGCGCGGCGCGCGCGCGCGAAATCGGTCTGGTCCACGAGGTCGTGCCGCCCGAGGAATTGGACGCGAAGGTCGGTGAGGTCGTTGCGGCGCTCGTCGCCGGAGGTCCGCGCGCCCAATCGGCTGCGACCGATCTGATTCGCGCGGTGGCCAACAGGCCGATCGACGATGCGGTGATCGAGGACACCGCGCGGCGGATCGCGACTTTGCGCGCGACGGCCGAGGCACGGGAGGGACTGAGCGCCTTCCTCGACAAACGTCGGCCTGTCTGGACGGACACATAGCACTCGTGCGGGACCCGCACATGAATTCTGGGAGGTCGGGATGTTCAGGAAGATCCTAATCGCGAACCGCGGTGAAATCGCCTGCCGCGTCATCAAAACAGCGAGACGGCTCGGGGTCGCGACCGTCGCGGTGTATTCTGAGGCCGATGCCAATGCGCGTCACGTCCGACTGGCGGACGAGGCGGCCCTCATCGGTCCGGCTGCTGCGCGCGAATCCTATCTCGTCGGCGAGCGCATCCTCGAAGTCGCCAAGCGGACCGGAGCGGAGGCGATCCATCCCGGCTACGGTTTCTTGTCGGAAAATGAGGAGTTCGCCGAGGCATGCGAGAAGGCCGGCATCGTCTTCATCGGGCCGCCTGCATCCGCAATTCGAGCGATGGGTTCGAAATCGGCTGCAAAGTCACTCATGGGAGCAGCGGGCGTACCGCTGACGCCTGGATACCACGGCGACAACCAGGATCCCGCCTTCCTCGCCCAGCAAGCGGACCAGATCGGCTATCCGGTGCTGATCAAGGCCAGCTCCGGAGGCGGAGGCAAAGGCATGCGTCGCGTTGATGCTACCGCCGATTTCGAAGCCGCACTCGCCTCATGCAAGCGTGAGGCTGCCAACGCCTTCGGCGACGAACAGGTCCTGGTCGAGAAATACGTGCTGAAGCCTCGTCACATCGAGATCCAGGTGTTCGGCGACACGCACGGCAACTGCGTCTACCTGTTCGAGCGCGACTGCTCCCTTCAACGCCGGCATCAAAAGCTGATCGAGGAAGCGCCAGCACCCGGCATGACGTTGGAGCGGCGGGCCGCAATGGGACAGGCGGCCGTGAACGCCGCGAAGGCGGTCGGCTATGTCGGCGCGGGGACCGTCGAGTTCATCGCGAACCAGGACGGCAGCTTCTATTTCATGGAGATGAATACACGTCTCCAGGTCGAACATCCGGTTACGGAGATGATCACCGGGCTCGATCTCGTCGAGTGGCAGCTTCGGGTCGCCAGCGGCCAGCCGTTGCCCCTGATGCAGGAGCAACTCGAGATCGACGGCCATGCAATCGAGGCGCGAGTCTATGCCGAGGATCCGGACAAAGGTTTCCTGCCTTCGACCGGGCGCCTCGTCCATCTCGTTCCGCCTCCCGAGAGCGATTCGGTTCGCGTTGATACCGGGGTCGAGCAGGGCGACGAGATTACGCCCTACTACGATCCGATGATCGCCAAGTTGATCGTCTGGGGCGCCGATCGCAAGCAGGCGCTGGCCCGCATGCGGCGAGCGCTGACTCAGTACAGAGTGGTCGGCGTCTCGAACAACATCAATTTCCTCTCCCGTCTCGTCGCCCTTCCGTCCTTCGTCAATGCGGAGCTTGATACCGGGCTGATCGAACGCGAACAGGGACTGCTGTTCCCGCCTCAGGAGGAGGTTCCCGGCGACGTGTGGCTCGTGGCTGCCCTTGCCGAGCTTCTGCACGAGCAGCGCGAGGTAAATTCGAAATTCGCAGCCGCGGCCGATCGGGGCTCGCCATGGCGTGCGCTTGACGGTTGGCGGCTCAACGGCAGAGCGGAACGAAAGCTGGCGCTGCGTTTGCACCAGAAGCTGCAGGAGGTGGTCGTCGTCGTCATCCCCGGGGGCTATCAGCTTGTGCTCAACGGACGAAGTGTGCGCGCATTCGGAACGCTCGGTCGGGGCGGCGCGGTCCATGCCCAGCTCGACGATTCCCGAGTCAATGCTGCGGTAGTGATCGCGGGTGAGCGCCGCCACGTCTTCTATCGGGGGCTCTCATGGCCGCTCGCGCTTGTCGACACGCTCTACGTCGGCGGAGAGGGCGAAGACGTCGAGGGAGGGTTGCGAGCGCCCATGCCCGGCAAGGTCGTCACCCTGATGGCCGAGCCCGGCGCCATCGTCGAGAAGGGAACGCCGCTTCTGGTTCTCGAGGCGATGAAGATGGAGCACACCATCACCGCCCCACGAAAGGGCAAGGTCGTCAGCTTTCACGTGGCGGCGGGCGATCAGGTCGCCGACGGCGCCGAGCTTGTTGAATTCGAGGGGGCCGCAGAATGACCGACGTTCGCATCGTCGAGGTGGGCCCGCGCGACGGACTGCAGAACGAAAAGCAGGTTGTCCCGACAGTGACGAAGCTTGAGTTGATCCGGCGCCTAACCGCTACGGGCTTGCGCGACATTGAGGCCACCTCCTTCGTGTCGCCGAAATGGGTTCCGCAGATGGCCGATCATGCGGAAATCATGAAGGGCCTGCACGGGCATGCCGGCGTCACGTATTCGGTCCTGACGCCGAATCTGAAGGGGTTCGAGGCCGCGGTTGCGGCCGGCGCCCGCGAGGTGGCGGTCTTCGCGGCTGCTTCGGAGGGCTTCTCACGCAAGAACATCAATTGCTCGATCGCGGAATCGATTGATCGCTTCGTTCCGATTCTGGAGGCGGCGCGGTCAGCCGGGGTGAAGGTCCGCGGTTATGTCTCCTGCGTTGTCGCCTGTCCCTATGACGGTTCGATCGAGCCAAAGAACGTCGCGGAGGTCGCCGCGAGACTCAAGGAACTCGGCTGTTACGAAATCTCGCTCGGCGACACCATCGGCGTCGGCACGCCGGCATCCATCTTGCGCATGCTCGAAGCGGTGGCCAAGGATGTGCCGGTCGAAGTTCTCGCCGGCCACTACCATGACACTTACGGCATGGCGATCGCCAACATCTACGCATCGTACCAGTTCGGGCTTCGCACCTTCGACAGCGCCGTCGCCGGGCTCGGTGGCTGCCCCTACGCGAAGGGAGCGACGGGCAACGTCGCGACAGAGGATGTCGTTTATCTTCTAAAGGGACTTGGTTGCGACACGGGCGTCGATCTCGGCGCGCTCCTTGATGTCGCCGCCTGGATCAAAACGGTCCTGGGAATCGCTCGGGGATAACAACTGATTGCGGTGAATTCCCGAAGCGTATGATGTGGATAATCTGCAGGCGATGCAGACTAACCAGAACAAGCAACAAGGAGCGCCATGATTACCCTCTATCATTGCGATGCGGCCCGCTCATTTCGTCCGCTGTGGATGCTTGAAGAGCTCAACCTGACATATGAGCTCAAGATGCTGCCGTTTCCGCCGCGGGTGCTCGCCAAGGACTATCTTGCGCTCAATCCACTAGGCACCATTCCCTTCATGAAAGATGGCGAGACTAGAATGACAGAGTCTTCGGGTATCTGTCATTATCTAGCCACAAAATATGGGCCGACACCGTTGGTGGTTGGCCTCGATGAGCCAGCCTATGGGGCGTTTCTTAACTGGATGTATTTCAGCGACGCGACACTAACCTTCCCACAAACCTTAGTGCTGCGCTACGGTCAGCTAGAGCCGGAAGAGCGCCGCAATCCGCAGGTCGTGGCCGATTACACCAAATGGTTTCTGGGGCGGCTGCGGGCGGTGGAGGCCGCGGTCGGCACGGCGGAGACATTGTGCGCCGGGCGCTTTACGGCTGCCGATATTGTCAATGGCTACGCGTTGCGACTGGCCGAGGATATTGGTCTAGCTAAAAATTTTGGACCGCATGTTGCCGCCTATTGGGACCGGCTGCAAGCACGCGACGGATACCAGCGCGCGGTGGCAGCGGAACGCAGGGCGGGACTCGAGCAGGGCATTGCTCCGCGCATGAGCACCTGAATCCGCCTGCAGTATCTGAGGTCACCGTTTAATGTGCAGCTAGTATGCGAACGACAGGCCGTCGTTGCGAGCAGTGAGGAGGCTCGCGCTGGAGGAGATGGCCGAGGAATACCGCAAGATGGCTGAGTTCCTAGAGCGCAAACTACAGGAACAACAACGCCTTTAGGGACGCCTCAGTTGGCGACTTCAGGTAATACGCGCCGCGCTGAGTCCTCTCAATGCGCGAGCCATTCGGGTTTGCTCGCGCCTCTCGGGATCGTGCCTGCGGCTTTGAGGTCCCGGCTATGGCAGACTGCGCGCGATCGGCGAGAAAGCCAACCGCTGAGGCGGCACGGCGAGCTTACTGACTGATCCTAGGAACGGTAACGCGGGGATTTAATAACACGAGAGCTGAACCCGCCGACTTGGCGCAGCACATACCGGTAGGACTTGCCGCGTTCGTTTGGACCTTTGGAGGAGGAGCCCTGCGGCGGCCAAACTGCTAGGGGCCAACTCGGACGAGTCCCGTCTCGTCGATCTCTGGGCGCTCATCCTTCCGTATGGCTTCCGGGGCGGCTTCTGCCTCCAACTTCTCATTGATCACCGCAAGCGCGGTGGCCGCCATATTTCCGTATCTGGAAACTCGAAACCCCATAGCGACCTTCCAGACGGCATTTGCCTCTGTGGGGCAGCCAGAGACATGAAACGCTTTTGCCAATAGGCCTATCGGCCATGCGGCGGCGTACTTATGTTCCGAGGCCGCCAACACCAGTCGCAGGCCTAGCGACCTGGGAATACCATCGCCCGCCTTCTCGATGATTTGGCCCAGGATTTCCGCCTGTTTGTCGGTCCGAGGTTTGTGAACACGGCCCTCAATCTTGTGAAGCTTCTCTGGCAGCTTTGCCGCAATAGGCGGCCCATCGGCGGCCGCCGTGATGTACTGCCGCCGCCTCGGTTGTTGTAGCTTTGGTTCCAGCTTGGCCTGTGGTGGTTTGGACATCACCGGCGCAGCCTTCTTGGTCAGGTCGATAGTCGGCTTGGCGGGCGCCCCGCCCCGGTGCTTAACGGTCATTTGGATCCCCTTATCCGCTTTTCGGGCAGAATAACTTCGCCTGTCTGTGGATTAATCCAGCAGGCTGGCGAGGCCGGTCCCGAATGTGCCGAGCCTGCTCTGCTTCCATCTACAAAAACTTAACCGCACCTAGCGGTTCCTTCCGAAACGGTACATCCCTCAAGGGACCGTTCTTTTGCTCTTCTCGAATAAGGTCATTCAGCAATCGAACCGCCTGCGGCGGCAGCGGCTACGCTTGACCGTCGGACTCCGCTCAACAAGGGGGTCGAACATTAGACCGCGAATGACCGCTTCTGACCCATTGCGTCATTTTGCATGCGCGCAACAATCAGGTCCGCTTTCTGTGCAAAGATGGGGTAATCGGCCCGGCTTGTGGATAGCTGAAGATTTTAGGCCTGTCTCCGGCGGCGAAAATCTCGTTCCAAACTCGAATAGGGCAGGCTGATTGCAAGCGACTATAACGGTCTAATCTTATCCCGCGCTAGCGGCTCAGCTCGACCGCGCCGCAATTCTTGCGTGGGCAAGGGCGCAGTCCTCCTCGCTCGCGTCAAGACTTCCTGAAATGCGCCGCCGCCGGCGATTAGTTGCATCGCGCACTGCATCGCGCACAAAGGTGGTTTTTGACGGACTATCAAAGCGCCGCTAGGCCAGTTACGCTGCCCTCCGGTAGCGAGACTCTCGCCGGCTGGCTGCCGCGCCTTCGGTTGCGGTCTTGTTCGCTCTACTCCTGGCCAGGCGCCGATGGAGTCCAGCACCTCGGCGGTGGATTGAGGCTGACTTCGCCACGACCCGGCTTGCGGCTCCCTGTACAATCCGCGCATGGTCCCTCCCGATCCGGAACACGGCGTCTCGACAGCGCCTCACCGCAAGATCATCCATATCGACATGGACGCATTCTACGTGCAGGCTGCAATCGATGGGTATCGCTTCGCTCAACCTGACCTGCGTACTGGCAACATGACACATCGATTCACGCTAGTTCCTGCCATCGGCCGCAAGGCGCAGGAATTGCCGCGTCATCGCATTGACCTTGGCGAGATAGACGGCGACGAGGTGATCGCCGCACCGCTCGCCGGCCATCATTAGAAAATTACGGCGTGCGAATGCTGTGGCGGGACCGGCGCCGCAGAGATGGATGAAGGCAGCGAGATCCTGTTTCTGCTGCGGGCTTGCCGTCACTTCCGGTGTGCGGGCGAGAACCGCCGCGACATTGCGGCCCAGATACACGGACGTCAGCTCGATGGCATGGCTGGGGATCGTGCGGATATAGAGGCTGGTGAACCCGCAGCCGGCATCCACGACCGCATTCCCTCGGATACAGGACCGCGCGGCCTCGGCATAGGCCGCATCGGTCATCTGGTAGAGGCCGACGGCGCTGGAGGCGGGCTGGTAAACAGCGAGAGGATTCAAACTTAATTGCCAGCGCCAGTAGGTGCGCGCCACTGGATTGCCGGTGCTCTCGACCTGCGCCAGCGCGGCCAGCAATTCGGGCGTGATCGTGTTGGTGGAATAGGCGCGGAAGAGCGGCCCGTATTGCCGCCACGTCTCGGCCGGGTCCTTGTCGAGCCTGTTGCCAACGAAGGCAAACAGCTCGGTCGGCTTGTGGATCACGTGATAGACGAGGTTCGTCAGCGCGACGACCGCAAGCAGGATCGCCACGACGCCAACGATCCGAGCCGCCCGCGGTGCACTCGCGAGCTTCCTTCGCGCCCAACGTGCGCCTCGCCGCCAGCGGCGAAGGCGAGGGAGGAAGCTCTTGCTTTTTCTTGACATGGTTCTTGCGAGAGGAGGACTTGGCAGTGCGCGGCGACGACACGGGAATCGTTGGCCCGTTATGCCGGCTGCCCAGTGCGTCGGCACTGAACACCGCGACGGCCGCACCTATCATCACCGGCACCGGTCGCCGACCGACGAGTCCAAAGCCGCGCAATAGCAAAAACTAGTAGGGGTGGCTAGCGCAGCGTAACCCGCCGACTCCTTGGCAGCGGACATCGACGTGGGTGAGTCGGTGGGCGCGGTTTGGCTTACCCGACCTCTCTTGAACCTCGCAGCCACCGCAACGACTCACATCAATGATGGTGATGGTTCGCCCGGGGTTCTTGCATGGGGCGGCGTGGGCTTGCGCCGGTCTTGTGGCTGCCGCTAATCGGGGGCGCGATCTGGACGGACGTTATGCGGGGTCCCACTCAAGCCTTGGTTTGACCAACTCGAAAGCGGTTGGGGGCGCTGCTGTTCGGATGCCGACGGCCGCATGGTAGAAGATGCCGACTGGGAGGCCAAAGACGGCCACTATCGCGTTCGCGTACCAACGTTCCCGGTTCCACGAACATGTTGTGGGTTGTCGTGCCAGACCGTTCCGTTGTGACTGAGCCGAACAGGATCGGGCGGATGTCGACGGCTATCAAGATGACAGCCGGACGTCAGCGGCGGCCACGATAAAGAAACCTTTGCGAGATGGGTATGGGTTTTATTGTTGAGTCAGTTTCGAAGCGGCCGGGCGAACCTCCTTTCCGGGTCACCAAAGCGACGAGGAAAGACGCGCTTGAAACGGCAATCGGCTTCTTAGGCCAAGGCATGCAGAACGTCACCATCGTCGATGAAACGGGGCGCGTCTTTAGCATTCAAGAATTCAGCCTCTCTGACGATGATTAAGATGAACGGTGTGCGCTCGACGTCGCTGGCGTCTGCCGCACCTTGCGTTCGCCCTCGTTCGCGGTTGCCTCGTTCGATTGTATTCTGAATCGGTCGAGATGTTGACGAGGAGGTTGTCACGGCATCGGCGAACCTTGCCCATTCCGCTGCCGTTTTTCGAAGCCAAGCACGATGCCGGTTGCCGTATAGGCGCCCGCGAGGATGACCGATCTGAAGGTGTCCGTCACCGGTAGCATCGGTATGCAGGCGTGCCACCGGAGCAAGCGTTGACATCGCCGACTAGCAGGCGCGATCTTGTCTTCTGGAGCGGTTGAATGGCTGACATCTCCAAGTTTTCGATAGTCACCTACGAGCGCAAACCGGGGTGCTGGCGCGCGGCCATTACCCCGAAGGCCGGCTCTGGAGGCGCCGGAGGCGAAAAGGTGCGCAGTATCGTGACGCCGGACGACTATCCGTCCGAGGCTGACGCTTGGTTTGCAGCCCAAAAGCTAATCAAAAAACTATAACCGAAGTTCGCCACTAGCTCGCGCCTCATTCCACTTTCAAATGAAAGCGACGCGCCATCTCGCGTTGGATGCAACGGAGCGCGCGACATTGCAACAATTTCGTGACAGGATGACCGATAGTCGCTCAAATTTATCTGACTTCACGGCGGTTCAACGTGTTCGCAGCGATCTGTACGACGCGGTACAGTCCGCCCTGCAATCCGGGCATGGGAAAAGGCACGTCTACTTCGCGGCGTACTCCGCGAGGTTGACCGGACAATGGAGAGCAGCTCTGAAGGATTTCTGGCAGCTAATCGCAACTTCTCTCAAGCGACGCGCGATATTGAATCGATACAGGCGGGTCATGAAGCGACAACGCGCAGACGAAGCGAAGATATCATCTCCGCATATCAGGCACTTCGGCCTCAAGGCCAAGCCGCGTTTCGCGCCGGATATGTAGAGCCGCTAATCGCTCGAAGAGGCGGTCTTCGATTTCCGGTCCCGGCGCGGAGATATCGTCAGCCGGCTACTGGAAGGCCCGTTTCTCTGAATGGGCTAATCTTGGGCCCTTGCTCTTAAGAACGCAGTTAATTGTCTTGCACGGCGTCCGATCCACGTCATTTGTGGGCGCCTTCGGCCCAAGATTTTCCGCCAATGCCGACAGCAAGCCGCCCACGCAGAGGGCGGCGATGGCGCAGCAAATAAGGCTCAGTGCTCCTCGGAACATTAGTTCTTTAAAGCTTCGCGACCTGCCGGCTCTAAACATCGTTGCCCCCTCAAGCTGCCGACAAAACGTGCGCATGCGCACGATTTGAGATGACGGGATGATTAGGCGTGGCACCACGACGGCGGCAAAAGCGACGCATGTGTCGCATTTGAGCGTGTTCCACGACGGCGGCAAATCCACCGAGATTCCCGTCGAGTCTCAGTCGCGCCGATCAGGTGACCGAATGAAATTCTCCGCTACTCCACGACGTCGAGTTTGACTTTCGCGATACCCGATCCGACCATGCCCAGTGCCTGCGCTGCGGAATGGGTCACGTCCACCACCCGTCCGTACACGTAAGGACCGCGATCATTGACGCGCACAGTCACGGAGCGTCCGGTGACGGCATTTGTCACGCGCAGCTTCGTTCCGAACGGCAAGGTCGGATGGGCGGCGGTCAACTCCTCCGGATTGAACTTTTCGCCGCTCGCGGTGCGTGTGTCCGTGTAGAAGCTGGCAACGCCCGAGGAGGGGAGCTTCAAGTCGCCCGTATTCTTCTCCGATGCATAAGGATCGTGCCGTCTCACGATGGAGGTGTGTTCGACCGCTGCGATTCGCGTCTCGCGATGGCGTTCGATTGCCACCTGCCGGGTGGCAACAAACTCGGATTTCCTCGAAGCAACCGAGGACTGGGCGGCACAGCCGGCAAGCGACGCGGCTGCCAGGGCAAGCGCGAAGCACCGAACCGAAACGACGATTTTGGCCCCGTTCGAATAGACAGCTGAAACTACACAAGGGCGATCGGCGTACCCAGGCTGCACCAGCCTAGCATGGTTATACCGAACGCGCCGAACCTCACGTCGAACTTGATTTGCAAATGGTTGCATGCCGCGAGCATGCCCGTTAGTCGGTTAACAGACCGCGAAGCGATTGCGATGTTG
>Ga0210405_10006164_pt1 | contig 10777 bp, 12 predicted proteins | sample IncBWH11MmetaG_FD_155492 | JGI IMG/M metagenome (GOLD analysis project Ga0210405, IMG submission 155492) | Forest soil microbial communities from Barre Woods Harvard Forest LTER site, Petersham, Massachusetts, United States - Inc-BW-H-11-M | ecosystem: Environmental > Terrestrial > Soil >... | reverse complement strand
GTGAAGTCGTAACAAGGTAGCCGTAGGAGAACCTGCGGCTGGATCACCTCCTTTCTAAAGTAGTCGTGGCTCACTCCGCTATGGTGTGCGGATCATGCCACGCAAATGTATCCCGCTCTTCTCACGAATTGCAGGGATACACGTTCGGTTTACAACCTGATTTAATTCAGGATTCGGGCGGATTCTGTCAGATCGTATCGAGTCAAAGAGAAAAACAACTCCAGTAGTGCGTCTCAGGGCCGCGTGCTCACTCCGCGGCCCCTTTTCTTTGGGTCTTTACCCAATACCGAAATACGAGTGTTGCTAGGGTCGCGAACTCTTCCTTCCCAGTTTTGGAATTTCCAGAGTGGGTCAAAAGGCGGCTATACGCTATCGCGTCCCGAAGTTGATATCTCAACGCATCTAACGTATCGAACCACTTCTTCTCGGGCACTGCTTGGAATCCGTCGTCATTGATTTCGTCCCAAAGGCCAAAGATCCTCGATCTTTAAGACTTGTTCTTCGAGCTTTGGCGGTACTAAAGAGGCTAGGAAGATAGAAGGCGAAGGGAATTCTTTGTAGTGCCTGTCGAACCGCTCGTCTAGAACGGCATATTCCCCACTCTGCCGTTGACATCTTTCGCGGTCTTTCGCAGCGTAATAGACGGCAGCAGCTAAAGAATAGAAATCGCCCAAGGACTTCGCGATCTGCTCCCGACGAGCTAGTGCCCCTCTAAGATAGAATGTGGCATACCCAGCCGCGGCTCCGATTAAAGACTAACAACCGGGTACCCCAGACGTCGGTTTTACGTCTGGGTCTTTTCCTCTCCAGTTCTGGCCCTGGCTACTTCTTGTCAGCCAAAAATATCGTACAATAAGTGCATGCGAACGACCGTCGACATTCCCGATGCGCTCTACCGCGAACTAAAGTCTAAGGCTGCCCGCGAGAAGCGCTCGGTAAAGGAACTCATTCTGCGCAGTGTCGAAGTGGAACTCCGCCCACGCTCCAAAAAGCGCACACGGCGTGTGATTTCCCCGCTTGTCCCCTCAAAAGCGCCCGGCACGCTCGACATCGACAATGCCAAGATCTACGATCTCATTTCTTTTCCCTGATATAAACGTCTGGCTCGCTCTCTCTTATCAGCGCCACATTCACTACCCTCTGCGCGAGTCTGGTTTGAGCAACTCGAAGATCATTCGCACGCCTGCTTTTGTCGTTTCACGCAGCTTGGACTCTTGCGCCTGCTGACGACTGGGGCAGTTATGGGCGCGGACAAACTCCTGAGTCAGACCGAAGCTTGGTCAGTCTACGACCGATGGATGCAGGACGACCGCGTCGAGTACGTCGAGGAGCCTGCCGGGCTCGAACCGCGTTTCCGGGCGTTTGCCCAGAATGAACGTCCCGCGCCTAAGGACTGGGGCGACTCCTATCTCTATGCATTCGCCGAAACCGGCGACCTACGTCTGATCACTTTCGATCCGGCCCTTTGTCAAAAGGGATCAAACATCCTGCTACTCGAGTAGCCATATACGGATGGCGGGTGCCCAAGACGTCGGTTTTAGGTCTGGGTCTCTCTTTTTTTGCAGGTGCCGCTTGCCGTCCAGAACGCCCGCCCCTATTTCTCAGCCGTGCGATTCGGGAATTGCGCAACTCCGTCATGATCCGGCTTCGCTCTTCGAGCCGCCGCGGAATCCACCTTGCTCAACAATCCTGACGCCACGTTCCAGTTCTCCCCGGCATCGGTAACGACCGTTGACCGTCTTCTTGTTATAACGAGTCAGCGTTCCGAACACTACGGCGCCGCTGCCGGGATGGAACTTCAGTCGCTCGCCGATGCGGAAACCCAGCATCGCGGAAGTGCGAGCGCATTTGATGAAGAAACCTGAGTCGAGCCACAACCTTGTGGTTTAACTCAATAAGTTCTTCTTCGGAAAGAGAATCAATATCATCAATATCAATGTGGCGCATCGTGGTTTGTCGCTCACCAGGATGGTCATATTGCACCGGAGACTGGGAGGCTGGCAACGGGATTTAGCTTTGGTTTCTGGTCCGGCACCGATTTTTATGATCAGTCCACGATTCGCCACTTCGGCTTTGTTTCGCTTTGACTGTATTCCGTTGCGAACGTAAAATTTGATTTCGGCGCTTGTCTTCCGCAGAGGAAAGGCCCAGCTCATGTCTCGATTTCTTGCCGTAGTTTTGTGTGCTGCCAGTGTGTTCGCAACCGCCGCTTTAGCTCAGGTTCCGAGTTCCCCCGTCGAACCCCTGCGCGTTGCTGCTGGAACCGTTCTCGCCTTTCATTTGCAGACCCGTCTTCGTCCCGCGGACGGAGACCCACTCGACGTGCTGCCTCAGGGAACAGTTCTTCATGTGAAGATTCTCAACTCTCTCGACTCCGCTGTCGATCGTGACGGTACTGAGTTTCACGGCTCCGTTGTCTCCGACCTTTCGGTTGGAGACAACATCGTCATTCCGGCTGATTCCGAGGTTCAGGGTCTGCTTGTACTCCTCCGCAGCAGAAATCATCCAGATGGTTTTCGTTATGAACTTTTGCTCACGGAGGTCACCGATCACGGAAAGTCCTATCCTCTCACTGCCTCCCTTAACTCTTCCTTCTTCGATTCCGGCGTCCAGCCCGCCTCGGCTACGAAACCCGAACCAAAAGAGTCGCCAAAGCCAAGCGCATCTGGCAATGCCAAATTACCTGAGGCTCCGTCGCAGTAATTCCTGCCAATCATCCAGGCCAGACCTCAAACGCTGCCGCCTCGCGACCTCAATAATTTTGCCCCCGCATCTCTGCATTTCGGAAGCTCTGCTAGCCAGATTATTTACACCTCTGGAAGAGATTTCCGGTTCTGGTACTGGTAAACATGGCCCTAACTATTTGGTTCGACCCGTCGTAAGTTATTCACACAATTGAGGTTCTAGGATTTGTCGCACTCTTGTATCGGTCTGGCACGCTTTCTGCCTCACTAATCTCGCTCGGCCAAATCTCCAAGGAGGATTTAACAATGAAAAATGTATGGCGATTTGGTTTTTGCACTTTAGCTGGAACGGTTCTTGTAACGGGAGCCCTGGCCCTACCGCCGGCCAACACTCATCAAACGGGAGAAGGTCAGCAGGCAGCTGCACAAACGCAATCCGTGTCGGGAAAGATCGCCTCAGTGGAGAAGAGCTCCTTTACTCTCACTCTCTCTACTGCGTCGACGTCCAACGTTTCGCAGGATCCGCAACAGCCGCCAAGCTCTGCCAAGAGCATGTCCTTCACGATTGACCAGAACACGACCGTCGAGGGCAAACTGAAAGTCGGCGCCAATGCCGATGTCACCTACCGCCAGGACAACGGCGCCAACGTAGCCATCAGCGTCCACGTGGCTCCCTGACCTGCGTGAACGGATGCCTTGACGTCGCACGCCGCCAGCTTGATGCCACACGGAAGTAATCTCTCCCTTGTCTACGGACTCTTCGAAAACTCTCCATCAACACTTCGGAGAGTCCCAAGACAAGTGTCAAAGCTCAAAACAAGCCTCATGGCGATTCCCGCGAACTCCTGCGGCGGAACAAGGGATACTGGCTTACTTCGCTCCAACTCGAAAGGTGCTGTGAATCACTTCGCCACCTATGTGCCGCACGTACTATTGGAATTTTCTCTCGCAACGTGTTATTTCTCGTGAATGTCGGACAGAATGTTCGCGCAAACCTGCCCAAACTGTGGCGGCATCTGCCCCCAACAGGCCGAGACCTGCAAGTATTGCAAATTCAGTTTTTCAAGCACGGATACGTTCTCTCTAAGCAGCCTGGTCCGGCAAAAAAGCGGTCTCCGGATTGCCGTCATCGTACTCGCTATCCTGATGGTAGTCGTGCTGCTCGTGATCAACATCTTGCACTCCTGACTTGCACTCCTGACATTTTCCAGCGTCTCTCGAACGAAGTCCTTATGCGTCAGTCTCAAAAAATGAAAATGCGCCGGAATGTGCCTCTATTTTTTCGCGATAGGCGAAGTTGACCTTGAGGCTGCCCGTCCCTCGGTAATTCGAGGGTGGCTCGGGAGATTGATTTTGCCCAGTTCGAAAGCGGAAACCGGATAGAGGTCCCGCCCTGGCCTGTTGGAAAATCTCTAGTATACAGAGCAGCGATCTGTCGCTCTGAATCTGGAAGAAGACCTGAGGATCAAAATCATGCAGCCTATTCGAGTCGTTGCCATACCAACGGAGGTCGTCGAAGCTGTCCGCGCGACCCTGCGCGCGCCAGTCTACGGCTTTCCCGCGCACAGCGAGGTCGGAACAGACGCTGCTCCCTGCCGCCACTGCCTGCGCACCATCGAGCCGGGACAGGCGCGCAGAATTCTTTTTACCTACGATCGTTTCAATGGTGTGGAACCGCTACCGCAGCCGGGGCCAATTTACGTGCACGCAGACAATTGCTTGCGTTACGCGGAAGAGGCTGGTTTTCCAGAGGAGTTACGCGGCAGCCCGCGCACTCTCGAAGGTTATGCGCGCGGCCGCCGTCTCGTGGCTCAGGAGTATGTGTCAGACGGCCGATTCGAGCCGGCCATTGAAAAGCTCTTCGATGATCCAGGAATTGGCTACCTGAAAGTGCACAGTACCACAGCAGGCTGCTTTACCTTCCGCATCGAAAGGGCAACCGAATCAAACGAGCCTACCCCCTGATCCGCGCTTCAAAAGTTCGGCAAACTAGTCCGACCAAGCCAGATAACCGGGCACAATTAGACCCACCCCCGGAACGATCAGCAATATTCCCCACCAGTTGGGTTTGCCACGCTCCTCCGCGATCCCCATCCAGACGATGATAGCCATAACGAAACTAACCAGAGGAATAAAGAACAGGATGATCCACCAAATGGGCTTCTTGGCGATGTTCAGCATCAGAACGATATTTACGATCGGAATCCACGCCAGCCAGGGATTCTCTGTGTTGGTTTTCTGCGCGATGGTCTGAAGCGCTAGTGCAATGTACACGTAGAATACCAGGAAGAAGATCAGAAAAATGAACATGAAGCCGCCGAGCATGGCCGTGGGAATGCGAGCGTCCTGCTGAGCAGCGGCTGGGATGGCCATAAAGAGGATGGCCGCCAGCGTCAGCAACCAGCCCATTCCTGAAAGAATTTTGGTTCTTGCTTTCATCAATTTTCCCCCTCCAAGAGGTTTGTCTCTAAAGAAATTGCGAATCGCCCCGGGGAATGACGGTAGCCGGACAAGAGTTGAGCACTCGAACCTTCGGTCGCCTCAACAGGTAAAAACTAATCATTTAGTTCGAGACGCGTTTGCAGGGCCACCTTTGAGCAAACTTTATTGAAATCGCCACGCGCTGTCAAAAGACTTCTGCGTTTGTCGCGTGCTGTGCTTCCGATGCGTCAACAGCAGCCATCAGTAGCCATCGTCCCTCCTGCCCCTACTAACTGCATTGCAAACTACATTTCCTGGGAGTACCCTCGGGCCAGCCTACCCGTAGAGCTCGCGCAGTCCTTCGCTCGGCGTGGCAGGCCGATCTCCAGCCGTCTAGCATAGAAGACTAGAAGGAGGCCGCACTTCATGCCCACCGACGCCAAGGCTATCGTCCGCCGCCTCTATGAGGATGTCTGGAACAAGCGCAAGCTCGAACTGGTGAGCGATCTTTTTTCTCCAAGCCATGCACTTCGCGACAACAACTCTTCCGGCTCATCCGTCGGCCCGGAAGCTTACAAGATTCAAGTCACGATGTTCTTGGCGGCCTTCCCGGATCTGCGTTTCACCGTCGAGGACACCGTCGCCGAAAAAGACAAGCTCGTCGCTTCCTGGACTATCTCCGGCACTCATAAGGGCGAGTTCATGGGCATTCGCCCCACAAATAAAAAAGTTTCCGTCGAAGGCATCACCATCCATTACCTCGCCAACGGCAAGATCATCGATTCAAATACCAGTTGGGATGCTCTCGGCCTGATGCGCCAACTCGGCGTTTTCCCTGACCTCGCCAAACCCAAGGGCGCCGCCTCCCGCTGATTTCTTCGCCTTGCGGTGCGGGTGCCCTCGCGGTCCCCGCCGTCGCCTGATCGGTTATAACTACAAGAACATGCTAGTACTTCAGCGCCATTTGCCCCGGAGGAATAGCTTCTAAAATTGTTGTGTGACCAAGCCTTCCAAGAGCGCCGCCGCTTTCTTCTTTTTTTTCGGGATGATGTTTCTCGGCCCGGGGCTGCTTTCCCTGTTTACGTTTCTCGCGAACAGCCGCAACCACAGCACCAGTGGCACGCTCGCCGGCGCCGCGATCGCACTCTTTATTTCCGCGATTGGCGGGGGATTTTTGTTTGTGGCCGTGGGTGGCTATCGCCGGATGAAGCGGCAGGCTGCGATCGAAGAAGCAAACCCTTCGTCGCCGTGGTTCTGGCGCAAGGATTGGGCCAGCCGCAAAGCAGAAAGTCGGCGCAGAAACAGCGAAATCGCCGCGTGGGTGGTTTGCATCTTCGGCAATATGATCCTCATTCCCGTCGCGGCTAATCTCGTGCCGCAGCTCACCCGCCGGAATGACCCGCGCGCTTTCTTGGTTCTCGGCCTTTGTCTCACTGCCGTAATTCTTTTCGCGGTCGCCTTGCGCGCCACTCTTCGCCGCCGCCGCTTTGGAAATACGTATTTCGAGTTTTACTCGCTGCCGTTTTCTCCGGGCGGCCGCCTGGCGGGGAGGATTCATCTCAAGCTTGATTCGAACGCCGCACATGGCGTCGACCTTCGTCTTTCGTGTCTTCGAAGGATGACTACCGGTTCGGGCGACAATCGCTCCACGTCGCAGACCGTTCTCTGGCAAACGGAACAGAACGTTCCTTTTGGTGCCATGGGAATGGATCCGCTCGGCCGAACGATTCCGGTGGATTTCGAAATTCCGCGGGATGCTTATGTCACCGACCTCGACAACCCTTCCGACCAGGTTCTGTGGCTTCTGCATGCGCAAGCCGATATTCCGGGTATCGATTACACCGACGATTTTGAACTTCCTGTTTTTAAGACTTCTTTTTCGTCGGAGCAGCAGCCAGCTGATTCTTCGTCCGAAACTTTCGGCGTCGCTGCCGGATTTTCGAGCGATTCGAATGCGGCGCCTGTCGCCGCTCCCGCGCATCCAAAAGTTGTTATTTCTTCGCAGGGCGGTGGGACCGAATTTTACTTTCCGGCGTTTCGCACTCCTTCGCGCGCTCTGTTTCTTCTTATCTTTACGGCGATATGGACCGGCGTCGTTTACTTTCTGTTTCGTTCCAGCGCTCCGTGGTTTTTCCCGGTGGTGTTCGGTTTTTTCGATGTGCTGCTGATCTTGGCCATGCTTCACGTCGTGCTGGGCACTTCACGCGTTCGTGTCGGCAGCGGTGAGCTTACTTCGACTACGCGCGTGCTCGGCATCGGCTCCACGAAACGGTTTGCCATTTCTGAGATCGACGCGATTGTTGCGGTCACGAGCGGGCAGCAAGGTGGGAATCAAGGGCAATCGACCTACGCTATTCGCTTGCGTACAAAGAATGCGAGGCGTTTCACGCTCGCGGATGAAATCGCCAGCCGGCAGGAAGCGCGCTGGATCGTTTCTCAAATCGAAACTCTCGCTGGAATGACCATCGACACGCACGTGGAAGTGGGTTCCAGGTACGGCCCGCCGCCGCAGCCTGGCCAGCCGCTTTCTGGGACGCCCACCAATCCCGGTTCTTTGCAGGCCGGCTGGTCGCAGTCCCGGCCACAGTCGCGCACCTCGACGGTTATTTCACTCGCGATGTTCGCCTTGTTTGCCGCAGGTATGTTTGCTTGGCAGGGTTGGAGATTCTCGACTCTGCGGTCGGTGGCAAGCGCCTCGCGCGCGAACAAAGCCCGCGCAAATGGACAGCGTGTGGCCGCGACTGCCAACGTCGTTCCGCCGCGCCGCGCCGCCAACCCTGTTATGACCGACGCGGATGCGGAACGTGTGCTGGCTTTGCCTGTCCAAGAGCAAGCGGAGGAATTGCTTGAGCGCGCCATCGGGCACGACCAGCGCTCTCTCGATTTGTTCGAACAGCAAGTCGAAAGCTGGGTCGGCCACATCCGTTTGACCGACAACATGAGGCAACTCGAGCGTCGCTCGGAATTTTCCAGCGATTTGCGCGTGCGCTACGCCAATGCTGACATTAATCTGACTTTGGACGGTTGGCAGAAAAACGAGCAAGCGGCGGAAATGTTGATCGAGCGCGCGCGCGCGGATCTGCAATACCGGCCAGCGGCCGTTTACTTCCTCGGGATGCTCGCCGGCCGCGGCGTTGCTTACCAGCGAATTCATCCCGTGCTTCTCGAATACGCCAAGCATGATCCGGACGCGACCGTCCGCCAGTGGGCCGTCGAAGGAATGCGCTATCTCGGCAAGGACGAAGCGCTGGATGAGTTGTTCGAATCCTTCACGCAGGATCCCTCGAACAATGTTCGTGACCGCGCCGGGTGCAACCTTTCCGATTGCGGAAATTTCACACGCTTGCAGCGCATGCGCATGGTGCCGAAATTCCTCGATCTGCTTGCTAATCCGGGTACCAGCGCTCAGATGCGCGCTTGGTCTTACATGGCATTGCGCGAAATAACCGATGCGAATGTTCCCAGCGATCCGGAGGCCTGGAGGAAATGGTACCGCGAGCGCGGCTCTGAAAAATTGGCTGAATTCGAGCGGCTCGATTGGTGGAAAGTCCGCGGCGACGAGTGAGAATTAGGGCAGCCTCGCCTGAAGAGTAAAAACGGTTATTTCTTTTTCCCAAGGATTTGTTCGATTTGCGATACGTGGTTGACGTCGTGCCCGGCCATCATGTGCAGAATGCGCGTGAGACTCTCTTCCCCACGCTCGGCGTGAAGGCCGAAATGCTTCCATTGCTCGGGGCTGAGTGATTTGTAAAGGGCCAGATTGGCGTGGCGCACCGCGCTGAACTGTTCGACGCTTTTGCGCGGATCGCGCTTTGCGTAATTTCCAGCGGCGGCCCAGGCGTCCTGGTCGAAGGCTTGAATGGGCGTCCCAGGCGCGCCGAGGATCGAGCGGACGCGCCAGCCGACCACAATTTCCGTATCCGCGAGATGCGCGAGAATTTCCGCCACCGACCATTTGTCCGGAGCCGGCCGTTTGCGCAGTTTGGAAGCCGGAGCGCTTTTCAGAAAGCTTGCCAGCTTCTTCGGTGTGGCCGACTGAGTCTTCAGCGCGTCCTTCCCCTCGATATTTTTCATGATGCGCTGCGAGTATTGCTGCGGTGTTTCGCTCATGTGGTCTATTTTCCTTCGCGAAGGCTCAACAAGATTTGAAAAGTCTCGACTCCGCACTGGGCTTCAGAACGTCCTGAAAAGTCTCTTCCAGCGCACCGTCGTTGGATGGAGCACGGCGTTTGCGTACGCAAAAAAGCGCTCGCGCAGCTCGCCGGATTCCCAGGCCTCGGGCGAAGCTTCCAGCGACATATAAATCATTACCGGCGTCCCGATAATGTGGTTGCGAGGGATGCATCCTGTGAAGCGGCTGTCGTACGAATTTCCGCGGTTGTCGCCCATGACGAAATAACAATTCTCGGGAACCTTATAGGGCGTGTGCATGCCGTAAGTTTCGCTGGGGCCGGTCGTGTAATTCTCGGCGAGCTTTTGTCCGTTGATCCACACGGCGCCATCGCGGATGTCCACCGTTTCTCCGGGAAGGCCGATCACCCGCTTGATGATGTCCGACGTCTCTTGCGCAACAATCGGCGTGAAGATCACCAGTTGCTGGCGCTTGGGATTTCGCCAGAGCGGCACGTGCCAGTGCGTGAAGGGCACGCCGGCGTCGTAGCCGATGCGGCTCATGATGAGGTGGTCGCCGATGAGCAGCGTATTCTCCATGGACCCGGAAGGAATCACGCGAGCCTGGCCGAGCGTTCCATTAATCAGCAGGAAGATGAGAACGACCCACATCCAGGCGATGATTTCGCGTTGGATGCGTTTCGAGCGTGATAGTTTTTCATCGGTCTTCTTGGTTTGTGGATTCACGGTTTTCATTCTTCACCTGCACGTCCATTCTACCTAATCTGGGCCTCATCCATTCTACCCGTCTTGAGCTAAGACGCGCCTGCGGTTGCGACGTGAGCGGTCGCTTCCCGCTTCTCAATGTCCGCGCTGATCGTGCGCGAGCCCATATAGAGGACGAAGGCGAGAACGGCACTGAGCACGGGAATCATGAGCATCGCCTGTTGGAGGCCCGTAGCGCGGAAAGCTTCGGTAACCGCTGAGGATCCTGCCATCGCGGCGGCGCGGTGGGCGAGGACATCGCTAAGCTTGCCGGTGAGCAGCGGGCCGAAGGAGGCCCCGCACAAGTACATGGCCATGAAATAGATCGCCATAGCAGAAGCGCGCTGGTTGGGCGCGACGATGTCCTGAATGGCGGAGTAAACGAAGCCGTAGTAACTCGACAGCGAACCGTACATCAGGCCTAGAAACACAGTAGCCATGATTAGCGAGTGTGCCGGTTGCAGGATTCCGATGCACGCAAGTGGCACGGTGACGAGCGCCATGAACGCGGCGCAAAGCAGGCGGCCATCCTTCCGGCGATGACTGATGTGGTCTCCGAGATACCCGGAAAGCAAGCCGCCGCTGACTCCCCCAAGAAGGTAAAGCGTGCCGGCCACTTTGCCGGAGTTGGCGACGGAGAGGCCGTGCACTCGACTAAGAAACGCGGTGAGGAAAGTGGCCCAGGCATAGGCGCAAAAATTGAGCAGCGCGCCGCTCACGATAATCCACCAGAGCGTGGGGATACGTAGGACGTTCCAAACAGGCGTGGTGACCAGGGCCGTACCTTGCGGTTCGCT
>Ga0210405_10006159_pt1 | contig 10783 bp, 6 predicted proteins | sample IncBWH11MmetaG_FD_155492 | JGI IMG/M metagenome (GOLD analysis project Ga0210405, IMG submission 155492) | Forest soil microbial communities from Barre Woods Harvard Forest LTER site, Petersham, Massachusetts, United States - Inc-BW-H-11-M | ecosystem: Environmental > Terrestrial > Soil >... | reverse complement strand
ATACTGCGTCCCCGAGAGAGCGCCGATGAAGGGTGTCTCCATGACCGGCGATTCCGGGCTGGTGTAGGTCAGGCCGTAAGGAGGATTACCGGTTGGATAGGCGACAGTGAGTCCCTGAGGCGAAGTGAAGAAACGGCCGCCTCCGACCCGGATGCTGGTCTTGCCTGGGCCGCCGGTCAATTTACCGATCAGCCCATCCGAAAAGTTCGGGGAGTAGGCTAGTCCGAATCGTGGAGAAAAGTTGTTCTTGGGTGTGGGTGCAATCGCGTTCGGGATCTTGCCTCCGCCTGGAAGCGGATCTCCCGGCACCAGGTAACCCAGCGGTGCACCCGGGAACGTAACCGACTGTACACCCGCCACGAAGGTTGTCGTCTGATGATATTTCTCTGCCCAGGGAGTTACATAATCCCAACGCAGGCCGTAGTTGAGAGTAAGGTTCGGGCGGATGCGAAAGCTGTCCTGAGCAAACAAGTCACCATCGGCAGCGCTCTCGTAAAACACTGGCGTGGACTGTTGCGAATAGAAGTCGGGCGTACCTAGCAGGAAGTCGGCGAAGCCGTTTCCAGTGGTCTGGTTGCCGGTGCCAAAGAAAGAGAACGTCCCGTTAGCGACAAGATTTGGATTCTGCTTGACCTTGTACCAGATGTACCGTCCGCCCACTTTGACGGTATGGTTTCCGATGGTCCGCGAGAGACTGTCTCCTAGATCGTATGTGGTGTTCACCTGAGCAATGGAGAATGGATTCGTTCCTACCGAAAAGCTGTTGAAGAAGATCTCTTCAACGCCAGCCTGCTGCGGGAAGGCCTGGACGATACCCTCCCCTCCCGCCTGAATGCCTTGATCGGCAAGCGTGACGCCGACACCGCCCTGGGGTGTGCCAATGTGGTTGTCAAGACGAGTGATGCCGAACCGGGCCTCATTGACGGTATTCACGCCGAAAGTATGGATGTTGCTAAAGACGACGGTCTGGTCTACGCCTACCGAGGTCGCATCGTAAGCGAAGCCGTTGCCGGGTAAAGTGGCACCTCCTAGACCGCTGGGATATGGATCGTCGAGGTTGTAGCGGTCGTTGAAGTAGTAGATAGAGGACGTCCCAAATCGATTGGAGTTGAAGTCGAGACGGCCACCGAACTTGTTGTCATTGATGCGGCGCTTATAGGCACCGGAAGAGAAGGTTCCATCCGCGATGTTGCCAATGGGAATGTATTGCAGCATGCGCTTCGGCGCGGTGCCCCACGCACTCATGGGTATGATCGCGTCTGGAAAGACGCATTGACTCGACGATGTGCAGCCGTTTGTATAGAAGGGTTCGTTCAGCCTGACCTGATATCCGAGGCGCTGGCTCAGAGTCTGCGCAAGGTAGGGTCCGTTTACAGTACCGGTGAGGCTGTTTGCGGAATCCGTGAAATCCCCAGTGCGATTCGCGTTGGTGGGAACGCTGACGGAGCCGGTCTCAATGCCCTGGATGAAGCGTTGGCCCTGATAGTCACCGAAGAAGAAGATCTTGTCCTTACGAATCGGTCCACCGATGGTGCCACCGTACTGGTTTTGATGGAAGGCCGCACGTTCAGGAGAGAAGTAGTTACGCGCGTCCAGATGGGTGTTACGGAAGAATTCGAAGACATTGCCGTGGAAGTTGTTAGTGCCGGACTTCGTAACCACGTTAATGATGCCGCCAGTAAAGCTCCCATACTCAGCATCCACGTTGCTCGATAGAATACGGAACTCCGCAATCGAATCAAGGTTCGGGATGATACCGGCCTGCTGGCCGATGGTCTCCTGAACGCTCGCACCATTGAGGTAGTAGGCGTTATCGGATTCACGCTGCCCATGAATGGAGAACTGGCCTGTGTTGGTCTCGCCTGCGGCAGGTACCGTTCCAAAGCCGCCGCCAGAGCTGGTGTTGGCCGCTCCGCTGGTCGTAATCGGGGAGACACCGGCCTGAACCGCGAGCAGGTCCGTGTAGCTCCGTCCGTTGAGTGGAATATCGACCACCTGCTTGCTCTCGATGGTCTGGCCTATCTGCGTGTCGGTGGTGCGGACCTCAGCAGTGTTCTCAGTGACTGTGATCACTGAAGATGCCTGTGCAATCTGCAACGGAACATCGATCGCGAGGGCCGTGTTCACATCGATCTTGATCTTGCTGGTCTGCTTGTACGGTGTGAATCCGTCCGCCGTTACATCGAGCTCGTACTGGCCAACTGGGACTACAGGAAAGGTGAATACACCCTCTCCATTGCTCGTCGTCTTCTGCGTTGCGCCAGTCGCCGTGTTGATCAGAGACACGTTGCTGCCGGAGATGAGGGCACCGCTCGCATCTTTCACCGACCCGGTTATCCTTCCGCTTCCTGTTTGAGCAAAGACAGAATGACTCATGAAGATGGAAAGAAGGATTAGAGCAAGAATGAATCCGACTGGAATCAAAAAATCATCCAGTAGGCCTCTCCATCCACGAAGCGGCGGCGGCCCATCTTCGGCGCGAATATTTGCGTTATACGTCCAGGCATCGTTAAACGGTCTGCGGTGGTTCATCGTAGTCTCCGGTGTAGAGCGTTCAGCCATCCAGGCACACGTCTACCGTTCTGGGCGGAGCCGCTATCCGGCTCGCCAGTGAGTCTTTCGTCTGCGTCTGTCTGATACGCCGGCACTCAGTTGTTACGGAGCTTTGTTCAATAAGCTCGCGCAGTGAGCGGAGATCCCCTGCTGCGAGCTGAGAGCATCATGCGATGTCGTGCTCAGAGAGGGATTGCCGCCAGCCTCCGGCCATGCGGAGGCTCACTTGGAACCGGGTCGTCCATACTTCCTCCTTCGTATTTGCGGGCGGTTAGTGGATCTTGTGCAGAAGACCGGAGAGATCGAGGACGTGGTAGCCGAGCATCAGCGTCATCAAAATCAGGTAGGCCCGCAGGAACCCAAGCGAAACACGCACCGCCCGCGTCATGCGAATCTTGCCAAGTCCTTGCGTGGAACACTTCTGTTCTGCAACGTCATCCAGCGGATGGATAACGCGGAATCCCGTTACATCAGGGGATACTCCCATCGTTGCCATGACTCACCTCTCTACTGAAAAAAGTTTGGAAGAATCACCTGCGCCGCAAGCAGCAGCGACAGGGCAAAGAGGACGATGATGATCGTCCAGTTGATGTAGTTGTTCCATGGCCGGTTGACCCAGCGGTCGCCGAGTAACTCCCGGTCATTGAGCAGCAGTTGGAGAAAGATGATGGCGGAGGGCAGGATGAGTCCCGCGAACACCTGCACGCTGATAATTACGAGTTGTAGCGGTACATGCGGAATCAGAACGATGGCCGCCGCCGCTCCAACGCACGCGATGTAGGTCGCATAGAAACCGGGAGCTTCCCATAGCTTCTTGTGCAGCGAGTGTTCCCAACCCCGAACTTCTCCATAGGCCCACGCACTGGCGAGCGAGATGGCCGTCGTTCCCAGCACGGCGGCATTGACCATCAGCAACAGAACGCCATTGCGAACGAAGTTGCCGGCGATCGGGCCGAGTGCCAGGGCGAGCTGTGCCGGGTCCTGGAAAGTGACTTTGTGTTCAAAGCCGTAGTTCCCAACCAACATCATCGCGCCGGCGACACAGACGGTAAAAGTTGCTCCAATGAGAGTGTCCAGTCTTGCCCATTTCAGGTCGGCGAACCGAAGCCGTTTCTCGGCGACGCAACTTTGCTGAAAGAAGAGCTGCCAGGGGGCGATGGTTGTACCGATAGCAATCACAAGGAATACCAGGCTGTTCGTGATGCCCTCTGCTGGCATCGTCGGCACGACGGAGTTGTGGGCAACAGTCGCCCAATGCGGATGCACCATGAAGGCAAGGACGAACCAGGTCAAATCCATCAGGCACAGGGCAATTACAATTCGCTCCCAACGGAGATAGCTTCCGGTCACAACCATCAATGTCAAGCCGACGGCGGAGACGGGCACAGAGATGTAAGGGCTTATTCCGAGCGCGCTAAGAGCAAGCGAGATCGCGGCGAACTCGGTGATGAGCGTGAGGAAGTTGACCGCGAGCAGGTCAAGCAGTGAAAAGCGCCCCCACCACTTGCCAAAGCGTTCATAGATCATGGCAGCGTGACCTTTGCCGGTCGCAATTCCGAGCCGCGCCACCATCTCCTGCACGAAATAGCAGATGGGCAAGAGCACAATCAGCAGCCACAACAGATGCAGACCGTACTGACCGCCGGCCTGCACATAGGTCGAGACTGCTCCAGCATCGTTGTCCGCTTCCATGACGATCAGGCCAGGGCCAAGCACCATCAGGAACGTGAGCACATGCTTCTCCCAGGCGCTGCGGACGACAACGCCGTGGGTGGCCTGCGTTGCGGTAACGTCGAACTGAGATTCTTCTACGCGCACAAACGCATTCCCCCTGGCTCGTCATTTGAAGAGGAGGGTCCGGCAGAATCCGCATGGAAGGTGTTGGATTCAACACATGCGCATGCGAGTGGCGTTCGAATATTGCATGTAGGTACCCAGACACGGGTCATGTGACCGGTCTTCCGGATCGCTAGTAGCTTGTTGTTCATCGTTCCCCCGTTTTGGCTCAGGCAGACGCGACCGCATCCTGCGCTTGAGGCGCGGATCGGGTGGTGGCATGAACCATCTGTTGGGGAGTGGAGAGTCGGACGTTGAAGATCACCGGCTCACGCGCTCAAGGTCACAGGTCGCATGCTGTGTCGAGCGGTGAGGGAATCGCCTTAGCCAGGCTAGAGGCGACATCCTGAGCGCTCATCGCAACACAGGAGAGACCTCCGGGTACTTGGAGGTTCTTGTGCGGAATTTATGCTCATATTGTTGTTTTGCATCTCCTGCGGAGAAAGAATCTCCGCACTCGTTCTTTGTATCATACCCCCATAGGATATATTCAAGAGAATATGTCACATCTTGAAAATGAAAAACAAAAGCTGGTCGCTCGTATCAAACGGATTCGTGGACAGCTGGCGAACGTTCGCGGCGGCATCAACAGTCTGATGGCCGAAGTCCTCGAAGACCACATACGGCTTCACCTGCTCTCTTCGGAAAAGACTTCGGCTCCGCCGGTCGAACTCGCCGAAGACCTGATCGATCTCGTAGGGGCTTACCTGAAATAGAGAAACAGGCAGGCAAGGACTCATGCGGAAAATCAAGTGGCTACTGATTGCTGGCTGGTCGATGTCCCTTTTTTTCCCAATAAATTCGACGACACCTCGATCACGCACCGGCTGCTCTCGGTGGTACATCACACCTAAGTCTGGAACGAGCGACAAAATCTCGTTTCTCTCTAGCGGATTGGGGCTGGCCGAAATGTTCGATCCGGTGACGCGGCTAATGCAGGTACGCATCGAGATCAGAAATCCAGACAATCGTCTTCGACCCGAAATGCTGGCGAGTGCGAGTTCGCAACCGGAGCAGGCATCTCCACTGTCCTCGTACCGCAGGAGGCGATTCAACAGGTCAACGGCCAGGATGTCGTCTTTGTATGCCTGGCGGCGGATCGGTTCAAAGTACATACGGTACAAACAGACGAAAACGTTCGCGGCAACGTCCGCATCCTTGAGGGGCTGAAGCCGGGCGAGCAGGTCATCACCCACGGCAGCTTTATCGCCAAATCACAGCTTCTTGCTGGATCGTGCTCATGCTGGTCCTCGCTCTGGTCGCAGCCGGTGTCTGGGTGAGCGTCAAAAAAGAAGCACCGCTCATGTTAGACGCGAAACATAGCGGAAAAATCGGTAAGTAATAGAAAAATAAATTGATTGCCGCTAAGAAAAGATGCATGTGGCATCTGGTGGATTTCCTAATCTTCGATAGCCCTGTCTGAAGCCGCTACCGTTTAGCCTATCTTCCATAAGAAGATTTGCTTTGCTCAAATTTATGTCAGCATCAATAATTGCCATTGATGTCTCATTTTGCATCTTATGACCAAGGCTCTGTTCCCCCATGAACCCTAACCTCACAAGACGTAAAGTTTCCCAACTTATGGCCTTGGCTGCGGTCCTGTTAGGAGTCGCCGTATTTGTTTGGGGTTTGGGATATAAGCTTTCGCTATATGATCTTCCCGGCAGTCCGTCAACTCATATGGCGCAGGCAAAGTTGCTCTCTCAAAAAGAGCGCCCACCTGCTGCCCGAGGGCTGGAGCGGTTCTCCGCTAGCGCCCCCCAGTTTCCCGTGATTGTCATCGCGGTATTTCTGATTGCGACGGCTTGCTTCAGAGTTTTTTCGATTCAGAATATTGGGACACTGTTCGCCTCCCATCCTGGTCTGAGGCGTTCTGACGATTTTCTTTCTACGGTTTTCGCGGTTCGTCCCCCTCCCGTATCGCTCAGATACAACTAAGCACTCTCCTGGACTTCAATGGTCCACTAACGCTCATCTATGAGCGGCCCGACCTGTTTGGGCGGGAGTCTCAGCTCTAAATCCAACTTGTTCTAAAGGTGATTCAACATGTCTATGCGATCTCAATCGATCGTCTTTGGGACCACGCTTCTGACTGCGCTTTCCTGCGTTCTTTTCACTGGGTGCAGGGACAGCAAGACGGAAAAGCAGTCTATTTCCACGGCATCGGTTGCACCGGTGACGCGAGGTGATCTCTCGAGCACCCTCGCTGTGGCTGGTGAGTTTCAACCTTATCAGGAGGTCGATCTTCACGCTAAGGTGTCCGGATATATCAGACGCATCAACGTCGATATAGGCGACCGGATCAAGAAAGGCGAAGTACTTGCAGTTCTCGAGGTCCCTGAACTTAATGCCCAGGTTGCTGCGTCGCAAGCGCAGGTCCAACACAGCCAATCGGAAATTGCTCGAGCTAAGAGTGAAGTCGCGTACGCTCAAGCGGATTACGTTGCGATCCATGCTGCTTATACCCGTCTGGCCGAAGCAGCAAAACGGCGACCCGGACTCATTGCGGAACAGGAACTCGATGACGCCCGAGCTAAGGATCAAGACGCAGAGGCGAAGATTAACGTCGCTAAATCAGCACTGGAAGCAACTGAAGGTCAACTCGCGGTCTCGAAGGCCGACAACCAGAGAGTTCAATCGTTAGAGGATTATTCGATCGTGACCGCGCCTTTCACTGGAGTGGTCACGATGCGTTATGCCGACGTAGGGTCCCTGATTCAAGCCGGTACCGCTTCGGCGACTCAATCGGAGCCTGTAGTGAGGGTGGCCCAAAGCGACCTTTTGCGTCTTCGCATGCCTGTTCCCGAGGAAGATGTGCCTTACATCCATATCGGCGGCGAAATGCAAATCAGAGTCAAGGCGACGGGAAAGACATTTACGGGAAAGGTTATCCGGTTTACGCGCGAACTGAATACCTCGACCAGAACGATGTTGGCCGAAGTTGACGTCCCAAATCCCGACCTATCTCTGACTTCCGGAATGTACGCGGAAACTACAATCGTTCTCCAACATAAGAGCAACACGCTGATTATCCCTGCGGGAGCCGTTGTGACACAGGGCGGGAGTTCGTATGTGCTTGTGGTCAACCGTCAGAACAAAGTTGTGAAGGTCCCGGTGGTCGTCGGCATCCAGGGCGCCGATCAAGTCGAAATCTCCAAGGGTCTTTCTGAAAACCAACAAGTGATCGTGTCCGGCCAGTCAAACTACGAAGTTGGCCAGATCGTTCAACCGAAACCATTCACAATCTCGATGACGGACCAGGAGGACGACCAGTAATGTCTTCCTTCGCGATCAAATATCCGTTTTTCATCTTGATGATGTGCCTGTTCGTGATCGTAGTGGGCGTCACAACCGTCACGCGGATGCCCGTCGACCTTTTCCCTGAAGTCAATATCCCCGTCGTCGTCGTCGCAACGTTCTATTCGGGGATGCCTCCGGAGCAGATTGAATCGGACATCACGGACAGTTATGAGCGCTTCTTCACGCTGGGGAGTGGGATTGATCATATTGAATCCCGTTCTCTCACAGGTGTCAGCATCATCAAGATTTACTTCCAGCCCGGCACGGACGCCAACGCTGCTGTCAGTAATATTTCCAATCTTGCGATGGCGAACCTACGTCGTCTGCCCCCTGGAACACTGCCTCCCGTCGTTCTAAAGTTCGACGCAGCAAACTTGCCCGTTTGTCTGGTCACCCTCGAGGGGGAGGGTCTGAACGAAACTCAACTGAAGGATCTAGCGCAATTTGCTGTGCGTAATCAAATTGCTAATGTCCCCGGCGCATCAGTTCCTCAGCCGTATGGTGGCCGGTATCGACAGATTATGGTCTACATCGACCCGATCAAGCTAGAGGCTCATGAGATGAGCGTGATGGATGTAGTAGACGCGCTCAACAAATCAAATCTCATCCTGCCTGCGGGCGACGTTCGTATTGGCATGAAGGACTACAACATCTACGCAAACAGTCAGGTGCCAATCGTCGACCAAATCAATGACCTTCCGCTTAAGAGTGTGAACCGCGCCTCGGTAATGGTCCGAGATATTGGGCACGCCAAAGATAGCGGAGCGCTTCAAACAAACATCGTTCGGGTAGATGGTCAGCATTCGGTCTATATCCCCATCTTGAAGCAGGGCGGTAACTCGAACACCATCACGATTGTGAACGGAATCAAGGCGGCCGTTCGCAATTTACTCGATATCCCAAAGGTCCTAAAGACGAGTGTGGTCTTCGACCAGTCTGTCTTTGTCAAGATTGCCGTCAAGAACGTAATTAACGAAGGAACCATTGGTCTCTGCTTAACGGCAGTCATGATTCTGTTGTTCCTTGGTAATGTGCGAGCCACGATCGCCGTGCTCCTTTCCATTCCAATATCGTGCCTGGCAACTTTCCTCGGACTGAACCTTGGCGGCAGCTCAATCAACACGATGGTGCTAGGTGGCCTTGCACTAGCTTTATCTCGCCTGATCGATAATTCCGTGGTCGTGCTCGAGAACATCTTTCGCCACATGGAAATGGGCGAACCCGCGGTGGTTGCGGCGGAACGGGGAGGCAAAGAGGTCCAACTCGCAGTTCTCGCTGCAACATTCAGCACCTGCATTGTCTTCTTCCCAGTCGTGCTGCTCTATGGTGTAAGCAAATATCTGTTCACCGCGCTTGCACTCGCGGTTGTGATCGCGCTTTTCTCGTCGTACATGGTTGCGATGACAGTCGTGCCATTGTTTTGCGCGAAGTTCATCGAGGTCGATCCGGGTCACATGCATCACGGTGTACCGGAGGCTGAAGAAACCTCTCATCATCCGAGTAGAGAGAAGAGAACATTTCGAGTGTTCAAGGTCGTTATTGACAGGTTCAACCTTGGCTTCCACAAAATACAAACGAAATATGAAGGCGCCATTGCGATATGTCTGAATCGTCCCATTCGGGTGGTTTCAATCTTTAGCCTGTTCGTTGTTTGCAGCTTCGCTCTGTATCCGTTTCTTGGAAAGGCCTTCTTCCCTCGAACCGACCCCGGACAGTTTGTCGTCAACGTGAAAGTACCTGCGGGCACTCGAGTTGAAGTCACCGATGACTACATTGCCAAGATGGAAAAGGACATTCGAGAGGTTGTGGCCCCCGACGATCTCAACATGATCGTCTCGAATATCGGAATCACTCCGGACCTGTCCGCGATTTATACCTCCAACGCGGCGATGAATACAGCTTTTATCCAGGTAAGTCTCAAGGAAGATCATAAGACGGGCAGCTACGCTTACATGCAGAAAGCACGCGAGAGACTGGCTCGGGACTTTCCAGATGTCCAGACCTATTTCCAGGCTGGCGGCCTCGTTGATTCCGTCGTCAACCAGGGCAAGCCCGCTCCAATCGACATTCAGATTGGCGGCAACAATCTACAGCAGGCGTTTGGCATCGCACAATCAACAGCAGCAAAGTTGAAGAAATTGAGTTTAGTCAATGACGTACTGATCCCACAAGATCTGGATTATCCCGGCTTGGAATTGAACATTAATCGTGAGCAAGCTGGGCTACTCGGAATCAGTCCGCAGAACGTAGTCGACAACGTGATTACAGCCCTCACTTCAAACGGACAGATTGCGCCCAGTTATTGGATTGATCCAAAGACCGGCAACAACTATATGCTGACGGTGCAATACCCCCTGAAGCAGATTCAAACGATGACGGATTTCAGGCAAATCCCTCTGCGTTCACCCGGCAATTCCAACACGACTCCGTTGCAATCGGTCGCAGATGTCAAAGATATCGACACTCCCACAGAGGTCGACCACTATCAGTTGCGCCGAGAATTCGATATCTACGTGATGCCAAAGAAGGAAGACCTTAGTCGAGTCAACGGCGAGGTAGAGAAGATTGTTGGCCAGATTCAGAAGCCTGACGGGATCACAGTAAAGGTGCGTGGATCTGTCAGGGATATGGACAGCTCATTTTCCAGCTTTGGCATTGGACTTATTTTGGCAGTGATTCTCGTCTACCTCATCCTCATGGCGCAATTCGCATCCTTTTCTGATCCATTTGTCATTTTGCTTGCAGTTCCCCCTGGGCTATCCGGAGTCCTCATCTTCCTCCTGGTTACAGGTACATCGCTAAACGTGATGTCTTTGATGGGTGTTGTCATGATGACCGGCATCGTCGTCTCGGACAGCATTCTGATCGTTGAGTTTGTCGGCACCTTACGGCGCGAAGGCAGAGAGTTGAAGGAAGCCTTAACTGAAGCCTGCAAGGTTCGTCTTCGCCCGATTATGATGACCACTCTCGCTACGGTACTCGGTCTTATTCCGATGGCGTTGGCGTTAGAGCCTGGTAGTGAACAGTATGCTCCGCTGGCTCGCGCCATCCTCGGTGGGCTGACTGTATCCGGCATCGTAACCGTCTTTCTCGT
>Ga0210405_10006158_pt1 | contig 10783 bp, 10 predicted proteins | sample IncBWH11MmetaG_FD_155492 | JGI IMG/M metagenome (GOLD analysis project Ga0210405, IMG submission 155492) | Forest soil microbial communities from Barre Woods Harvard Forest LTER site, Petersham, Massachusetts, United States - Inc-BW-H-11-M | ecosystem: Environmental > Terrestrial > Soil >... | reverse complement strand
CGACGAGAATTGTGAGCACGTTTAGCTATGACACGATTCTCTACTCGCCCATCGCCATGACGCGTCCCCAAGACCGCCTCGGCACTCTCACGGAGTGGTTCCGTGATGCGTGGCGGCGGGCAGTTCCGACGGACAGTTTCGGCCGGACCTTTGCGGGATCGCACCAGCCCCAATCCGGTCTGATCTACGCGAGCCAGCTCCGCGCCACCCTGGTGGATTTCGCCCACCAACCGATTGATGCCATAGTCGACAAATTTGGCGGCCCGACATGGGTCGATGCGGTCGCTCCGCAGCCTATTTATCTGGGCGGATTCCTCTGGTCGAGCCAGGGCTCTGACGACATTAGGGTGATCACGCGGGATACCGTGGGCCGAGTCACCAGGATTGTGCAGGATCCAGACTCGTCCGCCTATGCCGATTCGGTGATGTACCGGTTGGATGCTCGTGGCAAGGTCGACACGATCATCAAGACGACCGCGCAGTACCCGGATTCGGGAACTACGCTGGACACCACAGTCATAACCTACGATTCTCTGCTCGTGGCAGGTCAGCAGTGGTGTTTGCGGCTCAAGACGGTCATGGATCCAATGAAGGGAACAGAGACCATCACCTACCCGACGTCAGGGGTCGCCGGTTGCCTGCCGACGAAGACACAGGACATGTCTGGGGATACGACGCACTATACCTATGGCACGCTCTCGGCTGGCGTGACCTCTGGGGTAAGGCCTGTCTCCATCGGCGACGCAACGGGCGTCGTCACACAGGCACTGTATTCCGCGAACAACTGGAACACGTCGACTACAATACGGGCGGCGGCGACGGACACGTCGCGGATCTACTACGATCATTTCGGCCGTCCAGACTCGAGTTTCGACGGCATGAAGGCTCGCACGGTGACCTACCACGACCTCTCCGGTCGGCTAACGGCTGCACGCACGGGGACAGGGTCTGGAGCCCCCACGTCCTTCAGCACGCGTGATGCTGCCGGCAACGTCACGCGGATCCTCGTGTTCGCTGGAGGGGCGGGGAGCGGGAGCGATACGGTTCCGATCGGGGGGACTGTCGTCGACACCACCCTGTACTACTACAATAATCTGAGCCAGCTCGACTCCAGTGTGACCCCCGGTCATCGAAAGACTGCGTACGTGCGAGATGCTCGGGGCGCGCCCCTCTGGGAGTACACCGGAAACGGGAGCTACATCTTCCGTTTCTACGACTGGCAGGGGCGTGGGCTGTACGAGAACACTAGCCCCACCAACCCCGGGTTCTCGGTAGATGGCCAGCCATTTGCCGTCGCGGCCAGTCGGTCGTTGTACCAATCCATCGGGCTGGCCCCGGGGGCCACCCTTTCGAACGGCCAAGTGCACTACACGGACTATGACGGAAAGGGCCGGGTCAGGGACATCCGGACTCGAGACCTGGCAATGGGCGACTCCTTGCTTCGGCGCGGATACGGGTACTCGCGGACCAATCAGGTCGTCGCCGACACGCTGTTCTTTACCGACGGCATTACGATTGCCCGGGCGTATCAATACAATCGCCGTGGTCAGCGGAAGCTCGCGATCTCGAATGTGACGCCGACGACGGGGGTGGTGAGCGAACCCATTGATACGACTCACTACTACTACGATTCGTCGACGGCGCATTTGGACTCCATTATCGAGCGCGTGGACTCGTCAGGCACTTCTATTCGGCTGGCCAAGGTGCGGTGGCAGTACGATCTAGCCCAGCGAGATACTGTGCGGGGGATTCTCGTGGGCAATGGGACCACCGAGCTGAAGACCCGGTATCAGTACGACAGTGCCGGCAACCTGAAGTTCATGCAGACTTCGACGCCGGCAGGTACGTGGTATCGGGACTCGAGCACCCTATATGATGCAGTGGGCCGACTGGTACGCGGCTCGGAGATCGGCCCGTGCGGCGCGACTACCCCGACGTGCCACGTCACCCGGACGGACACCGCGACCTACGATCCACTCGGCACCGGACGGATGACTTACTCCTCGAACACCGACGCCGACTACACGTGGAGCTACGACACCTGGGGCAACCGCCTGATCGAGTTGTCGACGGTGCACATCATGCCGACGAGCGCGACGTCGGATACGTCGACCTATGCGGTGGACAACAGCCTGAGTCGAACGTCGCACACCGGGACCGGTGGTCTCATCAACCACTTCTATTCAGACCAGGCCGGCAACCGCCTGATGCAGCGTGACAGCTCGAACGCCGGTGGTATCGACTACGGAGTGCGATATGCGATGTCGTACACGGCCAAAAACCAACTCTTCTTTTCGGCCGTGCCGTCCACACAGAGTGGCGGCGGCTTCGACATCGCGTGGAACTGGTATGATGCCGCAGGACGCCGAGTCATCACGCAGCCCGGGTACGAGACGGCCTGGAACGGGGGCATTTCCCCGCAGACGTCACCCGGCAGTCGGACGTACTACGTCTATGACGGCGCCGATGCGATTATGACCCTGGGCAACGTCAGCGGCACGTGGAAGGTGTTGGCTCGGTATATCACCGGCGGGGTTGATCAACCAGTAGCGGGTCGATTCGTCAACGTCGGCGGAACGGTGGCTGAGAACCTCGGGCTTGTAGAAGACAAGCAGGGAACTACGTTGGCCGCTATGAAAGACTCAGGGACCCAAGAGTCGAACGCCATATACTATGGCAAGAACGCGTTCGGGTCGTTCATAGTCTCGCCGGGAAGCGGTGGCTATGGATCAGGGGCCGTGAACACCCAGACGGGGTTTGCGGGCGCCAGCACGCCGAGCCAGGGCACGGGCTTTACATACCTGAGGAATCGGTGGTACGATCCCCAGACCGGACGGTTTCTGACGCAGGATCCGATCGGGCTCGCGGGTGGGGTGAATCTCTACGCGTATGCAGGGAATAACCCGATTGCATTTGCCGACCCGTTCGGATTGCTCCCAGCGGAGGGGTGCTGTGACGGCGGGGATGGACAAGACAATTCGCTGGGGGCGCGAGCAGCAGCGGCGCTTCACCGCACGGTAGCAAGTGTGGTGAACAGAGTTGCGGGAGCGGCGCTTGCTGTGCGAGACGCGTTTAGGGCGAGCCCTCCCGGCACATCAACGAACGCGGTTGTGGACAACATCCCGAAGGTCGGGAACACGGACTACAGCGTCACCCTGCATGCGCCGCTGGTTTCCGCCAGCATCGGAACAAACGGAGTGCACGGAGAGGTTTCTGGAGAGCTTGCCGTCGGCGTATCTGCGGATGCCACATATACCGCGCCAGGGGAACACGGCGGACTACCAGTGTCCGTGGGTGGGTCCGTCGGCGAGGGGGTCACTGTTGGTGGTTCGGTGAACACCACCGGGGGGCACATAACGGGCGCGACAGTCAGCGTTGGAGTCGGTGTCGCAATGCCGATACCTGCCCGCGGTGTCCTGCACACGTTGGAGTCGATTTTCCAACATGTGTCGGTCGGTTCTCCTGATTCTCATTGAGCTGAGCCGGGGAGAGGGTGCGCGATGATCGTGCGGCCCTCTCCCCCGGTGCGGGTTGGGTGGCGCGTAGTTGTCGCGACCTGTGCATGGGTCTTGCGCCTCCTCTTTCACAATCAATCGGGGTACCCGCCGTCCGTTGTGACGATCGTCGTTGATGCCATGTTGCTCTTGCTGTGGGCTTGGACGTTCGCACCCCTGCGAGACGCAGACCCGTCGTTCGGACGGCCCTACACGGCCACCTCTGTGACAGGGGTGCCAGCCGCAGCGGCCCTGTTCTTGTTTGTGAGAGACCTGTGGTTCTTCATTAAGGATCTTCCAACTTGAAGGATCTTCCAACTTGAATAGGGATTCGGTCGTGAGCGCATCGACCAAGAGGCCTATCCTAGCGCCAGTGGTGGTGTACCGGATAATTGGGCTGGCCGAAGTCCTTGGGGCGGGATGGAGTTTGCCTGTATTGCTACGGGCGATCCTGTCTGCTCACGGTGCGATAATTCCATGGTCATTCTTGGTCGTTCTCCTGTTTTCATACTCTTTTGTCGGCTGGGCGGGAGTACAGTTGCTCAAGATGCGAAGCATCGGGGAACCGCTGTCTATTCTTGCGCAGACTGCTCAATTGCTCCAGATCACGGCTGGTTCTGTAGCTTTTCGATTCGTCGCGGGCTATCAGCTAGCCATCGGTGTCGTGAACGATCGTGTGGGCTTGTTTGCGGGCCTCACGGCAAGTGTGAATTTGTGGCGGGGGCCATCCGATCCAAGCTTCATTGGGTTGAACCTCGTCCCATTAGCGTTCATTGTCGCGCTCATAGCATTGCCGGATACCAAGGCTCCGTCCCCGCTTGCGCGGGAGGATGGTACCACGTCCCCAGGCTGAGGGCTGTGGCATCGTTCTGGGCGTCCTGCCACGCCCCCTGTCTGATTCGCATCCCAGTTTTCTTGATGCACGTTACGACCAGTCACGCGTGGTCCGGGCAGTGCCGCGAGCCATGAACGGTACTTACGGGATTGAGGGTACGACAAAGACTCTATCTGGCCTTTCCTGACGCAGGATCCGATCGGGCTCGCGGGGGGTGAACTGGGGGGCTTACCCTGGGCACCCTTTGGTCCGGATGAGAGAGAGATCCAAGCAAGGCCAGGGTTCTGCGCCGCCAGCACGAGCCCAGGAATGGCCCAAATCACACCACCGAGCCGGTCATTTGGGTGCACCAGACGTACGCACCGTTGCTCCCCGCAGCCCGTTAGCCGCAATCTCGCCAAGGTCCGCTTAGGCTCGGTGCTCAACAGTCTGGCGAAACTGTGCTTCGGATCTTCCAACCTCGCCAAATCAGGTTGGCGAGATTGGTGAGGGCGTCTGGTACCACGGCTCGGGGCCCCAGCGGGCAGTTATTCTTGACTTGCCCTTTGGCCCCCGTTAAGATTCTCAATACAATTCAGCCGGTCCTCTTTCGCCCCAGTTGGAGAGGCCTGGCATACAGGGCAAAGCAGTAGGGGCCTCAAGTCACCTCAAGAGCCCTGCACGTTCCCGAATGTCCCGGGATGTGCAGGGCTTTTTTGCGTTTGGAACGATAACCCGTTGACCAGGAGGAAAAGCAGATGAACGAAAGCACAAGTGGCTCGAGCCCAATGAAGCGCACTCGGCGGCTTCGCGTACGGCTCCGTGACCGCGAATTGACGACCCTCGCGGCGGGAGCTGCAGCCCGTGGAGAGTACCTCGCCGAGTTCGTTCGGAAGGAGAGCCTTGCCGCCGCGCGGACGGTGTTGGAAGGGACTCAACAGGGAGGGCCGAGCAAGCCATGAGGGAAGCGGACCCGGGCAGTCCATTGCAGCACTCAACCCAGAAGAGGGACTCATGACGGCGACCAGCCGTAAACACAAACGCCACCGGCTGCGGGCTGGTGGCGCGTGCAGAAAGGTAGAAGCAAATGGACACGACGAATCTAACAGACTCGACGAATGCTCACAACCTCCATGACGATGTTGGCAGTCAGCTGGGGGCCGCGGGCGCCGTAACACCTGAATCGATCGACACTCAAGGTGACGTCGGTCATCGAGCCCCCGTGACTGGCAGCAAGCTCGACCTCATCTCTCTCGCTGACATCAAACCAGAGAATGTCGCTTGGCTGTGGCCAGGCTGGGTACCGTTTGGCAAGGTCACCATCATCGAAGGAGATCCCGGTCAGGGTAAGTCTCAAATCACTCTGGACATCGCGGCGCGTTTGACAACCGGCCAACCGTTCCCCACGGGCGAGTCACCGAGCCAGGGAAATGTCATCATGCTCACGTCAGAAGACGGCCTCGCAGACACGGTCCGCCCGCGCCTTGATGCGGCGGGCGGCGATCCAGCGCGGGTATACGCCGTTCGAGGGATGCTTCGCAACGACGGGACCACCGACCCGCTCACTCTCCCGATCGACATTGGCGCCTTGCGTGGCGCCATCATCGGGTGTGGAGCGAAGCTAGTGATTCTTGACGCTCTCGTGGACTACCTTGGGCCGAATGTCAACACGTGGAAAGACTCGGACGTGCGTCGAGCTCTGGGGCCCATTGCACGCCTCGCTGAAGAGACGGGTGTTGCGGTGGTGCTCGTAATGCATCTCAACAAAGGAACCGAGCGGGCTGCCATGTACCGTGGGGGAGGCTCCATCGCATTCCCTGGTGTCGCGCGCATGGTTCTGGTGGTCGCGCCTAATCCTGATGAGCCCGAGTCACACGTGTTGTCCGGGTTGAAGGCAAATCTCGGCGCGCTCCCTACATCACTCTCCTACTCAATCGTGGAGGCCGGCCACGCCTCCCGGATTCACTGGGAAGGTGAGTGCTCGTATAACGCCATTGAGCTGTTGGCCCAATCCAGCGGGGCACATCCGCCACGCAAGAACGACGGCGCAAAGAAGTTCCTAGACCAAGTGCTGCCCCTTCCGAAGGAGGAGGCAATTGAACAGGGGAACCATGCCGGATACACCAAACGGACCCTGGAGCGTGCGTTCAAGGACCTCGGGGGTTTGACCACAAAGGAGTTCGGGGGGGCTGCCACTTGGCGCCTCCCTTCCCACGAGGGCCTTGGGGCCGTCGAAGCATTTGGGGAAGGACGAGACCATGCCCCGAGAGTGGAGGTTGCTCTAAAGGGGGTGACCCAATGAGCACGAGCGTCAAGGGCGACGGGCTTGCGGGCGACGCGGTCTTGACCCGGGCCGAAGTCGCGGCATGGCTGAAGATCCGGCCACGTCAAGTGGAGCGTCTCGGTGTGCCTTGCCTCGACCTCGGACGTAAGACCAAACGTTACGTGCGAGAGGATGTGGAGGGTTGGTTGGAGCGTGCCCGGTCCAAGTGAGCATTGCGGCGGCTCGGACATTAGAAGGGAGGACCCAATTATACCCTAGCTAGGAGGATTCACATGCGAGGACAGGGCCGAGTGTTCCGGCCGAAGGTGCGAGGTAAGCAGACCACCGTATGGTGGCTCGATTACAGCATCCGTGGCAAACGGTTTCGAGAGTCGACTCATACCACCAGCAAGTCCGGAGCGCTGGAGATTCTGCGGCAGCGAGTCGGTGACCGAAAGGCAGGGAAACTGAGCGGCTCGCCGGACCGTTTAACCCTGGGTGACCTTCGGAAGGGACTGGAACGCCATTATCAGCGGATGGGGAACTCCTCTCTTCGGCGGGCACAGCAAGCATTCGATCACATTGAGCAGTTCCTCTTCAGTGACACGCGAGCCCTCTACCTCACGAAACAGCGGCTCGGCGAATACTTGGAGCATCGGCTCAGGGTGGGAGCATCGCGTGCGACAGTTCGGTACGAGATCGCCGTATTGAACGCAGCCTTCAGTGTCGCTGTGGAAGAGGAACTCCTGGTAATGCGACCCATGTTCAAGTTGCCGACGGTCTGTAACGCACGGTCGGGATTCTTCGAGGACGGTGACTTCGCCGCGCTGCTCCTGGAGTTGCCCAACTATCTCCGGCCAGTGATCCGGTTCGCCCGGATGACAGGCTGGCGTAAGTCGGAGGTGCTGAGCCTCACGTGGAGTCAAGTCGATTGGGATGGGGAGATCATTCGAGTTAACGCAGGGCAGACGAAGAGCGGGGATGCCCGGGCTTTCCCCTTCGGGCTCGCTGGAGAACTGAAGGACCTCTTGAAGGCGCAATGGGAGATTCGCAACGGATTGCTGGTCTTCCACCGTCGGGGTCGGCCGATCAAGAGCTTTCGGTCGGCTTGGAAACTGGCATGTAAGCGCGTGGGGCTGGACGGACGCTTGGTCCATGACCTCCGCCGTACTGCAGCCCGAGACTATCGCCGGGCAGGGGTCTCAGAAGGCGAGATTATGCAGCTGTGTGGGTGGAAGACCCGTGCAATGTTTGACCGCTACAACATCATCGATGAAGCGGACCGTGCTGCCGCTGTCGCCAAGCGGTTCAACGGCAAACAAGCGGCAAATAAAGGGGCTCCCACCGGGGGAGGTGCTTCGCTAAATTCAGTTCCTGCAAACGGAGCGGCGTAGCTCAGCTGGCAGAGCAGCGGAATCATAATCCGCGGGTCGTCGGTTCGAGTCCGACCGCCGCTATAACGACTTAGGCCCCTTCGGGGGCCTTTTTCGTACCAGCATCCAACGAAATATCGAGCGACCCACGAAAATCCTGCCTGGGCGCTCTTGCTTCCTCAATTCAGCTTGTGCAGTGTGTGCGTATGCGAGCCGGCCGCGTTCCGGCGCCTCGGCTCAACTCCTAGTAGGCGACTGTGAGGAGGACGCGTGCGAGCTGCGCATCTGTCTGTCGGGCTCCTGTTCCTCGGTTGCGCTCATTCCAGTGCGCCAATAACACAAGCTGCCCCAACCTCTGGGACGCTCTCGGCGCGGGTGGTCCATGTCGACTCGGCTACCATGGATAGCCTCCGCAAAGCACATCCACCAACTCCCCAGATGGAGAAGCTCCACAGGGTTACCGACTCGCTGGCGGCATTGGTCGACACCATCGTAGTGCTCTACCCCGACTCCATCGTCCTACATGTGGGGCAAACCTCCCGAGTTCTCGACTCCCTCCAGATGGAGGGTCGGCGCGACTCCGGAGAGGTAGTTCGAGGGGCAGGATTCGACGTGCGGGTCGAGGACATGTCCGTGGCTCTGCCGGAAGAGGCCGGGTTGACTGGGCGACGCGAAGGCAGGACCAGGATTGTCCTGCAACTCATAAGGAGCGGGCTTGCGGGTCCCCCGCGTCCTCCGTTCGGCTACATCCCAGTGGTGGTGGTACCGTGACGCCGGCGCCCAACAAGCGCCTGGAGCCAACGCGGCGATGAATCAAGGAACAAAGACCTCGTTTTCTGCGTCGCGTCGCTCAGGCGCGGTGCGTTAGGCAGCAACATGGGGCTCCATCCGGCGGGTGGCGCGTACGCGGCGCTCCTCATCTTGTCATCCGTGACGTCGGGCGTCAGCCGGCCGCGGGAGACCCAGCGTCCCAAGTCCCTTGAGGGATGCTACCACGTTCACTTCGGCGCTTGGTCCAAACCGATCGCTGCGGCTGATCGTCCCCCGGTGATGTTCCTGCTTGACTCAATCGTTGCTTCAGTCAAGGCTCCAGTCGCCTGGCAAGTCAAGCCTGACATCTTCTCAGGACATCATGGCCCTTGGCCGTTCTGGTATGTCGGTCGTGGGGACACAGTCCACGTTGTGTGGTCAACCGGGTTTCAGGGGGTAGATCTGATGCTCGTGCAGCACGGAGACACCCTCCGAGGTGAGGCGCACATGTTCACCGATGTCGAGAGTCCGCTGTTTCCCAATCCTCACGCTCTCGTCATCGCGAACAGAGTGGATTGCAGGGCGATGGGGGAGATTAAGTGAGTTGCTACCTAACAAGCGTCTGGAGCCGGAGCGGCCTCATCTTCGCGCCGCGCGGCTCAGGCGCGATCGGCTAGGTGGCAGCGGGCCGTGGACCAAAAATGAGCATGAAGTGGCGGGCGCGGTCCGTCTGGCTTGTGACCCTGGCCATGGTTGCTGCCGTGCTGGTGGCATCCTACTTCAACCCGAGTCTAGGCAGCACGTGGCAGCTACCGAGGTATGCGTTTCTCGCGTTTGGTCTGGGGCTTGCGGCGGCGTACTACCTGACTTCCTTCCTGGCATTCCGATGCCCCCACTGTCACGCCCGCCAACTCCGCTTCACGTGGGACTGGCTGCTTATGGACGATCGTTGCTGGCGTTGCCACCAGACGCTCGATGGTCCCGCCCGGCCTCGTGAATTAGTGGAAGAGGAGTTCATTGGGGAGCTTGATCCGGTCCTTGCCGCCCACATGCGGGACGATCGGCTAGGCCTGGAGGACTTGCGGCGGCGGGCCCTTACTGATCCAGCCGCAGCCCTTGAGCTTGCGGAGGTACTCGCCGCCCGAGTGGAGAAACTGCGGGCGTGGGCCGCGATCGTTCGGCGAGAAGCGCCGTCAGATACCCACGCAGACCAGGACCTTTCGCGGGCGGAGGCGGAGCTGTCCGACCTCCGTCGCCTCGCGCATGGCGGGGAGCCGGGGCCGTGACCTTGTTGCGGGGTGCTGCAGCCAAGGACAGATGATTAGGCCCCTCAGGGGGCCCTTTTCGTGCCAGCATCCAACGAAACCCGCCACCTGCAACGGTTGCGCGTTGGATTCGGCATGTGCAGAGTCTTAAGTGTGCGACCCAAAGGCGAGCCAAGGGAGCTCTGGCTCGAGCCGAGACACTTTACCGAGGAGAGCGCATGCGCGTGATCGGGGCCGGTTTGCATCGGATGCTGGACTTCGTAACTGTCGTGGGCTTTGCACTCGCCCCCACCGTCCTGGGCCTGGTGGGGTTCGCCGCCACGCTCTCGTACCTGCTCGCCGCCGTGCACCTGGTCCTGACGCTGCTGACCGCCTTCCCCGGTGGGACGGCTCGGCCGGTATCGCTGGCCATACATGGCGCCATCGAAGTTGTCGTGGGCGTTGCTCTGATCGTGTTGCCATGGGTCGTGGGCTGGGTGGGAACGCCACGCATGTTCTATTGCGCGGCCGGCGTCGTCATTCTCGGTGTGTGGGCCCTCTCCGCGTACCGCGCCGACACCCCGCGGGCGGCTGCTTGATCGCCAACGCGGGGGTCAAATGACGAGAGTCACGGGTATCGGAGGAATTTTCTTCAGCGCGAAGGATCCCAAGGCGCTCTGCCAGTGGTACAAGACGCACCTCGGGATCGACGTGCAGGACTGGGGTGGAGCGGCCTTCGACTGGACTGACGCCGACGGCAACCCGACCAAGGGAACGACGGCCTGGTCGATCGGTCCAGCGGACGGCAAGCAGTTCGCGCCGAGCAAGGCGACCTTCATGGTCAA
>Ga0210405_10006157_pt1 | contig 10783 bp, 7 predicted proteins | sample IncBWH11MmetaG_FD_155492 | JGI IMG/M metagenome (GOLD analysis project Ga0210405, IMG submission 155492) | Forest soil microbial communities from Barre Woods Harvard Forest LTER site, Petersham, Massachusetts, United States - Inc-BW-H-11-M | ecosystem: Environmental > Terrestrial > Soil >... | reverse complement strand
CGGGAAATGCGCGCGGTCGTCAGCGGATACCGCACCGCCGACCTCGGCACCGAGCTGGCCGGCGCGCAGGATGTCCTGCGGTCTGCGGGGGTGAGCTGCCGCGTCACCGGCGACGCGGCGGGCCTTCCTGCTGACGTGCAGGCCGCCCTGGGCTGGGTGGTCCGCGAGGGCACCACCAACATCATCCGCCACAGCGACGCCACCGCCTGCACGATCGAGCTTCACATCCTGGATTCCCCGGGCGCCCCGCGCGCGGTGACGCTCAGCATGGACAACGACCGCGTGCACATGCTGGACGCCGGATCCGGCGGTAGCGGGCTGCTGGGGCTCGGCGAGCGGCTGGCCGGCCTGGGCGGCAGCATCACGACCGGGCATCCCCGGAACGGCCACTTCCGGCTGGAGGCCAGCCTGCCCGCCTGCGGCGCCGCAGCGGTGCCGCCTGGCCCGGGCCAGCGCGGCACCGGTGTCACCGCAGAGACGCCCGTGCCGTGATCCGCGTGCTCCTCGCCGACGACGAGAACCTCATCCGCACCGCGCTGGCCTCCCTGCTGGCGATCCAGGAAGATCTGGAGGTCGTGGCCCAGGCCGCCTCCGGCGACGAGGCCCTCGCGATGGCCCGCCGGCACTGCCCGGATGTGGCCGTGCTGGATCTGCAGATGCCCGGCCTGGACGGGATCGCTGTCGCCGAGAAGCTGGTCACCGAGCTGCCCGCCTGCGGCAGCCTCATCCTCACCAGCTACGGACGGCCAGGACATCTCAAAAGGGCCCTCGCCGCCGGCGTCCGCGGGTTCCTGCCGAAGACCGTCTCGGCCCAGGTCCTGGCCGACGTGGTACGCACCGTCCACCGTGGCGGCCGCTACGTCGACCCCGAACTGGCCGCCGACGCCATCAGCGCCGGCGACAGCCCGCTCACCGCCCGCGAAGCCGACGTCCTGGAACTCGCGGCAGGCGGGGCCCGCGTCGATGAAATCGCGAAACGCGCGGCCCTGACCCCCGGCACAGTCCGCAACTACCTCTCCTCGGCGGCCGCCAAGCTCGGCGCCGCCAACCGCCACGAAGCGGTCCAGCTCGCCCGCTCCCGCGGCTGGATCTGACCGCCCACGCGACCGCGTCCCCGCACATACCGGATTGCCGTCCCTGTCGTGATCAGGGAAGGCCAGGGCCGCAGCGAACAGACCACACGCCCATCCGCCTCCGGGACGATCCGACCTGCCGCGTCGAAGCGGGATGGGAGGATCGCACCAATATGGGTGTTCGCCGAGTCGTCCCTGATCTCACCAGTACGTCGCTGGAGGCGGCGGCCTTTCAGCCCCTCGGACTTACGCGGACAGCCGACGCGATCAGGCCCGAGATCACGAACTGATCTGAACGCGACGGCCATGCGGGTAGCTACGGATCTGAAGGTTGCAATTTGGGTTGCAGTCCAACGCCGTCCGCCTCGGTCCACGGAGGACCGACCAAGCACGTTGGTCCAGCTTGAACCGATCCAGACCGCTGCGACCCGGGCTGCTAATGCGGCGCACCGTACAGCACGCAAGTACAGCAACGTCCCCGTACAGCCGCCAGCGGTCACGACCAGCAGCACACTGAGCTAGCTCAGCGGCGCCGCTAGTTCGGGACGAAGAGGCTGTTCGCAACCACGGCGGGACAGCAGCATCAGTGGAGGACGGTCTGGACGGTTTAGCCGCAGGTAGAGGCCATGGGTCTAGCGAGGCCGCCGACTCCCTGATGTAAAGCCGTTGGCTTTATTGCGGGGGCGCTGCCCCAGACCCCCGGCCCTCCCTCGGAGAGGGGGATCAGAACGGGGGTCATCTCCTCGCCCGGGCAGGCAGAGCCCTACTCCCGAACCCCCCGGGAGTAGCCCAGAGGGTGCCCGACCGAGGAGATGACGCCCAGATGTGGCTAGGCCCTGTTTGGGCGGAACACGAGCGCGAGCACGCGTAGCGCGAGGATAGCTGAGATCACCAGCAGGCAGTAGCCGAGGAACTGGAAGAGGGATACCCGGCTGGTGATGGTTGGCCCGCCGCGCAAGCCGAGCATGAGGACCGCCATGATGCCGCTGGTCGCGGCGAGAAACGTGGTCAGCACCAGGTAGAGCAGGCCCGTGACTATCCGGCGGTCGCCTTCATCGGCGAGGAGGCGGACGTTGACGCTGAGCCGTCCGGCTTCGAGCGCTCCGCCGATCCGGTCGATGCGTCGGGGGAGGCGGCGCAGCAGGGGCAGCAGCGCGACCAGCTCGTCGGCCGCGGTCGTGCGCAGCGTGTCCGGGCTGAACTGCCCGGCAAGCTGCTGGCCCGCGAACCGGCGGGCTTCGGCCACGATGTCGAAGCCCGGGGCGAGCTGGGTAAGCGTGCCCTCCATCGTGGCCAGCGCGCGGAATACCGCGGCTATCTCCGGTGGTACCGCCAGCCCGTGGTCGGAGACGATGCGGAACAGGTCGGTGAACATCGTCACGTCGGGGGTGATCCCGGCTGCGACGTGCCGGGCCAGGAACCGGCCCAGCATCCGTTCCAGACGTAGCTCGTCCAGCTCCTCGGGTCGCTCGACCACCTCCAGGAGCGCGTCGGCCAGCCCGGCGGGGTCGCCCTTGTCCAGGGCCAGCAGCAGCCGCTGCAGCGCGGAACGCAGCCCTCGGTCGATGCGCCCAACGGACCCGAAGTCCAGCAGCCCGAGCCTGCCGTCGTCGAGCACCAGGACGTTGCCCGGGTGCGGGTCGGCGTGGAAGGTTCCCTCCAGCATGATCTCGCGGAGCAGGCAGTCGAGCAGGCTGCGGGCCAGCGCGGCGCGCACGTCAGCGGGCATGCCGACGTCGATCGCGGCCAGCGGCCGCCCATCGAAGCGCTCCATCACCAGCACCAGCCCGGTGCACAGCGGTTGGTAGGGCACCGGAATGGCGATGTCGCGGCTGCCCGGCGCGGCGGCCACCGAGGTCATGTTGCGCGCTTCTACCCGCAGGTCGAGCTCCTCACGCAGGGCGCCGGCGAATCCGGCGGCAAGCCCGGCCGTGCCCACCGCCCGGCCCCAGCTCGTGCTGCGCTCCAGCCGGGCCGCCAGCCGCCCGGCGATGTCCAGGTCCCTTTCCACGATCTGGCTGACATCGGGACGGCGCACCTTGACCACCACGCGGGCCCCGGAGGTAAGAGTCGCCGCGTGGACCTGGGCGATGGACGCCGCGGCAATCGGCTCCCGGTCGAAGCTGGCGAACAGCTCGCCCACCTCCGCTCCCAGCTCGGACCGCAGCACCTGCTCGATCGCCGGCCAGGGCACTTCGGCCGCGTCGTCTTGCAGGCGGCTCAGCTCCCTGATGAACTCCGTCGGAAGGAGATCCCGGCGGGTGGACAGCACCTGCCCGAGCTTGACGAAGGTGACCCCGCCGTCCTCCATTGCCAGACGCACCGAGCGGGCCAGCCTGGCCCGGCCCTCCGACGTCGACAGCTCGGATCGGCGCCCGCCCCGCACGTACGGCATCAGGCCGCGCCGCACCAAGATCCCGCTGATCTGCCAGTAGCGCCGCGCCCGGCCCATCCGCCTGCGCATCCCGCGCAGCACGTAGACCATCCCCGGCACCGACCCGCTCGGCACCAGCGCCTCGGCCACGACCAGGAACACCATGCCGACCACCAGCGCGATCGTCACGCCCAGGATCACGAACCACAGCTCGGGCAGCACGCTCGTTCGCTTTGCGACCACCGAGCCGCTGATGGCCGTGATTATTGGCGAGGCGATCAGGAACGCCAGGACGCCTGCGATCAGCGTGCGCAGGAACGAGAACCGCAGTCCCAGCAGCCGCCGGGCACCGAACGCGAACACCAGCACGGTCAGCGCAGTGAACACGAAGATCAGTGGTAGCACCAGAACCGTCATCGTGATCGCGGGTCCCTTCCAGCCATCCGGAGCGCCTCCTCATCCTCTTTGCCCGATACCGCAGCCTAGAGTCACAGCCTGAGGAAACTGAACCGCCACCAGCGCTCTTCTGAGCAGCAGGCCGTGACAGGAGGCTCGGCTCTGCAGGATGAGGCTTACCTGACGTCAGATGTCAGCCTGTACGGCGTGACAACCGGGCCGCTATGAGAGGAATACATGAGCGGATTCAGGTAACAGGGGAAGCATTAAACGAATGGTGAAAAGGGCGCTGCTACCGCGCTGGCTATCTCCGCTGCGCCCGCCATGTCTGCGGCCGCGGCGACGATCGGGACCGAGGCGCTCAGCAGCACCATCGTGTTCGTGGCCGGGCCGGGTACGAACAGCCGGACGGTCATCAGCAGCGTGGTGCGCGCTGGGGGTGTTCCGCGGCGTCGGCCGACTCGTCGAGCTCGTGCCCCCGATCCTGCTGGTGTCAGCCGGGACGATCTGGTCTTCCGCGGCGGCACCATGCACCCGTGATCGGCATTCGGCTTGGGCGAGGCGCACACTCCCGCCCAATTGGACGCGCCTGTGCCTGCCGCGCCGGTCGTCGGCGTGGCGCCGGAAATGGTCGTTCTGGTCGGTGTCGGCGGGTCGGCGAGTGTTTCGGGTGGAAGTTATAGGACCTACACGGCTTTGTGAGCCGGTAAGAAAGGTGTCACCAGCGGCAAACGAGCGTGAGCAGGGGCGTCCTGGGCGGCAAGTCGCCGATGGTGCCGTGGCGTGGCCCGGTGCCCGCGGGCCGGCCTCGGCGCGAGGCCGCTGACCGGGCCGGGGAGCTAGGCCGGCACGTCAATCCGGGAGGATCCGCGGCAGCCCGAAAGAGGCCAGCACGCTGGTGTCGAATCGCGTTATCGCACAGATCCGGTCGCCGGCCAAGGTGAGCACCAGCAGCCCGACCCCGTGCCGGATACGGGCCCGGGGGTCGCGGACGTAGAGGCCGAAGGCGGGCTGGCCGTTGGCCCGCGTCGCAACCAGCCTAGGCCGCTGGAGCGGGATAGCTGTCGCGGTCAGGAACTGCTCCGCCAGGCCGCGGCCCTGGTATTCCAGCGGGATGGGCGGCATGGTCAGCCAGACGTCGTCGGTCAGGAGGCCGACGATGCCGGGGACGTCCTTGGCCTCGAAGGCCCGGGTGAACCGTTCGACCAGCTCTCGCTCGGCGGCGGAGCCCGGTGGTGGAGCTTGCTCGCGCTCGCTTGATCTGGGGAGCGGGCGCTGCAGCGTAGCGCGGGCTCGCTTGAGGGCGCTGGTCACCGACTCTTCGGTCGAGTCAAGGATCTGCGCCACCTCCCGGGCGTGGAACCCCAGCACGTCGCGCAGGATCAGCACGGCACGCTGGCGGGGCGGCAGCAGCTGCAACGCGGTCACGAAGGCCAGCGAGACGGCTTCCCGGGCTTCGAACCGCGCCTCCGGCCCGGGGGCGGTGTCCATAAGCTGATCGAGGAGCAGGTCAGGGTAGGGCTCGAGCCAGAGCACCTCGCCGAGCCGGGTCGGCTCGGGAAGGTCAGGCAAGGGCGCTGGCCGGCCCGTACTCTGGCTTCGCCGTCGTGAGCGCTGCACCTTCAGGCAGCAGTTCGTGGCGACCCGGTACAGCCACGTCCGGACCGAGGCACGCTCCTCGAAGCCGCCGAGCCCCTGCCAGGCGGACAGCAGGGTTTCCTGCAGCGCGTCCTCCGCGTCGTGAGCGGACCCGAGGATGCGATAGCAGTGCAGCTGCAGGTGGTGCCGGTACGGCTCGACGAGCTGGCCAAACGCCTCCTGGTCGCCAGCCTGGGCCCGGGTCAGCAGGTCCGTAGTCACTTCGCACAGTTCTCCAATCGGGACGTCGCAAGGTTCCCATCGGTATAGATCCCGCGGGGGACGCAAACTGGGCGGTCCCGGGCCGCCCGGTTTCCGGGGCCGCCGGGATCTACCTCCAGTGACAGTGACAATACGTGCCGGTGCCTGGCCGGCCGGATCTGGAGGAGCAGCGGAAATGCGGAAAGTGATCGAGTGGACCCTGGTCTCGGCGGATGGCGTCTTCGACGACCCCGTCGGCCTGGGCTTCGTGCAATACCAGGACGACGCCTACCTGCGCGACGGGCTGGGCCTGCTGACGGCGTGCGACGCGATGCTGTTCGGCCGGAGCACCTACCAGATGTTTGCGAAGCTCTACCAGGGCGGCCGGGCCCACCCCTGGGCCGGCCGGATGCACGCCATCCCGAAGTACGTCTTCAGCTCGACGCTGGGCAGCGCCGACTGGAACAACTCGACCCTCGTCCGGGGCGACGCCATCGCCGAGGTGACCCGGCTCAAGCAGCAGGACGGCGGAGACCTGCTGATCTTCGGCCACGGCCGCCTCGGGGAGACGCTGCTGAGGGCGCAGCTGACCGACGTGATCGACCTGTCCGTCTATCCCGTCCTCGCCGGGCGCGGCCAGCAGTTCTTCCGCGACGGGCAGGCCGCCAAGGTGCGGCTCGGTGCCGTCAAGACGTTCTCGAAGATCGTGAAAATGACCTACGAACTGCAGCACTGAGCAGACAGTCGCCCAAATCAGCAACTACCGTCCGGCCGTTCAGATGGCAACACCAGTGAGGGAAACGGATTCACCGGAGAGTCATCGGTGAATCACCGCGCGGCCGGTGCTTCAACTGCTGAGGACCTAACCAGAAAGGAACCGGAGGCACACGTGACCTCACTCAAGTACACGAACGACGTCAGTGACCAGGGGACCGCGGTCCCCGGAGGGGTGCGCCGGTGGCGGGCCTTCTCGCTGCTCGCCGTCGCATTCTTCATGACGATCATGGACCTGACGATCGTCAATGTCGCCCTGCCGACCATCGGCCGCAAGCTGCACTTCCCCGAGTCGGACCTGCAGTGGGTGGTGACCGCCTACGCGCTGACCTTCGGCGGGTTCCTGCTGTTCGGCGGCCGGGCCGCCGACCTGCTCGGCCGCAGGCGCCTGTTCATGGCCGGGCTGGGGGTCTTCACCGGGGCCTCACTCGGCTGCGCGCTGGCCACCACGGACACGTTCCTGATCATCATGCGCGGGATCCAGGGCCTGGGCGCCGCGGTCGTGCTCCCAGCCGCGCTGTCGATCGTGATGAACACCTTCGGCGAGGGCGCCGAGCGCAACAAGGCGCTGGGCATCTGGGGCGGCATCGGCGCTACGGCGGCCACCGCCGGCCTGCTGGCCGGCGGCCTGCTTGTCCGGTATGCCGGCTGGGAGTACATCTTCGTCCTCAACGTCCCGATCGGCGCGGCCGCCCTGCTGCTGGCCCGCCGGGTCGTGCCGGAAAGCAGGCTGCACGGCGCCCGCCGCCGCTACGACCCGCTCGGCGCCGTCACCGTGACCGGCGGCCTCGTGGCCCTGGTCTACGCGATCTCGCAGGCGCCCACCGCCGGGTGGACGGCCATCCGGACGCTGACCCTGCTCGCGGCGTCGGCGGCCCTGCTGGCCGCCTTCCTGGTCATCGAGACCAGGACCGAGACACCGCTGCTGCCGCTTCGCCTGTTCCGGCTGAAGACCCTCACCGGATCCAACGCGGTCGGCTTCCTGCTCGGCGCCAGCTTCTTCAGCTTCTTCTTCACCGGCACCCTGTACATGCAGCAGGTGCTCGGGTACTCGGCCCTGAAGACCGGAGTCGCCTGGCTGGCGGCGTCGGTCACCGCGCTCGCCCTGGCGGGACCGGCCCAGATGCTCGTTACCCGGGTTTCGGCCAAGCTCGTCATGGCGGCCGGGATGACCCTGGTCGGCGCCGGGATCTTGTGGGCGACCCAGGTCCCCGCGCACGGGCACTACTGGGCGGACCTCGCGGGCCCGTTCTTCGTGATAGGTGCCGGCGCTGCCTTCACCTTCATCCCGGTGTCGATCGGAGCGCTCGCCGGTGTCGGAGAACGCGATGCCGGGATCGCCTCCGGGCTGCTCAACACCTCCCAGCAGATCGGCGGGGCAATCGGGGTAGCGGTCGCCTCGACGGTCGCAGTGACCCACTCCCGCCTCCTGCTGAGCCAGGGCCACGACGCGGCCGCCGCGCTCACCGGCGGGTTCCAGTGGGCGTTCTGGGTCACCGGGCTCACCGGGCTGGCCGCCGTCCCCGTCACGTTCCTGCTCATCCGGCGCACAGAACTCGCCCGGGCCGCCGCGGCCTCCCGGCAACGCGAGCCCTCGGTAGCTGCCGCCGACTGATCTCCGTCCGTTGCTGGGGAGAGCACGATGAAAATCCCAGATCGCAGGGTCGCGACGGCGACCGGGGGATCCAGCGGGATCGGCGCGCGACGGCCAGGAGGGCGCCCTGGCGGTAGCCAGGGCGCCCTCCGTCTCGTAGCGGCCAGCCCTGCGGCAGGCCACCGCGCCGGCCCGGTCACGGCTGATCTTCCTCGCCGGGGCATGCCCCTGAACGAGGATGGATCTACCGTCCCGGTCGGGGACTACGCGGGCCAGGCCGCGAAGGCCATCCAGAACATGCGAACCGCCCTCGCTGATGCCGGTGCCTCGCTGGAAGACGTCCTCAGCACCAGAGTCCTGGTTGCCTCAACCCGGCACGAGGATCTGGTGGCCGCATGGGAGGTAGTCCGGGACTCGTTTGGTGACCATGACGTCCCCAGCACCCTCATGGGTGCCACCGTGCTCGGCTACAAAGATCAGCTGGTGGAAATCGAAGCCGTGGCCGCCATCCCTGAGACATGAAAGCCACCCAGCACCGGCAGCCGCTCCGACTCCGCGGACGGCTGCCGCGCCAGGTTTCCCAGCGCTCCACCGCAGGTCACGATCCGAAGAAGACTGCCGTACTAACCAGGTCCAGCGGGCCAGCAACCCCAGTCGGCCTGGTAGCACCTTAGTGTGATGGCTGCCGCGACGCGGAATTCAACCTGGCAAGGTTGCGGACCCTCACCGCCGTCAGCCTGGCAAGTTGCGCACGACGGGCAGCCCGCCACAATATGCTCCGCAGCGGCAGAAGTGGATAATCTGCGCTCGCCGGCGTCTCGAAGGCGGCGACAGTTGAAGCGCCCGTACTCGGCGATCGGCGCGCTCACGCCTTGGATCACGAGTCGCGCAACGTGACGATCCCTGGTTGCGGCCGTCGCACGAGATCCGTTATGTACTGAAATAGCCCCTTCAGTTTGGTCCAATCGAGGCGCGCAGAACGGGATCTTCTGTCGCGTTGCTATCTTCGGGTGAATGCGCGGCGAGGTTCAGCAGCCCGGAACAGTAGCGCCTGGTCACGAAGGAATGGGAGCGGTCTGCGGGACCGCCCCCGCCGACCTCTAACTTCGGCCGGTCCGCTGGCATCTGTCGCTGATGGCTGTGTCCGGGACCGGGATATGCATGGCGGGAAGGTAACGCAGCGCACTGACACCCGCAGGCCGCGCGGATGCCTCTCAGCGCGGTCCCTGGCCCATATCAGGCACCCGGCTCATACACGGAAAGGTGGGCCAAGGGGATCCCAGCCGGACCGGGCTCTAGGTACATTAAGCCTCCGTCTAGTGTCACGGACGACGCCGCGAGCCTCCTTGTCGAGCGCCTCGAGCCGTTCCAGCCGGCGTACCGCCTGCTGGACGATGTTCACGAAACCTCCCGGTTGAGATGCTGACCGGGCGCCCTCCTGCCGTCGGCACACTCGCGATTCGCCGCGCTGGACCCCGGCCATTCGGCTAGGACGGCACGGCCCTGGCACGGGCCGCCCTCAGATGGTGGGCGGCCCGAGCTTAAGCCGGGCCTCGATCGGTACGGACTCCCACAGCTCGCCAGCAGGCCCGCGGCACGAAGCCCCTATCCACACGACCTGCTCTCGGATTTCCGGCAACTCCACCGCCCAAATCGCAGAATCCTGTGGCTGGATTCCGGCAGGCGCGCCGCTATCCCGGTCATAGGTGAACGCAGCCAGCGCGACCTCACCCGGCCGTACGGGGACCACGCCTGGCGCGTTCCGGTTAAATGCGACGGCCTGATTTGGCGCGATCATAATGTCCATACGAGCCAACGGCTCGTCAGATTCCAGCTTCACCACCAATCGACCGGTTATCACCTGCGCCCGCACCGGGTTTACCTCGATCACGCCCCGGAGCCGCGGACGCCCATCCCCCCAGATCGCTATGGCGCAGCGCTGACAGTACCGCTCGTTTCCGGAGCCCCGGTCCTCACCGACGTACCTGACATAGGCTGCGTCTTCGGGGATGACATTCATGCAGTCCGGCCGGTAGTCAGGGTTCGGGCCAGGTTCCACGGTGATCTCGGCGCCTGGCTGCTCCTCGCGCAGGATGCGCACCATACCTGCGATCGGGTCTGGGTCACGTAGCCAGGTCTTGCTCATTGGGCCGATCATGACTGGCGTGCCGTCCGGGGACTTAGCTGTGACCGTGTACAGCACTTCATCTGCGCACGTGCAGCGTTCCGCGGTATTGGATCGGTCTGCCACTACTACGCTCCGATTGCTGGGCGCAATCGCGGCCATCAGGTCCCTGGGTGTGACGCGTGGCATTAGCTCGGCGCTCACCAGTCGCCAGTTAGGATACAGCTTAATCACGGAGAGGTGGCTAGCGGCCGCTTCCTCTCGAGCGTACTCACGGGCCCACCACTCGTTCGTACCGTCGCGCCGCGTAATCTCCATCGTGATCCAGGCAACCGTCGCGCCGTCCTGCCAGCCTTCGATGCGCCCGTCGTCGTTCACATTGATCGGCATGGTCTTCCCCACCAATCTGGGTCCTTGGCGGCGCGCCGGATCATACCACCCGGCCCGTCCATGCCGCCTTGGTCCCGATCACACCCACGCGGCAGTCGTTCCCATGACCGGTCGTCGTCATGCCCCTTTGAGGGGCGCAGCGTTACTCCGTCCTGCCAGATCCGTGCAAGAACAGGCCCGCCACGGGTCGTTCGGTGCCCGGGTTGTCAACGGCCAAG
>Ga0210405_10006153_pt1 | contig 10789 bp, 10 predicted proteins | sample IncBWH11MmetaG_FD_155492 | JGI IMG/M metagenome (GOLD analysis project Ga0210405, IMG submission 155492) | Forest soil microbial communities from Barre Woods Harvard Forest LTER site, Petersham, Massachusetts, United States - Inc-BW-H-11-M | ecosystem: Environmental > Terrestrial > Soil >... | reverse complement strand
TCGCGCCATCCACCGCGAGATCGAGATTCGCGTCGTCCATCACCAGAATAATGTTCTTTCCGCCCATTTCGAGGCTGTAATGCTTGAAGCTGGGCGCGCAAGTTTCCGCGATGATGCGGCCGGTCGACGTCGAGCCCGTAAAACTGACCACAGGAACATCGGCGTGCTTGGTAAGCGAAGCGCCCGCGCCGGGCCCATCGCCGCCAACTAGGTTGACAACCCCACGGGGCAGCCCCGCCTCGGAAAGAATTTCAATCAGGTGATACGTGGAGAGCGGCGTGTCCTCCGCCGGCTTAATCACCAGCGTGTTTCCGCAAACGAGCGCAGGCATCATTTTCCACGAAGGAATCGCCATCGGGAAATTCCACGGCGTAATCAAGCCGCAAACGCCAATGGATTGCCGCACGCTCATGGCGAACTTGTTGGGAAGCTCGGAAGGCGTGGTCTGGCCGAACAGGCGGCGGCCTTCGCCGGCCATGTAGTACGTCATGTCGATCGCTTCCTGCACGTCGCCACGCGTTTCGGCGAGCACCTTGCCCATTTCGCGGGTCATGTCCCGGGAAAACTCTTCCTTGCGCTTCACAAGAAGTTCCGCTGCGCGAAAAAGAATTTCAGCCCGCTTGGGAGCCGGCACCAGTCGCCAGGTCTTGTAAGCTTCCTTGGCGGCGGAAACCGCCGCGTCCACATCTTCCTGGGCAGAGAGCGGAAAAACTCCAATCAGCTCTTCGACATTGGCCGGATTGCGGTTTTCCAGCGTCTTCCCGCTTCGAGGGGCGACCCACTCCCCATTAATGAAATTCTTGTACGCGTGTGAAGCGGATGCGGTAGCCATGCGGCCTCCTGGACAAAATCGAGTCTATCGGCGCGCCCCGCGCGGCGTCAAACCGCGAACTGAAGTTTGGAGTGCACAAAAATAAAATCCTGCGGGCCAAACCAATCGGCCCGCAGGATCACAGTTCCTGATTGCAGCGCCACGCGAAAGGAGCGCTAGTTGAGCTAAATCGACTCTTAGATCTGGCCCATGCCGCCGTCGACGTTCAGTTCGATGCCGGTGACGTAGGAAGCATCCGCGGAAGCCAGGAAGGCAACCGCCGAGGCGACCTCTTCGGATTTCCCGAAGCGCTTCATCGGCACTTTATTTAGGACGTAAGCGGCAAATCCTTCCACCTCTTCCTTGGAAAGGCCGGTGCGCCCGAAAATCGGCGTTTCGATCGGGCCGGGGGCGACGGCGTTGACGCGAATGTTGCGGTCCACCAACGCGCTGGCGAACGAACGCGTCAGCGAACGCATGGCTGCTTTGGTCGCGGCATACACGGAACCCGTTGGGAGTCCCTGTTGGCTGACCACGCTAGTATTCAGGATGATCGAAGCGCCGTCATTCAAATAAGGCAGCGCTTTCTGAATCGTGAAGTACGCGCCCTTGGAGTTGATGTCAAACTGCTCGTCGTAATGCGCTTCTGTCACGGCGGTCACCGGAAGAAACTTGGCGACGCCCGCATTGGCAAACAAGACGTCGATCTTGCCGAACTTCTTCGAAACCGTTTCGTAAACTTTTTCAATGTCGCCAGCCTTGGAGACGTCCGACTGAATCGCCAGGATGTCGTTACCAAGCAGCTTTACCGCCTCATCGAGCGTCTTCTGGCTGCGACCGGTGATTGCGACCTTTGCGCCCTCTTCCTTCAGGCGCTGGGCGCTGGCCAGACCGATTCCACTGTTCCCTCCCGTAACCACAGCAACTTTCCCTTGTAAACGCTTCATAAATCCTCCCCTTGAAAGCAGTTCCGGAGCCTCGCCCCGGGCAAATTTGATTCTTGCAACTTCGACAGTTAGATGAACATCTAACTGGTTGGTTACAGGATGAATCGTGAATTCGGCAAAGTCACAAGCAGCGCGCTAAACTGTTGTGGGCAAAAGGACTTGAAGAATGAACCTGGCACAGATTGAAAAAATCTCCAAAGCGCTGGCCGACAAAACCAGATTGCAGATCTACGAACAGATCGCCTCACACGAAGGCGTGCATTGCTGTGCCCTGGTGGAAATGCGCGGCGTGACGCCCGCCACGGTCTCTCACCACCTGAAAGTTCTTTCGGCAGCGGGACTTGTCGAATGCAAGCGGGAAGGCCAATTCGTGTTAAACAAGGTGAATACCGAGGTCCTGGAAGAATTCACGAAAGCAGTCGGCGCGTTGGCCCACAAGCGCAAGAAATAAATCCTCAAATAATCTCTGGGGGGAACGCTCGGAGGGAGTTTACTCGGGCTCGTTCTTTACTTCGTCGCGCTGGAATTTCGAGCTGAGCAGACGATTTGACGAATTCGGCGGAGGCGTGGGTACGCCCATGCCGGCCGTCTCCGAGCCCAGGCCAAGCTTCTGCAGCGTCAAGGCGTCCATCTTCCCGGTGGGATTCAGTCCGTGCGTGGACTGAAATTTCCTCATGGCTTCGACGGTGGAGTCGTCCCACTTCCCGGAAGGCTCACCGGCATAAACGCCCTTTTTAGCGAGAGCGCCCTGAATTTCGTTGATGCGATCGGGCGTGGGCGCCGCCTGCCCCTTCACGCGCTTGGTCTTGCTACTCGATCTCTTGCCTGATTTGCTCGATTTCTTCGTTGTACCTGTAGTGGTCTTTGCAGAAGTGCTGCCGGTCGCCCCCTTGTGAGAAGTCTTGTGCGCAGCGGTGGTCTGCGCGGCTCCGGCCGCGGGCAGCGTTAAGCTGCCCACGGCCATTGCCGCAAGAATCAGACGTGTCATTCGACGGTTATTCTGCAGTGTGCGCATGGCTGGGTGCCTGTGCCGTTCTATTGTTTCGTGTCCGCTGGAACCACGCCCGGAAGGAACATGGTCATGACCCGGTCGCCGTTGCGGCGCAGGACCTTGAACACCACATTCTCGCCTGGCTTCAGCTTGGAGACGGCCTTCCGGTAGTCGTCCACCGAAGTCACGGCCGTGCCATTCACTTCCGAAACGACGTCGCCCGGCTGGAAGCCGGTGTCGTCGGCGAAGCTGGCCGGTTCGATTTCGCTGACCACCACGCCCTTCTGCCCTTCAATCCCGACCTTCTGTGCGCGCACAGGAGTCAGGTTTTCGACATGCAGGCCGAATTCCGCCGGCGCGTTCTCGTCCGGCGTGCTGCTTACGCGGCCCTGGGTGTTCGGGAAAACGCGGGTGCGATCTTCGACGGTCGCGGTCGTATCTTTCATCTGCTTGTCGCGGAAGTAGGTGATCTTCACCTTGCTGCCGATGGGAGCGGAAGCGATCGGGTTCACCAGGTCGTTGCCGGTCTTCACCGGTGTGCCGTTGACGGAGGTAATCACGTCGCCGCCCTTCAATCCGGCCTTTTCCGCCGGGCTGCCGGGTTCGACGCCTTCAATCACCACGCCGTATGGCGCGCCAAGCGACTTCAACGTAATCTGGTTGGTGCCGAGTTCTTCCTGGAAGCTGACGCCGATCGAACCGCGCGTCACGCGGCCGCTCTTGATCAGCTGATCATAGACGTTGATGGCCGTGGAGGACGGCATGGCAAAGCCGACGCCTTCATAACCGCGGCTGCCTGTGATGATGGCGGTGTTGATGCCGATCACTTGCCCGGCCATATCCACCAGCGGCCCGCCGGAATTGCCCGGGTTAATCGCCGCATCCGTCTGCAGGAAGCGCTGGAACTGTTGGCCGATGCCGGCCCGGTCCTTTGCGCTGATAATGCCCGCGGTGACTGTTGCGTTCAGGCCAAATGGGCTGCCAATCGCCAGCACCCAGTCGCCCACCTGCACGCCATCGGAATTGCCAAGCTTCGCGTAGGGGAGTTCCTTGCCGGCATTAATCTTGATCACCGCAAGGTCGGTGGCTTCGTCCACTCCCACAACCTTCGCCGTGTACTTGGTGGTGTCTCCGTTGAGCTGCACCTGAATCTTCGTGGCCTGCTCGACAACGTGGTTGTTCGTCAGGATGTACCCGGTCTTGTCAACAATCACGCCGGAGCCGAGGCTGCGCTCCGCCCTGGGCCCGTTGTCCGGACGCCCGTCAAAAAAATGAAAGAAGAAATCTTCGCTGGGATCGTCTTCTTCGCCCGAGCGATGACGGAGGTGCTTGCGATCCATCACCTGGGTGGTGGCGATGTTGACGACGGCAGGCTCGACGCGATTGACAATGGCCGAAAAACTGTTCGAGGAAGGAACCGGGTCCGGCAGGGCCAGCGGCGCGGCGGAAGTGCCCGCGAACGAGAACGACCGCATGGCGGAAACCTTCCCGGAAACCACCGTGCCGATCAGAATGCCCACCGAAAGCGTTGCTGCGATCAGCCCGGCCGCCACATACGTGCGCCGGTTGGTCCAATTCACCTTGGTATTTGTTGACTGCTCCATACGATCTTGCTCCTATCTATATCCGTGGCCCAGTCCACCTGCGGAAAGTATAACACCGTGGAATGCGCGGAGTTTCTACTTACCTTAGATGCGCGTTGGCGTTAACTGGCCATCCGGACGGGTCTCACCGAAACTTTGGTGCATGATTGAATTGGACGTAAAAAGGATAGCTTTAGGCTTTTCGCCGTTTCGCCGGTAAGTTTCGCCTTGACAAGAAGTTCGAGTTCTAGCATAAATAGGTTAGCCGCAATTGCGGTGTCACGTGGCGATTTAGGGCGACTTGCTCCACGTAAAAAACTGCTAAAGAGTTGGTAGAGTTTAGAAATTTTCTAACACCCTCCCTGCACTTTGGCACGGAGGGTTTTTTCATTTTACCCCCTCCGCGCTGCCCGCGATCATCCCACGTCATTCCATCGGTGGCTCTTGGCCATTCGCCAGAGAGCCCCGGCGAGGTGACTTATGAAGGAAATCTACTTTTTACGATGCCGGGAATGCGGAAAGAAGTATCCGAATCAGCCGCAATCCTATTGCGAAGAATGTTTCGCTCCTCTGGAAGTGAGCTACGACTACGAAGCCTTGCGGGGGTCCACCAGCCGCGAAGCCGTGTCGCGGCGCGCCTTCAATATGTGGCGCTACTCGGAATTCCTGCCGCTGCCGCAGGGCTTCACGCCGAGCCAGCCCATCGGGGGAACGCCGCTGGTGAAGTCGCGCAACCTGGGCTCGCGCCTCGGCGTGAAAAATCTTTATTTCAAGAATGACGCGGTGTGCTTCCCTTCTCTCTCGTTCAAGGATCGCGTGGTGGCCACGGCGCTGGCCGCGGCACGGCGATTCGGGTTCGAGACGATCGGGTGCTCGTCCACCGGAAACCTGGCCAACGCCGTCGCGGCGCAGGGCGCGCAGCAGGGCTTTGACACCTGCGTGTTCATCCCCGCGGATCTCGAGCCGGCGAAAATCCTGAACACCGCGGTCTACGGCGCGCGCATCGTCCGCATCAACGGCAACTACGATCACGTAAACCGCCTCTGCACGCAGATTGCAGACAAGTTCCGCTGGGGGCTTGTGAACGTAAACCTGCGTCCGTACTACGCCGAAGGCTCGAAGACCCACGGCTACGAAATCGCGGAACAACTCGGCTGGGAACTTCCCGACAACGTGGTGGTGCCAATGGCAGGTGGTTCGCTGATCGGAAAGATTGCCAAAGCGTTCGCCGAGTTGGCGCATCTAGGCTGGGTCGAACCGAAGCAGGTGAAATTCTTCGGCGCTCAAGCCACCGGATGCTCTCCCATCGCGGATGCCGTGAAACGCGAGTTGCCGCGCTTCACACCCCAAAAGCCCAGCACGATTGCCAGGTCGCTGGCCATCGGCAATCCCGCCGACGGGCCATTCGCCCTGCGCTTGATTCGCGAATCCGGCGGCTGGGCGGAAGATATATCGGACCCCGAGATCATTGCCTCGATCAAATTGCTGGCAGAGACCGAGGGAATATTCGCGGAGACGGCGGGCGGCGTGACAGCAGGCGTCGCCGCCAAGCTGATTCAGCAGGGCCGCATCGGTGCGGACGAAACAACCGTCGTCTGCATCACCGGCAACGGCCTCAAGACCACCGACGCCATCGCCGCCGACTACCCCGCAATCGAAGTGATCGAGCCCAAGCTCGACGCCTTCGAAGCGCTGTTGCAAGAACAGCTGAAGGACAGCGTCCAGGTGTCATGAGCTTTCGCAACCCTCTCTCGAGTTGTCATCCCGAACCCGCGCCGTTTGCGGTGAGGGACCTGCTTTTCGCGCAGACTGGAAGAAAAAGCAGATTCCTCACCCCGTTCAAAAAGCGAACGGGGTTCAGAATGACATTTTCTTGGCTTACGAGTTTTTCTTTATCAGCCGGCCACCATGCCGCATCGAAAGGATTGGAGTAATCCATGGCAATCACAATCGAAATCCCCACAGCCTTCCGCCGCTTCACCGAAGGTTCGCCCAAAGTAGACACCGGCGCCACCACCGTCGCCGAAGCCCTCAACGACCTGACCGCGAAGTTCCCCGCCCTCTCGCGCCACGTCCGCGACGACCAAGGCCAGATCCGCCAGTTCCTCAACGTCTATCTCAACGAAGAAGACATCCGCTTCCTCAACGGCGAATCCTCCCCCCTGAAAGATGGCGACCGTGTCCTGCTCGTCCCGTCCATAGCCGGAGGTTAGCTCTCGTAATCCGTCGCGCGCCCAACGTGGTACGCTATTTTTCTGCAAACCCCGCTCCGGGCAGGGAGGCAACCATGGGCTACTACGCGCTCTTCTATCACGTCGTGGACGGATTCGTGGAGCGCCGCCTGCCGTTTCGAGAAGCGCATCTCTCCCACGCGCGCAGCGCAGCCAAACGCGGCGAACTGGCCCTGGGCGGAGCGCTAGCGGAGCCAGCCGACACCGCACTGATCGTCTTTCGCGGCGATTCGCCCGACGCGGCAAAAGACTTCGCCGAAAAAGATCCCTACGTGCGAAACGGGCTCGTGCAACGCTGGGAAGTGCGCCCCTGGAATGTCGTGGTCGGCGCCGAGGCGAACATCCCGAACGCCGCGGCCGGCCGAGGAGTAAGCTGAAATGGTCGTCCGATTCTGGTCCGCCCGCACAACCGAACTCCGCCTTCCAGATTACCTTCGCCACTTCAACGACCATGTGTTGCCGCATCTTCGGGCTAAAGATGGTTTCATCGAGGCCCGAGTACTCACGCAGTCCGACGGCGTCGTGGTGGAGATGATCGTAGAGACCTTGTGGGCTTCCCTCGAAGCCATCGAACGCTTCGCCGGCCCAGACCGCGAATCAGCAGTCGTCGCCGAAGAAGCCGTGCACCTCCTGACCTCCCACGATCGCCGCGTGCGCCACTACGAACTAAAAGTCCGCGAAGACCAACGCTCTCTGACTTCTTCCTCAAAATCATCCACCTCCGACCGCTAACTCAAAATACGTTGTCATCCTGAGGCTATCCGATGAGGTCCGGTTTGTGGACTCCGGTCGTATTGCTTGGTGAGTTGTAATCACCGGCCTCCAAAAACCGGAGATAGCCGAAGGACCTCAGCTGAGAAAGTTATGGAGGTTCAAGCTTGAGGACTTTCGGGCCGAAAACGGCCCGGCCCTTAGGCTGACAAGCTTAAATTTGGAGCTTTGAAATTCCCTTGCTTCTCTTTTTCATACCCAGCACACTAGCGCCACTTTCTTTCGAGGAGACAAGGACTCCGGTCCGCCCAATTGGCCACCCTCAGCCGCACCTCCCCGGCCATCGCAGAATTGCAGACCGCGGCGCCCGCCTCCGCCCTTCGAAAAGAACTCGGCTTCACCGATCTCGTTCTCGCCTCCATCCTGCTGGTGGTGGTCCCAGATTTTTTCGGCTCGGCTGTAAAAGCCGGCCCGGCGCACGTGGTCTTGTGGCTCCTGGCCATCGCGCTGTTTTTCCTGCCACAAGCGCTGGTCGTTTCTTACCTGAACCAGCGTCTCCCCATCGAAGGCGGTCTTTACGAATGGGCGCGCCATGCCTTCGGCGACGCGGTCGGCTTCCTCGTTGCTCTCAATTTGTGGATGTACGTCGTGCTCTACGTCGCCTCGATTGGGCTGGTGACCACCAACTATGCCGCGTACGCCCTGGGTTTGAACGCCGACGCGGTCGCCGCGCACCGCGGAATTCTCCTTGCCACATCGGTTGGCATCATCGGCGGATTGATGCTCGTTGCGCATCTCGGGCTGGGAGTCGGCAAGTGGGTTACCAACGTGGGCAGCGCGCTGACCGTTCTGATCATCCTGCTTCTCGCCGCCTTGCCGTTTGTGCGCCCCGGCGGCCAAGCTGCTGCAGGGTATCATCCGCTACGCCTGGTGATCCCGCCGCTGTCGCTCTTCAGCTTCAGCGTCTTCAGCAAGATGAGCTTCGGCGCGCTTTGCGGGTTTGAATACGCCGCAATCTTTGCCGGAGAGTCGCGCAACCCCCGGCGTCATCTCACGCGCGCCATCTGGATCGCCGCCCCGTTGATTGCGCTGCTTTATATTTTCGGCACCAGCGCAATCCTGGCCTACGTTTCGCCGGACAACATCGACGTGATCGGCCCGATTCCACAGGCGCTCCGCGTGGCGCTCGGCGGAACGCGACTTGGCGAAGTGATCGTCCCGGTGGCGATTCTCTTCCTGCTCACCAACTATCTTTCCAGCTTCAGCCTGAACTTCGCGGCCAACACTCGCCTTCCCATGTGCGCCGGATGGGATCACCTGCTTCCGCAATGGTTCACCCGTCTGCATCCGCGCTACCGCACGCCAGTCAACTCCATCCTTTTTCTAGGCGGTATCACGCTGGCGGCAAGCATCGCCGTGCTCGCCGGCGTCGGCGCCCAGGAAGCCTTCGAACTCCTGCTTATCTGGGCCTTCACGTTTTATGCGATTGCATACCTGGCCCTCTTCGCGATCCCGGTGCTGGCCGGAAAAGATTCCTCACTGCGCGGCCCGCTGTGGATGAAAGTTCTGGCGAGTTTCGGCTTCCTAATGACCCTGCTCTTCGTTGTGCTTTCGATATTCCCGATTATTCCCGTGGCCAGCCAGTCGGCTTATTCCGCAAAAACCGTCGCGGTGATTCTACTCGCCAATCTGGCCGGGCTGATCCTCTATTTAAAGCGGCCGAAGCCTGCTTGAACGAAGCGCTCTCCGGTGAGATTGTTCACCCAGTGGACAGCGACTTGCCCCGTGTCGCCAGAGTGCTAAACTTTTGATGTACACCTATGGCACCCAAAACACTCTACGAAAAAATCTGGGACAACCACTTCGTTTACGAAGAACCAGGCAAGCCCGCGCTTATCTACATTGACCGGCACCTCATTCACGAAGGCACTTCCCCGCAGGCCTTTGCCGGGTTGAGGGCCGAGGGCCGCAAAGTCCGCCGCCCCGATCTCACTTTCGCTGTGATGGACCACTCGGTTTCGACGACCGATCGACTCCTGCCGATTCTCGACACTGACGCCAAGCTGCAATTTGAAGCGCTGGAGCGCAACTGCCGCGAATCCGGCGTCCGCCTCTTCGACATGCACAGCAAGAACCAGGGCATCGTGCACATCATCGGCCCGGAATTGGGCATCACGCAGCCCGGGCAGACGATCGTCTGCGGCGACAGCCACACTTCCACGCACGGTGCGTTCGGCACCCTAGCCTTCGGCATCGGCACCAGCGAAGTCGAGCACGTGCTGGCAACGCAGTGCCTGGTGCAGAGCCGCTCCAAGACGATGCACATCGTGGTGAACGGCAAGCGCCCCAAAGGCGTCACCGCGAAGGACATCATCCTCGCCATCATCGGAAAGATCGGCATCGGCGGCGGCACCGGCCACGTTGCCGAGTACGGCGGCGAAGCCATCCGTTCCCTTTCGATGGACGGCCGCATGACCGTCTGCAATATGACGATCGAAGGCGGCGCCCGCGCGGGCATGGTCGCGCCTGATGAAACCACCTTTGCGTATCTCGAAGGACGCCCGTTTGTGCCGCGCGGCAAGGAATTTCAAGCCGCGGTCGAGCGCTGGAAACTGCTGAAGTCCGACGCCGGCGCGAAATTCGACATGACCGTGGAACTCCAGGCCGAGCAAATCGCGCCACAAGTCACCTGGGGCACCAACCCCGGCATGGTCACCAGCGTCAACGGGCGCATTCCCGATCCGCACGACTACAAAGACTTGAACGACCAGAAGGCCACCGAAAGCGCGCTGAAGTACATGGGGCTGAAACCCGGCACGCCAATCGTGGATATCCCGGTGGACCGGGTGTTTATCGGCTCCTGCACCAATTCCCGCATTGACGATTTGCGCGCCGCGGCCCACTTTGTCGAAGGCAAGCACGTCGCGAAAAGCATCAAGCAGGCGCTGATCGTTCCCGGCTCGCGCGGCATCAAGGCGCAAGCGGAAAAAGAAGGCCTCGACAAAATTTTCACCGACGCCGGCTTCGAATGGCGCGACGCCGGCTGCAGCATGTGCATCGGCATGAACGCCGACGTCCTGCCGCCGCACGAGCGTAGCGCCAGCACCTCCAACCGCAACTTCGAAGGCCGCCAGGGCAAAGACAGCCGCACGCACCTGGTCAGCCCGGTAATGGCCGCGGCCGCCGCCATCGCCGGCCACTTCGTCGATGTGCGCGAATTCGACGTCGCGCACGTGGAATAGAACGGCAACTCGTCGCTAAAAAGGATCCTGAACAATGCAACCGTTTATTACGCACTCCGGACTCGTCGCACCGATGAATCGGGTCAATGTTGACACCGACCAGATGGTGCCGAAGCAGTTTCTAAAGGCACTCACCCGCCAGGGATTTGGGCGCACACTGTTCTACGACTGGCGCTACCTCCCTGGTGAAAAACCGAATCCGGAGTTTGTGCTGAATTTCCCGCGCTACAAGGGCGCTTCGGTTCTGCTGGCGCGCGCCAACTTCGGCTGCGG
>Ga0210405_10006152_pt1 | contig 10791 bp, 8 predicted proteins | sample IncBWH11MmetaG_FD_155492 | JGI IMG/M metagenome (GOLD analysis project Ga0210405, IMG submission 155492) | Forest soil microbial communities from Barre Woods Harvard Forest LTER site, Petersham, Massachusetts, United States - Inc-BW-H-11-M | ecosystem: Environmental > Terrestrial > Soil >... | reverse complement strand
CCGGCCGCCCGGCATGGACACGATCCAGGAATACCGCGTGGAGATGAGTGTCTCCTCCGCGAAATTCAGCTCGGCCGTTACCACCGTGATCTCCACCCGCAACGGGACCAACGATTGGCATGGCGCTCTGTTCTCCACCGGCCGCAACAACGGCTTTGGCGTGGCGCGCCAGCGGCAGGATTTCTTCACCAAACCGCCGCAGTTGCAGTGGACGGTCCGGTTGAACTGGTAGTATATAGCCATACGTGGCCTCTGAGGAGACTGACATGCCCGAGCAGAGTGACGCTGTAAATCGCCGGACGTTTTTGGCCGGTATCCCCGCTGTTGCGATAGCCTCGAAGCCCGCGGCGGCGGTAGAGTTGAAGCTGGCTGTGGACGGCGGAAAGCCCGTGCGGTCTGTTCGCTTATCCACCGAATATCCGGGAACCCAGTTTTACGGCGAGCAGGAGCGGACCGAGCTCGACCAGGCCTACGACACCCATAGCCTGTTCCGCTTCTATGGTCCACAGCAGCCCCAGAAGGTGGCGAAGCTCGAAAAGGAGTTCGCGGCATTCATGGGGGTGAAGTACGTGCTCGGCGTGACATCGGGAACAGCCGCGCTGCACATCGCGCTCACCGCGCTCGGCGTCGGCCCGGGCGATGAGGTGATTCTTCCCGCCTGGACCTGGCATTCCTGCTACACGACCGTCTTGATGACCGGAGCTCTGCCGGTATTTGCGGAAGTGGACGAATCGCTCACCATCGATCCCGCCGATCTCGAAGCCAAGATTACACCGCAAACCAAGGCCGTGATGGCTGTCCACTTGTTCGGATCTTCCGCCGACATGACCAGGGTGATGGAGGTGGCTCGAAAGCACAACGTGAAGGTTCTCGAAGGCACCGCGCAAAGCTGTGGCGCGAAGTTTCGCGGCGCGCGGCTGGGATCGATCGGCGATATTGGCATCTACAGCTTTCAACTCCACAAGATGATGACCGCTGGAGAAGGCGGCGCCGTCGTCACCAGCGATCCGCTGCTGTATGAGAAAGCCATCCGCTTCCACGACCTGGGCCTGGTCCGGCCGCTCCATAAGGCTGCCCTTGGCGAGACCAAGCTGCCCTGGTTCCCAGGCATCAACTACCGCATGAATGAAATGACGGGAGCCGTGCTGCGCGCCCAACTGCGTAAGCTGGACGACATCCTGGCCGCGCACAAGCGCAACTGGCGCGCCGTTAGAGCGGGCATTCAGGACCTCCCCGGCATGAAGCTGCGCCATAGCAACGACGCCGAGGGCGAGATCGGCTGGACCGTGGATCTGTTGCTGTCCGACAACGCCAGGCGCGACCGGTTCGTGGCCGCCATGCGCGCGGAGAACGTGCCGATGGGCCCGCCCAGCGCCGCCACTCCGCTTCCGCCGATGCCGTACATCGAAAGCAAGGCCACCCCGCACCCGGCGTGGCCCTCTTTCAACTCTCCGCGGGGCCGGGAGATTCGCTACGGCGCACAGTGCTGTCCGCGCACCATGGATCTCTACGGCCGCGCCGCCACACTGACGATCGGCCCGAGGTACACCCCCGCCGATGTGAAGGATATCGTAGCGGCCATCACCAAGGTCCATAAGAGCGTATAGTCATGGACGCTTCTTCTCAGCCTGCAAGAAGGCCAGCAAATCGGTCAGTTGCGATTTGCTCAGCGTCTCATCGAAGCCCTCCGGCATCAGCGACACATTCGATCGCTGAATCTTCTTGATCTTGGACCGCGGGATGCGTACTTCGCCGTTCGGTCCGGTGACCAGCACCACCGCGTCCGCCGATTGCGACCGGATCACGCCAGCCAGCCGCTCGGTCTGGGTGTCGACGTTGTACACTTCGTGACCCGGAACAAAGCTGGCACTGGGAAAAACGATCGCTTCCAGCAGATCGGGTCCGGAGCGGATAGCGCCGATTCCCGTGAGGTCGGGGCCCACATGTCCGCCTTCCTGGCCGATGGTGTGGCAGCTATAACAAGCCACGATATCGCCAAAGAAAATGCGGCGGCCACGGCCTGTATCGCCTGCGGCCGTCAACAGCGGCTCTAATTTCCGCAGGCGCTCCACCTGACCCTTCTTCGCATCGCGAAGAGTTTTCAGCAGGACCTCCGACTGCCCACGCACGCTTTCCGGATACCCGGCCAGTAGCGCCGCCAGACGATCCTCCCCCAGCGTCCCGAGCGCGGCGGGCGACTTCTTGAGCAGCGTAACCAAAGCTGCGCCAACTTCTTCGTCTTTCGAAACGCGAAAACATTCGAGCGCTGTCGAGAGCGTCAGCGGGTCGGCGTGCGGCAGATATTTTCGCGCCAGCAGTAACAGATCGTCCCGTCCGGGAGCGGACCGTGCCAGCGCCTGCGCGGCCGATTGCCGCAGTATCGCATCGGTTTTCGGATCCAGCTTCGACATCAGGAAGCGGTATTGTTCGCCCTCGATTCGTGGCGAGAGCGCGGCCAGCGCGGCAACCCGGCACTGGTCCGTCGACGACGCATCGCCGGCGATCTTGACAAGCTGCGGATCGAGCTCGGTAATTCCGTGTGAGCGGATCAAATCCAGCGCGCGCAATTGGACATTCCGGCGCTGCGACCCGAGCAGGGCACCCAGACCATCCACCCACTCCGCGGGAAACTGCTTCACCGAGCCGGCGTCGATCGTATCGAGCACAAACAGAGTCTGCCGTTCGCCAAGACTGCTGTCGCGTAAAAGGTCCGAGATCAGTTTCTGCGCGCCGGCGTCCTGCAGGAACGCCAGCAAGGCGTCGCGTACGGGTTCGGCATCGGCTTCGCGAAAGTTGGCGTCGCGAATTCTCAATTCGATCTGCCGCAAGACGCCGCCCGCCCAGTCGGGATGGTGAGAGACCACGAACAGCGCTGCGTTGCGCACTTCCTTCTCACTAGCGCCCACAAGCGCGACAGCTTGTTGCTGCTGGAGCGGCGAGCCGTCCATCTGGTCCAGTGCGATCAGCGCCGCCTTACGTACGCCAGGCTGTGGCGCCCGAAGCGCGCTTACCAGAGGAGCGGGCTGACCCAGCGTGATCAGCGAATAGATGAAGGAGTGCTCGACGAAGCGATCCTCGGCATTCGCCGCCGCGGTGAGTAACGCCGGCACGGCCCGCGGATCGCCGATCTGGCCCAGCGCCGCCGCCGCTTGACGCCGCGCCGCTGGATGATCTTTCTTCGCGATTGCCATCAGGCGGTCTACGGCCTCGTGATCCTGGGCCATCCCGGCGCAGCGTGCAGCCGCAATCCGAATCTGAAAGTTTGCATCGTTCAAGGCCGCGCGAACCGCCTGCCGTGCGTTCGGCGTGCCGATGCGGAACAGCGCAAACACGGCCGCGGGATCGTGTACCGAGGCGAGCGCCGGCACCGCTGCCTCGCCGGCTTCGACCAATAATTCCACCGCCCGATCCCGCACCGCCGGCCGCCGGTCTGCGAGCAATTTCGCCAGACCGGCCGGCGCCATGGACGCCATGTCCAGCTTCGCGCCGCGCGGGTCCGGCACGACCGGCCCGCCGATTTTACGAATCCGATAAACTGCCCCTTTGATTTCCGGCTTCGCGACTCGCGAAATCGGACACCCGTGAATGAACCACGCGCCCGTATCCACAACCAACAGGCTTCCGTCCGCATCTTCCATCACATCGGTGGGATGGAAATCCGGGTCCGATGACGTAAGAAAATCCTGATCCTCTGTGCGGAACGTCGCGCCTTCGCGATAAACGATATGCCGCTGCACCCGGTGCGGATTGAATTGTGCGCTGAAGAGATTGCCATCGTATCCTGGTCCGAACGCCGCGCCGCGATACCGCACCAGCCCCGCCGGCGCGATTCGCGCGAACTTCGTCATCACCGGCATCAGATCCCCGGTGCGCTTGAATTCGCTCACCACCGAATACCACTTGGGATAAACGCCGCCTTCCACAAAATGCAGCAGCGCGTCCCGCTCGCCGTTTTCCGGGTCTCTGAAATATGTCATGGTCCCGATGGTCTCGCCTGCGGGCGTGAACACCAGTTCCACCGGATTATCGAAGCCGCCGCCGGCGAACGATTCCAGGCCCGTGCCATCCGGACGAAGACGCCAGATGCGCGACGCCAGACCCTTGTAGGCGCGCCCGTCCTTGGTCTTGATGTCGAAGCCATGGCGGCCATCGGTCAGATAGAGCCATCCGTCGGGCCCGAAGAACGGACCATGCAGGCTGGCTGCGTTGGCGGACATGTTCCAGCCCGTGAGGATCACTTCTTTGCGCCCCGTAGCCCCGTCAAAACGGATCACATCGGGAGGCGACGCCACGTAAAGGCTGCCGCGATACCAGACAGCCCCGGCGGGAAGTGTGAGGTGTTCGGCGAACACACTGCTAGTCTCGAAGACGCCATCGCCATCGCGATCTTCGAGCAGCCGGATTCTGTAATCCGGGTGGGCCGCCATCTGATCGTTGTTGAGCGTATTGCCGGATGATTCGCACAGGAACAGCCGCCCGCGGTCGTCGAGCGTTCCCATCATCGGATAGGACACCAGGTCGGGCGTGGTCACCTGCTCAATACGAAATCCACGTGGGACATGCAGTGCCGCTATGCCTCTCGATTCGATCGCCGGGCCGCCAGAAAGCGTTACCAGGCATGCGCCGGCAATCGCCAGTGCGACCCCAGCTCCGCGAAAGATGTTCGATTTTGTCGCTTGTTGTATTCTCATAGCCTGTTATGAGCCCAGTATCGCACCGCGGGCTTGCGTGGCGCGGACACTCGTGTCTGCCGCGTCGAGACTCGTCTCGACGCTCTTCTCGGCGCGACCTGCCCCTTTCGGCCCTGCTACCTTGGGTGTTCCCGATGATTTCTTTCTCCAATATAAACAAGCAGTACGGCAAGCAGTTGATTTTCGTTGACGCTTCCTTTCAGTTGAACCCTGGCGAGAAGGTCGGTCTTGTCGGCCCCAACGGAGCCGGCAAGACCACGCTCTTCCGCATGGTCGTCGGAGAGGAAGCGCCCGACGAGGGCGAGGTATCGGTTCCGAAGAAGCTGACCATCGGCTACTTCCGTCAGGACGTGGAGGAGATGGAAGGCCGCTCGGTGCTCGACGAGGCCATTGCCGGCAGTGGGCGGGTCGGCGATTTACACCACGAACTGGAGGACCTGCAGCACGCCATGGGAGATCCGGAGCGAGTCGATGAGATGGACCGTATCCTGGCGCGCTTCGGCGAAGTGCAGGAGGAGTACGAGCATTTCGGCGGCTATTCGCTCGAGGCGCAAGCTCGCGAAACGCTGCATGGCCTCGGCTTCCAGGATGACCAGATTGATGGCGACGTCGGGGCGTTGTCGGGCGGCTGGAAGATGCGCGTCGCGCTGGCGCGGGTCCTGCTTGGCCGGCCCGATGTGCTGCTGATGGACGAGCCGACCAACCACCTCGATATCGAATCGATTATCTGGCTGGAGCAGTTCCTCAAGTCATTTCCAGGCGCTCTTCTCATGACCTCGCACGACCGCGAGTTCATGAATCGCATCGTGTCGAAGATCGCGGAGATCGATACCGGTGAGATCGTCGTGTATTCGGGCGACTACGATTTCTACGAGCGCGAGCGCGCCATCCGCGAGACCAACCAGCAGGCAGCCTTCGCCCGGCAGCAGTCCATGCTGGCCAAGGAGCAGCGCTTCATCGATCGCTTCAGGACGCACGCAGCCAAAGCGGCTCAGGTGCAGAGCCGCATTAAGGCGCTGGACAAAATCGACAAGATCGAGCTGCCGAAGAGACGGCAGGTCGTGAAGTTCGAATTTCGCGCTCCGGCCCGGTCCGGCGACCAGGTTGCGGTGATTGAGGATCTGCACAAGAGTTATGGTTCACGTGTCATCTACGAGGGGTTCAGTCTCACCATCCGCCGGGGAGAGCGTTGGGCCGTGATGGGAAGGAACGGCGCCGGCAAGACCACTCTGCTCAAAATGATTGCCGGCGCGAGCGCGCCCGATTCCGGAAGCGTGCGGCTGGGCGCCAGCCTCAACATGGGATATTTCGCGCAGCAGTCCTTGGACGTGCTGGATCCGGATCTGACCGTGATCGAGCAACTCCAAAAAGACTTCCCGGCAGAAGGCCTCGGCTCGCTTCGTACGCTGGCTGGCGCCTTTCAGTTCTCCGGCGACGAGGTGGACAAACGAATCCGCGCGCTTTCCGGCGGCGAGAAATCGCGGCTGGCGATGGCGCGAATGCTTTACAACCCGCCGAACTTCCTGGTGCTCGACGAGCCGACCAATCACCTGGACCTCGCCACCAAGGAAATGCTCGTCGAGGCGCTCAAGGATTTTGAAGGCACGATGATCTTCGTGTCGCACGATCGCACGTTCCTCCGCGGACTCGGCTCGCGCGTCCTCGAGCTAGGAGGTGAGAGCGGCGCCGATCGCAATCCCCGTGTCTATCCGGGGTCGTACATCGAGTACGTCCAAAAGACCGGGCACGAGGCGCCGGGCATTTACTCCTGACCAAACAAATAGTTTGTACTTCGCAACAGAATGATTTAGAATTGGTGAAATCTCAATGAATACCTATTTGTGTGCGCCAGGTATCCGTTTTAACGACTACGTGTTCTCTGAGCCGAAGCGCTTAGTGGACTGGCTACCACCGAAATGCGCTGGTATTTGCGTGATCATGGCCGGAGATCCGAACTGGGCTCCCAAACCGCTCCAGCCCTTGTGTTTCTGCGAATTCGGCAACAACGCCGATCTCCGGCGGCTGGCGCGAATGCCGAACGCGGAAGCCCTGTTCGTCTCGTCGCTGACCATGCCGTTCTCGACCTCCGCGCAGCGGTCTGAAGTTCGCAATCAGTTGGTCTGGGCGTACAATCCCGTCTGGCAGGCCGGCGCAGGCTCAGCCCTCCAAAGCGAGCTCGCGCACAAACTGGAGGAACTCGAAAAAAAGCACGAGGAGCAGACTACACAACTGCGCCTGATCCTGGCGAATATCAATCGCCTGTTCGAGCCACAAATCGAGCCCAAGCGCCATCGTGCGATAGGGTTCGTGCCGCAGACCTCCTGACTTGTGGGGCAGGATGGAATCCTGCGGCCGATTGGCAATCGGCCTTCCGTTTACACGAGCTTGAAATTCGCTGACACGCGAGCGTAATACTCCAGTTCTCCAGCCGTCTCCGGCGCGGCCGCTCCAAAAGCGAAGGGCGCCACGGCACGAAGCGCTGCGTACGTCCCGTTCGTCGCCACAAGGTCTTCTGTAATGGCGACCGGATCGCCGACTTGCTTACCCGACGCCTTCGCAAGGGCTTCCGCCTTCAACCGCGCATCCTTCGCGGCTGCCTCCAGCGCGGCTCTACGTGCGCTCGCTTCATCGGCGGCCCGAAACCGCACGCCTCCGATCAGCGTCGCGCCCGCTCTCACTGCCGCATCGGCAATTTCTCCCACGCGCCCCGGTTCTCGTACGTTGACGCGCAATGTGTTGCTCGCGAAGTAAGATCCGAACTGGACTTCCGGTTGCAGCGCAGCGCCGGCCGCATACGGAGAGAACCCCGTCTGCCCGATCTGGGGCATACCGGCATATCCGGGCAACGACGGCATGACCGGCGAATACAGGTTCTGGAGTTTCAGAGAAATTGACTGGAGGTCGCCCTGTTGTATTCCTAACGGACTGATCGCCTGGGTGATCTGCATTGTTCTCGTGTGATTGTCGCGTATGGCCTGCGCCGCGGTTGGAGCCGCGGAAGTGATCTCGATTATAACTTCGGCGCTTTCCGATAGGACCCGCCGAACCGCTTCTCCGATCACGCTGACTCCCTCGTTGTGTATCTGTGTTCGATTTCCGTAAGATGGCATCGCGTTGGTCTCCTCTCTTAAAGCGTTGGTATTTGGACGCGCCGGAGGATTTCCCCCGGCGCGTCCGCTATTTCTTGTTGCCATATTAGCCTGAGGCTTGCGTCTCAAGTATTCAATAGCCCCATGGAGAAGGACCCTGAGCCTGGAACGGCCGCGGGATCAATTGCGACTGAAGTTGGCCGATCCAGCTTTGTGGAGCGAGCGGCTGGCCGAAGCCTACCTGTCCCAACTGCGGAAATGGCGAAGGCGGTATTCCGAACTGAGGTACACCATAAGGACCAGCCACCTGGGAATGCAAGCTCGCCGCAATCAGCGGATTGCTCAGAACCGAAGCCGCCAGTAGTGGGTTCTGTAAACCGAGCAGCGCCGCTAGTTGCAATTGCTGCGGACTAATGAAGCTCTGGATCGGATTCTGTCCATACGGCGACGGTCCCGCTTGCGGGATTCCGGCCTGGGCCATCGGTGACAGGCCCAGAATTGCACTGAGCGCTGCCATCGGATTGATGGCCGAGGTTTGTGGCGATGGGTATTGCAAACCAAGCGGAGATGGCACTCCGTAATGCGAGCCCAAAGTAGAGTACGTCTGGAATGGATCGTGCGTCATTTGTCTTTGACTCCTTAGTTGAATTGAGTTTTTTGTTTGCTGACGTCACTGCCTGCGTGCGCCAGCGCGCTTTTGATCATGTGGCACGGTTTGCGCCATGCCACCCTACGTTCTTGTCTTGCCTGCTGGTGTCACTTTCTCTGTGCGCCAGCACGCGCTTCTGAGCGTGTGGCATGTTCAAAGCTGCCATGCCACGAGACGATTGTGCCACACACCGGGCGTAGTAGTATGCGCCTGTTGCGGTCATTGCCGCCATTGCGGCAAAACCTCTCAAACCATTAACGCGCTTACTTTAGTTCCCGGATTTTGCAGCCACTCGCGGAGCTCGCTTTCGCGAAACCTCCACTGCCGCCCGATTTTGATCGCTGGAATTTCCTTGCACTCCGCCCACAGACAAACAGTTCGAGGCGCTATGCCCAGCCATTTCGACACGGCCGCCGTTGTGAGAAGTGGTTCGTGATTGGATAGCCATTTCTGCATGAGGACAAACTCTCCATTTGGATTGCATGATGGTTAAATTGCCTTACGAATCGAGGTTGCGTTACAAACCAGGCGGGCGTCGCGCTTGATTCTCTCACTTAACCCAGTGTCGAAAATTTCGCGCGGCTGTGTCAAGCACAAATTTTCTTGCCTTATATTACACCATCTTGTTTTCTTCTCAGCCTGCGACGAACTGGTGGGGCGGGCCCCCTCCTGCGGCGATGCCGCCTTGTGGGGCAGGATAGAATCCTGCGGCCGGTTGGCAACCGGCCTGCTGCTGTTGAGCAGACGTCCTCAGGAGCGCCGACGAGTCGGCGCCTGGAGTTTCTACATTTCGTTGGAAGCCGAATGTTTCGTGGAGCGGGCTTTCAAGCCGGCTATGCCCGCTTTCATGCGGGCATTTCTTGCAGCACAGGCATTCTTGCATGTGTTGCGCCGACGAGTCGGCGCTTTGTCGTGATCTTTTATTCTGCTTGACGCAGCCCACTAGCCACCAAGTAATTCCGCGAATTTCTTCGGATCGGCCGTAGGAAGCTGGCAGGCATAATCTTCACACACATAGGCCGTAGCTTTCCCGTCCTTTTCCGTCATGGTCTCGATCACCGGCAGATAAGCCGACAGCGCCTTCCGCGATTCTTCGCCATCCACCAGCAGCACGATCTTGTGTGGCAGGAACCGTGAGTTCAGCTCGTGCAGCAGCGCAGGCATGCCTTCACGGCCCACCAGCACGATCTGCTTCGGCTTGGACAGGCTGAATTCATAGGCGGCCAGCATTTGCGGCGCAGTCACTGGCTGAGCGCCGATCCGCGGTGCGAACGCCCGCAAGAGGCGGTCGCTCGCGTCGCGGAAGTCCTTGCGATCGGTCATTTGAGCGAGTCGCAGCAAGTTGCAGGCCGCGACAGAATTTCCCGACGGCTCGGCGCCGTCGTAATCGTCCTTCATGCGCATAACCAGGCTCGCGTCACCCACCGCGGTGCTGAAAAACCCGCCGCCCGATTTGTCTTCGAACAGATCGAGCTGCTTCTCGGTCAGTCTGATTGCCGCCTGTAAATAGGGCAAGTGGAAATCCGCCTCGTACAAATCGAGCAGGCCCTGCGCGAAGAAGGCGTAGTCGTCGAGGAACCCTGGAATGGCCGCATCCTGTTGCCGATAACGCCTCAAAAGCAAGCCGGTCTTCGCATCGTACAGCCGCCCGAGGATGAAATCGGCCGAGCGCCGGGCTGCATGCGTGTAACGCGGCTCCTCGAGAATGGCTCCCCCTTTCGCGAAAGCTGAAATCATGAGCCCGTTCCAGGCCGTGAGCACCTTGTCGTCCAGGTGTGGCCGCACGCGCTTCGAGCGCAGAACCAGCAGCTTGATTTTCGACGCGGCGATGGACGCCGCAATTTCCGGCTCCTCATCCTGGTCCGCCTGATACAGGATATTCTTGCCCGTGAATTCGCCGTGCGGATCTTCGTGTACATTCCCACCCGGCTCCACGCCGAAATGGCGGCAGAAATATTTGGCCGCCGGCTGGCCCAGCGCGCTCTCAATCTCCGCTTGCGTCCACACGTAGAATGCGCCTTCGCCTTTTTCCTCCGGCTTAGCCGGATTGATCACGCTATCGGCGTCTTCGGCCGAGTAGAAGCCGCCCTCCGGATCGAGCATGTCGCGCAGCGCGTAATCGAAGATGTGGCGCGCCGAATCGGCCAGTTTGCGGTCGCCGGTGATCTGGAACGCCTCCAAATAGGAGATGGCAAGCTGGGCCTGGTCGTACAGCATTTTCTCGAAATGCGGCACGAACCAATTCGCATCCACCGAATAGCGATGGAACCCGCCGCCAAGCTGATCGTTCATGCCGCCCTTCGCCATGGCGCGCAATGTCGCGACCACCATGTCGAGAGCTTCCTCATTCTTAGTCCGTGCG
>Ga0210405_10006151_pt1 | contig 10791 bp, 6 predicted proteins | sample IncBWH11MmetaG_FD_155492 | JGI IMG/M metagenome (GOLD analysis project Ga0210405, IMG submission 155492) | Forest soil microbial communities from Barre Woods Harvard Forest LTER site, Petersham, Massachusetts, United States - Inc-BW-H-11-M | ecosystem: Environmental > Terrestrial > Soil >... | reverse complement strand
ACTCCAGAAACATGGCCCAGCCGACGACAAATCCGAAGTGCGGATTCAGTTCGCGGCTGATGTAGGTGTACACCGAACCTGCCGAAGGATACACGCTGGCCATGCGGCCGAAGCTGATGGCGGTGACGGACATTGCGACCATCGCAAGCAGGAGCGTCGCGACCGTATGGCCATGCGAAAGAACCTGCCCTTCACCGAAAAGCGGCACTGCAGCAATGGGCGAAGTGAGAATGATGCCGTAGTAGATCAAATCCCACAGGCCCAACGCGCGCTTGAGATGAGGCTTTCTGGGTGCTGCAGTTTCCCCTGCGCCTGCGGATGTTTCCACCCTTACCTCGCTGTGCCCCGAGTTTCAAAGGAAACTTTTGCGACCGCTACCCGAAAGTGATTTCGGCGAAAATTAGCGTTAAAAGAAAAGACGTTCTTTCTTGCGCGCTTCTTCGTAATTTCGACGCGCGGCCTTGACGGCATCGCGCTCGGAAACTTCGGCGATAGGCACGTCCCACCAGGACTCGTAGCCGGGGACCCTTTCGTCGTAGGAGGTTTCGACGACTACCACTGACGTGCGGGGCTGTTCGCGGGCGGCGGTCAACGCAGCTTTCAACTCGTCCGCGGTATGCGCGTGCGCGGTCCAGGCACCCAGGCTGGCGGCATTGGCTGCGAAATCCACGGGAATTGGGTCGCCATCGTATTTGCCGTCGTTTTTGCCATCGTTTTTGTCGTCGTTTTTATCGGTGCGGCGATAGCGATAATTTGTGCCCATGCCTTCGTTGCCACACGCGCGACTGAGCCCGCCAATGCTGGAGAAGCCGTGATTATCGAGCAGCACGATGTTGATCCTGAAACCTTCCTGAATAGAGGTGACGATTTCCTGCGCCATCATCAGGTAGGAGCCGTCTCCGATCAGCACGTACACTTCGCGCGAAGGGTCGGCCATTTTCGCGCCCAGGCCGCCGGCAATTTCGTAGCCCATGCAGGAAAAACCGTATTCCATGTGATAGCCACCGGGTTCGCGAGTGCGCCAGAGTTTGTGCAAGTCTCCGGGCAAGCTGCCGGCTGCGCAGACCACGATGTCCGAGGGCTTCGTGAAATTATTTACGATGCCGATGACTTCGCCTTGGGTGATCGGTGGCGGCTGGTGAATTCCATAGATGCGGTCCACTTCACTTTCCCAGCGGGCGCGGAATTCGTGGATCCTCGTGCGATAACTTTCTTCGATCGAGAAATTGCCGAGAGCTTGCTGCAATTCTGTAATGGTCAGGCGCGCGTCGCCGGTGAGCGGCAGAGCCGCGTGCTTATACGCATCAAATTCCGCGACATTTATATTGATGAAGCGCACGGCGGGATTCTGGAACGCGGTTTTTGACGCGCTCGTGAAATCGCTGTAGCGCGTGCCGACGCCAAGGATCAGATCCGCTTCGCGCGCCGCGATGTTAGCACCAGGCGTGCCCGTCACTCCCACGGCGCCGAGCTGCTGTGGATGATCGAAAGGCAGAGAACCTTTGCCCGCTTGCGTTTCGCAGACAGGGATGCCCGTCGCTTGCGCGAACTGGGCGAGTGCCTCCGAGGCTTGCGAGTAGAGGACGCCTCCGCCGGCGACGATTAGAGGCTTCTTCGCAGCGCGAATCCATTCGGCGGCGCGCTGCATGAGACCTCGATCGCAGCGATTGCGGGGGATGACCCAAACTTTTTTCGTGAAAAACCCTTGAGGGAAATCGAAGGCTTCGGCCTGGACGTCTTGCGGGAACGCGATGGTTACGGCCCCGGTTTCCGCAGGAGAAGTGAGGACGCGCATGGCTTCGGGGAGCGAGGTCAACAATTGTTCGGGACGCTGTATGCGATCCCAGTAGCGCGAAACCGGCTTGAAACAATCGTTTACGGAAATATCCTGGGTGGCCGAAGATTCGAGCTGCTGCAGCACGGGCGCGACATTGCGACGTGCAAAAATGTCGCCGGGCAACAACAACACGGGCAAGCGGTTTACGGTGGCGGTCGCGGCGCCGGTGATCATGTTGGTCGCGCCCGGCCCGATGGAGGAAGTGCAAACCAGCGCACGCATTCGAAAACTTGTTTTTGCAAAGGCCGTGGCAGCGTGGACCATGGCTTGTTCGTTGCGGAAGAGGTAGTAGCGCAATCCCGGATCTTGCTCGAGCGCCTGGCCGAGGCCGGCAACGTTGCCGTGACCAAAAATTCCCAAGCAGCCCGCGAAGAACCGGTATTGCTGGCCGTCGCGCTCAGAATACTGATTCTTCAGATACGCGATCGTGGCTTGAGCCGCGGTGAGACGTACCGTCATTAGGCGATGCCTCTTCTGAATGGTGTGACGCCCCAGAGTTGCTTATGGCACGATTCTCGCCCTTGCACCAGCGAAAGGAAAGCCTGAGGTTTCGCTGGCCGGCCGGGCGAGCCGAAGGCCGCGAGGGTGAACGCGTGCGAGAGCGCCCTGCGAAAACGAAGAATGTGGCACCCTACAGCACATGGAAAGCGAAACCAGCGACGGTATTCTAAGCGATTATAATAATTTGACTCAGAGACAGAGCGGAGTGAAGATGCGTGTACCGGTGGATTTTCTCGCGCTTGGTTGGTGGGTTCGCCATCGCTCCGGCCGCAGGACGTCCGCATGGTTTCCTTTTCCGGCGCGACTACTCCCTCACCAGAGGAAGGCGCGGGTCGGTGTCCTTCCAAGTGGAACGGATCCAGACATGCTGCGGATCTTCGGTGACGGCCAAGGCCCGCGCGGAGCCCGCGAGGAAATTAAGATAGTAAACATCGTAACCCGGTCCGGCGACTACCGGGTGAAAGCCGCTGTGCACCAGCACGGTATCGCCGTCTTTGACCTTCAAAGTTTGATCGGCGCCGTGCTTCCCGGAATAAAGATGCTGCATCGCAAAACCATCCGGTTGGCGCAGGCGGTAATAATAAATCTCATCCAGATCGACTTCGCCAGGCGGATTGTGCACGTCGTGCTTGTGGGGGGGCCAGCTCGACCAATTCCCGCCGGGTGTATAAACTTCAATTACCATCAGCTTATCCGCTGGAAACGTGGGCGTGATGATGTCCACAATCTGCCGCGAGGCATTTCCGCCGCCGCGCAGGCTGCTGACGACATCGCTGGGCGTGATCAGTTTCGGCTGCAGGCGGGCTTCGGACGGTGCGCGACATTCCGCGAGCTCGCAAACGGTTTCCGCAGTGAAAACCGCCTGGTTTCCGGATGGCAGATAGAGCGCATACGGCAAACCGTCAAACACATTTTTGCGCTTTCCGATCCGCGTGGGCCCTTGCCCCCAATCCACCTGGCAGATGCCGCCGAGCAAAACAAATGCGGCCTCCTCACGATCGGTGCGCGCACGAAAGACGTCGCCCGGCTGCAAACGACGGACCAAGAGGCTCATCCATTCCCATCCGGCTTGCTGGCGAGGCAATGAAAGCAGCTCACCCGCGGAACGCTCGGGCAAGGTGACGGAATGGACGAGAAAGCTAGTCTCGCTCAAGTTCTCTCCTCCGCTATGCGCAGCCAGCGGATTTGCTCTTCGGGCATTGTATTTGTCTAACCGCTTTGAGACTATGGCAAAGGAACGCCCGGTTGTCAATTGTGAGCGTGATTTAGCATGGGCGCCCAGCCCGAGAGAGGGATATAGCACATGGCCAGTATCCGTGAGTTGAGTCATTACTATAGGGGAGAATGGCGCGGCAACAAGACCGCCGAGTATCGCGATGTGGTGAACCCAGCGACGGGAGAAACCTTGGCGCGTGCGCCGATCGCTTGGAAGGAAGATGTGAACGCCGCCGTCGCGGCTGCCGCTGCCGCTTTTCCGGCGTGGCGCCGCACGCCTCCAGAGGACCGCATCCAATATTTGTTCAAGCTGAAGCAGCTGCTGGAAGAACACGTGGAGGAACTGGCGCAAATCTGCACCCAGGAAAACGGGAAGACGCTGGGCGAATCGCGCGCGGAATTGCGACGCGCGATCGAAAACGTGGAAGTGGCTTGCGGAATTCCCACCTTAATGCAGGGATACAACCTGGAAGACGTGGCGTCCGGCATTGACGAGATGATGATCCGGCAGCCCTTGGGAGTGACGGCGGCGATCACGCCATTCAATTTTCCCGCGATGATTCCCTTCTGGTTTTTGCCTTACGCAATCGCCTGTGGAAATACATTCATCCTGAAGGCTTCGGAAAAAGTTCCCCTGACGATGCAGCGCGCGTTCGAGCTGATGGATGCGCTGAAATTGCCAGCGGGAGTCCTAAATCTGATCCACGGCGACAAAACGGCGGTGGACGCGCTGTTGGAGCATCCGGAAGTGCGGGCGATTAGCTTCGTGGGATCCTCGCCGGTGGCGAAATACATATACGCGCAGGCCGCAAAATTCGGAAAAAGAGTACAGTGCCAGGGCGGCGCGAAAAATCACGTGCTGATTCTGCCTGACGCGGATCTCGAAACGACGACGCGCATTGTGAGCGACAGCGCGTTTGGCTGCGCGGGACAGCGTTGCCTGGCCGTGTCCGTGGCGGTGACGGTGGGCGATGCGCGCAATGAGTTCACGCGGGAAATCGCGAAGATCGCCGATGCGATCCGCGTCGGCAATGGCCTGGATAAAGACGTACAGATGGGGCCAGTGATTACCGCGGAAAGCAAAAAACGAATCGAAGGATTAATCGCCGCGGGAGTGAAAGATGGCGCAAAGGTATTGCTCGATGGCCGCTCCGGCAACGGCTCGCCGTCGGCGTCGGGCGGAAACTTTCTGAAACCGACGCTACTGGATGGCGTGCCAGCTGTCAGCGCGCTTTCGACGACGGAAATCTTCGGGCCGGTGTTAAGCCTGGTGCACGCCAACACGCTGGAAGAAGGGATCGAAACGCTTTCGCGCAGCCCGTTTGGAAACATGGCTTCGATTTTTACCAGCAGCGGCGCCGCGGCTAGAAAATTCCGTTACGAAGTGCCGGCGGGCAACATCGGAATTAACATCGGAGTGGCCGCGCCCATGGCTTATTTTCCGTTCAGCGGATGGCGCGACAGTTTTCTGGGGGTGTTGCACGGGCAAGGGCGCGATGCCGTGGAATTTTACACGGATAAGAAAGTAGTGGTGGAGCGCTGGCCCAAGGAATGGTCGCGAAAGTTTTGAATTTGCGGAAGAAACCGGGAGATCCGACTAGGTAGAGGGAATCGGGATCTTTTCGGCGGCCAGCACCGAGCTGGCCTGGACAGTCACAGTTTGTTTGGCGATGGTCTCCCACGTCTCGCCTGAGACGCGCAGAAACGCCGCGGCGACCAGTGGATCGAACAGCGTTCCTGAGCCGCGCTCGATCACCTCCTGCGCGGCTTGCAGTGGAAGCGCGGCACGATAGGGCCGATCGGAAGTCATCGCATCGAGCGTGTCCGCGACGGCAAATATTCTGGCTCCGAACGGAATCTCGTCACCTTTCATTTTCTGTGGATAACCCGAACCGTCGAAGCGCTCGTGGTGCGTGAGGACAATCTCCGCGGCTCCTGCCAAAAATGAAATACTCTTCACCAGATTGTAGCCGATTCGGGCATGACGCCGCATGATCTCCCATTCCGAGTCCGTGAGCGGACCGGGCTTGAGCAGCACGCGGTCCGGGATGGCCAGCTTGCCGATGTCGTGTAGCCAGGCGCCCATGGCGATGCTTCTGAGTTCTTGTTCGAGACCGCCGATGGATTTTGCGAGCTCCATGGAGTAAAGAAAAACGCGACGCGAGTGTCCTGCGGTAGGGCTATCACGCAGGTCAATGGCTGCGCCGAGAGCTTCCAACGTGTCTTCGTAACTGCGCTCGGTCTGCTGCAGGGCGGTGCGCAATTGCTGCGTGCGTTCGGAAACCATTTCCTCGAGACGCAGGCGATATTCCTGTACTTCGCGCTCGAGTTTTTTCTTCTGCAGGGCGCGATGGAGGCTGCCGAGCACGACATCCGCATCGAAGGGCTTTAGCAAATAGTCGTCGGCTCCCAATTGCATGGCGCGCACGCCGACCCGAGTTTCGTCCTCGCCAGTGACCATCAAGAAAGCCAGATGCGGATAGCGCTCGCGCACTTCGATCAGCAGATCCATACCCGAAATTCCGGGCATGCGAAGATCCGAGATCACCACATCGGTCGGCTGGTTTTCAAGAAGACGAAGCGCCTCATCGCCACTGGCCGCGGTGCGGCATACGAAAGCCGACTGGGTCAGCATGACGGACAAGATGGTGCGGAGCGCCAGGTCGTCGTCCACGATCAACACACGAACGCCAGGCGCAGACGTCAACGCGTTGGGAGGCGCTTTCCCGGTTTTTTCGGGCGCCGCGATTTGGTGAGTGACGGTCACTTTGCGTATCCAATAAATATCGATCGCTCAGTCAGATGCTTCACAGCAGCGCCGGAAACCGCACTGCGCTGCTTACTTGGACACTGCCGCAGTGGGTCGCCGATCGCGCTACTTCAAAATCCACTCTCCCGTCTTCTCGATAAAACGGAAACCATAGAGCGAAGTGTTTCCGGCGCGTTCCTCGGAACGAACCACACGCGCCTTGCCGACCGGTTTATCCGATACCTTGACGACGTAAACCTCGACGAGTGAGTCCTTCACCAGAGTCGCGCTGCAAGCGCATAGGAAAGCGCTGACACTAACGTTTTCGGTGAAGGTATTTTCGGTAAATTCTTTTCCGTGGATGTCGGCCCCGGAAAGCTTCAGTTCCACTCGAATCTGCACGCGAACCTCGGTGCGCGGAACCTGCGCCTGTCTTTTTACTTTCGCAAGCGAGCCTCGTAGAGCGTCAAAATCAACGGGCTTTTCAAAATAGCCGGCTGTGCCCATATCGTGACAGGATTGTTTGATTTCAGTGGCCGTCTCGCCGCTGACAATAAAAATGGGAACAGGCTGAGCCTTGTTGATCGCGCCGAGCGCGCGGCACAGGCCGAGGCCTGAATGTTTGGGCATGCGCAAGTCCATCAGGATCGCGTCAGGCTTATGCTCCATGGCCAGAGCGAGAGCTTGGGCCGGATCATCGGTATCAACAATTTCGTAATCATCCGATAAATTCAGACGGAAGAGGCGGCGCATAGCCTCATCGTCATCCACAATCAAAAGTCGTCTCATCGCTGAAGCTGCCTCCTGTTGCGCAATCCGTTTTTAGGTCTTTGCGAGAATCAGCGGCTCCGCAGGGACCGGCGGGGCGACGGTTTCCGCATCCAGCACCTCGCGCACTTTGCGGATCAGGTTCTCTTCGCTGAAAGGTTTGTGCAGCAAATAGGTGCCGGATTCCAGGACGCCGTGATCCATGATCGCGTCGTCCGTATAGCCGGACATGTACAGAATCTTCAGGCCGGGCTGGAGAAGTTCCAGGCGTCCCGCGAGCGCGCGGCCGTTCAGGCCGGGCATGATGACGTCGGTCAGAAGCAGATTGACGCGCTCGGGCTTTTGCTCCACCAACTGCAGGGCGGCGGTACCGTTAGCGGCAACCAGAACGCGATAGCCGTGCTGTTCGAGCAGCATGTGCGTGAGCTTGCGCAGCGCGTCCGCGTCTTCCACCAGCAATATGGTTTCCGCCCCGCAAAATGCTTCGACGATGGGCGCGACTGGCTCCGGAACGCCGACGAGTTCTTCAATGCGAGGCAAATAAATTTCGAACGCCGTTCCTTTGCCGAGCGCGCTTTCAACCCAAACGTACCCGCCGCTCTGTTTCACCACGCCGTACACGGTGGCCAGGCCCAGACCGGTGCCTTTGCCGCGTTCCTTGGTGGTGAAAAAAGGCTCGAAAATGTGCGCGAGGGTTTCGGAGTCAATGCCGGTGCCGGTATCTGCGACGGAAAGCATCACGAAATCGCCGGCTTTCGATCCGGGATGGGAGCGAGTCCAAGCTTCATCGAGCACGACGTTGGTTGTGGTGATTACCACCTTCCCGCCGTCGGGCATCGCGTCGCGCGCGTTTACGGCCAGGTTCATCACCACCTGCTCGAGTTGCCCGTGATCGGCTTTCACGCGGCCAATCGCAGGGTCCAGAGCGATGACGATTTCGATATCTTCGCCGATCAGGCGCGGCAACATTTTTTCCATTTCTGAAATCAAGGAATTGATGTTCAGCACCGCAGGGGCGAGCACTTGCTGGCGGCTGAAGGCTAGTAGCTGGCGCGTGAGAGAAGCGGCGCGCTGGCCGGCCTTTTCGATTTCTTCGGCGTGCTCCAGGAATGGGGTTCCCGGCGGTAGAGTTCGCTTCAACACTTGGCTGTAACCGATGATGACGCCCAATAAATTATTGAAATCGTGCGCGATTCCTCCGGACAACCGGCCGACGGCTTCCATTTTTTGCGCCATGCGCAACTGGCGCTCCAGCAGCCATTTTTCGGTGACGTCTTCCGCGAAAACTTCAAAATATGCGGCACCATCGATTGCGGACTTTACGAACCAGCCGGTGCAACGCGCTTTGATGGGCGTGCCATCCTTACGTTTCCAATCCACTTGAACATCGGTGAAATCTTTTTGGTTGGTGAACAGGTCATTCACGCGCTGCTGTTCGAGCGGGTCAACGTACACGTCTGTGGTGAGGTTCAACCGCAGCAATTCAGCCTGCGATTCGTAGCCCAGCATTTTCTGCAGCGCGGGATTGACGAGCAGCAATTTTCCGGAAGCCTGCGCGCGATAAATGCCGTACGGCGCGTTTTCGATCACAGAGCGAAAACTAACTTCGGACAAGCGCAGGGCTTCCGAGGCTTGCCTCCGCGCCGTGATGTCGCGATTGACGATGACGAGCTTTTCCGGAACGCCGCCGGCGTCTCCAATGACGCTGGAGGTGGACTCCAGCACCAGCCACGTGCCGTTCTTACAACGAATGCGGTATTCCAGATTTTTGCCGATTCCGCTGCGGCGCGCTTCGGCTGCAGCTGCTTTCACGCGCTCGCGGTCGTCCGGATGAATCTGATCCATGGACGATGAATTCTTCAGTTCTTCGGCGGAGTAGCCGAGTATTTTCTGGTACGCATCGCTGTTGAAGATCCGCCGGCCGTCCATATCCACCACGGCGATCATGTCTGCTGCGTTTTCGCTGATCAGACGGAAGAGTTCTTCGCGCTCCGCCAAGCGGTTGCGCATGCGGTGAATCTGCAATTGCTGAAAGATTGTGTAGATGTCGAAAATCAAAACCAGGGCGACTAAACCCTGCACGACTGGAGGAAGCAGGTGAAGCGAGAACTTATATTCTTGCAGACCGAGTCCGGGAAGGATGAATGCCATCAGTCCGGCCAGTAGAACCAGGCTTACTAAAATCGCAACAATCCACAATTGCCACTCTCTGCGCTCGATGCGGCGCAGGTGCGTCTTCACGGTATCAATCGGTTTGCTGCGTTTGGATTGACGTTTTTGTGGTTTGGTCAGTTCCACAGTGTGCTCCTGTCGCCGATAGCGCTGGGCGCGGGCATCCGAAAATCACTCGCGTGCCGGGCGCACGGACGCTCCCACGCACAAAACTGGGCCCCAGTGTCCACTGCACGACGTCGGCCACGGTGCGTGGCTTCGCTCTTTCGAGTTAAGTGCTTGACGCGAGAGGCGAATGCAGCCGTTGCTTGCGGCGAAACGGAGGACAGCGGCAATTCATGTCAGGTGTGGTTGGTTCCAGTGCGAACCGTACGTTTCGAAGTGGCACAGGGCCCGTCAATCTTGTCTGGGCGATGCGATGACGCGGAGACGACCGAACTGCGAAGGGTTGCGGAGCGGAGAATCACCGTGTCGGAAACTTCTGGCAATGCTGAACCCGTTTGCGTTGTCACGATTCTGTAACATGCGCGCACACAGGGCCTTCTCGGGGCTTCGCAGTCTTCGTGAAATCGTAGTAGGCTCTTGCGTGCGCAAATGAATAATCAGGAAACACAAAAGCTGCGGAACCTGCTAACGCAAAGGCAGTGGGGTCCGGCGAACGAGCTGCTGCGAAAAGCTGATCCCACGTCGGCTGCGGACTTTTTTCTCAGCGCGCAATACGACGAACAGCGCGCGCTGTTTCACGCGATGCCGGTGGAACTGGCAGCGTCGCTGATCGTGCACCTGCCGTATTACCACGCCTACGTGCTGCTCCATTCGCTGCCGCCGCCGGAGATGCGCGCGGTAGTCGAAGCAATGACACCGGCAGAGCGGAATCATTTTCTAGACGCGCTGCCGGAAGAAGCCTGGCAGTGCCTGATGGACGAGTTGGCGGAAGCCGGGACCGGTGCGGCGTACTGTGCAGTGCCTGGCGCCGAGACCGGCGAAGTGACCACGGAGTTTGTGGCGCCAGCCGTGGACACCGAGCCGATCATCCAGGCGCGGCAAATCGAAAAAAGTTACCAGCAGCCGGACGGGCGGCAGATTCAGGTGATTGCTCCGGTGGATTTTTCCGTCGAGCCGAATACCATCATCGCGCTGCTGGGTCCTTCCGGCTCGGGAAAATCCACGCTGCTGCGAATTCTTTCCGGGCTTGCGGCTCCTTCAGCGGGGGAAGTTTTGTGGCACGGCCAGCCTATGAGCGGGTGCCGACCTAACGTGGCGATCGTGTTTCAGAGCTTCGCGCTTTTTCCGTGGCTCACGGTGCTGGAAAACGTGGAAGCTCCCTTGCTCGCGCGTGGCATCACGCATTTCGAGCGGCACCGTAAGGCTCTGCGGGCGCTGGCTTCCGTCGGATTGCATGGCTTTGAATCCGCATATCCCAAGGAATTATCGGGTGGCATGAAACAGCGAGTCGGCTTTGCACGAGCGCTGGCCGTAGAGCCGGAAATTTTGTTCATGGATGAGCCATTCTCCGCGCTGGACGTGCTGACCGCAGAAAACCTGCGCG
>Ga0210405_10006150_pt1 | contig 10791 bp, 9 predicted proteins | sample IncBWH11MmetaG_FD_155492 | JGI IMG/M metagenome (GOLD analysis project Ga0210405, IMG submission 155492) | Forest soil microbial communities from Barre Woods Harvard Forest LTER site, Petersham, Massachusetts, United States - Inc-BW-H-11-M | ecosystem: Environmental > Terrestrial > Soil >... | reverse complement strand
ATGCGGCAAGACGCATTTCCTAGATTACGTGATCACATTGCAAAGCCGAGCCGGGGCACTCGACGCGAGAGGCACGCGCGGGCTCGTCTGCGGACTCGAAGCGGAGGAGCGCATAGACGCCGCGAAACTCGAAGTTGGTCTGCTGCAGGTACTAGCAGAGCAGATGGGATCCGACTCGCGGTCTGACGACCCTTGGCCGCAGATGCGCGGTGAGGCCGCACTGACTATCGCGCTCGAAAGCGCGCGGCGCACGGGAGTGCATGCGATCACAGTTGCAATCGATTTTGGATTGTTCGAGAGCAATGCCGCGGCTGAGTTCTTCACAGTGCTCGCGCAAGTGGCCGCGAAATTCCGCGGGGTCAAATTCACGGTGATTGCGGCGGGACGATCGGCGGCGCCCGGTACGGCACGTCATCTTGAAGTGGCGCCGCGCGACGCGAGCGAGGAAATTACGGTGGCGGTTAGGCGCGCGCGGAGGCTTGTCGCAGGGGCTGCGCGCGACGCCGACGTTGCGTACGCGGGTGTCAACACCGCAGTATTTGCGCCCGATGCGATTTTTCCATTCCATCCGGCCGCGCTAGCAGCGCTCAGAGCCATTGCCAGTCCTCCCGATTCAATTCCCATGCTGTCGCGGTTAGCGCGCGAGGCTCTCGAGCCGTTGCACGACGGAGACCATACGCCTGATCGGCTGGTCTATCCGCCAGACCTGATGATGAACGCGGCGATCTCAAAACGGGTAGCGGTTAAGCTGGCTGTGTCGGGGCGCGCTGCGCTCAAGATTGCGCATCATGCGCTTGCGCATCTCTTTCAGGGCAATCAGAAGGAGTTAGCGCGTGAGATAGTCGACACGCTGGTGTTGGAGCGTGTCTGCGGCGGAAGGGAGCCGCTCGCGATCGAGGAGCTGGGTTCGAGAATTCCAATGTTCGCGCGAGGCGGCGCGGCGAATCCATCGCGGATGGTCCGTTCCTTGCTTGGCGTCCTTGAAGCGCAGACTGGCGGAGTAATCCGTCTACAAACCAATGCGGCCAGCTTTGATCCCGAGGCGGCAAGAGCACCCGAACTCGCGTTGTTCAACGCCGCGATTGTGCTGGTGCGACGCTTCGATCCCGCGCTCAATCCGGCCGAGGAGATGGACGGGCTCGCGGTGCGCCTTAAAGAACTCGAATGTGCCATGGCGGATTCGGTCAAGGCCGCGAATCATACACGCGCAGTAATTTCGTCGGAGCTCAGCGAATCGCACTTGCAGATGCCGGCATCCCATCTCGACGCGATTGCGCAATATGTCGAGCTTGCCGAGTCTGGCACGACAACGATGCTCAAGATCGGTGCGGATCCCGCGCGACGTGACGCCGCCTTGCACGTGATTGCGACCTACGAGCCGATCGCGGATACGGCCACTTCAATTCCGCGGGTGCGGACAATGCGTGAGTTTTTGTCAGCAACCGGCTTGCGGGCGTCTCAGGATATGGATCGTTCCGACGAATCCAAGACCGCCGCGCTGGAGATCGAATGTGAATTGCTCGCCGTCGAGTTGGGACCGAGAATATTGACTGGCACGCCGCGAAATCTCTGTGCCCTGGAGGCACGTTTTCAGAGATTCAAGTGGACGTATGTGCAGTCTTATCTGAGCGAGCACGAAGCGTGGCGGGCCAAGATGGAGCATCTAACGCTGGTGGTCGATGACGTAACGCGGTATCGCGACGCTTTGGGTCGCCTGAACCGGATGGTCGTCCTCGGCCCGCCCGAGGGCGAAGAGTTGGCAGCGCGGATCGTTGCAGTGGCAGCGAACGTGGTCCGATGCGACCTTGCAGATTCGGTCGCCCCCCAGACGACGCCGCGGTGTTCGAGCTGCGGCTTCACTCTCGGCGCGGTGGCGCCGGACGCGGAACTCGACGATGTCATGGAGCATGTGCGGCGTGGATTAGCAGTCAAGCTTGCCGCGTTATCACAGAATATGATTGCGCGGCTCATTCGAGAGTATGACCACGACAATCGGCTCGAAGGATTTCTCAGGATAATGCAGGCTGTGCAGACCGACGCGATGGTCTGGGTGCTCGACGAAAAGCTCTCGCGCTACCTGGCGCGTGTGCTGGACGACGATTTAGGGGACTTGCTCGGAATAAAGCCGCCTCTTGTTCGCTGAATATGAAAACGGCTGTGCACCGGCCAAAGGATTTTATCTGTTGACAGTTTGTAGCTGATAAGGAACTTCCTGAAACGCACCAAGCTTTGATCTAATTTTGGTTGAACAAGTATTCGAAGCTTACTTCAGAGGAGTTTCGTCGATGGATGACAGTTCGGGCCGAGTCACCGAACGTCGAGATCGATTCTCCTTTGCGCTCTGTCCGAGAGCGATTCGGACCAAAGTCGGGTCGCATGCCGACTGGCGGTGATCGACAGGTTCGACTTGGAAGTTTCGCTTCAGCCTGGCTGCGCCTCTTCCCTCGTGCTCAGGGCAATAGCTTCTGATTGAGGCGCTACCATCCGAATACGAAATCACCGCGACCGTTCTCGCTACCTGATTGCAGGAGATGATTTCACAGGGTTCCTTAAAATCGCCCGCCCTTCTGCCGAGCACCCAGAGGTCAATGCTTACCAAATTGTCCACGTGCGCTTGGTGACCTTCCCTTTTAAAATCGACGACATTGTAGCCAAATGATGCGCGTGCGCATATTGACAGTCCACTCTACGAACGCGTCGCGCTTTCGCTTCGCCGACCGTCCCTTCCAACTCGAATCATCGGCGGGGACTGCTTTAGGACGTGCAGCAGCGTTTCAGTCGCCTTGAACCCGTCGCCGCTGGGTAACGCCGCCGCCCATCGGCAAGCATCAGAGCCATGAAGGTACTGTCTTAATTCGGGCGTGAGTGTCTGAATTTGAAATCGCGGGTGTCTTAATTTAAATTGTCCGATGATGGAAGCCCGGCACCCGACAGATAGATCGCCAATCCGAGCAACGCAACAATTGCGTACAGAACTAGTACCTGGATTGTCCAATGCTGCTCGGCTGCCCACTCGAAAAAGCCGACGAGCACTCGTTCGATCCAATCCCAAAACCGGATAATTGAATCACCCAAGGCCACAAACGCGAGCGCAGCAGCGCGGTGGGGCTTCATGGTGAATCCCAATTAAAGCTCATTTGTCCAACAACGGCGGATTTCTTGAATACCCGCGCAAATTTCTTACGGAAGTCGTCCATATCGTCGCACAGCTTCATGATCGTGATTACGCGTTCGATCTGATTGTGTACCTTCTGCCGCCCGAAGTCTTTCAGCCATTGATGATGATTCTGCTGAAAATGCGGGTTTGGGTTGATCTCGCGGAGTCTATTGCCCACGTCTGCATCGATTGCATCATACACACGTTCGCAGCCATCGCCGGACGCGAAGGCTCAAGCTCATGATCGTGTTGCGGTCGTGTCTTAATTTCCCGCGCTCAGTGTCTTAATTCAGACAATACCGCCATGAACCATCAGTTGCTCTCGCTAAGACGCTCTGTTAAATCACTTTGGATATGTTACATGCTCTCGATGTCGTCACCAAGGTTGTGTGTGTCATATTGGGCACTCTCGGCTTCGTGGGCACCTTGATATATGCCGTTGTGGAACTCCCAAAGGACTGGGAGAAGACCTTTGGTAAATCATCGCATTTGCTATCCGCGAAGGTAAGCGAGAAATCTTACCCAACTCGAATTAGTCGCTTTCGGCTGCGGAAAACTCGAGAGCGCCTGAAAAAGCAAATGTTTCGAGATGGACCCGAGGGTAATGGTTTCCACGGATCTCGTTAGCATCTCCGGGCACAAAAGCATCTGATTTTCCCCATTGGTCGATGGGTCTCGCTGCCGTTCGATTGAGGCGAGAAGAAGCGACACTTCAACCACGCTGGTAGTGAATGCTGAAGAAAGTCGTGAATCGGCCCAGCGTTCGCTCGTCGAACCACGCAGTTCGCAGATCATTTCGATCTTCCAGTCAGTAGCACGCGGAACGATTTCTTTGGTTTGGCACTCTTGATCGTGATCTCATCCGTTCTGATGCCCTTCTTGGTGGGCGCGAACGTGACAGTCACAGTGCTCATTGAGTTCGGTGCCACAATCAACTGAGTGACGTTGACGGAGAATGGCGGGTTATGCGCTGGCCCGGTTACGGCCACGCTCAACGGACCATTGCCTCGATTTTTTACCAACACCGGCTCAGACACCGGCGCTTCGTTGGTTGTCTTGAGGGACATGGTGAGCGGTGACACGCCTAGTCTTCCTGGCCCCGGCGTTGAGGTCGCCGTGGGCGTCCTGGTCGGAGTTGGGGTTGCGGTGGCTGTTTTTGTTGGTGTCGCAGTCGGCGTGCTGGTTGAGGTTGCAGTTGCAGTTGGGGTCGTGGTGGGAGTCGAGGTTGCGGTTGAGGTGGCAGTCGCAGTTGGGGTCGTGGTGGGAGTCGAGGTTGCAGTTGAGGTGGCAGTCGCAGTTGGGGTCGCGGTGAACGTCGAGGTGGCAGTTGGGGTTGGGGTTCCGAGGGGCGTCCTAACCGAGCTTGCGGTTCCGGTGGGAGTCGGGACGGTGCCTGATATCGTCACGCTCACCGGTGAGGAGCTGATGCCGTTCGCGACGACGACCAGGGTGCTCGCGCCCAGCTCGGCGCCGGTTGGAACGTCGAACTCAGTCGAGACTAAAGTAGAGCCCGTCGCAACAGCCATCGTGCTGTGATTGTGAGTGCGAACATAGAAGACGTGACCGGTCGCACTATTGGTGATTCGCACCAGTGGATAGTTGGTGGCGGCCTGATAATCGTCTCCATAGGCGACCGCTTGCGATAAGCCATTGAACTGCGTGCCGGTCACCGGGAAGTTTGTGCCGCCGGTATTTACCATAGGAGGCGAGGTGATGATGGTCGGGGCCCATGACTGATCGGGAGTTCCCGCCGGCGTATAGATTTCAACGAAGTCGAATTCATTCGTGAACATCACCTGCCCCGTGGGCAGAACCAGCAAACGTCCAGTGAACGACGGACCGCCTGGCGCAAAGGTCGGCTCAGCCACCTGGGTCAGGCTGGTCCCGTCGAATTCGAAAAATTCAGTAGGCACGTTGAAGATCGGCGAAGCAGCGATCAGCACTTTGCCGTCAGGAAGCAGCGCCGCTGGAGAATCTGCAGCGACTATTTGTTGCCCTGACAAGCTCGGAAAACTGGGGCCGCTAGACCAGATCCCGCCGCTGGTGTCGTAGATATCGTTGAAACCGGTGGCTCCGGAGGCGAAGACCGTGCCATCGGGACGCAAAATAGCGGGGCCGATTTCGAAAGCGCCGAGGTCAACGAGAGGATCCGGCGCGCTCCCCGCGCTGCTCCAAGCCTTTGTCGAAGGATTGTAAGTCAGGGCTGGAGTCTGGACGTTGTCACTTGAGTTCCAAACTTCAAGGGTTAGAAGCGTGTTGTCCGGCAGCAGTTCCCATGCTTCCTCGTCAAATTGAGAGTCGGTGCCGGCTTTGCCCGTCGGGGCAAATGGAGCGCTAAAAGTTGGCGGGTTAGTGTTGGCGTTCAATATGGCGACCTGGTTTCCGTCGGCAGATCCATCATTGAACGGATGCGCGAGCATAAACGTACCGTTAGGAAGAACGACGGACTGGGAGTCTCCAATCTGAGCCCATCCACTGGGTGGCGATATGCAAGTCCAACTGTTTGCGACTGGATCGTAGATGGCGCCCTGGTCGGTCCAGACCTCTCCACTACCGTCGTTCAGAGCATAGTCGTAGTTGAAATTGTATTCGCCGCCGATCACGACTAAACGGCCGTCTGGCAGCACGGCCGAAGCGTAGTAGAGCGGGGCGTAAACCGTGTCGGCCGACGCGCCAGGGAACCCATTGAGGCAATTTGGCGGCGACGCCGCCTGGGCCCACGTTCCATTGATGTAGCTGCCAGTGTTGTCGGGGGTGAGCGTCCACCAATCGGCCACGGTCTGGATGTTATCATCTTCGACCAAGACTCTGCCGTCGGTAAGCAGGAATTCACTGCCGGGGAAAAAATCAATCGACTGATCGGAGGGCTGACTATTAAGCGGTGTCCAGACACCGGAACTGACCGCGGGCGCACTTGCGGGTGATTCAGCCACCGGGACAGCCTCAGGTGACGACGATACCGGTGGCGTGCCAAGCCGAGTCCACTTTGGTCGAGAGGAACGAGGCACGAGATGTTTCGCTGCGGCACCGCGGGAGGAAGCCAGCGTCCCGCTGAGAATCGTGTGGCCCAGGAATCCCGATGCGATCGCCAGGATCGCGAACGTCGCGATTCGTCGCCTACCACGTGATAAATTCATCTATCTAAAAGTCCTCAACCCAGAACATCGAGCCTTCGTAGCGTCGCTGCCGAGCCCGCTGAGTTTAACGCTCGGTCAAGAAGGTTTTCCTAGTGACGGGCGGTTTGGGCGTATCGTTTTTCCACCGCTTGCTTTGGCGAACACGTAGAAGACAGTCTCGCCGGCATTGAGGTCGATGACTTCTCCGCTCGAAGCGGCAAGGGTGCTGCTCTGAGTGCCATCGTAGTTTGTCAAATAACGCGTGATCGGTGAGCCATTTGCATACGGGGTAAAGTCCACGAACAGCGAACGGTCCCAGTCGTTGTCATTGATAACCATCAACATGGTCCCTGTGGCACTCGTTCGGACTGCCGTGACGATGTTGCGCCCCATCGCTGGTGAGGTAAGTGCAGCACCCAGAATATAGGGCTGAAGCACACCGGTCAGAGCGTTTGCTGCACTGCTCAATGCGTGCCAGATCTCTTTGGAAATAAGGTCGCTTGCTTCAGGACTGGCCCCAGTCTGGAGCTCCGTTCCTAGAAGCGCACTCGCCCTTCCGGCTTGTCGATACAGCGGTTCGTACTGGTAGAGCCGGACTCCTGCAGCGCCGAGAGCAGCCGCAGTCATGATTTGACTAGTAACGGCGCCATCATTTACTCCGGGCAGATTGAGGGTATCTGCTGGTGGACTATAGAACGCTTCGCCTGGGGTTTCTTTCGTATAAAAATCACCAGAAATTGACGCCAAGAGTAGTTGGGGACGATCCAGCATCATAAGATCCTGACGAGAATAAAATGCCGCGCTCATAGCATTCGACAATTCCGCGATTCCCGATGACCAGGCATAGGTGGGTCTGTACTGCAAGGTGGTCCAATAGTGCGAAGCGTAGTCGCTTATACTATTTTTCCCCATCCAAGCTCGTTGGTCTTCGGGGGGACTGAGGCTTAACGGAGGCCAGCTAATAGGAACCGTCGGCTGTATCTCATGTACCCAGCCGGCTATCTGCACCAACGTATCGTTCGGAACCGGCGGGTTGCATGGCTGGCTCGGGCACCCGCCATAGTTGCCAGCCCACCACACGAATTCCAAGCCCGGATCATTCGCGCTCGTGAATGTCCCCTGAATCGGGGACGCGGGAGTAAAATCGAACGAATTCGTCCCGATGTTTGTTGCACTGAACATTGTGCCGGCTGGGGTGTTCAACGGGCTATTAAACGACCCGTCCAAAGCGAAGTCTGTACCGGATACGAAACGAGAACTATTGACCGGACTGTTGGGCCAATCGACCGTGCAGGTAGCTCCAGAGCACGTTATTGCTTGAAAGCTGGAAGGCCCACCGATGAAGCCAGGGGGCGTGGGCGTTGTGCCCCACAGCAAACTCGCTTCATCGATCATATCAACAGATATTCCGGCACCCGATTCTGCCAACGTTTGAAATGCATACTGCACCGCAGCCTTTGCCGGCGGCCAGTTCATAGTCCACCATGCTTCGCCTCCGACGTCGCGTGCAATGTCATCTCCCGTTGCGAGAACATGGAACCCATTGTCCGCGGCAAACTGCCATTGTGTTACGTAAGAGGCGTCGTAGTTTTGCTTCCATTCGGCATAGGTGGTGCTAAGGTTGCGTGGATTGGGGTATATGCCCTCCTGGAGAGTGTTGACGCCCGCATCACGCGTCATTTGAGTCAAAGTCGGATCGGAAGCAAGAATGCGGGGTTCCAAAAGAAGCGGCGCAACCACGAAAAGGGAACTACCTAGTGTATATGTATCCAACATCTGACCGCTACCTGAAAAATGCGGAATGCCAGGGTTGGCCCGCACCCACACGTGAACGTCGGTGCTTTTGCCGCTATCAGTCAGAGTTACGGTTGTAAAACCGTCCTGTGCACCACCGGCCAATGCACCCGATGACGAGACTGTAGCAACTGTGGCATCGCTAGACGTGTAAACTGGGGATACACAGCCGCCAGAAGTATCGTCCGTGAAAAGTAGTTTGCAAGTTAGAGTGGTCTGCCCTCCGGGGGCCAAGTATACGTGCAAATAGTTTGCCTCTATATCCATCAAGGTGTGGCCATTATTGATGGTGACAATGCGCTCAAAAGCTCCGCGCCAATTGAAGAAAGACACAGGACTAGGAGGGTTAGGCGGCCATCCTCCTCCCGGCCAAAAATCCGAATGCAGCCCTATATACAACTCGTGTTTGCCGTTGAGAAATCGAGTAGTATCAATTGTCGATGAGGTACTGACTACTGATTGTCCCGCCTCATCAGTAAACTGCGCATTTATGAAGTCTCCATCAATGTTGAGCAACCAATAGGCGGGATAGTACTGACTATCAGTCCCAGTCATATTAATGGAAACGTTCCCGCTCAAAGGCTTCGTGAGATCGGGCGAAGAAACGACCAAAGCATCTCCGTAGTTGTTGATCGTAAATATCTGCTCAGCGGTGGTCCATACTCGTCCCGCGCTGTCTTCACCTAGCACTTGAAGAGCGTAGCTGCCGTCAGATGCATATCCGGTATTCCAAGAGGCGTTTAGCTCTATCCGCTGATGATTAGGCGCCTTGGCCGCAGAGCCGTTCTTGCCTCGAGGGATCGTTCCTGTTCCCGAAGAGGTCAATAAGCCAATTCTCTTAGAACCGATTTTGAATTCAATTCTGGGATATGACCAAGCGGCAGAAACTGAAAAAGTGTATGTACCGCTAACCCTCTCGCCTGCGGTGGGATGAGTGATAGTGAATGCAAGGGAGTTTGCCGCTGTCGCTATCGTAGCTTGGCAGAATATGAGAGCGACGAGCGATACGAGGCCTAGCAGAATCTCTCTTCGCTTTTCAGAAGAAGATAGAAAACCAGCACTGATATTCGAAAAGAAATTTGTTTTCATATTATCAGTGCAAAGCGAGTGCCATGTTATTGGAGAGACGGCCAATAGCCCTCGCGTGTCTTCTTGTCGTTACTTTGAGTTATGCCGTCAGAGCGCCAGGCCGGGTGGGAATGGCGTTGACATTTTGCTGGCGAGAGGGCGCCACAAAAATGGCTGAGAACCAGAGACCCGCTCAGGTTAGACTACGGCTTTCCTAGCGACGCTCCGCAGACTGTCAGCTGCTCGCGTCGAGGTTTACCGCGGCGGTCCTTGCGGGTTGACTCCTTTTCAAAAAGAGATAGCTCCGGGCAACTGCGAAATGGTGCTCACATATGCGCTTTTGCATGCCACATTTCTCGGACACTTCCGGCCCTACGATTTTAGTGGAACTACTATGCTCGCATTCGGGTGATGGGTAAAATTGCGCCGGATGCTTGGGGGTCCAGAACAACGCTAGGATTGCTTGGTGTCCCTGCGTTGCTACCATCGAAAATTACGCGACGTTTAATCTGTCGTTCTTACTTCGAACAGAATAAGGCAAAGTAGTGGGACCTTTGGACTGTTTTGCATTCCCGGCCGAATCCACCAAATGGGATCGCGTCTCCTTGTTGGTGTGCGCTGAGCATCCAGCACTTTTTAGCTGGGACGACGGTGCTGATGTGTTGTTGCAAGCCTGTCGATGCGTTCATAGCTGGGGTAGCGACCACAAGCGAAATCCAGCACCCAGTCCAGGAGCTTCGCACTGCGAAAGCAGTTATAGTTCCCGATCCCGGGAATTCGAGGAGTCGCATCAGAGATTCGGCAGGTCCCGAGTTTCAGACAGTCCTCCAGAACACGCGGCTTGTGTTTAAGGAGACTTACTTTATAAGTTTATGAGCGTGCTGCCGCGTGTGGCGATAGTGCCGGCAAAAAGTTCGTGGAGGGAGTTCGAGAGGATCGACGAGAAGACTTACCAGCAAGAGGACTTCGGAAATCGACATTTCTGACCACTAGCAAATGGAAGGAATTGTACTCTGCATAGCGGCCATGCTCGCGTGTTTCATCGCGGGCCGGCGCTCGATCGTTTGGGGTATCGGCGTGGTGATGACGATTGGCTATGCGTACGGAATCGTCCGCGCCAATTTTCCCAACCCGATGAGTTTTTTCATTTTCGACGCCGGCGCAGTCGGGCTTTACCTCGCGCTCGTCAGTCGTGGTCTGACGCGCGAACAGCGGACGCGCATCGCCGTGCTTCAACCATGGATGACGGTGCTGCTTGGATGGCCGCTGGTGCTGTTTCTCTTTCCCGTCCAGGATCAGTTGATCCAACTGGTCGGATTGCGCGCTCAGATATTCTTCGTTCCGTTCATTTTGATTGGCGCCCTGCTCGAGCGTGAGGATTGGTATTTTCTGGCCCAATGGCTCGCGGTTCTCAACCTGGCCGCCTTCGGATTTGCGTGCGCCGAATTCGTCCTCGGCGTGCCGCGGTTCTATCCCTTCAATGCCATGACCCTGATCATCTACCAGTCCCATGACGTGGTCGGCCACTCCGCATATCGAATCCCCTCCACCTTCATCAACGCCGCCGCTTATTGCGGAATGATGGTTTCAACCACGGTCCTGCTGCTTGGCGCATGGGTGCAGCGGCGCGGATTCAGACTGGATTTCTGGCTGCTC
>Ga0210405_10006149_pt1 | contig 10791 bp, 14 predicted proteins | sample IncBWH11MmetaG_FD_155492 | JGI IMG/M metagenome (GOLD analysis project Ga0210405, IMG submission 155492) | Forest soil microbial communities from Barre Woods Harvard Forest LTER site, Petersham, Massachusetts, United States - Inc-BW-H-11-M | ecosystem: Environmental > Terrestrial > Soil >... | reverse complement strand
GCACGATTTCCGGGCGAAACGTACTGCACACTTCGTCTCGCTCGCAAATGGTTCTACATGAGCGTCTCATTTCGGGAATTTTATGTATGGTCAAAAATGCTCAGTTCGAGGACGGAAACTGGCCCACCAGTCAGCACACAGCTCCAAGTGGCTCCATTGAGGACGGTGCCAGGAACCCGCACCGGCGGACTTGACTTCGCTCAGGTTTTTCAAACCGGGCATATGACCTCTAGGGCTAGCGTCAGAGGCCATTCCCAGGCTGGTCAATATTGAACAGATTGGGTTGATTCGGCCCGACTATCATTTAGAGTCTCTCGAAAATGAAGGGGGCGTCCAATGCCCACCCAAAAAGAGGCTTGGGGTAAATCGGTCTCACCGGAAGTAAACCTTCAGAAAACGCCACAGCGTACTCTCTCGGCCGAAATAGGGAGTCAGTCAACGACGGACTCGGAATCGAGTTTCGATTTTTGTTCATTAGGATGGCAATTCTGTCGAGGCGGCCGGAAGTCCCACTGCTTGAATTAGGCAATATCCAACGATAAGGAGAAAACATATGAAACCCAGCACGAAGGATGAGGTTAAAGGCACCATTCATGAAGTGAAAGGCAAAGTTAAAGAGAAGACAGGCCAAGTCACGAACAATCCCCGCTTAGAGGCTGAAGGCAAAGCCGAACACACCGCCGGCAAAGTTGAAAAGAAGGTCGGGCAGATCGAAAAAGTACTCGAGAAGTAAATTAGGCGGGCTCTGTCCGGAGCCGGCTGTGTTCGGGACGGCTGCAGTGGATTTCGACCGATGACATGCGGGGCTCAGGGCGGTTCGATTTACATCGAGCCGTCCTGATAAATATCGAAGAGATTTGGCCGTCGCGCAGTCTGATATTTCGGCGCGTCTAGCCTTCACAAGTTCGTCCACAAAATAGCGTGGAAGGAAAAGGAAAAGGAAGTGTCTTATGAAGAAATACGCAATTGCTTTGTTAATCTTGTCTTTGGCCACCTTCGCGTTCGCTGGTCCGGGGCAGCAAGACACCGCTGCGCGCTTACAAGCGGCCGGCCAGGTTATGAACGAGATCATGGCTGCGCCTGATAAAGGCATCCCGGAAGAAGTGCTGCATGGCGCCAAGTGTATCGCTGTTGTACCAGACATGGGGAAGGGTGGTTTCATCGTCGGCGGCGAGCATGGGCGCGGCGTGGTTACCTGCCGCACCGCCCACGGGTGGAGTGCGCCAGCATTCATTTCGATTGGTGGAGGCAATTTTGGCTTCCAGGCTGGTGGTCAGTCAGTCGATCTCGTCATGCTGTTCATGAACGACAAGGGCGTACAAGGGTTGCTCTCGAGTAAGTTTGAACTCAGCGGCGAGGCATCAGCCGTGGCGGGTCCGGTTGGAAGACACGCTTCGGCAGGCACCGACTGGAAGATGAACACAGAGGCCTTGAGCTACTCGCGTTCCAAAGGCCTCTTTGTCGGAGTCGCAGTGGATGGCGCCAAGATTCAGCAGGACAATGACTCCACGGTTGCGTTCTACGGGAAGAATGTTTCCTTCCGTGAAACGCTGTCAGGCGATGTGCACGCCCCGGCGAGCAGCGACTCGTTTCTCGCGGCGGTAAAGGCCGCTGAAAGACAGACGCAACAGCACGAAGCTGCCGAACGCAAGTAGGTGAGATTTGCCGGTGTGCCCACCGAATTGCGGCACGCCGACAATCGAGAGTTCGCGGCGTTGTCAGGCGAGGTGTTCTTAGGCGGAGGCCGAACTAGACAACGCCGGATTGTTCACCAATATCCGGTACGGAGACAGGACCCCGATGTCGTTGCGGCAGACGCTGCCATTCAGGAAACGGTTAGCGATACCGGACGCCGAAAGAGTTTGATTCGGGAGATTTGTTTTTTCGCTGGCCGAGTGGTTGAACATGATATGGCTCCTGGGAACTGGGTTGACGGGGGCGAGGCGGCAAGTATCCGATGCCTACAGCATGAACCTGATGGTTGAAGCTCGAAATAGACAGTAGAGTGAAGCGTGGCTCAGAACTACCCACTGCATAACACGCGTGGCAGGGTGGATTATGTTTGCAGACGCACCTGAGTACTTCTAAAACCCGCACCAGTTAGAAAGAGATCTAGTCAAAGGTCTTCAATCAATGAGAATCGCACAGGTTGCGCCACTTTACGAAAGCGTCCCCCCCAAACTATATGGGGGTACGGAGCGTGTCGTATCGTGGCTTACGGAAGAATTGGTCCGTCTCGGTCATGATGTCACTCTGTTTGCGAGCGGCGACTCCCTGACCACTGCCCGTCTGGTCTCGCCCTGCAAGAGGGCTTTACGACTGGATTCAAACTGCGTGGACCAGTTGGCGCATCATGTGCTGATGCTGGACCAGGTCTTCAGCGAACAAGAGAATTTCGACTTAATTCATTTTCACGTTGATTACTTGCACTTCCCATTCAGTCGCCGGCAGCAGGCCGTGCATGTTACAACTCTGCATGGCAGACTCGACCTTCCCGATTTAGTGCCCCTTTATCGGCACTTCAGGGACATACCGGTGATCTCAATTTCAGATGCGCAGCGCAAGCCTCTACCTTGGGCGAATTGGCAAGGCACGGTCCATCATGGTTTGCCGCGAGAATCTTTTTCTCTAGGCGGCGGAAAGGGCAGATACCTCGCATTCCTTGGACGGACCTCCCCAGAGAAGGGTTTGGACCAGGCTATCGAGATCGCGAAACGAGCTGAAATGCCGCTGAAGATCGCAGCTAAGATCGATCGAGTTGATGTGGAATACTTTGAGACCGTTATTAACCCGCTGCTAGATCATCCACTCATTGAGTTCATCGGTGAAGTTGCCTATCCAGAGAAAAACGTGTTCCTGGGCAACGCTGCTGGTCTTCTCTTTCCCATCAATTGGCGCGAGCCCTTCGGCTTGGTGATGATTGAGGCCATGGCTTGCGGCACGCCGGTGATTGCTTACCCGCGGGGTTCCGTTCCCGAGGTCATGCAAGATGGAGTCACAGGATTTGTAGTGCCTGACTTGGAGGGCGCTGTAAAAGCAGTGAAGAGAATCGTAGAAATCGACAGAAGCAAATGCCGACGGCACTTTGAACAGCATTTTAGCGCCGAGCGCATGGCGCAGGATTACTTGAACATTTACCAACGGCTGCTTCGAGGGGAGTCCTCATCGATCACCGTTTCCGACGGAGTTCTCAGTTGGATGAAGATGGCGTCACCCAGCAGTACTACATAGCTACGAAGTCATCGCCCGCTGATGACCGTGCCCGAGTTCTAAAATACGGCAGACTATTCTCCGTGTTCGACCATCTGGGGGATATCCAAACGACCGGACTAGGCGAGCAAGGACTTTTCTTTCAAGGCACCCGTCACCTTTCGGGGCTTCTCGTTCGCCTATGGAATGCTCGCCCATTACCTCTTAGTTCCACCATCGAGACAAACAACTTTCTCTTCACCGCCGACCTCACCAATCTCGACGTCTCCCACCTCGACCGAGTTGCCATACCTCGAGGCACGCTCCACCTGCAGCGCTCCAAATTTCTGTGGCACGATGTCTGCTATGAGGAGTTCGCGTTCGTCAATTACGGCCTTTCACCCCTGTTGCTGCCATTCAGCATGACATTTGGCGCCGACTTCGCCGACATCTTCGAAGTGCGAGGTATGCACCGCCAAAAGAAAGGGCAGCGATTGAAAGACCAAGTTGAGAAGGACTTGGTGCTGCTCGCGTATGAAGGTCTGGACAACACAATTCGTCAAACTCGCATTCAATGCGATCCCGTTCCCAAAACTATCTCGGCGTCGGAACTGCAGTTCGAAGTACATCTCCAGCCGAGACAGAAGGCAATCGTCCATTTAGCAATTTCTTGCGGCTCCCGTGCCGTCCACGATTCGATTGGCTATTGCAGCGCGATAGTTTCTGCCAGGGGTGAACAGAAAACGGCCTCCGAAACCTTCCCGCAGATTTGCAGTTCCAATTCTCGTTTTAGCGATTGGATCAGACGTTCAGTTGCCGACGTCCAGATGATGATGATCGGCAACCCCGAAGTAAATTATCCCTACGCCGGAGTGCCGTGGTTCAGTACGGTCTTTGGACGGGACGGGATCATTACGGCTCTCGAAATGCTCTGGCTCAGCCCCTGGATTGCCAAAGGCGTTCTACAGTATTTGGCGGAGACGCAGGCAAAAGATCTCAATCTAGCGATTGAAGCCGAGCCCGGCAAGATCCTGCACGAAATGCGCGGTGGAGAGATGGCTGCTCTGGGTGAAGTCCCGTTCGGGCGCTATTACGGGAGTGTGGACGCGACTCCGCTCTTCATTGTGCTGGCCGGCTCATATTACGAGCGGACGGGTGATCGCGAGTTTCTGCAGCAGTTGTGGCCGCACATCGAGCTCGCGCTGCAATGGATCGACAAATTCGGAGATATGGATGGCGATGGCTTTGTGGAATACGCACAACGCTCCAGCAAGGGTTTGGTTCAACAGGGTTGGAAAGACTCGAATGACTCAGTTTTCCACGCTAATGGGATGTTGGCGGAAGCACCGATCGCGCTATGCGAGGTGCAGGGTTACGTGTACGCGGCCAAACTGGCAGCGGCCCGACTGAGCGAAATGTTGGGGAACAAAGAGAAATGCAGCGCCCTCGAGGCCGAGGCAGAAAAACTTCGCTTAAACTTTGAAGAGGCTTTTTGGTGCGACGATCTCTCCACCTACGCGTTGGCACTCGATGGACACAAAAAGCGGTGCCGAGTGCGAACATCGAATGCTGGGCACTGCCTGTACGCTGGGATCGCCAGTTCTGACAGGGCTCGGTTGGTCGCAGAAACGCTGTTGAGCTCGGATTCCTTCGGTGGCTGGGGTGTCCGCACTGTCGCCGCGGGGCAAGCTCGTTACAATCCACTCTCCTACCACAACGGTTCCATCTGGCCGCATGACAACGCCATCGTTGCGAGCGGCCTCGCGAAATACGAATGTAAGGACATGGCAGGTCGAATTCTGCTCGGCCTGCTCGACGCGAGTAGGTGGGCGGATCTTAGCCGTCTTCCTGAATTATTCTGCGGACTCGATCGTCGTCGCGGCGAAGGCCCCACGCTTTATCCCGTCGCTTGCTCGCCCCAGGCCTGGGCGGCGGGGGCAGTATTCTTATTGGTCCAGGCGTGCTTGGGAGGTTCCACGCAGGCGGCCAGCAACCGGGTTCTGTTCGATCGTCCCTACCTGCCAGAGGGCATCCCCCAGCTGTGGATTAAGGGTCTTCGCACCAGCAAGGGTTCTGTGGATTTGTTTTTCGAACGTCGAAATGATGCCGTGCGAGTTGAGGTTACGGAGCAACAAGGCGAGATCGAAGTAGTCGCCACACCATCTGCCGACTCGGTGGGGTAGACGCCCCACGTGAAATAATTCTGGTATCCCCTCTTTGACCCTCGGGGCTCTGTGAGGACTAAATGAAGGGTCTCCTCTGTGTCTTGATTCTTTTCGCAGTGTCAGCGGTTTTCTCCGCTCCTTCTTCGCCGGCACGGTCAGTGCCATGGTTGGCTTCTCCTTGCGCGGAACTACACTCTCAGAAATTTTATCAGAACGGTGCTCCACCGAAGATGTTCACTTTGCTCGCAATTGTCAAAACCTGCCCGGCGAGCCCCGATGAAACCTGCCGCTTGCTAGGTATTGAAAATGAGCGGTATTGACCATTTTTCAACTTTGGAAACGTTGCATTATGTGGCGGTAGTGAAAAGCAAGGAACTGACGCTGAAACAGATATTCTCCGTGCCTTGTCCTACTTGTGGCGCAGCGATCAAGGAAGCTTGTGAACTGCACACGGGTGGCCGGCGCACCGAGCCACACCGGGATCGGAAACTTTCCGCAGCCGAGGCTGTGGAAACCAACCCCAGCAGGAGCCGCTGACTTGGAAATCTTGACTCGAACAGAACACGGGATGAGTTTCGTACGTTGTTTCAAACCTACGGATCAGTCAGAGGAGTGGAAATCGTGGCCGATCCTGAAACCAGATATTCACGTGCCACCCATCGTTCGTGGTGATCACTAATCGGAGTTGTGATGTCGCTGCAACTCCGACCGTCGTGAAGTGCGCGGGCATATGCACCAAGTGCGCGCCGTAAATCAGGCCGCCGATTGCAATTGCAAGCCCAATTGCGTAAAGTCCAAACGACATAGTATCCCCTTCTCGACTCAGCCGTGGCTATTTGCACCCCGGAGCACGATCGATTTGCGGGAGTGCAATCTGTAACAGGGGCCGCCTTCCGTTCTCCGCGCCCGGTCAACTCCGCAATTCCTACTGTGATGAACTCGCTTTCTGATCCTTAACCTGTAGATCATTCACCACCTGCTTCACGTTAGGCACGTTCGTGGCCACCTTCTCTGCATTGTCGCGCTTGTCCTGCGAGTTCACTTCCCCGCTCAACGTGACTACGGCGCTCTTCACTTCGTATTTCACGTTGTCGTGGATCTTGTTCTGGATCAGCGCGGCATCCAAATTCTCCTCGATACCCTTATCCAGATCAGAGTTCATCGCCTTCGCGTCTTCTTCTACACCCACTGGAATTACGGCGATCTCATCCGCCACAACCTGCGCACCCGCCATGGATTTAGCAAGCGATTCGGCCTGTGACTTGGCGTTCTCACTGGTGACGTTTCCGCCCAGAGTCACTACACCCTTGTCACGATCGTCCTTGACCGAGACGTTCTTGAACCCTGCTTGATCGAGCGAGTTACGCATGTTGTCAGAAACATCAGGTGACTTTGCCGAAGCCCCTGAGCATCCCAACATGGCGCCACTGGCCAGAAGGGTGAACGAGGCAAGCAACAATTTAATCGTATTCATATTTTTCCTTTTGAGCAGATCGAGATTGAATCCGGCAGAATGACCGAGTTCTGCGGAGACAGCCTCTAGCTTCGCTCATTTGCATCCGTAATGCTGTGCAGTACCGCTCACTTTGTAAACAAGCGCTTCCTAGCGCATCTCAGGAAACCTTTGTTTCGTCCGGATGTCATAGCTTTAATTTACAAGACGATCAATTCTGACCAGTTTTACGAAGTCGGGCATCTGATAATGACGACTCAAGAGGTTCCGACGGCCGAGGAAGCTCGCTGAAACCAATTCCATTTGTGGACACTCTCGATGCACGGAGGTTTTGATGAATCTAAGTCTGATGGATCCGAAGCTCATTATGCTCGCCGGCGTGGTGATTCTGGTTATCGCAGTACTGGCTTGGATGTACATGCGAAAACGGAGGGGTACCACTGCAGACCTGCGACAAAGATTTGGCCCCGAATACGAGCGGGCGGTGCTGAAGCATGGGTCAGAACGAAAAGCGGAAGCGAAATTAGTCGATCGCGAGAAGAGGGTTGAAAAGCTCAACCTTCGTGATCTTGATCTGATGGAACACGAACGCTTTTTGAAACGGTGGGAGTCCGTACAGTCTCGCTTTGTCGACTCCCCCAAAGGGGCGGTCACGGAGGCCGATGACCTGGTGTCGTCCGTAATGAAAACTCGTGGCTATCCTGTATCTGATTTCGATCAACGTGCGGCCGACATTTCTGTCGACCATCCCCGAGTGGTGGAGAACTACCGCTCTGCGCATGAAGTTGCGCTGCGGGTTGGGAAAGACGGGGCAACCACCGAAGATCTGAGAACGGCGATGATTCACTACCGCTCTCTATTTGAGGAACTAGTGCAGGTACCAACACTTGTGGAAAGGAAAGAGGTGGCGTAATGACTGAGCTACTGAAGACAAAAGAAGCAGACCTCACGACGGCCGACCTGGCGAGTTACGGCATTCCGCCAAAGCAGCCCGAAGGACCCAAGCTGGTGAAAGGCCAAGAGCCGGAGACTCTGGATAAAGCCGCTGCAGTCTCAAAGCCCATGCCCTTGTTTTCAGAATAGGAGATGGGAGATTTCCGATCGCAGTGAAGCAGTGTTGAGACTGGTTTCGTGGACGAACCACGCCCGACGGTCGAAGACGTAGACAAGTTGGTAGCTGCGGTGACGCAGCGACTCGCGGAGGGTTTCGCCAACGAGCGGTCGGGCTTGGAAAAGCAGTGGGACCGCGGCGACAACGTGTCCACGGAGGACCTTCGGGTTGCCCCGCAGCGTTATCGTTCCTTTTTTGACAGGTTGCTGAAACTGTAGGGACAAACACGCTTTCGACGACGCGCGTGCCAACATTACGCTATCTCAAAGGACATATCAACACTGGCTCGCACAAGACGAAAAGGTTGTGAAGATTGGGAGAGCCCACTATATGAAGAAACTCACCAATCCGTGCGATTTCGTAGGGAGGTTCTTCTTCAGCTTCAAGAATGACGAACTCCAATGGCAAGGACAGATTATCAGCAAGGTCAGTGAAGGCGTCTTCCTGGTGCAACTGCATGAGTGGACGACTGGAGAATCGAGTTCTCAGGTCCTCTTCTCAGTGGCGGACATGATGGGTTGGAAGTTCTACGACACCGCTGAGGACTGGCGCTCTGCGTTGACTGAATACGAGTCCAACAAAGCCGCCGTAGCGCGCTCACTTCTATGCAGCACGCACTAAGGCTTCGAATCACTGAGTCTGGGTCACACCAACTCTGAACCCTGTGCGGGCTGCCATCCCACCGTCCCACGGGATCTTTCAGCGTGACTACGAGAGCTTGACGCATCGATCGCACGAACCGGGTAGGCGAGAGGCAGGATTAATTCGACACGTAATGAGCGCATAATGTCAGTTCTTGAAGCCTTCCGCATGAGAAGGCGGGGTTAACTCCGCCTTCTCCCGGGGGTTACTCCGTCCTGAAGGGCCGTTCTTCCACGTCACCGCCGAATTACTCTCACTCAGCCTAGGCAGCTTTGCGTGGTGCTGGCTTGTTTCGGTCCGAGCTCTCTTCCTTCGTGAGAGAAAGATTTGGGGTGCCCGTCCGCTCCAACATTTTCCGTTTTCTCCACCTGCCGAAGACAGGGACCAGCGTGCCTAAGACGACCGCCAGCACGGCAACCAAAATCAAGAGAAACAAAGACCCGCTCCTATGAGTGACGGCGGGCGTAGTGGCGGCCGCGGCAGATGGGCTGACAGTCTCCGAGGACGCGTTGGCATTCGCAGCGGGTGTTGTGGTGTCCGCGGCGGTTGGGATGACCGGATCCGAGGACGGGCTGGCAGTCGCAGCGGGAGCAGCGGCTGCAGTTTTTGTCGCTGACGCTCTGCGAGGACTGGCTGACTGTCCCGTCGGTGTAGCGGCGTCCGCAGCGGGTGCGCTGACAGTCGAAGACGGGCTGACTGTCGCAACGGGTGTTGTGGCGTTCGCAGCGGGTGTGCTGACTGTCTCCGAAGACGGGTTGGCAGTCGCGGCGGTTGTTGTTGCGTCCGGAGTGGGCGGGCTGACAGTTTCCGAAGACGGGCCGGCAGTCGCAGCAGGTGTTGTGGCGTCTGCAACGGGTGTGCTGGCAGTCTCCGAAGACGGGCTGCTGGTAGGCGCCGCCGGTGCGGTGGCCGCCGCAGCCGGTGGGATAACGGTCTCCGAGGACGGGCTGGCAGTCGCAACCGGTGCAACAGCGGCCGCGGCGCAGTGGTCGGAGATCATGTTCAGTTCGGTGACGGCAAAGCTGTTATCAGCGGCGCCGGAACTCGCGGCCCCACTTGCTTTGTGCCCAATGAGTTTTACGTCATGGCCCAGATGTGGCTTGAGATCAACACTGCTGCTGGTGATCTTAAGAATCTGACGAGTACCATCTTCGGCAACTGTGTAGTTGCCACCAGATCCACCCAAGCAACCTTTAACGTTGGCTTGGTCCGTATTGCTGCCAGCGTCGGGAGTCTGCGCCAACCCAAGCGTAATCAGCAGGCCCGATACAACCATCAGTAGGAATACTCTTTTCATGGAATCCTCCTAGGATTCTCGCTTACGGCGGTCTGAGGTCTCACTGGGGATTTGATCTTGCTGTCGGTCCTTGCGCAGAATACTCGCGTCTCGTGCAACGGTTGAGTCCCGGCCTGGGAACCTAGAGCATCCGGAGTGGAACAGCACAAACCATATCTGATATGGATTCAACTGTCTGTTCACAACCGCTCACATTCGATGAACAACACTCACCAAGAAAGGTGAAGCCGCCTCGGCTTACAGCCGTTGCTCCGGCCTGGGCGTCTGCGGATCGCCAGATAGTGGACTGCGACTTTCTTGATCTGACGCTTTGTCTAAGGCATGTTGACGACTCGACGGAACTCAACTTTTGCGTTGCCGGTAGAAGGACGTTCTTCTCCAAGCAACTCGGCTCTAATCCGTGGCGTCGCTCAATGGTTGAGAAGCACGTGAACTGGGCAGTGGAAAGATTACGATTTCTTATCTAACTCGGCTCCACTGAAGTGTCCCCATTTGCTGTAGACCTTGCCCAGGGAAGGCTTGATTTTCCTTGTTGTTAGAAAACCCTCTCAAAAGCCATCGCTTTGGACCCGCATAAACATTGGTTCGGAGCGCCGACGCTCGGGATGTTAGAAAAGTGTAGTTTTCTAACACAGTTTCAACCGGACTCTGGGCCAATGAACGGTGACTCTCCGGATTACATTACTGAGGCCACTTCATCCAGTCGCGAATTTGCAGAGGATAAATCGGACGGTGATTATTCGCACAAGGCACTGCGGTTACGCCAGTTCATTTGCATATGCGAAGAAAACTCGTCCTCACCTATTTCGCGTTTCACTGGCGCGAGAAGTATTACGCGAGATTCGCAACCTGTTTTGGCGCATTGGAGAGATACGCCGTAGAGCGTTAGATCGTCAGGGAATTTCGATAGATCCACTTCCCGAAATACGTTTGC
>Ga0210405_10006148_pt1 | contig 10791 bp, 15 predicted proteins | sample IncBWH11MmetaG_FD_155492 | JGI IMG/M metagenome (GOLD analysis project Ga0210405, IMG submission 155492) | Forest soil microbial communities from Barre Woods Harvard Forest LTER site, Petersham, Massachusetts, United States - Inc-BW-H-11-M | ecosystem: Environmental > Terrestrial > Soil >... | reverse complement strand
GGGGTGCGCCCTTTGCTGAGGTATGCCGGAGAGAATTAGTCCCCGTTGAGGACTTCCAGTTCGCGACCAAGGCGGGCAAGGCTTCTGATGTATGCGCAGGTTTCTGTGAGCATTTCGAGCTCCTCAGCGGACCATTCGACAAGCGGCGGCATGGTGAGCAGGAAATTGAGAAGCTTGTCTCTGCGGGCGGGATCGCGTGTGCGCTCGGCGATGTTGGCCAGTAACTCTTGTAGCGCCGCGTCGCCAGGGTCAACAACGTCTTTAGCGTGCATCTGCAGCACTATAGGTGCGGCTTCCGACACGCAAGACGGCCTCAGCAGGCCGCCGAAGGGCACCGGTGTATCCCGTGCTCGGAGTGGCGCGACAGTCCGCTCCGTCGAGTGACCATGGCGATGGCCTCGACCGCGGCCGATGCTGCTACGACGGCTTGCGTTGGCTGTGCACGGACATCCACAGCAAAACGTCGAGGATGCGCAGCTCGGAGACGGAGTCGGGCAGATTCGATGCAAGGGGGCGTAGTTCGCCTAGCCACTCCCAGACATACCGCTGGTCGTCATTTAGGACGTACTGAACCTTCCACCAGCTCCCTAGGGTTCCCATGCCGGTGGCTTGCTCGACAAAAGTGTCCCAAATCGGTAGCAGGCGAGGACGTTTCGCCGCCAACAGCTTGCTCGCCCGCGTGGGGCCGACACCGTCACGTTCCTGTCTGAGCACATCCCAGAGGCGGTTGGCGGGCGACTCCCCGCACAACATCTCCTCATCAACTTCAACGATGTCTACGTCGACGGGAATCTCCCGCAGGAGCTCGCTGACAAGCGCGGAATCACGGCCCAATATTCGTATTGCCGCCTCTGCGGGGACATCCACGCTGAGCATGGTGACAGCCAGAAAGTCGGCGGGCCCCAACGTGTACGGATCGGGGTTGAGTGCAGCCATCGACTCAAAGCAGGACCCGGTGAAGCGGGGCCTGTCCCTATCGACGTCGTAATAGCGCTGCAGAAATTCGACAGCCTCATCCGTCTGAGTTCGGACGATCAACTCAGGCCACGACTTTTTCCATTCGGGATAACTAGATCGAGCGCCCACGTGTGTTTCCCTCCGGTGACCTTCAGCTTCTGGACGCGTGCACTATAGCGACCATCACTCACATGATGTCGCGGTTTGGTTTGCCGCGGCACTGTCGCCTCCAAACACGCCGACAAACCTGGCCCGCTGCCTAATCCCCCGGCGGGGGAGCGGCGCTATCGACGGCCGGGTCCGGGCCGCAGCCAACCGCAGCTTGTCGGGATCATCGACTCCTGACGACACCGAGCCGATCTATCAATGAATCAAACGGGCAACCATATTGGATACTGGCTAAGCCGACTCCAATATGGTTGCGCGAGTGCATGGTAGCGATGCCAGCTAGTTATCGACAATCCGATTACAGCTCAAATATCTTGCAGCACAGCGTGATAACGAACACGGCGTAGTTTACCGGTAACCCGTCGTATTCGATTCCGTTGTATTCGTCTGAGATGAACGGCGGCGGGCTTCGCCGATGTTCGGCTCCGGTGCTCGTCGGTGTTTGGCCGGTCGGCGGGTCCGACGGACAGGGCTCAGGAATTGCTGGCTGGTTCGGGTAGCGGGAAGAGCTGAAGAAACCGTGCCACGACGCCGCTGTCGCCAGAGATCGTCACTTCGCCGGTGCGCAGGACGTCATCGAGGGTACGGCGGCGATAGAGCAGCGCGGCCAGGGTCTGTGGGTCGGTTTCCAGTTTTGCGGCGGCCTGTTCGGCCTCGCCGCGGGTCAGGTGGAGTTGGCCGTCGGCAATCTTGATGCTGAAGTGGTTCTCGCCGAGGCGAAGCGTGATCGTTGCGCTGAATCCTTGCGCGGCTGTGTGGTCAAACAATGCCTTGAAGGACAGGACGAGAGAATCGATGCTGCGGTCAGCGTCGTAGGGCATCGACGGAGAGCGGCTGCCCCAGCGGCCTAGGTGGGTGACGACCGGCTCAAGCTCGGCGCCCCAGTCGGTCAGCTCATAGACCTGGGAGCCGGCCGGTGGTGGCAACTTGTGCTGGCGCACGACGCCGGCCTCCTTCAGCTCACGCAGTCGCTGCGCCAGGACATCTGGGCTCGCGCCCGGCATGCCCGCGCGCAGGTCAGTGAACCGTTTCGGCCCGAGCAACAGCTCGCGTACGACCACCAGTGCCCAGCGCTCGCCGATCACATCGAGGGCATGCGACACCGCGCATCCCTCCTCGTACTTACGTCTTCCCACCATGACAGCCAGCCTACCAACTGAGATACGAAAGTTCTATCAATTAGTTGTAAAGTCCAATCAACACGTAGTAGAGTCCAACTTGCGAGCTGCGAGGCGATCAACGGTGACCGCCTAAGCCGTGCCCTGAATACCGAAACCAAGGAGACCAGTCATGCCCCAGTTCTTTGTCGAAGCTCCGATAGGAATTCGCGACGACGCCAAGCAAAAGATGATGAAAGACCTCACCGCCGCGATCGACGACGCGTACCACATTCCCGACGTGCGAGTCTGGCTGCGGGAATACCAGGCCGACAACGTCGCGCAGGACGGGCGGCTGGGTGCCGAGGCGATCAGACCAGTGTGTTTTCTCGAGGCACCAGAACTGTCCAGTCTCGACGCCAAACGAAAGATGGCCGAAAGGATCCTCACCGCTATCGGTGAGGCATACGACGGCATCGCCAACACCGCTGAGACGCTGATCCTGATGAACCACTACCCGCTGGAGAACGCGGGGTTTGCCGGCCGCCTCCAGTCTGACGACCCGCAGCTGGTCGAGGCGATGAAGCAGCTGAATCGATGAGCTCCGCCGGCGCCCAAACGCAATGTCTAACTCAGAGCAGGGTGCGCACAACGCACCCTGCTCTGAGGCAATTGCCTTGTGAGCGAAAGGAAACCTGCGATGACTGAAGAACTCAATAGCGTGGCGCGAGCGGTGATCGACGGCCCGCACGTCGCAACAATTGCGACATCGAATGTCGATGGCCGACCCCAATCGTCAGTCATATTCGTCAAGCGCGACGGTGACTCGGTGCTTTTCAGCACCATCAAGGGACGGTTGAAGACACGCAACATGACGCGCGACCCGGGGTAAGCCTGCTCGTGCGGGATACCACCACGGGGCGGTATGTCGAGATCCGAGGGACCGTCGACATCACAGGACCCGCAGAAGTCGTTGCTGTACGAGATGTACGACCGATACATGGACGGTGCGACGCCCCCTCCCGAGCCTGAAGCCGAGCGGGTGATCGTGCGGATCACACCCGAAAGGCTCTATCACTGGCCACCCGTTGCGGCGGACGCATGACGACGTAATCTGAATCCGGTGTGTCACAACATGATAACGAATACGCAGTGCTGGTAACCCGCCGTATTCCGCGGGACAGTGGGGTAGGGCAGCAGCTGCGCCGCCGTTCCCAATATGTGGCGAGACGCTGAACAGGTACCCGTCACTCCGACATCCTCTGCGGGCGTGTGCGCGGTTTGCTGGCGCGGCGTCAGCCCGGCCCAACAGGTCAACTGGGCCGGTCCAGCGAAGCGGTGCACGTCCCCGATCTCGGCGACGAACACCGCCGCCAACACCGGCCCGATGCCGGGGATCTGCTGGATCACGGCCGGGTTTTCGGGGCGTTGCCCTTATAGGAGGTAAGCGAATCGGCTCACGGCGTTATCACCCCAGCTGGTATGAGTCGCTCGCGACGCGGAAGAAGTGACCGGTGCTGCTGTCGGTGCATGTCACACCCGAGGGCTCGCTGTCGCAGGTGATCGTGCCGAGCGATCTCGTCTGGCCGTAGTCGAGCGTTGGCCAGGGACCAAAGCCTGAACCGAGCGCCGAGTATGTACACGTGAAGTACGCAGGCTTGCCTTGGTCGAGCCGAAAATCGCGACCCAAATCAGTTCCAGGCTCGCAGGGCCCGCCGTCGCGCGTCGATCCCGGTGGTGCCACGTAGGTGTGGTCCCCGATCTGGCAAACGACTATCGGGGCTGGGGTGTCTTGTGCGTTTAGTATGCAGCGGATGGTTCCCGACGGGGACGCAAACTGCTGGTAGTTGTTGTCGGCGTGTGCGGTTGCCGCCAGGGGCAGCGCTGTCGCCGCGGTCGCAATCGAGAGCGCCGCGATCATTGTGGACTTCATTTTGTTGCTGCATTCCTTTTCGTCATGCGCCGCCTCGTTGGCGTCGTCATTGGGGCAAGTACAGACCGTGCGGGTCGCTACCCATCCCAACATTCTGGACAAATCCACCCGAGTCTCCGCGATTCGCGTTGCAGCATTGCTGGCGCAGCCTATAAAGCGCGTGGCACGGCTGCCAGCCTGCCATAGGCCGATTCCTCCGGGGTTGCGCTTGCCGACTGCGCCGCTAGACGGGCACCCAAGGTCAGCCAGCGAGTCCGTTCTTGATGGCCGCGACTTGCTTTTGGCCGAGGTCGGTGACGAAGTCCGGCGGCACGAGGACGTTGGGCGGGCCGTCGAATTCCAGCTCGGCGAACGCCTTGCCCTCGGTGAACAGCAGCACTGTGACTCCCTTGGAGCCGTCGGGTGAGGGCCCGGCGATCGTTGTGCCGCCCGTGCCGATGTCGATCGGCACCGGTGCTCCGTGCACAGTGCCCTGCGGTGCGAGCGCCTTTCGTGACTCCAGCGCGCGCGCAGCAGCGGCGGGATCCCGCGTGATCAGGATGGAGTCGTAAATGACGTGCGTGCCGTCTTGGTTGCGAAACGTCGTCGCCACGGTCGCGAAGGCATTCGGGTTGATGTCTGGCGGGCTGGCCGTAAAGACTTCGGGCGCATTGATATCGCTCACCTGGATCAGCAGCCTGGTGTAGTCGGTGGGCTGGGCCTGCGCCGAAGTCGACGATGAACCGTGGCTGGTCGCGGTCGAGGTCGCTGACCGCGACGTTGCCGTCGGTGACGTCGAATTCGTGCTGCAGCCGACCATCGACACCCCCGCCAGCGTCGTCGCGACAACCAATCCGGCGACCGCCGTCAGATAAGTCCTCATCGCACCGCGCTCCTTTCCAGCGAAGTCGTCGACAAGCTCGTGTGAATGAGCCAAGCACGCAGCCCGCCAGGCCCGCGTGCCCCAGTACGCGGTCGTTTCCGCACCATGGTGGCGTTGCCCTTACCGCAGGTAAGCAAATCAGCTCACGGCCTTGTCACCCGAGCTCGTTGGACTCGCGCGACATGCGGAAATAGTGCCCGGTGCTGGAGTCGGTGCACGTCATCCCCGAGGGCTCGCTGTCGCAGGTGATCGTGCCGGCGGACCGCGTTTGACCGTAGTCAAGAATCGGCACGTCCGGGTTAGGCCCCGGGGAACTATACGGCGGAACAATCGTGTCCCCGTGGCAGTGCGAGACAGGCGCGCTGCCCTGCTCCATGCTGAACCGATCACCCCAAGCTAAGTGGTCGCAGCCCGGCGGTTTCCCCACCACGAAGCCGCGGCCCCCTTGGCAGACGAGGCTGCCCTCGCCGTCGTTGCCGACGCCCATAAGGCAAAAGATGTTTCCCGACGGTGACTGAAACTGGCCATTGTCATCTGCGTGTGCGGTTGCCGGGAGGGCGATGGTTGCCGCGAGCGTCGCCGTTGCGATCAGCGCGAGCTTCGTGATTGTGAGTGTTTTCATCATTTGTGTCCGTCTGTGGTCGCGGCCCCGGGTGGGCCGCGGTCGTGTGGCAAGTGGATACCGCCCGCGGTGCTACCGATCCCAACATCAGGACAAACCCACAGAGGCTCATCTGAAACGCCTCCGTCAGGAAGTCGGTCGAGATCTTGTGGCTTGGCACTCCTTGATGTTCCTGGCGCGACTGACGACCATGCGACCGGGCGGGGTGTGATCCACCGGGACAAGAACGCCCACTGCCTTTGAAACTCAGCGCCGGCGGGCTGGTGGTTATTATGGCGTGGCTGCTCCTGTCTCCTGAACACTTCAAAATGTTCTTCAAGAGATCGGTGTCACCACCTGCTCTAGACCTTCTGGACGGGCGGCTGGGTACCCCCGCTTGATCCCTCCGGTAGAGCGCCCAGAAGGCGATCACTTGGGCTTCCGCAACAGGCGCCGCATCAGGCGACCGACGGCCACGGCTCCGCACAGCACGAGTACGGCGAGCACGACCTGGAGCCCCACGATCGCGAAATCGTTGACGTCATACGAGCTGGCACCGTTGACACATTGGAAGCTCACGCTGGTCCCCGACTGGCCCGGGTTGTAGCTGTAGTGCGAGGTGCTGTACTCCAGGTGGTACGGGCTGCTGCACACGATCCCGCTCATCCACAGCGCGCTCGACGGGATATATGAGTTCACTCCGGCCACAACACCCCAGAGGCCGGCGATCACCGGGATGGCCACCAAGCCGATGCCCCGGCGCTGTCGGCGTTGACTGCGAAACCCGGCTTTGCCCCCAAAGTCCGTCTCGCCCGGAAAGGCGGGTTGGGACTTAACACCGGCTAGGGCCCCGACGTCTTGTGGGCGGCCCTGCCCCCGGTGGTGCCCCGCAATCGCCTGCGCATCAAAGGACTGGGGTGGCTGCTTAGCCACGCGATCCTCGTGGGGCACCGCCCGCGCTTCGGCCAGCTGGCGTTCCAGCTCCGCGATGCGCTTCTGCGCGGCGAGCTGACGTTCCAGCTCGGCGATGCGTTTCTCGGGGTCTTCGTAGTCCATCGGTCATCACCTTCGCGAGAAGTTGTTTAGGCCGGCGGCGGATAGCGCCCGCCCGGTGTCCATTGCCAGAGGTCATGAATCGCCGGCGGCAATGGGCAGACGCCGTCTGGTGGCATAAGGGCCCCGGGACCATATCCAACGCGGAACGGAACCCACGTCCCGCCCTGCCCCGACTTGCGGAACATCATGTAGCTGTTTGCGTCCTGCAGCATGACCCCGGCGTCAAACGTCTTGGGACCGGACAGGGCCGCCGCCGCCCAATACGTGTCGTTATTCGGGTCGTAGGCGTAGTAGGTCTTGCCGGGCTGCAAACCGGTGTACTCCGAGGCAGGGTGGCCGGTCAGCACGGCTCCTGCCTGCAACCGATGCTGTAACCCGTATAAGTCTTGCGCCACGACATGACAACAAGGCTAAGCCCGAACTCTGCTGACGCTCGGGGGTCTAATGATCAGCACCAAAAACGGTCACCTCCAGAGGCCCCGACGCTGCATTATCGGCTGAGCGCAGGACCGGCAGAACGAATGAGTGAACGACGACGACGTTTGTTAGTGCTCGACGGCGAATACTCGCCATTCGTCGGGCACCCCCTTGAGCACATGAGATCCACGGTCAGTGAACGTGATACCCGAGCCGGCCACCAGGTCCTTGACCGTCGAGGACACGAGAACCTCGCCCGGTCCGGCGAGCGCTGAGACGCGTTGGCCGATGTGGACGGCGATCCCACCGATGTCGGCGCCGCGAAGCTCGATCTCACCGGTGTGAAGCCCCGCCCGCACTTCAATGCCCAGCGACTGGACTGTCTCGGAGATCGCTTGCGCGCATCGGACGGCACGCGCGGGGCCGTCGAAGGTCGCGAGCATGCCGTCACCGGTCGTGTTGATTTCGCGACCACGGTGACGCTCGACCTCGCGGGCGACCAAGGCGTCGTGGCGGTCCAACGTCCGCGTCCACGCATCGTCGCCGAGCGCGGCGGCGCGCTCCGTCGAGGAAACGATGTCGGTGAACAGCACTGTCGCCAGGGCACGATCCGGCGCAGGCACGGGACGAACGCCGGTGAGGAACTCCTCAACCTCGTCGAGGATCGCATCCTGGTCCCCGAGGTAGGGGAAGTAGTCATTGCCCGGAAGTTCGACGACTTTGGCGCCGGGGATGTGCGCGCCCGTGTAGCGGCTGCCCACCGCGTGCACGATGTCCGCCGTCCGATACACAACGAGCGTCGGTACCCGGATCGCCGACAACAGGTGGCGCACGTCGATCTGGAAGATCACCTGCTGGAGCGCGACAGCGTCTCCCGGGCTTGCCGACAGGCGCTCCCAGCGCCCGTGTGCTTTGCGCCAGGCGGGATCGTCGGCCCGGTCTGGTGTGAGGGCATAGAGGGATATTCCTCCCTCTTGCCCGCGGCCCCAGTTCTCCTCGATGTGTTGCATAAGAACAGCCGATATCTCCTCGGGGATGCCATCCGGGTAGTCCGGCGCCCAGGCGATGCGCGGATATGCGCCGTACAGGACGAGTGCCGAAACGCGCTCCGGGTACGTCGCAGTGAAAAGGATGGAAAGCGCTCCGCCTTCCGAGCTACCGAACACGGCGGCTCGCTGCGAACCGACGTCGTCCATCACGGCGCGCAGGTCGTCCATCCGTTCCTCGAGCGTTGCCACTGCGACCCGATCGGACAGGCCGGTGCCACGCTTGTCGAACATGATCAGACGACAGAACGACGCAAGACGCTCGTAGTATCTGCGCTCGGCTGGGTCCTCCCATTGCAGCTCCAGGTTCGAGACGAATGCTGGAACGTGAATGAGGTCGAATGGTCCGTCGCCGACGACCTGATAGGCGATGTTCACGTCACCCGACTTCGCATACCGGGTTTCGGGGACTTCGAACATTGCGTCAGTCTAGGGCGCTGTCATCGAGACGACGGGCACATCTGACGTCCGTCGCGACGCGGGTATGAATCTCACCGCGATAGTCACCCTCCGCTCCGTTACCAGCGAGCCCGACCCGCACGGCGACGTTCGGGGAGCCACGCCGCTCGACCAATGCAACAGGGGTATTGGCGCGGCGGTCGATCAGACGAGTCTGGTCTGGCTGTGCGAGAAGATGATCCCCGTCAAGATGCTGGGCACAACACCGCCAAAGTAAGTCGGCGCTGGTGATTTACTAACCGGCATAACAGAATTGGGTGTAATACGTGGGCAAGCTGTCGTCCGGTCTGGTCGCCGGGCGGACTTCAAGCCGGGCGCGGACGATGATCAGGCGTCAGTTGTGACCCAGCTGCTTGGGGCCCTTCAGCTTCTTCACGAAGTCCTCGACGTCCAGCGCTGGAAACGTCGAGATCCCCACCGTCCCTCGGGAACCGAGGTCGACCGACAGGTGCGCGACCGTCGCGTTGTCTGGGGCCTCGACCACCGTCAGGAAGTCATAGGCGCCCAACAGCGCGTACTGCTGGAGCACCCGGCAGCCGAACTCGGCGATCTCCTTGTTGACCTCCGCCACACGCTCGGGATGCGCGTGCAGGGTTTGGCGTCCCTCAGGTGTGAGGGTGCTGAGCAGTACGTAGGTCGCCATCCCGATCCTTCCTTTCGTTCACGCGCGGAGATCGGTCCCCACCCGGCCGTCATCCCTGCGGAAGTGAGCTCAGCGACGGCTGTCGCTGGTTCGACTGTGCACCAACTCGAGCCCGGCGTCGACCCCCTTCGACACCGTGCCAATCTCGCGGTCATGGAGCTGCGCATCGTGATGAGGACCACCCCACCGAGCCAGCGGCATTCGGATAAGTCCCGCAGCTTATCGAGTGCCGGTGCGAACACCTGGGCCATGCGCAGTTGTCCCCATCCGCTCACATCCACCCGGCAGGCTTCGCGGCCTCCTACGTGTGGCTGATCGCATCGAAGCGAGACGAGCCGGGTTCGCTAGGAATCCCTGATATCGCGTGGGCCACTGGATGCTGAATAAGGCCGCGTACTCGTTAGCTCCCGGCTCCCGGCCCGGGGCTCTGCGAGACCGACAAAATTCGTGGCAAGCACTGAGATGGTCCAACCAAGATCATCACCGTCGCGCGTTAACTCCTCTGTCGCGCTTCATCACGCCCGAAGTAAGCCGCCGCATTATTTGACGACGGGTTGCTTTCGGGGCGATAGAGTTTCTGCCATGACGACGATGTCCGAGCAGGAGCGATCCGAGCGGTTCGAGGCGCAACGGCAGCGCATCCGTGAGCAGTACCTGCGTCCCGCCGACGAGCGCTCGGCCTCGTCGGCACGGGGTTTGCACCACACCGCCCTGGTGAGCAGCGACGTCGAGCAGACCGTCCGGTTCTACCAGGATCTGCTCGAGTTTCCACTGACCGAACTGATCGAGAACCGTGACTATCCCGGCTCGTCGCATTTCTTTTTCGACATCGGCAATGACAACTTGCTGGCGTTCTTCGACTTTCCCGGCCTCGATCAGGGCCCCTACCAGGAGGTCCTCGGCGGGCTGCACCACCTCGCAATCAGCGTGGAGCCGTCGCGCTGGGAGCGATTGCGGGACAAGCTCACCGCGGCCGGCGTGGAGTTCGCCGAGCACAGCGGCGTCTCGCTATATTTTCGGGACCCGGACGGGGCCCGCATCGAACTGATCGCCGATCCGCTTGGGGAGATGTACGGCAGCAAGGTGCTGTAGCGCGTCAGATCGGCAGCGCGAGAATGCTTAGTGCCGCGCAGTCATGCGCCAGCATGCTCCATCAGGTGCTGCTCTACGAGAGCGCCGCGGCGTTGTCGCTAGTCGTCACAGCCTTGATCGTCGCCGCACCGGGGCCATCATGTGTGGTTTCGCGGGCCTGTACGTCATGGCGTCGCAGTGCTACTTCGTCGGACGGATCGATGCGGCCATCCGCTACACCGAAGCCGCCGAAAAGGTGATCAGCACCGGCGGCGTTAAGGTCCCGTACGGCGCATCGGGGTTCGTTGGAGGCGCATACGTTTTCGCTGGCCAGCCCGATCGGTGGATTCAATAGTGTCGCATTCGCCAGGCGTGCGGTGACGATCTCCACGTATTCATCACAGCGTGCTTGCTCGTCGGATTGACTGTTGCAGGTTTAACTGACGAGGCCGTAGCCGCCGCGAACGGGCTGATCGACGCC
>Ga0210405_10006147_pt1 | contig 10792 bp, 12 predicted proteins | sample IncBWH11MmetaG_FD_155492 | JGI IMG/M metagenome (GOLD analysis project Ga0210405, IMG submission 155492) | Forest soil microbial communities from Barre Woods Harvard Forest LTER site, Petersham, Massachusetts, United States - Inc-BW-H-11-M | ecosystem: Environmental > Terrestrial > Soil >... | reverse complement strand
GGACATGGCCTGGACGCTGGGGTCCCAATCTTCTTTTTGCACGGCGTCCGTCAACGCTTGCCCTTTCAAGTCCGGGTGTTTCGCCAACCACTGCTGGAGCTGAACGAGTTCGAGGGGATATGTGGATGCAGCGAGCACCTGGGCCAGAAGTGGATCGGGGTAAAGCGCAATCGGCGCGACCAGTGAATCCAATTGGTCATTCGGGATCGTGCCAGCCGCTTGGCCCTGCGCTGCAACGTCCTGCCGCGTCGGCTGCGCATACACCCAAGCCTCGCCGGGGGCGAGAAGCAACGCGCAAAGGACCGCCAGTAGAAATTGAACGTTCTTGGATCTTGGATTCGAATGCATGGTGACTCCTAACTTTTCCCGGGTGACCTTCGAATGGTAATGCACCACAATGGCCACCCGTGGAGTGTGTCTGGTCTTGTAGACTCAGTCGATGTCGAGCGCGTCCTCGGCTTCTTTTTCTTCGACGTCCTTTTCCGCGGCCCCGGGAAGTGCATTCGTCTTCTTTAGCTCGATGGTCACTTTGTTGATCTTTCCTGTGAACTTGTTGTCTCCCTTCGGGTAATCCGACGTCACCGGGGTATAAAGGTCCATGCCCACGTCCGCCGTTTCTGCGCCAAAGATGAACGGTATGGTGTGCTCGATTCGTCCCGCAGCGACTTTTTTCTCGTTGATGGAAATCGTACCGGTGCCGCCCGCGCCAGGTTTTCCTCCATCAAAGACGAAATCGTATTCGACGGTGATTCGACCGGTAGGCAGTCCGTCCATGGAGGCAATGGTGGTGACGTTACCCAAATAGTTGTAGGCGAACTTCGGTTTGCCTTTCTCAACGTAAAAGCTCCAGCCGGAGTGAATTCCTCCCTGCGCAAGGATCACGCCCGAAGCCCCGACTTGGGGTATTTCGACATCAGCCGTGATGGCGTACGAGGTGTTCTTCGTGTTAATAAAAGCGTTCTCCTTCATTCCGACCATGCCTTCGTAAACCGTCAGCGAAGTCCGGCCGGCCATCAGGTCGGGACGCCCGGCGATGGCCGGATTGAATCGCGCCTGGGTGCGGTCGTCGAGCGGCAGCACGTTGTATTTGACCGCTTCGGTGAGAAACGCCGCTTGCATCTCCTTGAGCTTCTCAGGATTCTTCGCGGCGAGGTCGATTGCGCCACTGAAGTCATCGGTGGTGTTGTAGAGCTCCCACTTGTCCTGGTCAAAAGTGGTTCGAGGCTGCCGTTCCCACGGCACACTGTGCAGCGTCAGCGCGTACCAGCCGTCCTTGTAAATCCCTCGATTACCTGCAAACTCCGCATACTGCACAGTGTGTGGCGACTTCGCTGCCCCGTCGCCAAAGCTGTACACCATGCTCACGCCCTCGATGGGCTTCTGTGATGAGCCATTGACGACCTTCGGTTGTGGTAGCCCGGCGGCCTCCAGCACGGTCGGAGCGACATCAATAAGGTGATGGTATTGCGGGCGAACTTCTCCCTTCGCCTTGATTCCCTTCGGGTAGTGAACGACGACGCCATTAGTAGTGCCGCCGTAAGCTGTCGCAAACTGGCAATAGGCAAACGGCGCGTTGTCGGCGATCGCCCAACCGAGCGGAGGTGTCATGTCGGAGTGCGGCCCGCCGAACTCCGCCAGGTGCGCGAATTGGTCCTCGATCGATTCTGGCAGGCCGTTGTACGAGGTGACGGTATTGAAGCGACCATTGCGGCCACCATTGCCACTGGATCCGTTGTCTCCGGTGATGTAGATGATCAACGTATTATCCATTACCCCCAAGTCCTCGATCGCCTGTACCACCCGGCCGATTTCATGGTCGGATATTTCTGCGAAGGACGCGAAGATTTCCTGCTGCCGCGTGAAGACCTTCTTTTCCTTGTCGCTCAACTTGTCCCAGTCCGGCATCTCCTCCTTCGTCGGTTTGGGCGTGAGCTGGGTGTTGGGCGGGACAATCCCGAGCTGCTTTTGCCGCGCCAGGATTTCCTCGCGGTATTTGTCCCAGCCCTCATCGAACTTCCCTTTGTATTTGTCGCGCCACCCGGCCGGGACCTGGCTTGGCGCGTGCGTGCCCGGCGACGAGTAGTAGATAAAGAACGGCTTGTCGGGACTCATTGTCTTCTGCGCGCGGATCCAGGAGATGGCATGGTCGGCCAGATCCGTTGGGTAGTAATAGCTCGGGTCGTTCGGCACGTCCACCAGGGTCAAGTTGTCATGGAGGGGTGGTGCGAACAGATCGGCCTCGCCACTTAGGACGCCGTAAAACCTTTCAAACCCAAGGCCATTGGGCCACTGATCGAACGGACCGGTTAGCCCCGTTTCCCAAGGGGTGAATTCATGGCTCTTGCCGAACATGGCAGTGCTGTAGCCATTAAGCTTCATAATCTCCGGGAGTGACGCCTTGTTCTCGGGAAGTACAGAAGTTTGGCCCGGGAAACCAGTAGCTAACTCGGAAATGGCTCCCATATTGACGCTGTGGGGATTCCGCCCGGTGAGAAGAGCCATCCGGCTGGGCGAACATAGGGGCGCGGTGTGGAAATTGGTGTAGATCAACCCATCCTTCGCGAGGCGCTCCAGTGTTGGCATGTTAATTATTCCGCCAAAGGGCTTAGTAGCGCCGAACCCGAGATTGTCGAGCAGGACCACAATCACGTTCGGCGCGCCTTGCGGTGCCTTTACCTGAAACAGAGGTGGCGCCTTGGCGTCGCGCACGTCAAGCACGGTGATCGGAGGATACGTTGGCTCCTTGATTGGCAGCACGGTCCGGTCCATGGGAAGGTCTTGCGCCTGTGCCACAGAGGGGCCAGCTGAAACCAGGAACAAAACAGCAGAAAAAGCAGCCAAGATAGAACCTGTCCGTCGCTTCATCACTTACTCCTCTCGATCGCTCCAAGATTCCCTTGCGATTGCGTGTAATTACCTCGCCTTGTAACGCGCGTTACGACTGACAAATCCCCATGCCACATCTGCGTTGTAGGTTTCATCTCGCTCTTGAAATTTCTGATACCACTCGATTGGGATAGTAGATCCAAAGTATCAGCGCCACGACGAATGCAATCGGGACGTCCGCCCAAAGATGCGCATGCTCGTTAGGGTAGATGAAAGCTTGTACGAACATGACCGAACCGTGCAGCACGCTGGAAAGGATGCCAAAGTCAAAAAGAGCCGCGTTAGCTTTAGGATCCTTGGCACCCCGAATCAGCAGAATCCCGTAAGCGACATATATCGACAGAATCATAAAAAGGTAGGGATGTAACGCATGCAGCGGGGACTCAGGATGCGCGGGACCGATGTTAGGAAAGCTTGCGGGATGACTTCCCCCACAAGAACCCCGGCGGGTAGAGAAACAAACCGCCGGTAAGGCCCACGATGAGACCCCAGCCCAAGATCCTCATCACGAGAGCCGATCGTTGCAAGCCCTTACTTGCGCCAATCATCGCCTACTCCTTCAAGTTTACTGGTCGCTCTTGCCAGAGCGCGCCAGGGCAATGTATTCGAGTCCGCGACGGGCAGAAACAAAACGAAACTCCAGAAACGGCCGCTCGGCTGCACATTCCATCAACTCAAGCAGTTGGCTGAAGCGCTCCACACCAAGTTGCGCGAACAGCTCCTCTTCCTCGTCCCACTCTTCCAGATAACAAAGCACATCCGGATGCTCAACCTCCGCGCACAACTCCACCCTGCTGCAGCCACGAGCCAAACGGGCGGGCAGCATGATCGTCTGTAGCGCCTGCGTAACTCCCCGCTTTTGCCCCGCCGGCGCGAGAAGCTTGAGAAAAAGCTGAACCACGGGTGGGTTATTGCAGTTGACTTGCCAGAATCAAATCGCCGGGCGATTGCTGTAAAGCGCTGAATCTAAATACGGCGGTTCATTGCGAGGGAAAATACAGCATGTGCAGACCAACGACATTTCGTGCGTAGCAACGATATGTCGTTCTAAGACACCGGACGCCTGATCCCCAATTTTGCCATCCGGCTGGTCAGGGTCGTGGGCCTCAGCCCGAGAATTTCAGCGGCCCCGTCCTTACCTCGAACCCGCCAGCCGGTCATCTCAAGAATGCTAAGGACATGTTTGCGTTCGACGTCTTCGATCGTGAAGCTGTGAACAACCTTGCCGCCCGAACCATTTGGCACCGCTATGGTTAACTTCCGATCCGTCGCCAGAATCATCGCTCGCTCTATGATGTTTCGTAATTCGCGGATATTCCCCGGCCAGGAGTAGCGCATGAGGATGTCCATGTCCGATTGAGGGATCGAATCGACCTGTTTGCCCAACGTCGTTGCAAATTCTTTCACGAAAGCCCAGGTCAGCAGTGGAATATCCTCTCGGCGGTCGCGAAGGGGAGGGATCGTGATGGGAAATACGTTCAGCCGGTAATAGAGATCCTCGCGAAACTTGCCATTGCGAACCGCTTCCTCGAGATCCCTGTTCGTTGCCGTGATAATCCGCACGTCCACAAAAATCGGCTTCGGATTGCCGAGCCTTTCGATGTGCCTATCCTGCAGGACCCGGAGCAGCTTCACTTGAATGTCCATCGGCAGATCGCCGATTTCATCCAGAAACAATGTGGATCCGTGGGCCATTTCAAACCGACCAATTTGTTTTGAGACCGCTCCGGTGTAGGCTCCCTTTTCTCGTCCAAATAATTCGCTTTCGATGAGAGGCGCTGGGATCGCAGCGCAGTTCATGCGGATCATAGTGCGATTCTTGCGAGGGCTGAGTTCGTGGATCGCGCACGCGAATAGTTCTTTTCCTGTGCCGGTCTCGCCTAGCAGAAGAACCGTCGATGGCGTCGGTGCAACCTGCTCCATCTGCGCTAGAACCCCTCGAATTGCTGGGCCCTGGCCCACAATTCTCGACCGCCCCTGAAGTTCTCTTACCTGCACGTGCAGATGCAGATTCTCTTGTTGCAGCCGATCGCGCAAGTGCTGTACTTCGTCCAACGCCTTCCGGAGTTGCTCTTCTGCATTGTTCCGCTCCATGGCGTTGACGAGTATCTCTGCCAAAAGGCGCAGCCTCGGCGCATACTCAGCTGAAAGTGCTCTCCCACCCTCCATAGTTTGGAGTACCACGATGTAGCGAACTTCCTCTCGCGTGAAAAGCGGAATCATGCACGTGGAGCCCGTACCCATGGCTTGATAGGCGGGCATATCAGGTTGGGCATCGCGCGGAAGGTCTGAAATTCGGTTGAAGATTACCGGTTGTTTGTGAACAACTAATCTTTCAAAAGACCACGAGAAGCCAGAGGCACAATTTGTGCCCGGAGAAACTTGTCTGACTCCTTCGGCGTACCAAGCGTGGATGAGCCGGGCGACCTTCTGATCACCAAAGACTTCGAGGATTCCACAACGATCCGCGTCAAAGAATTCAGTCACTTCTTGCAGGGCCAGCTCGATCTCCTGATTGACCTTGATGGCGGGCAGCTTTATGAATCGGGCCGACAGGTCGGAAATCAGGGTCTCAAACCGGAGTCGATCCTCATACGCTGCTCGAGCTATGCCTTGCGCTTCCATGACTCACTCAAAGGCGTGATTCGGATTGCGAATCGCGACCTCCCTGCCAACATTTCTCGTTCTTCGCCAGCCAACGCGGGAATTGATTCTAGAATTAGTGCAAATTTACGGGACCCCAGGGAAAGCAAAATATCTCATAAGCGAACGTCGAGGGGAACTGTTAAAACTGCCAATAAGGAATCTGTCTACTTTCCGCCGAGGAGCTCATTCATCGATTGCAGGGTGTGCTGGACTCGGCTTCGCAGGCGCACTCACTGATGACGGTGACGTAGCAATGTGCGCAGATCGCGTTGCTGGGTCGAGGGCATCCAGATCGTTGGAAAGCGATTCTCGGCGAGCAACGTGAGCAACAGTCGCGCATCCCGCCGATCATGCTTTTGCTTCCGTGTCTCCGCCTTGCGGATCTTCTGGGGATGGCCCACGCGGCATTCGATCCCAGCTCTTCCATCATTTCCAGGAACCATTGCATCGAGCCGGTCGCTTCGATCCCCACTAGAATCGGACCAGACAGTGCAGAATAAAATTCCCGGACGGTCTCGCCTTCATGTTCGAGGGTCTTCTCTTCCAACTCGCCTGTGTCAGTATCCAACATCGCGATCGTCTGTTGTCGAGCGTGTAGATCACAACCTATAATTCGCATCTCGGCCTCCTTCGATCCGGGCTCTGCTAGGTCTGGACACCACACAGTTTACTCGGCTCGTCGTGAGGCCGACTTCGTTATGCCATCACCTATCTCGTTTTGAGATAGCTGGTGGGAAGCGGATTTATCAACACCTATCCGATTGAGATCCACTGCGTTCTCCGTGGCTCGACTCAGGAAGCTGACGGCGCGCTCAACGGTCGATATCGCGCGTCGCGGTATTTCAAGCCGAATACGATTGCCACGATGGCCAAGGCGATCGGGCAAAAGATGCTGGCCTCAGGCCCGACCGTTCCGCCGGTCAGCCAGCTCGGCCCACTAAACGATGCGTTGAGAAGACTCTGGGAGGGTAGTAAGCCGCTATTTGGAACACCGTACAAGAACGTCTGACCCCAGTCATATCCCAGGTGAAAGCCGACCGCACACCATAAATTTCCAGTCCGGCGGAGAAACAGGCACAACAACAAACCGAACGAAACCACCGACAGATCTCCCAAAACGGTTTCTCCACCATTGGTGGCGTGAACCAGCCCGAATAAACTCGAGAGCAAAAATGCGGACGGCCAGAATCCCATGCCAGTCGTCAGTGTGAACTGCGCGTATCCGCGAAACAAAAATTCCTCGGCAAAGCCGGAAAGCAAAAATGCCAGTCCCCAGGCGGCCGCTGCAGTCAAAATCGCGGTGCCAGGGATCGCTGCACTTGTGAACCGTGCGCCATGCAGGGCGAAAATTGCAAGCACCGTACTGCTGGTAGCGAGCAGGCCTATCAATAGTCCTACCCGAAAGTTTTTCCCCAGCGCTTCGCTCCTGGGAAGGCCATATTGGTCCATCCTGCGGCCTTCAATCTTGCTCATAACCCAGGCCGCAACCGCCAAGATGAAGCAGAAAAGTAGATCCGGCGCGATGATTCTCATAGGTGTCAGTTGCGTCGGGTCCAGCGCGGCCGGGAAGAAGCGCCTAATGGTCATTTGCGCTACCTTTGACATTGCCATTACGATCGCCATGAAGATTAGGAGGCGCCATCCTGCGCGCAAGCCATTCGGACCAATGAAAATTCGCTTGGTTGTCGAGTCCGCTGGCGGCGCCTGAGCATCATGTCGTATTGTCATTTCTTGAGCTGTCATTGATGTGCCCCCCAACTGCTTACTACGGAAAAGGGCTTCCATAAGTTTCGATGGAGAAAAAATCGTAGGGTAGAAGACTGGCGTCTAGTAGCCTACGACAGCAACGACCTTGCCAAGGGCGAAGATATGCGTTGTCACGTTGGCGATTGTGACTGTTTTCGAACGCTAAGTTTCGATCTTAGCGACAAAGAATGGATCAACTCGATTCTCTGCTCAAGCGGCCTTCGTAGCGCCAGACGAACTCAGAATTCGAGTTCCCCCATCTGTCAACTCGATGAATCAGAGGCGACTTGGTTGCCCGCAAACCGTTAGTTAACGCGTTAGTAGGGTATTTCCGGATAGATGTTGGTAACAGGGATTATCACTACCTATCTCAAAACGAGACCAGCGTCGACGCGAACACCATTAGATGGGACGGCTAGTCATTATCATCTTTGGCGGCATCCAGGTTGCGCCCAGGTTGCAGTTTCTGCCGGACTTTTCCTTGCTTTGCAGGGCTAAGGGGCTTATCTTCTTTCGCCCCAACAGGCTCAGGAGAACTCATAATCCGTTGGTCCTATGTTCGAATCCTAGCGGGCCCACCAACATTACCAAACCGATTGTTTTCGTCTCCGCGAAGGCTAAACCGCGCAAAGCCGCTTCGGAGAAGGGTTTGAGGCACATTGACTAAGTTCGCGACAACTTTTTCCGAAGCTCCGTACAATGATGACGAAGATCCTCGTCGGACTCGCGTTGTACGACGCGAATACCATCAGCGTCCTGTTCAACGGATCAAGCTTGGGATCCTTAAAGTAGGTATCGGCAATATCGCGCAACATCTTTGCGCCCGCATGGACATTGTTTCCTGCGACATTTACGTTGAAAATATTGATGGGCGGAGCGGCCGCGATCTTTGGAATCACCTGCATGATGCCCACCGCCCCACTCGGATTTCTTCGGCTTTGGTCCAAATGAGATTCCTGATATCCCTGGGCCACTAGCATCAAATAGTCGAAATCGTATTCAGTGGCATATTCTTTGAAATAGCGGACATAAGTCTGGTACCGCTTTAGCAATGTATTGCCGAAAGTGTACAGGCGGCATCTAGGTTGCGCTCTGGGGAATTCGTAACTTTCGCCCGCGACTTTTGAGGCCATGAATGCTGGCGCGACAGTAAACACATAGAGTGATTAGGTTTTCCAAGGAATCATCTCCGAGCGCGCTGCGGAAACGGAGATGATGAACTTGCAGGTGGCTTGGACGACCGCAATTCTGACACCTCCAGCTGTCACGCCCTAAGACTTGGCGACAAAGCTGTGCGTAAGCTTCGGGATCCAGTTTGACCCTCTTACGTTTTGGGAATATTGCGTTCACGTAGTTTCTTTCAGACTCTGAATCAGCTCAATTCTCTCGGGTCCGGGAAGGATCTCGATCAGCCGACGGACCGAAACGGAAAAAGCACCCGAATCCGTCTCTCCCAGATTTGCGCCTGCCAAGAAGTCTGCACAAATCATCTCCAGGCAATACCCGCGAGCCTTTTGCGAGCCGAGCATCAGTGAGGCCGTTTCGAGCGCCCTTTCGATTACCTGTAACTGGCTTTTGTAAACCTTGAAATAAAGCATTTCCCAAGGCTCCGCATCCTGGCCAGTCAGATGCCGCTCTACCTCACGCTTGAACTCTTCCTTCGGCAACTCCTGCGCTTTGTGCAACCAGGTTGCACAGTCGAATTTCTGACCGTCCCGGCGAGCCACCTTGGCTAACTCGGCGGCCTTCGTCCAGCCGACCTGCTTCAGATCGCGATGGGTCTGCCGGGGCAGTTGCTCGTGAATTGCCATCAGGTAGTACGCCTTACGGCGGGATTCCGGAAATTTCTTCTCGAGGAACTCGTCAAAGGATTTCAGATTATCTACCCGCCAATATTGTCCGGCACGAACTTCGCAGAGATAGCGCCCCAACTCCACAAATCGCGTGTCGCGCTCCTGCTCAGTAGTTCGTTCCCAGGACAAAATCTCATCGATACGACCCAGAACGAATAGAGCCCGCCGGCGATTCAGCTTGGGTGTCATGAGCGGAGCACCGCTATTCCTCAAATTGGTCAAGCCAATCAAGGTCGCTTGCTCCTGGACGGCGAGTGAGTTTGGAATCCCTTAGCTGCTGATCGCCGAGACAAAGTCCCAAATGAGGGCAGCTCACACATCCGTTCTGCGGAAAGCGGATTCCGCTGTGAGGAAGGAAGTGGCCGGATTCAATCTGACTGACTGTGGTCTCAACAAGTTGGCCGAATTCTCGACGTTGGTCTTCATCGATGGAAGTCTTCAGATATTGAACTTCGGGTGCGTTTTTTCGGACGAAAACAACGAGGGCAACGTCGGGAATTCCGGCCATCCAGGAGTAACAAATCAACTGTGGATCCAGCGCTAACAGACCCTCGGGATGCTCGGCGTAGCGGGACGATGTTGTTTTCCAATCGATGACGCACTTCGTGCCGTCAACCTCTCCGATCGCATCGATGTATGACACAAAGTCGCTGCCATGGGGAAACGAGCGCGTCAATTTCACCTGAAGGTTCTGGTCCGGACGTCGTATCCGAACTCGATCATCTTGAACAAACCGCTCGAGTAGGTGAACCCCTTGGTGATAGAGCCGATCCCAGGAATCATTCTTCGTGTATGTAAGTGAGGTGTCTTGGTATTTGCACCATTCCCGAAAGAACGTGGCAGTCGAATCTTCCTGAGCGAAGTACGCGGACAAAGCATTCTCGAAGCAGCGGCCAAAAATCATCGAGGCCTTATCTTCCTTTTCGCGCCAGCCGTCGAGATATCGGTATCGATACTGTCTGGGGCAGCGCAGATATTGGCTAATCTGAGTGAAGCTGTATGTCATCGGAGCCTCCCGCAATCACACCGTCGCGAGCATCCTTCGAGATGAATTCCCATTCCGTGGACGGTGCGAATGCTTCGAGATTGAGGAACGTACTCTGCGCCACTGTCTTGCAGGTGGTTCGAAGAATCCCCGTGAGACCAACTAGGGCCTTTTCGTCCACCTCGTCTCTTCCGAGCAGGTCCGGGTCATAGCCAAAATCACGCAGGAACCAATTCAACTTCCAGAGCGACTTGTGGGTGCAATACAGTCGTCCCGAGATCTTGCGTGCGGCGAAGCCCTTCGGCTCGAGGATTGCGAAGCTGAGAACGAAGAAGGGTTTTTGCGGGTGCCAACGATAATAAGCTCGGTCCACTCGTACGAGGAAGACACCTTCAACAACATCGCTCGCCCGAGACGCCTCTTCATGTAAACCGGGAAACTGACGCTTCATGGACGCACCTCCTCAGGCTGGCAATAGCTGTTCAGCTTACAAACCAGCGCTGCGCGATCATTCGCTGCTTCCTTCGCCACAGTCGACACGAAGGCTTCAACCAGATCTCGGCTAGCATCGCGGAGGGTTTCTGTTCCACAGAAATCGGCCGCATAACGTTTTATTAGGTTGGGGTCGAGTTCGTACCTCCGGATCAGCAGGCAACGTTTGTCCCGGAGTCGGGGT
>Ga0210405_10006145_pt1 | contig 10797 bp, 9 predicted proteins | sample IncBWH11MmetaG_FD_155492 | JGI IMG/M metagenome (GOLD analysis project Ga0210405, IMG submission 155492) | Forest soil microbial communities from Barre Woods Harvard Forest LTER site, Petersham, Massachusetts, United States - Inc-BW-H-11-M | ecosystem: Environmental > Terrestrial > Soil >... | reverse complement strand
GCCTTGGTCTTCTCCGCTCGCCACCCGCGAGACGTCCAGCACAGCCACCAGTTCGCCGTGCGGGTCAAAAACCGGGGCGCCAGCGCAACTGAGCCGCGTATGCCGGGTCCGAAAATGTTGGTCGCCGTGCACCAGCACCGGGCGCTGCTCAGCGATGCAGGTGCCAATGCCGTTCGTTCCTTCGGTTTCCTCCGACCAGACGCCGCCCACCCAGATGCCCCAGTGTTTGAACTCCCCAGCGTTGGCTTCATCCCCGCGATGATGAATCGCTACTCCCTGGCGGTCACACAACAAAACAACGTAAGCGTGCTTGCGAAGCACGGCATAGAGCCGGTCGATCTCTTCCTGTGCCTGATTCAGGATATTCTCCAGCGGCTCGCGAAAAACCTTCAACTCGTTTTGCGTGATGATGTGAGGCGCCGAGAAATTCCTCGCGTCCACACGATAATCAAGGAGGCATCTGCGCCAGGACCCGAAAATCTCCTGTGGTTCGGAGAGCAGATTCTCGCTGTTGACGTTCAACTCGACGCGGTCGCCGTGCGACAGCCTCTCCACCGTATTGTCGATGACGCGTTGAGGTGCGGTGGCCATACGCCTATTTGCAACGATCCGGTTCAAACGCTGCACCGGCGGTGCATCCTCAAGTGACCGTCGCGTTTGAACCGAAGCTCGACGTCACCTCGCATTTTACGATTGTCTCGCTATGACCGCAACGCGCTGGCCAGCGATGGTGGGACAGCGTCGCTTGAGGCTCGACCTGGCGAGCCACAATCGGCTCTGGTGCAAACTCGAGTCACAGGTGAGGTTGGCCGAGCTTTCCGGTATTGAGTGTCCGCGATGGGTCAAGCGGCGAGGGCCGCACTCCACAGTTTTGACATTCCCAGGCAGAAATGTTGTTTGGCTACCAGCGAGAGGAACTTCTCGGCAAGCGTGTGGAGATACTCATGCCAGAGCGATTCCGAGATCGTCATCCTGCGCATCGCGGGCACTATCATGCCCATTCGGTGATCCGCCCCATGGGATCAGGACTCGATTTACGAGCGGTCCGTGCGGATGGCTCGGAATTCGCGGTGGATATTAACCTGAGCCCGTTCCAAGGGGAGACAGGTCCCGGTGTCATCTGCGTGATTCGGGATGTGACCGATCGCAAACAGGTGGAAGAGCAAATTAAGATCTTGAATCAAAGTCTCGAGCAGCGGACCCGGGATCTGGCCGTAATGAATTCGGAACTGGAGATTCGCAATCGTGAGGTGGAAAAAGCGAATCGCTTGAAGAGCAATTTTCTCGCAACCATGAGCCACGAGCTGCGCACTTCGCTCAACGCGATCATAGGATTTTCCGACCTGCTTGCCCGGCAGATTGCGGGTCCACTGACGCAGAAGCAGGAGCGATTTGTGGGGCACGTCAAGGAGAGTTCCCGCCATCTGCTGGCCTTGATCGACGATATTCTCGATCTTTCGAAAATCGAAGCGGGACGTTTAGAGCTAAAGAATGAAATCGTCCAGATGTCCGTTGCAGCCGATGAAGTGCTGTCGACCCTTCGGCCATTGGCCGTTGCAAAAGGAATTGAAATGGAGGTCGAGCTTGACGCGGAATTAACGGTCGACGCGGATCGTGTGCGGTTAAGGCAGATACTGTACAACCTGCTGAGTAACGCGATCAAATTCACCCCAGAGGGCAGCGTTCGTCTGGTTGCCGAATCCGATGAACAACTAATTTGCGTCTCCGTGATCGATACCGGAATCGGAATACCGCGTGAGGAACAGGATGCGATTTTTGAGACTTTTCACCCGCGTTCGTCACCCACGCACGAAGCCTTCGAGGGAACCGGACTCGGTTTGTCCATCACGAGACTGCTAGTTGAGCAGCACGGAGGCAGGATTTGGGTGGAGAGTGAACCGGGGAAAGGAAGTAAATTCCATTTCACGCTGCCGAGGCTCCGCCGTCCGTGACGAAGCTGCTAACAATCCTGGTTGCCGACGATAATCCCGTTAGCAGGGAGCTGATGCGAGAGCTGCTCGAAGCATCCGGTCACGTCATCATTGAAGCGGTCAACGGACGAAACGCGATTGACCTGATTCGCCAAAATCAGCCTGACTTGGTGTTCCTGGATTTGCAAATGCCCCTTCAGGACGGCTTCACCGTCATTCGAGAATTGCGAGACGGTGCTCGTTTCCAGGGCCTGACCGTAGTAGCAGTGACGGCGAGCGCGATGCTTGGAGAACGCGAACGAGCGCTTGCGGCCGGTTTTGATTCCTACATCGCCAAGCCCATCGAATTGTGCGATATAGAGAAGCAGGTGGAGTTGGTTTCTTCACGTCACACTCACCTCGGCGACTAAACCTCCAACAAAGCGTGCTCCGGGACGCTCTTTTCGTGTGAAGGCGCTTATGACGTGGCCACTGCTCGTATATTTCGCGTTCGTGGTTGTTCTGGTCGCCGCGGTGCTCGGTGTCTCTTACCTGCTGGGGCAACGACATTCGGAACCCGCAACGGGCGAGCCTTACGAAGGCGGCATCGTTTCGGAAGGCTCGGCGCACGTGCGTTTTTCAGTCCGTTACTACCTGGTCGCGATGTTCTTCGTCGTTTTCGATCTGGAAGCAGTCTTCGTATTTGCCTGGGCCGGAGCTGCTCGCGAGCTAGGCTGGGCGGGCTATTGGACGCTGGTCTCATTCATCGTAATGCTCGGTGCGGCGTTGATCTACATATGGAGGACCGGTGCGCTCGACTGGGCCGGGAAGCCGAATCGTTCGAGGTGAGAATCGGATGCAGTGGACACTAACCAAGCCGGACATTACGGGTCTGGTGGCAACACCGGACTCGGAGCCATTGGAGCAAACCGCGCGGCGAAGCGTGGTCCTCTCGCGGCTGGAGGATCTGGTCCAGTGGGGCCGCAAAAACTCGGTTTGGCCCTTCAACTTCGGGCTCTCCTGCTGCTACGTGGAAATGGCCACGAGTATCACCAGCAAGTTCGACGTCTCGCGCTTCGGCGCCGAAGTGATTCGCGGCACGCCTCGCGAAGCGGATCTGATGGTGGTCGCCGGGACTGTTTTTCTCAAGATGGCGCCTATCGTTCAGCGGCTTTATGAACAGATGATGGAGCCGCGTTGGGTAATCTCCATGGGTTCCTGCGCGAACTCGGGAGGCATGTACGACATCTACAGCGTGGTTCAGGGCGTCGACAAGTTCCTTCCCGTAGATGTTTATGTACCTGGCTGCCCGCCGCGGCCCGAAGCGTTTCTCGAAGGACTGCTGTTGTTGCAGAAAGCCGTGGGAAATGAACGGCGACCGCTGAGCTGGGTGGTGGGGCCGCAAGAAACTGTTCGCGCGCCTCTTCCATCGATGCGGGACCTCATGCGGCCGGCTCGACAGAAAGCGACAGTACTGAGGGAGCCTGACGAGGTATGATCGCCGTCCCGACCATCGCAGCGGAAATCAGCGATCGGCTTGGTTCTGCGGCAGTTGCGCAAGAGACGCACGATCGCATTCCGACTTTTTGGGTGCCGAAAGATCGCATGCCGGGGCTGCTCCGCTTTCTAAAAGAAGAAGTCGACCGGCCTTACAAAACCTTGTACGATCTCTCCGCGATCGATGAGCGCATGAGAGTTCATCGCAACCGCCAGCCGGCAAGCGATTTTACGGTCGTTTATCATCTCCTCTCTTTCGAGCGGAACGAATATGTGCGCATCAAGGTAGCGCTTTCAGAGAGCCGGCTTTCGCTCCCGAGCATCACGAATATCTGGCCTGCCGCCAACTGGTACGAGCGCGAAGTGTTCGACATGTTCGGGATCGCTTTCGATGGTCACCCGCACCTTGAGCGCATCATCATGCCGAAGAGCTGGGTGGGCCACCCGCTGCGCAAAGAGCATCCGGCGCGCGCGACGGAGATGGGGCCGTATCAGTTGTTTCCGGAAAAGGAAGTGGCCGAGCAGGAGGCGCTTCGGTTCCGTCCAGAGGAGTGGGGCATGAGCCGCGAACGCGACGGCTCGGATTTCATTTTCCTCAACGTGGGGCCACAGCACCCTGGCACGCATGGTGTCTTGCGCATCGCTCTTCAGCTCGATGGCGAAGAGATCGTCGACGCGATTCCCGAAATCGGCTTCCACCATCGCGGAGCCGAGAAGATGGGCGAGCGCCAGTCCTGGCACAGCTACATCCCGTACACCGACCGGATCGACTATCTGGGCGGCGTGATGAACAACCTGGCCTATCTCACCACGGTTGAAATGATGGCTGGTATCAAGGTGCCGCATCGCGCACAAGCCATCCGCGTGATGCTGTCCGAGCTGTTTCGGATTATCAGTCACCTGGTTTGGTATGGCACTTTCGCGCAGGACCTTGGACAGATGTCGCCGGTTTTCTTCACGTTCAACGACCGCGAGCGTGCTTTCGGCATTATCGAGGCGATCACCGGGGCGCGCATGCATCCGTCATGGTTTCGCATCGGCGGCGTCGCGGCGGACCTGCCCAAGGGCTGGCAGAAGATGTTCCTCGATTTCATAAAGTACCTTCCCCCGCGCCTCGTCGAGTACGACCGCACCGTCATGCGAAACGCGATTTTCAAAGCCCGCACAAAGGGCATCGGCGCGTTCACAGTGGATGAGGCGATCGAGTGGGGCGTCACCGGCGCGAATCTTCGCGCCTGCGGATTTGAATGGGATTTTCGCAAGAAACAGCCGTACAGCGGATACGAGCAGTTTGAGTTCGATATTCCCATCGCCAAAAATGGCGATTGCTACGACCGCGCGGCGGTGCGCATCGAGGAGATGCGGCAGAGCCTGCGAATCATCGAGCAATGCGTGAAGAACATGCCCGAGGGTCCGTACAAGTCTGATCACCCGCTGGCGACGCCGCCGGTGAAGCATCGCACCATGCACGACATCGAGACGCTGATCACGCATTTCTTAGGCGTGACCTGGGGACCGGTGATCCCGCCCAGTGAAGCGCTCGGCGCCATAGAAGCGGCCAAGGGGAACAACGGGTACTACCTTGTGAGCGACGGAAACACGGTTTCCTACCGCACACGCATACGAACACCTTCTTTCGCTCATATACAAACGCTGCCGATGCTGTCCCGGGGGTTGATGATTCCGGATTTGGTTGTGATCCTCGGCAGCCTGGATTTTGTACTGGCGGATGTCGATCGGTGAGGAACTAAGTCATGCTGACCGCGCAAGAGATTAACGAGATCGAACAGGAAGCGGCGCATTATCCGAGGCGCGACGCGGTTTCTATTGACGCACTGAAGATCGTTCAGCGGCACCGCGGCTGGGTTTCGGACGAGAGCCTACGCGACATTGCCGAACATCTGGGCATGTCGCCGACGGACCTGGACAGCGTTGCCACTTTTTACAACCTGATTTTTCGCAGGCCTGTGGGGCGCCACGTCATCATGGTCTGCGACAGCGTGAGTTGCTGGATCATGGGCTGCGAGCGAATGCAGGAGCATCTCGAGAAGCGGCTCGGAATCGGCCTGGGCGAGACCACCCCCGACAATCGTTTTACGCTGCTGCCAATCGTTTGTCTCGGATGCTGCGATCATGCCCCGGCGATGATGGTCGACGGTGATCTGCACAGCGATCTGGATCCGCAGAAGATCGACAGAGAACTCGAGAAGTACAAATGACACGGACGACCGAAAAGCCGCTGACCGGGAACATGCGCCCTGACGGATCCGTTCTAGACCTGCCCGCCTACGAGCAGGCGGGTGGCTACCAGGCGATTCGCAAGGTCCTGAGCGGCGGTATGGAGCCGAAAGCCGTGACGGCTGAAGTCAAGGCCGCAAACCTGCGCGGCCGCGGCGGCGCGGGTTTTCAAACCGGCTTGAAATGGTCTTTCGTACCTCTTGGCAAAGACGCTCCGAACCCGACTTACTTCATCGTCAACGCCGACGAGATGGAGCCCGGCACCTTCAAAGATCGCCTGTTGATGGAACGCGATCCACACCAGCTCATTGAGGGCATGCTTATCGCTTCCTTCGCGATCGAGGCTGACATCGCCTACATCTTTCTGCGCGGTGAGTATACGCTAGCGGCCGAACGCCTCACACGCGCGATCGCGGAAGCTTACGATCGCCACTATCTGGGGAAGAATATCCTCGGTTCACGCTATAGCCTCGAACTTCATCTGCATCTCAGCGGCGGTCGCTATATTTGCGGGGACGAGACAGGGTTGCTGAATGCGTTGGAAGGCAAGCGCGCCAACCCGAGAACGAAGCCGCCGTTTCCACCGGTGGTGGGCCTGTTCGGCAAGCCGACGGTGGTAAATAACGTCGAGACCATTAGCTGCGTACCTCACATCATCAACCACGGCGCGGATTGGTTCCGCGGTTTAGGACGGACAAAGGAAGCGGGAACAAAGCTTTACGGTGCCAGTGGAAAGGTAAAACGTCCGGGCTTGTGGGAACTTCCTATGGGGACCACCGCGCGCGAAATTCTCGAGGAACATGCGGGCGGCATGCGCGACGGATTGAAATTTCGCGGATTGCTGCCGGGCGGATCGTCGACACCTTTCATTGTCGAGGAGCACCTGGACACGCCGATGGATTTCACCGAGATGGCCAAAATCGGGAGCAGCATGGGTACCGGCACGATGATCGTGCTCGATGACCAGACTTGTCCCGTCGGCATGACATGGACTATGACGCGCTTTTTCGCGCGGGAATCCTGCGGCTTCTGTACTCCCTGCTGGAGCGGGCTGGGATGGGCGGAGCGGATTCTCAAGTCGATGGAAGACGGCCGCGGACAGCCTGGCGATCTGGACAAGCTCGCGTTTCAAGCCAGGATGTGGAGTCCCGGAAACACGTTTTGCGCGCTGGCGCCAGGGGCGGCGAATCCGCTGCAGACTGCGCTGAAGTACTTTCGCGATGATTTCGAGCGGCACATCGGCGAACACCGCTGCGCGTGGAGATAGGCATGGCAACCGTCTACGTTGACAACAAACCATACGAGATGAATCCGGAGGAGAACCTGCTCCACGGCTGTCTTTCGCAGGGTTTGAACTTGCCATACTTCTGCTGGCATCCGGCGTTGGGGTCGGTCGGCGCCTGCCGCCAGTGCGCGATCAAACAGTTCAAGGACGAGCACGATGAGCACGGCAAAATCGTGATGTCCTGCATGACGCCGGCCGCGGAGGGCACACTTATCTCCATAGACGATCCTGAGGCGGCCGCGTTCCGCACCGGAATTATCGAAGGGCTCATGCTGAATCATCCGCATGATTGTCCGGTGTGCGATGAGGGCGGCGAGTGCCACTTGCAGGACATGACAGTGATGACAGGTCATGACTATCGCCGCTACGAATTCGACAAGCGTACGTTCCGCAATCAGAACCTGGGCCCGCTGGTAAATCATGAGATGAACCGGTGCATCCAGTGCTACCGCTGCGTTCGCTACTACCGCGACTACGCGGGCGGCAAGGACTTGAACGCGTTCGCCGGGCGAAACACGGTATTCTTCGGCCGTCACGAAGACGGGCCTTTCGAGAATGAATTCAGCGGGAACCTGATCGAAATCTGTCCGACCGGTGTTTTCACGGACAAGACTTTAAAGCACCATTACGCCCGCAAGTGGGACCAGCAATTTGCTCCATCGATTTGTGTCCACTGTGCGCTGGGCTGCAACATCGATGCGGGCGAGCGCTACGGAACTCTGCGCCGCATCGTCAACCGCTACAACCACGAACTAAATGGCTACTTCTTGTGTGACCGAGGAAGGTTCGGCTACGAGTTCGTCAACAGTGAACGGCGTGTTCACCACCCTATACTCGAAGGCCGGCCGGCTGCCGTCCCGGAGGCTCAATATCATCTGAACGAAACGTTGGCGAAGGGCAAAGTGATCGGGATTGGCTCGCCGCGCGCGTCGCTCGAAGCCAACTTTGCTCTGCGTACGCTAGTTGGCCCGGAGCGCTTCCATAGCGGCATCGCCGATAACGACGCAAAGCTGGCGGCGCGCATGATCGAGATTCTGGGGCGCGGTCCTATGCGGACCCCCACATTGCGCGAGATCGAGGAGTGCGACGCAGTGTTCATCCTGGGTGAGGATATAACCAACGTCGCTCCGCGAATGGCGCTGGCGGTCCGCCAGTCTGTACGCCAGCAACCGATGGAGATTGCCAAAAAGGTGAACATCCCGCTGTGGATGGACCATGGTGTGCGCGACGCGTTGCAGAACGCAAACGGCCCGCTCTATATCGCGACCCCGTACGCTACTCGACTGGACGAAATCGCGACCGCCACATTTCGCGCCGCGCCTGACGACCTTGCGCGCCTGGGATTCGCGGTGGCGCATGCGCTCGACGAACGCGCTCCGTCGACGGAAGATTTCCCGCTGGCTATTGAGGTCGCCCGCGCGCTGAAGGCTGCCAAGAAGCCTTTGGTGATTTCGGGCATGAGCTGCGCCAGCGAGTTCGTGATCGAGGCGGCCGCAAATGTGGCGATGGCGGCGCATGCCGCGGTGAGCTTTACGGCGCCCGAATGCAATACGATCGGGGCGACAATGATGGGCGGAAGCCCGCTGAGCGCCGCATTTCAGGCGGTCAAGGACGGACGCGCCGACACCGTGATCATCCTGGAAAATGATCTCTATCGCCGCGCGCCCGCCGCCGAAGTGGATTCCTTCCTCGATTCCTCGGCGCATGTGATCGTCCTCGATCACCTCACCAATCCGACGACTGAGAAAGCAGAATTGGTGCTGCCGGCCGGGACCTTTGCCGAATCGGACGGCACTTTCGTCAGTAGCGAAGGACGCGCCCAGCGGTTTTTCCAGGTATTCGTCCCGCAGAATGATGTTTCGTCAAGCTGGCGCTGGTTGAAGCCGGATCACTGGCACAACCTGGACGATGCGCTCGCGTGCATGTCCTCGGCGCTTCCCGAACTTGCAGCGGCGGCGCATGCCGCACCGTCGGCCGCATTTCGAATTGCAGGGGCTAAGATCCCGAGGTCGCCGCATCGTGAGAGCGGGCGCACGGCGATGCTCGTGAACATCGACATCTCCGAGCCCAAACCGCCAGACGATCCCGATTCGCCGCTTTCGTTTTCGATGGAAGGCACGCCCGACAAGCCTCCGGCCGCCCTCATTCCGTTTTTCTGGTCGCCAGGATGGAACTCTATTCAGGCGACTAATACGTATCAGAAAGAAATCGGCGGGCCTTTGCGCGGCGGCGAGGCCGGCGCGCGCATGTTCGAGCCCGCTGCGGGTAATGGTCAGTCGTATTTCAGTGCCATTCCTTCCGCATTTGAGCCGCGCGAGGATGAGTGGCTACTGATGCCTATGTATCACTTTTTCGGCTCCGATGAACTGAGTCAGGCAGGGAGAGGAATTGCGGAACTCGTGACGAAGCCGCACGTTGCGCTCAACAGTGCTGAATTAACGGAGGGCACGGAGGTCGAAGTGAGTTGTTCCAGTGGCAGATTCCGGTTGCCCGTGCGCATTCGCACCGATCTTCCGCGCGGCGTGGCCTGTCTGTCGGCCGGACTGCCTCCGCTGACCGGGATCACACTGCCGGCTTGGGGAAAGATCGCGAGGGCGAAATGACGAGTCCTTACCCGCTTCTTGCGATCCTCGGAATCGTCATGGCGGCGCTGACGATCGCGGCGTCCCTCATCTGGGTCGAGCGTCGATTGCTGGCCCTCTGGCAGGATCGTTACGGACCAAACCGCGCCGGGAAGTTCGGTCTGCTCCAGGTGGTGGCTGACGCGATCAAGATTTTCATGAAGGAGGATTGGATTCCTCCATTCGCCGACAAGCCGGTTTTCATTGTGGCTCCGGCGGTCATTTTCGTAACGGTGCTCATGTCGTTCGCAGTGCTTCCGGTGGCGCCGGGAATCATCGTGAGTGACCTGAATATTGGCCTGTTGTTCTTCCTGGCGATGTCATCGCTCGGAGTTTACAGTGTGGTGCTCGCGGGATGGTCCTCCGATAACAAGTACGCGCTCCTCGGCGGATTGCGAGCGGCGGCGCAGATGCTCAGCTACGAAGTGTTCATGGGACTTTCGCTGATGGGCGTGGTGGTGCTTGCCGGATCGTTCAGTCTGCCAGCCATCGTCGAAGCGCAGAAGAAAATGTGGTTCGTCATTCCGCAGTTTCCGGGATTTATTCTATTTCTCATCGCCGGTTTGGCAGAGACGCGACGCATCCCATTCGATCTTTCCGAAGCCGAGAGCGAGCTCGTCGCCGGTTATCACTCCGAATATTCAGGGATGAAGTTCGGCATGTTTTTCGTCGGCGAGTACATGGGAATCACCCTCATCTCAGGCATGATCGCGGTTCTCTTCTTCGGGGGCTGGCTGGGTCCGGTTCTTCCCGGAGTGGTCTGGTTTCTGATCAAGACGTTTGTTTTCATCTCATTCTTTGTACTGCTGCGGGCGGCCCTTCCGCGTCCGCGATTCGATCAGCTGATGTCCTTTGGCTGGAAAGTGATGTTGCCTCTAGCCCTTGCCAACGCGCTCCTTACCGGCGCGGCGGTACTGCTGTGGAGTTAAGAGTGGAGTCAAACAATGTTTAGCATACTTCGGACGATCTGGTACGTTTTTCTCCATGCCTTTCAAAAGCGGGTTACGGTTCAATATCCAGAGGAAAAGCCGTATCTCGCGCCACGCTACCGCGGTAGGATCGTTCTGTCGCGCGATCCCGACGGAGGAGAGCGCTGTGTCGCGTGCAACCTTTGTGCGGTGGCCTGTCCGGTGGATTGCATTGCTCTACAGGCAACCGAAGATGAACACGGGCGGCGCTATCCGGAGTTCTTCCGGATCAATTTTTCGCGCTGCATCTTCTGCGGTTATTGCGAAGAGGCCTGCCC
>Ga0210405_10006144_pt1 | contig 10797 bp, 20 predicted proteins | sample IncBWH11MmetaG_FD_155492 | JGI IMG/M metagenome (GOLD analysis project Ga0210405, IMG submission 155492) | Forest soil microbial communities from Barre Woods Harvard Forest LTER site, Petersham, Massachusetts, United States - Inc-BW-H-11-M | ecosystem: Environmental > Terrestrial > Soil >... | reverse complement strand
CCGGGGAGCACAGGGTCTAGTTTGCTAGGCAAGTATCGTTCCCTTCAAAGCACATGAAGTTTAATCTGTTCAAAAGGTAACACTCGTAGCAGCTTCAATACCCCAGAAGCGCGCTCGGCTTATCGCCTTGTTTCGCCGCACCACGATTGAGGATTAGGCGAAGCTCTTCCGGAAAGCTTTTGGTGTCTCTGTAATCGGGGTAAAGGTGAAAATAATAGGCGTCGTACATACGACCAACCTTGTTAGCGAGTTGGTATACCTCTTTGTTGAAACCTATCTCGCTATCTCCCTGATTGAACTTCTTGTGGTTCTGTTTGGTTGTGTCAACGAATAGCGAATGAAAGTGCAGTTCGTCAGGACGTAAAAAAGGACATCTACCACACGCGTGTAGGCAGCCAGTTTTGCCTTTGAGACCTTGGTCCATTTGATCTCATTAAACGGCAATTCCGGAAGGCGTGCCTTAGCGATCAAGTCATTGATGATTTTTGAGTTCGTCAACTGTACGACTACCGCGCCGAGAACCAAGTATCTGTGCGTGTTCTGGCTGCTCTCGTCTACATAGATTTCCAGAATGCCTTCCGGTTTAGCGGGAACGCGCATGGCATGTGTGCCTAAGAGAAACGGCCAGATCGAGCGGCGAATGTTTCCGCAACCTCAGGGCGCGCGCAAGCGAAATGTCGCCGACAGCAATGAATACCTGTCCTCAGCCTTCTGGCGTGTGTCGTCAGCCGTTGCCGGTTACGAAGAGAGGCGGAAGCGGAAACTTGATCTGCATCAAAGTTGGCTCAGCGTCCGGCAATAGTGTCGCGTTTTATGGCTCGGCCTATCGTATTCAAATGTCCCGTGACCGGGATGAACGTGCAGCATTGGCTAGCGGACGTGCCGGAGAATGAGAAAGACCGTCACTCGCCAGTAGTGTGTCTGGCCTGCACCCAGTCCCACTTCATTCATAATTCGACCGGTCAGGTGTTGGGGGAGGACAAAAGTAAGGCCGCGCGTTGAGGCGGCCTCTTTCAATGTGGCTGCTCTCGCCTTCTCGTCCATTGGTGTTGGGCCGGCCGAGTTTCGCGAGGACCGCGTCGACCAGCCGAAGACAAAGGGACAATGAGGTGGACGAGCAAGGCAACCTGACTATCGATAATATTAAGTTAGAAGTAGTGACAACCCAATGCAGCTAACTAAGTAGCACCCGTTTGGGCCCGGGCTGAGGGCTAAAACAAGATGGTAGCTCGTGTCGGCATAATCCTTTACTGGTGCGGTCTGACGATAGCTTCCATGTGCGCGATAGCCGCGTTCACGATTTTGGCGGCGATCCTCACAAACAAGCTATCGGACTCGGAGGCTTGGATCGCGGCTGCGTTTTTCGCGGTGGTCGGCGGCCTTTCATGGCTCGCCGGTCGCGCGGCGAAGAATGCCGACATTTGAGGCCCTCCGCCGCCGGGTCGAAATCGGGCTGAGGGCGAAAGGGAAATAGCTGCTCGGGTGTCAACTGAGGGAACAGCTTATGAATAACGAGCGCCGCCTTTTGCTACGGGAAATTATCGAACAGCTCGAACAAACGAACGAGCGGCTGCGGAGAATGTGGAACGAAGAAGAGAAGGCTTACGAAGGACGAACTCCGGCATCAATGGAGACCATGGCGGGCGCTGCCTCGAAAGACTCCATTGACGACCTCGAAAGAGCATCGGACAGCATTGAAGAAGGCTGCGAGATACTGCGCGGCATCGTTGCCGAAACGTGATTCGCAAATTCCGGAAATCCGCAGATTAAAGCTTTAGGCTCATCCTAGTCCTGACCCTGGTTGGTCACGAACAACAGGCCGTCGCTGATCTCTACGCAGCGGCGGCTTTTCGTTGAGGGCGCGTCCTTCGGTCCCGGCCAGACTTCAGAATGGAGCACCGTGTGTTAGATATGGCACACGCTGGAAGCGAGAATCATCGTACATTGCGATTGCCGTTTCACGGCACATTCTCCCTGTGACTTGGGTCCGCCGCGAATGGCGGGCTTTTTTGCTTTGCTAACGGCTTCGGTCCCGCGCCTTTAGGCGAGAGATAATTCGACACTGTTGCGGCTGCGCACGTTCTCCGAATCGCACATTGTCGCCATCATCCGATTCCAACCAGTTCACTCAATCGCACTGGCCAGGCTCGGCACGCTTTCGGCGATAGGCGGTGTGCCGAGCCGCCGAATAGGGGGTGAGCATGAGCCAAGTCCTCAAATTCCCCGATAGGGTTTCGCGGCGAACGCCAAACGATGGCACGCCCAAGGAAGCCGCTGCTGGAACGAAGGATGGGACGATTGCCAAGACGCCGCGCCGGCACGTTCCCGTAATGACGGGCGATCAATGGAATGAATTTATCCGGCTGCTAACGCCAGAGGAGCAGCGGGCGTTCATGGCCGACGTGTGGAAGCTCATAAACATCCACTGCCGGAGCATTGGGGGCGACTGATGGACGGCTGCAGGGGCGCTGGGCTGGCGATGGTCGCGCGTCCTCAACGAATCTAACTCACGGTTGATGCAAGTGCACCCTGCCGCATCAACCTCGGAAGGGCGGGATAACGATCCCGTGGACAGCGCCGTAAGCGGACTCGTGGCCGATCGGATCTGCGCGGCCCGCGTGATCAAGGCCGCCGAGTATGATCGCCACGACAGCAAAAAAAATGCCAAGCCAAACCACAACGCTGCTGCCGCTGCTTTGTTCGTATCTCCTTTTTTCTATGGTGGGATCATGGCTCAGCGTGCGGAAGATCAGTAGATCGAAATACTCAAAAGCACTGTCCCGCCATAGTGGACAATCGCCTCGCGCTGGCGCCTATCAGGCGGCACATGACCGCCTGCGGGATCCCGGACTCACCAGCGGCCTTCCTAGAGTCATGGCGGGGCTTCAGTCCTCGCGCTCACACGCCGCCGCTACAGACCTCAAGCCCGCCGCTTCAGCCCGGCGGGTTTTTGCTTGCCCAATGCCTCGATCGCCGCTCTACTGCAACGACTGTATTTTCAAAAGGGAGTGCGGACGTGGCGACTGGTACAGTGAAGTGGTTCAACGGACAAAAGGGTTATGGCTTCATCGCGCCGGACGGTGGCGGCAAGGATGTGTTCGTGCACATCTCGGCCGTAGAACGAGCCGGCCTCAGCAGCCTCAATGAGGGCGCCAAGGTCACATTCGACGTTGTCCAGAACAGGGGCAAAGAGTCAGCGGAAAACCTTCGGGTGAAGTGAGGGCGCAGCGAGGCGAAATCGGGGCAGAGTTTCAAGGAGAATTGTTTAGGCCCGACGTTGCCGGGCTTGCCGTCTCAGGCCTAAAAAGCAGGCCATGACCGCGGTCATCCATTTTGGCGAAATTCTTGTAGCAGTTCTACTCGGAACCGTCCTTTTTGCGGTTTCGCCGCTCGGACCGATCTCCGAACTTTCGCTTTTCGTCGGGGGCGTCGTCACGCTGACCCTAGCGGAATATCTCGTGCACCGTTTTGTGCTGCATGGCTTCGCACCAACCGAGCACCGCCTACATCATGCCAAACCCGACCGTGCGGTTCTCACAATTTTTTGGCAGATATGGATTTGTTTCGCGCTGGTCTATTTGATCGCAGGCGGCGCTTTCGTTGCGGGCGCGTTGGTCGCCTATGCCTGGTATTTGTTCGTGCATCACTGCGCGCATCACGGTCCCGATAAGTTGCCGGCACCGCTGCTGAAGCATCATCAGAGGCACCACAGACTTGCGACCAAAAACTATGGGGTCAGCACGACAGTTTGGGACCATGTATTCGGGACAATGCTGCAATGACTAGCGTACAGGGAGGCATCATCCTGGACGAGGAGATGACGGGCCGCCGGCGTGAACCGGCGGGCTTCCTGGAGTCAGGGAGGGGCTACCGTCAGCCACCCGGCAACTCATCGTCGAAGGGATCTCTTGACCGACAGGTGCCAGGCCGCGCGCTACCTCGCTTACAATTTCAATGATCTCCCGCACGATATCACCGCGGTCGCTCCCAGCGGCGCCCTCGAGCAAATATCGAACCGCCGCGCGGATTGTCACCTTAGCATCGTCGGCTCCGGCGACAGGATGCGCAGATCTGCTTGATCAGCTTCTGTTTGACGGCGAGCGGGCGTCCTGCGCGGATCGCTCCGGTGATACCTGAGATTGTTGTCGATCTCGCCGGCACTGTAGTGGGTACCTGGAGGCAATTCGCGGAAGAACACGTGCACGAAGACGCGCGGGGCTCCAGTTGCCTCCACATGCGCGTTGGTGGTCGCTGCCGCGACTCGCGCCTTCATGTCGTCGGTGAGCATTCCGGGGGTGCTGAGCATTGATAGATGGGCATGTCTTTTCCTTCCGGCGTTCGAGGTGAATTGGATCGAGGTCAGATTTACCACCAGCTACGTGGCTCGCCCGCTGTTAGATTGCCTGGCATAACCTCAGGTTTGGCGTGATGCGCCGTTGCGGCATTGGCCGCCGTACACAAGGTCATCAACAGGCCCAAGACTAAAACAGAACGCATGCATTTCCTCCAATCGACTTACGATGATCGAGGAGCCGGCCCGCAGCAACCTTCACAATTGGTCACATTGGCGGCATCATGGGCCCATCCTCGAGTGCCGCGCGCTATCCGCAACCCTCGCAGGAGATGGGCCATGCCCGCCCGCACCCCGCCTCGCCGTGGGCTGGGCATCTCGGTGTGCAGTCCTGCCTATCATCTCGTGGAATTAGAACAGGTAACGACGAAGAGACTGCGGCTGCATTGCCATTCCGCACCCAGGCCTGGACTGATGAACGAGCGTGGACGGGCGGCTGCTATCGAAAGGCCGGCGACCGTCAAAACGAGTGCCATGACGCCAAGCGTTCTCGACCTTCGCCAGATGAAATCCATCAGCATAGCTCCCGGGTTGGACGTGCAGAGCGTTCACCTCGCCGGCAGATCATTTATGCGTTCGGACAAATCGCCCCAGGCCGCTGCGGCTTCAAGGCGACGCGTGAACCATGGGACCGTAGTAGGAGCCCCAATGGCCCCAGGGATCATCCTCGTGGCTGCCTTGCCCAGCACGATCGGCGCGATGGGCATTGGCGTGCGTGGCAACACGACCACGTTCCAAAACGCCGCCGACCGCGAATGCGTTGGTGGAGTGAGCTGGACTGCCGAGAGCAAACGCGATCGCAAGAACAGCGACGCTCCTACGCAGCACAAACCTCGTATTCATAATATGCTCCCAGGGGGTGTCCGATACAGCGGGTGTCCGGAAACAGTTGCTCCGGGTTGATCACGTAGGTTCGGACGGCGGCCGCCCCAAGCTGTAGCCGCTTCACGATCGGTCAATTCGGCGGGACTATGTCGTGATGTCCGACCGCCCGCAGAAAATCACCTTCGCCGAGATGCGTGAGCAAGGCGTGGCGCGGGCTGTTGGTCTATTGCCAGGAATATCGCTGCAGCCACTCGGTCGCGATCAGCGGGGATGCCTGGCCGGATGATGTCAGGCTGTCCGATGTCGAGTACGAATTTTGGTCTCTGCAGGCGTTCGAGCGTCTTAGTGGTGTTTTTGGGCGTCCTTTCTCCGCATCCAAAAATTCCGTTCCCGGCGGCTGAGGCGACCGTGCGTTTCCAAGACGACTTTCATTCGGGCGCTTTCTGGGGGGATTTGCGGCCTTTCATTTCTTGGATTTTGGTCTCTACAAGTCTCAAGGCGCCTGAGCGGCGATTTTTGGCGTCCCGTCTCCGGGTCCCAAAATTCCGTTCCCGGCGGCTGGGTCTTGAGCCCGTAGTCCTGGGACAGTCGAGGCTCAGATTGCTGCCGGCATGGGCCTGGCTTTTGATGTAGGCGGAGGCGGCCTCGTATTGCGCGTCCAGTGAGTTGAACTCCTGGTCGGGCCCGGATCGGTAGATACCCTCGTATAGATCGCGCAGCGGACCGGCTTTACGGAGGGAGCCTTCATGGCCGGGCCTCCCCTGCTGATCGATCCGCTTTGGCCCGGATGCCAAAGAAGCGCGGACCATTCCACTTGGTGCCCGTGATGGCGAAGGCGACCTTGGAGAGGCTGTCATAAGTGCGTACTTACTGCTCCCGTAACAACACTGCTCTCAAAACCGTAAACCCTCAAAACAAAAAAGGATTGACCGAAACGATCATCTTCCCATCCGGTGTCTGCTTCACCTTAAATTCTACCGCTTTTTCCGCAGTCGAATCCGCGACTGTCACATACAAAAGCCCAATGCAAGTAACCTCTTGTGCTGCTCGATTCCTTGAATTCATGAGTATTGTATCGTCCAACCTATACACCGCGCCTTGTCTCGCTTTTTCCCAAATCGCTAATTTTTCAGCTTCCGATTTCGCATCACCCACCATTGCCTCGACCGAACTGGAATTTTTGGCAGCGTAATTCACAAGCTTATTATTAGTATCATCCGAAACGATCTTAACTACTGAATTGCGGGTATCCAAAGAACCACACTCAGGTCCCGCGCCTCCACAACTGCTCAATAAAAGCGAAGCAGAAAAACACCATAAAACTAACGACTGTTTTTTCCTAAGCAGCTTCATCGGAAAGCTCACGATATCTTCCGACCCCACGACAACGCCCTCTTTTGCCTGCCTTTGTTCTTTGTAAGGGTACCGGCAATTTCGGTTTTAGGGCGACCGTTGTTGGGGCTCTTGGGCCGGCGCTGCAGCTACTCCGGATTGAGACCGAGGGCCTCGAACTGCCGGCTCCATTCCGCCGGCAGATCGCGGAGCCGCTCGATGCCGATGCCGCGGGGCAGGCGACCTTCTATAGCCGCGTTGACTAGATCGGGCGCGAGGAAGGCAAGCGAGATGGTCAGGTTGACTTGCCGGACGCTGCATTTCTCGCGAGCGCAAAGTTCTGCGACGGTAGTTATCCGACCTGAGACAACATCATCGAGCCACTGACGACCTCGGGCGATGGTGCTGACTAGACGTGCCCGGCGTTCGAACCGCTCCGGGCGGACTTCGCTTCGAGACCTGTTGTTCGGAAGCAGGATCTGGCGAGCCCTTTTAGAGGGCGGCTTCAGCCAAGGAATTGTAATCGAACGATCGTCCGGTTTGTCCGGCAGGTCGTCCCGGTCATCCGATTTGAGACGGACGATCAGCTTGTCCTTGTGCACGGTAATCGAAGCGACCAACTGTGCGATAGCTTCGCGATCGTCAACTCGCGTGGCATTGGCCGTTGAGCCAGTTTGTTGTTTGGCCAGATAATCTTTCAGGGATTTTACAACGGCTTCTTCGAGGTTGGCAGCTGGGATGCGGGAGATAGATCCGGTCGACGCAGTCTTGGCCTCGCCGTGGAGGACAGGTGCCGACACATAGTAGTGATAGCGGACGCCTGCCTTGGTCGCGTGGGTTGGGACCATGCGATGGCCGGCATCGTCGAATAGTAATTCAGTCAACAGGTGGTCGGACTTATTGCGTGCGAGGGTGCGGTGGGACCATTGCGCAAGTGCCGTCTGGCGGACCGCCTCAAACAAGACGCGATCCAGGATTGGCGGCTGTTCGCCTGGGAGGATCTCGTTCTTGTATTTGACCTCGCCGATATAGAAGTGGTTGCTGAGGAGGTAGTAGAGCGCACCGCGACCGAACGGGATGCCGCCGCGCGTCGTTCCCGTAGAGAGCTTCTTGAATTTGGTCTTTATGTTGCGCTTCCCGAGATCGCGGACTAGTTCGTTGACGCTGCCGAGTTCAAGGTAGCGCCGAAAGATAAATCGGACCTGTTCGGCCTCTTCCTCGACGATAGCAATCTTGCCGTCTCTCATCTCATAGCCCAAAGGCAGATTGCCGCCGACCCAGAGTCCTTTCCGTTTTGACGCGGCGATCTTGTCGCGGATCCGCTCGGAGGTGACCTCGCGCTCGAACTGGGCAAAGGACAGGAGCACATTGAGGGTCAGTCGACCCATAGAGGTCGTGGTATTGAACTGTTGGGTGACCGAGACGAATGAGACGCCGTGGGCGTCGAACAGTTCGACCAGCTTGGCAAAGTCGGCCAGCGATCTGGTCAGACGATCGACCTTATAGACGACGATCACGTCGATCTTTCGCGCGCGGATATCTTCCAATAGCCTCTGCAAGTCGGGACGGTCGGTTGACCCCCCGGAGTAACCGCCATCGTCGTAACGGGACCGGATCTGGGTCCAGTTGGCGTGGGCCTGACTTTTGATATAGGCCGAGGCTGCTTCGTACTGGGCATCCAGCGAGTTGAAGTCCTGGTCCAGTCCTTGCTCGGTAGAGACCCTGGTGTAGATCGCACAACGGACTGATTTGACCGAAGAGGTCTTCATCGCTGGGCCTCCGTGCTCGATCGATCTTCCTTGTCCCGGAGACCGAAGAAGCGCGGGCCGTTCCACCGGGTGCCCGTGATGGCGAAGGCGACCTTGGAGAGGCTGTCATAGGTCTGACCGTTCCAGGCAAAGCCGTCGGCTAGCACCATCACCCGCTGTGACTGCCGGTCCCATTCCCGGACCAGCACCGTGCCCGGCGCAAGCTCGGTTTGTTTCTGATCAAAGCTCTTCAGACGGGAGGACATCGCCAGTCCAGTCTCTTTCGCACCTGTTCGATCGAGCACCTGCCGGGTTCCGTAGTCGAGATCGCCAAAGCGGTCTGCCTGGAGGCGATAGGCGATGACCGCAAATAGCAGATGCCGCGTCAAATGAGTGGGGGCCTGTCTCTGAAAGATGCTCTGCCAGCGTGCACGTAGTCCACCGATATCGAGACCGCGCAGATGCGCGATCTCGTCCTCAACGGACCTTTTGGTTGAGGGCGGCCGTTGCGACGTTTTTTCTGCATCGCATCAGGCCATCTGCTGCGCACGGCCCGCAGCTGCAGGCGAAGCTCGGCCGTCCTTGATGCGATAGACCCGACCTTTGTCAGTTTGATGCGAAGAGAGATTTAGCCCAAGCTTCTTGCGGACGACACCGGCGAGAAAGCCGCGCACCGAATGCTGCTGCCAATCGGTTACGGTCATGATCGCTGCGATCGTGGCACCAGCGGGCTTGCTCAGCATTGCGATGACGCGGGCGTGTTTGGTCTGGGGCCCCGCAACTGATCTAGACGATGCAGGCGCAGATCGCTTACGAGACACAAGCTTGACGGTCTTCCGGCCGGTCGGGCGGGCCGTAGCCTTCGGCTTGGATTTGGGCTTGGTCATGGGATCCTCCGAGGTTTGCGCGACGCCATCCGCCGCACCACCTCAGCCCCGCCTGGGCAAAGCAACCGGCAGGGCAGGACCCCGAAGCGGGCCTCACCGCTTCAAGTCACCACAGCAACGCTCTGATCAGGCAAGAAAGCCAGTCAATTGTGAGCAAGATTATTGCTCTAACGACTGTTCGGCCTCAAATACGCAGCATCTTGTGGAGATAGCGCATTTTTCTTGTCCTCCTGAGAAGATTCAGAGATTTTGTTTCGGTTTGGGCGTCAGAGGGCAGCAAATAGTTGCAGGAGGGTGCACACCTCTGCGGGCGTGGCACGACCACAACGCCAAGGATAATCCGCCTTTCCTCGATGCCTTGGCAAAGGCCCGCGACATCGCTGTACGGGAAGGTTGGTGCTACTTCCACGTCCAGGCCATCATCGTTGCGATCGACCAGTAAACCGAGGCGGCTACGGGTAACAGGCAATATTTTCAGAATCAGCCGCACTCAATTGGTGGTAGTAGAAAGGCCGGAGACGTTCCGTAGGGCAGCATGGAAATCCCAACGCCGAGTGACATTCAAAACGTGTTCGCGCTGAACAAGCCGCAACACATGCTCTCCAAGCTTTTGTGGGAAATAGACAGCCTTTCAAAAGCACTTTCGGTATGGACAAAGAAAACTGAGTTTCCAGCCCCGCTCTTTATCGTCTGGAACGCTGTCGTTACGGCCTGGCACATCACTGACTGGCTTTGGCAGTCAACCCCAGAGATACGCGCGATACTGACGAAGCGGTACAATCTGAAATTCGTCGAGGGCAGTAAGAACGCGCTGCGCGAGGGCCTTGAAGAGTTTCAGGGCGCGGTCGCGAACGACAGCCGGTTTCTCTACGTGTGCCGCGAGATTGCGAATGGTTCAAAGCACATGAGGAAAAACAAAATCGACCCTGACATCACCGCGTTGGCAAAGTGGCTGCCTGTTATCCAAGGAGCCGGCCATGTCGCGCCGGGAGATCTTACGCTCTCTCTGGTCATCATCGATGGCGACAACGAGCAGGATGCGAACCGCTGGCTTATTCAGGCTTTCGGATACTGGGAGCAGGTGTTCACACAGGAAAATTTAATCTCCGTTCAGAACCGTCTGCCTGACAAGGTGATAAATCCTCAGCCTTGAAGCTTGCGCAGCTATTCGTACCCTGGACGAAGCCCGCGTGGCGCACCCATGGGTGTATTCCTGGTTCTCGACGCCAGTCCGCCGTGCGGTCGGTCTTACCGTCTCGGTTTCGGATGGCCCTTCCATCCGACTCTGACTTCGGTAATCGCCGCGTTCTCGCGGTTGATCTAAAAGGGAAGGAGCACCTCGGAAACGGGGTGCCTTTTTCTTTTACTCGGTCAGTGCGCCGGCAATCTCCAGCACTTTGCCGACAAACCCGTGAAGCTCGATAGCGCTGACCGGTTCGGTATCAGGGTTCTTCCCTTCGCCGTGCATATTTTTCCGAGTGTAGTTGTTGATGTCGTCGAGATCATCATACGAATCCAGCAGGATCAGCGGTCCCTTATCCTCCCGGACCTTGCCGAGCATGTTGCCGAGCCCTTTCACCTTGATCAGATTCGGCGCCATCCGCTTCATGTGCGTCTCGATTACCGGGCGCAGCTTCTGTACAACGTCGCGCGG
>Ga0210405_10006143_pt1 | contig 10798 bp, 6 predicted proteins | sample IncBWH11MmetaG_FD_155492 | JGI IMG/M metagenome (GOLD analysis project Ga0210405, IMG submission 155492) | Forest soil microbial communities from Barre Woods Harvard Forest LTER site, Petersham, Massachusetts, United States - Inc-BW-H-11-M | ecosystem: Environmental > Terrestrial > Soil >... | reverse complement strand
GGGGAGGACTCGTCGAAGGTCGCGTATAACCTTCTCGATGCGGACGCGTATCGCGGCAAGGCAATTTGCATCGTAGGCGGCGGCGACAGCGGAATCGAGGCAGCCTGCGGCCTAGCGCGGCCCGACCTCGAAAATCGGGTATGGCTGGTGCACCGCACCGACGCTTTCGCTCAAGCCAAGCCGCGTAATCAGAAGAAGGTAAAGAAAGCCACGGATGAGGGCCGCGTGAAAGCATTTTTCAACTCCGCTGTCGTGGAGATTCGCGAGCGTTCCGTGGTGGTCAAGACGGCAGCCGGAACCGAAGAGATCGATAACGACTTCTTGTTCGTTATGGTGGGCGGCGAGAACCCCAAAAAGTTTCTCAATGAGTGCGGGATCGAATTTTCGCAACGCCCTTTGGGGTGAGTCGCGGCCCAGTGACTCCTCGTTTAGGTGCTGCGTGTTTCAGCGAGGCTCACCGGACTCCTTGTGCCAGCTTAGGGTTGCCGGCCGCCCCTTCAGGAAGCTGCCACTCGCGGTGATCAGGCCGCCGCGAAGTGTACCGGTAAGATCGATGGTAGCCGTTCGGGCGCCGTCGGTCTGGTTGCGCATCTCAATTTCGATGGTGAGGTCGCCAGACTTGGCAACGTGGCCGTCCAAGAACATGTTGACCTTCTTTTCGCGGCCCATCGTCCACTGGCTGACGATTTTGCTGCCGCTGATGGTTCCCTTGGCCTGATAACAACGCTGCGGCTCCTTCTGAGTTTCCCCGTAACAAATGGGCCCGGAGTAGGTGCCATCAAACCGGCCGGCATTCACGGCGGATGTAGCTGCCGCACCGGCGCTGGTTAGTTTGTCCCCACGGTGGACCGGCTGTAGCTCGGTGGTCCGACCAGGCTGGGGTGGCGTCTTGTTTGGCGGGGCCTTGGCCGCGATCGTGGGCGCGTGATCCGCCCTGTTCCGCTCATTCACCGTATGAGCCCAGTAGCCGCCGCCCGCTAGCAGCATTAGCAGCAGGCCTGCTGCGATCCATTTCGCCGAATTGCTTCCGACGCCACGTCGGGTGGGAGGAGGCGCGCCTCGGGCGTCGGCATCGGTGATGGAGAACGTTCGGACCGGCCGCTGGATATTCTTGAAATTCATTTCGCCGAGCGACCGGAATGAGAGCGACAGTTTGTTACTGATCTGGTCGTGAACGCTTCCTGAAATACATATTCCCCCCGGTTCCGCGGCCGTCTGCAACCGCGCGGCCACGTTGACGCCATCGCCCAGAAGGTCCTGGCCATGCACCATGACATCACCCAAATTGATCCCGATTCGGAATTTCACCTGACGGGAGTGCGGCAACTGATCGTTACGAGTTCGCAGGGCGGCCTGGATGTCGGTGGCGCACCGCACCGCTTCCACAGCACTACCGAATTCCGCCAGGATCGCATCCCCGGCCGTATTGAAAATCCGTCCGCGATGCATCGCCACCAGAGACTCGAATACTTGTTTGTGACCTCGAAATATGCGCAGCGTCTGCTCTTCATCCTCACCCATCAGACGGCTGAACTCGGCCACGTCAGCCGAAAGAATCGTCGCTAGTTTGCGCTCCAGGAAGTCCGCACTTGGGTTATCGAGTCGGTCGGGCATATGGTCGCTTCACGGCCGGATTTGGTGTGTATGGTAGCACTCCGCTACCTGGTACGACGCTTAGGCATTGCGACCCCCTCAGCGTTCGTCTTTGCTGTTGAGCGTGGTAACATGGGCGCTAAATGTGGAAATCCCTTGCCAATGTCTGTCTGGCGATCGGCGCTTGCGCCGGCGTGCTGAGTGCGCAAGGTTATCCTCTTCCTAACGGCGCCGTCGGGACGCCATACACCTATGATTTCCTTTCGGGAGTAGACTTAAGCACGATTGAGGCCGAGCTTCAACAGCTTGGTTATCAGTTGACGTTTTCATTTACAGTAACCTCCGGAACGTTGCCGCCCGGAATTAGCGCCTCTCCTAATCTTTTGTCTTTTAGTGGAACGCCCACAACGGCCGGCACCTTTAATTTTACGGCTACTCTGAATGAGGCGTTGATCGACAACAACACCGGTCAGACGCTTTTCAATGATTCAGTTCCGATCCCTTTTACAATTTTGGTGACTGGGTCCAGCGGTCCTACGCTTTTGGTCTCCCCCGCAGCCTTGAGCTTCCCTCTGGCGCAGGGAGCGACAGTGGCCGTTTCGCAATCCGTGCTGATTTCCAATCGTGGCCAGCAGACGCAGACTGCCACCGTTAACGCCAGCACGAGTTCCGGCGCCGGCGGCTGGTTGAGTGTGTCGGGAGGCGGAGCCGTAGGGCCCTTTACTAGCAGTTCGGTGACAGTGACTGTTAATCCAAGCGGCCTGCCGGCAGGCACTTATACAGGTACCGTTTCGATCGCGCTTTCTCCCGCGGGTCAAACCTCGACGGTCGCGGTCACAGCGACTGTGAGCAGCGCGCAACAGCGAATTGAAGTGACGCAAACTGGATTCCGTTTCCAAACTGCTGCGGGCGGGGCAGCGCCGGCATCGCAGTCGCTCGAAGTTCTGAACGGTGGCGCCGGCACTCTCAACTTCAGCGTTTCTGCGTCAACTCTATCCGGAGGTTCAGGGTGGTTATCGGTATCACCTTCTTCCGGTACGGCTAGTTCTACAACTCCGGCTGTGATTTCGGTGAATATAAACCCAACCGGTTTAGCGGCGGGGGATTATTACGGTCAAATCCAGATCTCGTCTCCTGGAGTGGACAATTCCCCGCAGACCGCGACCGTGGTAGTGAATGTCGCCGCGCAGGGCACGGATCTGGGTGCGTTTGTTTCTACCACCGGCCTGATTTTCGTCGGACAGGCTGGCGGTACGAATCCACCAGCAAAAACCATAACGATAACGAACCCATCCACGACGTCTCTGACGTTTTCCGCTTCACCTTCATTTGCGCAAGGAAGTAACTGGTTTACGGTTCTTCCCACCAGCGGCTCGGTAACTTCCGCAAGCCCCGTTGCGTTGACAGTGCAACCCATGATCTCTGGTTTGGCGAAGGGCGTATACATTGGGCAACTGACCTTGATTTTTTCGGACAATACCAACCGCCAAATCGCCGTGCTGCTGATCGTGATTCCCGCCGGGTCAAGCGCCGGAATTGGCGCGCGGGATGCGCATCCGCTGGCCTCTAGTTGCGCGCCCGCCAAGTTGATACCAGTATTCACGCAACTGGGGCAAAGCTTCACGACGGTGGCAGCCTGGCCGACCCCGATGGAGGTTGCGGTGGTGGATGATTGCGGGAACTTCCTAACTTCGGGCACCGTGGTCACGTCGTTCTCGTCCGGCGATCCGCCTCTTTCACTCACGTCGCTCAACGATGGCCGCTGGAGTGCTACCTGGCAGCCGCGCGCTTCGGCGACCCAGGTGACCATCACGGCCACCGCCCAGGAAGCCGCGCCGTCCATATCCGGTACGGCGTCAATCGGCGGCGCGCTAAAATCCAATCCTTCAACGCCAGTTATTTCGGCAGGTGGAGCGGTGAGCGCCGCGAGCTTTGTGGCAAATCAGCCGCTGGCCCCGGGAGGCTTTGTTTCGATCTTCGGAGCGAATTTAAGCAGCGGACTGAACCAATCGCCCACTTTACCGCTGGCAACCCAGCTGGGCGCTACACAGGTGGTCATGGCAGGACGTTCGTTGCCCCTGCAGTTTGCCACGGGCGGTCAGATCAACGCGATCATCCCTTACGATATACCTGCCAATGCGACGCAACAGTTGATTGTGGTGAACGGTCCCGCGTATTCACAGCCCGAGCCCGTGATTGTTGCACCCGCGCAACCGGCCGTGTTCACGGCTGATGCGAGCGGCACCGGCGCCGGTATCGTCGTTGACGTGCTACCGGATGGCTCCCAATTCGTCGTGAATGCGTCTAATCCTGCCAGCGCGGGTGACGCAATCGTCATATATTGCGCTGGATTAGGGCCGATAGATCCGCCCGTGGCGGCCGGTAGCGCCGCGTCGCTGACTCAACTATCGTACACGGTGAATCCCGTGACGGTCACGATCGGGGGCCAAAGTGCCCAGGTATTGTTCGGTGGTCTGGCGCCGGGATTCGCTGGGCTGTATCAGGTAAACGCGATTGTCCCAGGTGGGATTGCTCCCGCCAGTAATGTGCCGTTGGTGGTCACCGTGGCAGGACAATCCAGTGCGCCGGTGACGATCGCTCTCCAGTAAATCCTAAAGCAAATGCGCGACGTTCCCCCCGCTTATCTTGAAACCGAGATCGATGGTCAGGTCCGCCAGTTCCCTTTGGAGGCTGAGCGGATCCTTCGAATCGGCCGTAGCGAAGCGAATCACGTGGTGCTGAACGATGACGGCGTCTCTCGCAATCACGCTATGTTACAGGGTTCGGAGCAGGGTCTGTTCTATATAACCGATTGCGGTAGCAGAAACGGGACTTTCGTCAACGACTCGCGCGCCGCGGCACCGGTGATTCTTCGGTCCGGCGATAAGATCCAGATCGGAAGCTACGAACTTACCTTCCATCAGGAGTCTTCAGCGCAATCTGCCGCTGCATGGGAGCTGGCTAGTCAGACGGCGACGAACGTCATGTTCACATGGTCGCTTATCACAGTGTTGGTGGTCGATATCCGCGATTTCACGGGGCTGGCGCAGCGCATGGATGCGTCGAAATTGTCAGAAGTTACAGGAACTCTTTTTCGGTTGGGTGGGCTGGAGCTTCATGAACGCGGCGCTTGGGGCCAGAAATATATCGGCGATGCAGTTATGGCCGTGTGGCGGCACAAAAAGCGCGCTCCGGATGCACATGAGCTCGCCGCCATTTTTGAAGCGCTGTCGCGGCTATATGCCATAGCGATTGGGATGCAACAGCAATTTGGACTCGCCGAACCGATTCAGATCGGTGCTGGAATTAACAGCGGCGGAGCGATGGTCGGAAACGTGGGGAGCATCGCTTCCTCGGATTACACGGCGTTGGGCGATGTCGTGAATAAAACATTTCGCCTGGAGTCCGCGACCAGAAAGATGCCCTTCGATCTAGCGCTCGGCCAAGAAACGTACGAATTGATCGCAGGTTCCATTGACGGCGCGGAGCGGTTTTTTGAGAAGTGCATCGTAAAGTTAAAAGGGTATGGCGAGCCGGCAGCCGTGTTTGGCGCGCATTTGTCATCGCTCCCCGGGCTGATCGAAGCATTGCAGCGAAGTCCGAAGTCCTAATAGATTAATTTACGCCGCCGTTCGCTTCCGGTTTTTGGCGTGTGATGCCGGTCTCTCTTTGCCCTGGCTTGCCGCGATGCTCTTCCGCAGAGCCTGAAGAGTGTCCACAACCAGGCGGGGTTGCTCGTGTTTAACCGGCCGCACCTGCTCGCCCTTCTGCTTTTGGTCAATCAGTTTCTCGACGTTTTCCTTATACTCATCGTGAAACTTTTCGGGCTGAAACTTTGCGGTCAATGAATCAATAAGCTGTCCGGCCAGTTGCATTTCTTTTTCTGAGAACTTCTCTGGCGTCGCCTTGACATTGGCTCGCTGGATCTCATCAGCAAAAAACATGGTGCGCAGCATCAGCTCATTTTCCGATGGACGTATTGCGACGATGTGCTCGCGATTATGCATCGCGACTTTGGCGATTGCATACTGTTCGCGTTCCTTCATAGCTTCGCGTAGCAGCGCATATGGCTTGACGATTGCGCCATCGGGGAGCATGTGATATGACTTGTCCAGAAAAACGGGGTCAAAGTCGACGGCTTTCACGAAAGCTCACGAATCCCTTCCACACTACACTGGCCATGATGTACTCCTCACTCATGTGACAATGATTGCCGGCCGATTGTTTCATCCGTGCCATTACTCCCAGGCCTTGCAATCCTAACCAGACAGGTATAGAGTTATCCCAACCGCCTGAGTACTGGGCGCGGCGTAACGGAGATTGGTTTGAACTGCCGTCTTGGCTCGCTTGGTGTACTCACACTGCTTCTGGTGTGCTGGGCCAGGTGTATGACCGCGCAAGAGGCGGACCCGGCCCGGTTGCCCGATCCGCCGGGGTCAACGGCATCGGGTTCAAACTCAGCGATCGCGCCCGCGCTAGTTTACACCCCGCTCGGTCTGACGCAAAAATATTTTTATTCCTTCAACGAAATGGCTGGGCCGGCGCATTGGATCGGTTTCGCCGTTCATGCGGCCATGGATCAGGTTCGGAAATCGCCGGGTGCTTGGGGCAACGGCGCGGATTCGTTTGGCGTCCGCATGGCGAATTCTTTCGGGCGAAGCTTTTTGCGCCAAAACATCGCGTTTGGCGTGCGCGCCTTCGACCGGGAAGATCCGCGTTACTTCCGTATGGAACAAGGAACCGGCCGGCAGCGCACTAAGTACGCTTTTACGCGCGCCTTCATTTCTCGGAAGGACGACGGAGGATGGATGCCGTCCTACAGCCGCTTGGTGGCCGACTACGCGACGCCGTTCCTGGCCGAAACCTGGAGACCGGAGCGATTCGGCATCGGCCGGGGATTTCGCCAAGGTTCCGTTGGTGTCGGGCTAGGCTTCGGATCGAACCTGTGGCAGGAGTTCTGGCCGGATCTCAAGAAGAAGTTCTTAAAAGGCTCGAAGCGTTTCCCGCAGTCGGCACAGTGGTGGAATCCGGCGTGGCTGTAGAGGTATCCAGGCCCGCTTTTCAACATTATTGTTGCGATCGTCCACTTGACAACGGTTCTTCTTAGTAGTAAATATGTACAAAGCTTCAGACACTCTGAAATTCATGGGGGAGTATGCAACAACGTCTGCTTCGCACACTCAGCGGGTATTTTCTGTTCTTATGTGTCTTTATGGCCGGCCATGCTTTCGGCCAGCTCATCACTGCCGACATCTTGGGTACAGTAACTGATTCCGCGGGTGCAGTTCTGCCCAATGCTAAAGTCACCGTCGTCAATACCGCGACGTCGGAAACGCGAACCATACAGACTACCGGATCGGGCGATTTCGTCGTCAATCTGTTGCCGCCGGGTGCATACACGGTGACCATAGAAGCGCCAGCCTTCAAGAAATCCGTGAGCACGGTGACTCTCGTGGCCGGCGACCGCGCCCGCGTCGATGCCTCGTTGCAGGTCGGAGAAGCGAGCCAGACTGTGGAAGTGGTTGCGACCACGCCAGCGCTCCAGACCGATAGTTCCCTCCTGCGGGATATCGTATCCGCGCAATCCGTGCAGGACCTTCCGCTGAACGGCCGCAATTACATCACACTCGTTGAGACCGCGCCGGGCGCCGCTGCCGGACCTTCCAACTCGATTCTTAGCGGCACACGCCCGGATGACCGGCGGCAGACCTCGGCCGTTGTCGCCAATGGCCAGAATGAGACCTTCAATAACCACCTGGTCGATGGCATGGATAATAACGAGCGCGAGCAGTTCTCGATTCTGTACCGGCCTTCGATCGATTCGTTGGAGGAAGTGAAGATAGATACCAACGCCTACCCGGCCGAAGAGGGAAGGGCGGGCGGCGCGGTGATCAATCTGATTACCAAGTCGGGCACCAACGCTTTCCACGGCGGGGTATATGAGTACCTCCGAAACGACAAGCTGAACGCCAACGACTTTTTCGCGAACAGCTCGGGCATAGGGCGCGCGGAGTTCCGGCAGAACCAGTTTGGCGGCAGCCTGGGCGGCCCTATCAAGAAGAACAAGACCTTCTTCTTCGGCGACGTGGAAGTCTTGCGGCTGATCCAGGGTAAGAATACGGGCTTGTTGGCGACGCCGACAGCTTATGAAAAGGCGCATCCCGGAGACTTCTCCGACGTCGGCGGACCGGTGATTGCGCCGTCCAAGCTCGATCCCGTCGCGGTGGAGTATTTGCAGCTCTTTCCGGCCGCGAACATTCCGGGTGCGCCGCCCACGGCCAACTACTCGGGCAACGTGAACAACCAATATTTTGCGAAGACCATCGATTTGCGAATCGATCACCGCTTCTCTGACAAGGACAGCATGTTTGGCCGTTTCACTTACAACCCGACAACCACCGTATATCCAACCCTCTATCCTCAGGTGAAGCTGGACGGCATAACCGTCAATCCCGGCGACGGCATTTATCCGGGGAACTCGACCGAAGACTCGCAAGCATACATGCTGGACTACATTCACATCTTCAGCCCTACGCTGGTAATGGAATTGAAGGATGGCTTCACGCGGCTGAATATCGCGACGCTTTCCGCCAACCAGGGAACCAACCTGTCCGATAAATTCGGAATTCCGGGAGCTGATGTGAACAAATACGTTTCGGGGCTATTGAATGTCAACATCAACGGTTACGCTGGGACGGGAAGCTGTAATGTACTGGGCGACTGCACTTCTGTGCCTATTTATGAAATCAACAACGTATTCCAGGAAGAGGGCGCGATAACCTGGACGCACGGCGCTCACAACGTCAAGTTCGGCGCCGGCATGATCCGGCGTCAGGAGCAGTACTACCAAATCCAGAACGGTACTGGCCAGTTTACCTGGGGCGCGGCCACGGCGGGCGGGCCGCCAAACAGCCTCGCTAACTTCCTGCAAGGCGTTCCAACCACCATTACACGGCAGTTTCCGTATCAGTTTCAGTATTACCGGACCTGGGAACCTCACATTTATATCCAGGACGATTGGCATGCCAGTCGCAAACTTACGCTCAATCTTGGCCTGCGCTGGGATCACATCGGCCAGCTCCAAAGCGCCACTGGCCAGCGCTCCAATTATCAGATCGACACCAACACGTTTTGTATTTCGTCTGCTGCCTGCGTGCAGCCCAACTGGAAACAGTTCGCCCCGCGCGTGGGTTACGCGTACAACGCGGGTAAGGGGTTTGTATTTCGTGGAGGATTCGGCATGAGTTATTTCGCCCAGGATTATGCGTCGGGCTCGCTGAACCTAGCCAATCCGCCTTTCGTAACAGTGAACTTCACGTGCTCTCCAGCGGCCTTGACTGGATCATCGGTATGTCCGGCGGGCATCGGTACATTGTCACAGGGCCCACCTCCGATCGTGCCGCCCAACATCGCGCAGCTCCTTGGACCTGTTGCCGGCGGTCTGAATTCACAATTGGCCTCGCACTCCGATTATTATCCGGGTGCGAAAGTCATGGAGTGGAACTTCACCATACAGAAGCAAATCGGCGCGAACGTTTTCACCGTGGCGTATGTCGGCGAACTCGGACGTCACCTGCAATATGCATCGAATGTAAATTTGCCGGCTCCATCAGGTTCGGCGGTGACGCCTAAATACGTATATGCCGCGACCCTTCCCAACATCACCACAATTAACCTTTATGGAACGGGCGGAGCCAGCGAATATAACGCCGCGCAGTTTATTTTCGAGCGGCGCTATTCAAAGGGGCTGACCGTGAACGCCAACTACGTGTTCGCCCGCAATCTGACCAGCTTAACCGACCTAGGCACGACGGCCGACCCAATTGACCTAGTGAGCAATAACCGCGGTTACGATTGGGGCAACTCCAGTATCGGCTTCAAAAACAAGTTCACCATGCGCGTGAATTACGAACTCCCGTTCGGTAAGTCCGCCTCGGGCCTTACCAAGACGGCCATCGGTGGGTGGCAGTTGAATGCGATCGCCTTCTGGCAGTCCGGCGAGCCTTATACGGTCACCGACGGACAAAATCTGATCAATCTTCCGAATATCACGGTGGACCGTCCGAACCAGATCTCCGGTCAGTCCTGCCAGGCATCGAACCCATCGATTCACGGCTGGATCAATTACAATGCGTTCCAGCAGCAGGCCATCGGCAATCCGGGTAATGAAGGGCGTGATCAGTGTTACGGCCCGCAATGGAGAGGCCTGGACTTCTCGGTCTTCAAGGACTTCATGTTCACGGAAAAGTACAGGTTGTCCTTTCGAGCCGAGGCGTACAACCTCACCAACACAACAAACTTCTCCCTTCCAAACTCCGCCATTGCCGCTTGGACAGTAAAGGCCAACCCGGCGGGCGTTCCGACCAGCGCGGGAGCATTCGGCCAGATTACGTCCACCAACATCGGTTTTACTCCGCGCGTGCTGCAGTTGGCGCTAAAGATGACGTTCTGACGTTGGTTTACACAGCCCGGCCGGTTTTGAGAAATGCCGGGTAATTCTCGACGCGATTGGATCAAGGGGATGGCGGGAACCGCTCTGATTGCGAACCGCAGCCAGGCGGCGGACGCAACCAGTCAGCCCAATATTCTCTACATCCACTCGCATGATACCGGACGGTACATTCAACCCTATGGATTCGATGTCCCTACGCCGAATCTGCAGAAGCTAGCCGGCCAAGGGATACTGTTCCGGCATGCATTCAGCGCCGCGCCCACATGCTCTCCCAGCCGGGCCAGCCTTCTGACTGGGCATTGTCCTCACAACAACGGAATGCTCGGACTTGCGCATCGAGGGTTTTCTCTCAATGACTACAAGCAGCATATCCTGCATACACTGCGGCCCAATGGATATCGATCCACTCTCATTGGCGTGCAGCACATCGCCAAGAATCCCACGGTAATTGGATACGACGATATTGTCGAGACCGCGGGAGTGCATGTTGCAGAAGTTGCGCCAGCGGCAGTGCGCTTCCTGAAGCAATCGCCCCACCAGCCATTTTTTCTGGATATCGGGTTCTTCGAAACGCATCGCGAATTTCATCAGCCCGGCCCTCAGGAGGATGAACGTTTTTGTGCGCCACCAGTCCCCGTTCCGGATGGTCCGGCGACCCGCCGAGACATGGCCTCGTTCAAAGCCAGCGCTCGCGTGCTGGATCAGGGGATCGGCGATATTCTGAATGCGCTTCAATCGGCCGGATTGGCAGGC
>Ga0210405_10006142_pt1 | contig 10798 bp, 9 predicted proteins | sample IncBWH11MmetaG_FD_155492 | JGI IMG/M metagenome (GOLD analysis project Ga0210405, IMG submission 155492) | Forest soil microbial communities from Barre Woods Harvard Forest LTER site, Petersham, Massachusetts, United States - Inc-BW-H-11-M | ecosystem: Environmental > Terrestrial > Soil >... | reverse complement strand
GGCCGCATCCCAGAAGTGGCGCAGGAAACGCGCTCCCTCGGCGTAGTCCCAAACATAGACTGCGATGAGGCCATCCGAAATCGTAACGCGGCGCATTTCCTGCAAGGCATGTTCGGGCTCCGGAACGAAATTCAAGCCCAGCCCGCAGACCGCCACGTCGAAGCTGACTTCAGTGAAAGGAAGAGCCATGGCATCTCCGCTCTCGAAGTTGACCGCAGGGTGGGCGCGATGCTCGCGGGCAAATTCAATCTGCTGAAGGGATGCGTCTATTCCCGCAACTCGAGCGGGCGCGCAGCGTTCGACGACGGCTTCCGTGAGTACGCCGCTTCCGCAGCAAACGTCGAGCCAGCGCAAATTCGGGGGTAAACTCAGCCAGTTCAGGAACTCATCCGCTAGCAGGCGGCTCCAGCGTCCCATCCACTGGTCGTAGGCTGCTCCGGAAGTCCATTTGTCCATACTCACAGGATTGCGTGGGGACGGACGCTTTCGTCCGGCCGGCCGATCGACAGCATCCTAGCTAGCCCGGACGGGGATGTCCGGGCCTACGTGAGCCTTGCCCCCGTAAGACAGATCTTCCATCGCCTGGTGAACTTTGGCCGATAATTCTTCCATCTCACGAAGCGTATATCCAGCGGTTGGAATAGGCTCACCCAAACGCATCTCCAGCGGGCGGCACTTCACGTGATAGGTATTCATGGGCAGCAGTTCGTAAGTTCCGACTAGTGCGATAGGCACGATATCTACTTGTGCCTTGATCGCCAGATAGAATGCTCCGGGCATGAATGGCTTGATCTCGCCATCGGGAGTGCGTCCGCCTTCTGGAAAAATCACCAGCGGCAGCCCCGCCTGCAGACTCTTTACCGCCGATCGAATATGCGCAATCGATCGTGTCGGCTTTTGCTGATCAATGCAGACCTGCCCCGACCGTCTCAAGTGCCATCCCACAATCGGGTATGAGAGCAATTCCTTTTTGAACAGAATCCGGAACTGGAATGGCAAATAAACGTAGAGCACCGGAATGTCGAGCGCCGAGGCATGGGTCACGGCGTAAACATGCGGTTTCGATGTGTCGATCTTGTCCAGGCCCGTCACCTTCACTGGGGAAAGGATGGTCTTCATAATCAGCCACGACCAGAAGCGCGCAAAACCGTGCAGGATGCGAGTCTTCTCGCCGAAAAGAGAGGCTGGAATGGAGACAATTCCGAGCACAACCGTGTACAGCCAGATGAGAGGATCGAAGATGAAATAAGAGCGCAGGAGGCTAAGCCAGCCGTATTTCTTGTCTGCGGCGACGGGGAAGATTTCTTCTTTCAGAGTGAGGTCGGCCACCTGATCCGAAGACACGTTTGCAGACAGCCGTGAACTGCTCTGCTCCTGCTCGCCTGCGGACGTGTGCACTTCCTGCATTTGAACGGCTAAACCCTGACCCCCAAGACTCGCATGGCCTCTCCTACAATGTATATCGAACCCGTTATAACTACTATGCCCCGGGGACCAGCCAGCGCACGGGCTCGATCGAGAGCGGAAGCCACGTCCATAGCATCTTCGATGTCGGTTGCGGTGCGCGTCGCTGCCTCTCGAATTTCGTCCGGGGTCGCGGACCGCGGATTGTCGGCCCTCGTGGCAATGACCCGCGCCGCGAGCGGGAACAGGATCTCAGCGATCTCACCAATCGCTTTGTCACGCATCGCTCCAAATACGAACGTGAGCGGGCGGTCCTCATAGCAGGCGGACAGGGTGGACCGCAACGCCCACGCCCCTGCCGGGTTATGGGCTACGTCGAATATGTATTCGGGCGCCGTGCCTTCGGCTGGCATGACCTGGAAGCGTCCCGGCCAACGGGTTTCGCGAATGCCACGTTCGATTGTTTCAGGTGTAATCGGAAACCCCTGATGGCTGAGAACTTCCGCCGTGGCAATTGCCAGCGCGATGTTTCGCAATTGATGCCGGCCAACCAGAGGCGTCTCGACGGAAATCTGCTTCCCCATTAGCAGTAGCGGATAACGTGAAGCCAGACACTCCGGGGCCGATTCGCGCGTCAGATATTCATCGCTACCTGGAGATACCGGAGGCACATAAGGCACTGCGCTCACGCCCTGCGCTCCCAATTCCAAAATCGTGCTACCAATCACGTCATTGGCCTGCGGCTGTTGCGGCAGCGTCACGACGACTCCGCCAGGACGGATGATTCCTGCTTTCTCGCGCGCGATCTCGGCTACCGTGTTGCCCAGGAACTTTTGATGGTCGAGCGAGATGTCTGTGATCACGCTCACGCGCGGTTCAATTACGTTGGTCGCATCGAGCCGCCCGCCCATACCAACTTCCAACACGGCGATCTCCACTTTGTTTTGCGCGAAGTATTCAAACGCAATCGCGGTCAGCATCTCGAAGAAACTGGGATGCCAGGGCAACTCTCCCTCTTCGACCAAACGCTCCGCCGTGCGATCCACCACATCGTGCAGCAAAGCGAAATCGTCGTCGCTGATTTCGCTGCCGCTGATGCCAATCCTTTCATTGATCCGCTCCAGGTGCGGCGACGTGTACAGCCCGGTGCGCAAACCCGACGCCCGAAGAATGGAGGCCAGCGTAGCCGCCGTCGAGCCCTTGCCGTTTGTTCCGGCAATCAGGACGCCGGGAAACTTCCGTTCCGGATGATTCAAGGCTTCCAGCAGAACCCGCATGTGTGCCAGGTCGAACTTGTGCGATGGGGTTTGCGTCAGTTCGTGACCGAGAGCGTACATACGCGCAACTGCGGTTTCGTAGGACATTTGGAAGCTATGAGCTATCAGATTACCAGTTTGCAGGTTGCGATTCGGAGTTTGCCACGATCCATCATTCAACGTGGAAAGACGCAGTCTGAATGGCGTAAGAACGCAACTGGCCGAGAGCCGAAAAGCTAGGCAGCGGCCATGAATTCCAGTGCCCGCTCAAGATACGGCTTCAATTGCTTGCGGGGCACCACGGCGTCGAGCATTCCATGCTCGAGCAGAAACTCACTGCGTTGAAAGCCCTGAGGCAACTTCTGACGAATGGTTTGCTCGATCACGCGCGGCCCGGCGAATCCGATCAACGCTCCAGGTTCGGCGATATTCAAATCGCCGAGCATGGCGAACGAGGCAGTCACACCTCCGGTAGTGGGATCGGTCAGCACCGAGATGTAGGGCACTCTGGCTTCATCCAATCGGGCTAACGCGGCGGAAATCTTGGCCAGTTGCATCAGGCTGATGACGCCTTCCATCATGCGCGCCCCGCCCGAAGCCGAAACGATGATGATGGGAGCCCTGCTCTCCGTCGCGTGCTCGATGGCCCGCGTGATCATTTCCCCTACCACCGCGCCCATGCTTCCACCGATGAATGAGTACTCCATGGCGCTGACAATTACTGGGCGCCCGTTGAGTTTGCCACGCGCATTGATGACGGCATCCTTGAGTCCGGTGTCAGCCTGCGCCTGCTCCAGTCGCGATGAATAGGTCTTCAGGTCGGCAAACTTCAACGGATCGGTCGAAACCAGGTTGGCATCGAAAACCTCGTACTGGTTGTCGTCCAAAAGCTGTGCCAGGCGGGTTCGGGCATCGATGCGGAAGTGCTTGTCGCACTTCGGGCAAACATTCAGATTCTCTTCCAGATCCTTTTTCCAGATGATCTGCCGGCAGTGCTCACACTTCACCCACAAGCCTTCAGTGCGGACTTTCTTCTCGCCCGTTGCATCCAGTTCGCCGGATTCTCGTTTAAACCAGGTCATATTTTAACTAGCTTCTGCCTGCTAGCTGCTAGCTAGAAGCCAGAACCTTCCTAATCAGTACTCGATCCCTCTTTGCGCCATCACACCCTTCTCGTATGCGTGTTTTACCTGGCGCATTTCCGTAACCGTGTCGGCTAGTTCAATGATTGTCGAGTGCGCATTCCTGCCGGTCAAGATAACATGAACCATCTCCGGCTTGGTCTTCAGACTTTCGGCAACCTTTGCCGGATCGAGCATACCGTAGCTGATGGCGTAATTAATCTCATCAAGGATTACCAAATCCCAGGTGCCGGAGTGGATCGCCCGCTCTGCCTCGGACCAAGCGTCTTCAACCATTTTGACGTCTTCATGGTCAGGCTTCTCGGTTCCGACTTTCACGAAGCCGCGACCCATCTGCTTCATGATGAATTTGTCGCCAAATGCTTGCACGGCATCGAGTTCGCCGTAGTGCCACGAGCCCTTGAGGAATTGCAGCATCAGCACCCGCATCCCCTGGCCGACGGCCCGGAGCGCGGTTCCCATGGCAGCAGTGGTCTTTCCCTTGCCCGGCCCGGTGTTCACGATGATCAGACCGCGACGGATGTCCTGCATACTTGGGATGATTGATTGTACCTTGCTTCGGGAGGTTCCATGGGCGCGGAGGCGTGCGGCTACAACCGTTGACCAAGTTTATTTCTGCGCTTTCCGGTGGGGCGGAACTGTTTACTCTGTCGCTGTATCGGGCACCCTCCTCCCCCCTTTGTCTCCAAAATCTAGAAAACAAGGGATTTAAATTTCGACTATGTGCTAGATCTTTGAGTTTTAAGGACTTACACGCAAAATCTAGAGAACACGGGAGTTAGCGTTGGTGTCGGAGGCTCGACGATCCCGTTTTGGGACTGCGGTCGGAGTACCCGGAGCAAGCAGGCCAGCTTCGGCAGAGTAGATTTTCAAAGATCGCTTATTATCTTCGAGATAATGGAATGTTCATTCATGTTATCTGTTTTGGGGCACCAGTCAACAAGAAAACCGGGTGGGCGCCCGGTCGCGAGGCTCGCGTCAACCCTTTCGCAGAGATGGGAAAAGAGTGTGGGGCTCCACAGCTATGCGGGGCGAAGAATGGATCGGCCCGGCCCTCAATCCTCACCCTCGTGACTTGTGCGTCCTCGTCTCCCACCCTTCCGCACAGAACGCGGAAGAATGGGGCACCCCATTTAATGTGATTTAGAGTTTCACTTGGAATGGGTGGGCCGCCCGTCCCTCGGTCCCCCTTCGGAGTACAGTGGGCCCCGAGCTTGCGGCAGCTCCTGTGATTTCGAAGACCAGACCTCGGTTGTCGACGCCGCCTCTTAAAGCTGTTCCGTAGAGATTGCCGGCGGAATCGCGGATCAGGCCGCCAACCGGGCAGCGGCCGGTGCTTCCGCCGTGGAAGGTGTAGAGTACGGTCTCCTTCCATCCGTCGGATGTGCGCGCAAGCTCGAAGACGGTGCCAAAGGAGATGCCGCCTTCATAGGCGGTGCCGTAGAGATTGCCGGTGGAATCCAAAATGGGGGTGTCCCATGGCGAAGCTCCGTCTGCACCACCGGTGAAGTTATACAAAACCGTTTCCTTCCAGCTTTGGTTTGACTGCTTCGTGAGTTCGAAGATGTTCCCGGCGGTGAGCGTACCGCCATATACGGAGGCACCGTAGAGATTCCCAGCGGAGTCGAAGACGACGCCGGCTTGCGGTTCAGATCCGTCGGCTCCGCCGGTGAAGTTGTGAATCACGCGCTCGATCCATCTTCCCTCGGAAGCAGGCGACAACTGGAACACAACCCCGAAGTTGTATTTGCCTCCTGTAGCCGTCGTGCCGTAGAGATTTCCGGCGCGGTCGAAAGTCACGCTGGCCCAAGGGGAGCTTCCGTCTGTGCCGGTAAAATTGTGCAGCACATGCTCGGTCCACTTGCCTGATGCGAGTTGCAGCTTGAAGACGGTTCCAAATCCGTGAGTACCGCCGGCCTGGGTGGTTCCGTACAAGCTGCCGGATTTGTCGAGAATCAATGCGGCTGCGGGATAATTGCCGTCCTCGACGTTGCCGAATTGATGTAGCACGGTGCTGGTCCAGTTGCAGCCACTGGTATGGGTTAGCTCGAAGACGGTGCCTTCGCCGTAAAAGCCGCCGGCGGAATTGGTGCCGTAGAGATTGCCGGCCGAGTCAAAGATCAGTCCGCCGTAGGGATTGGCTCCGTCCTTCCCGCCTTTGAAGGCGTATGCGGTGCATTCAGACCACCCGGTCACGGCGCTGTAGCGCACACGGAAGACCTCGCCTTTTCCGTTTGGCCCGCCGTAGTAGGTGACTCCATAAAAATTACCCGCGGCATCCGAGACCAGGCCGGCCCATGGCTGTAGTCCGCCGTGTGCGCCGGGAAAGTTGGCCAGCACTTTTTCGGTTCGGGCGGAGGCGTTGGTCAGAGTTATCAGGACGAATGCGACGACGATGAGAACTGTGGTTGCGGAAGGAGAGGCTTTCTTTACTTCCATAGGGTGCCTCCAAGGAAATAGCCGCAGTTGAGGTGGAACTCCAGGGCAGCGACGAGATTTCCTAGACTACAGCGAGCGCACAATCATACCTCGCACGACCGCTGTTAGGAAACTGTCCGGGGCAAAGCTCTCAGCTTGGGCGATCTTCTTCGAGATCCTTGTAAACCTTGCGGGCCGGTGAGAGCTGTTTTCTCGGAATGCTCGTCTAAGCGGACCAGCGACTTCTCTGAGGAGGATGAAACCATGAACAAACTGTTGCTCGCAGTGTTGTTTTTCTTGATCAGTGCTAGTGTTTGGACGGTCGAGGCGTCGGCGCAGAATTCGGATGCTGCGTCTGCAGACCACACTGCTCCCAGTTATGACATGAAGGGACAGTCTTTGTTTGATCTGCAGGCAGTGCAGAAAAAGTTTGTGGATCTCGCGAATGCGCTCCCGGCCGATAAATTCACGTGGCGTCCGTCAGCGGACGCGCGGTCTTTTGCGGAAGTGTTTCTGCACATCGCGGGCGAGCGCTACGGGATTCTGGCGCTCATGGGAGCGACGCCACCGACCGGATTCGACGGGAAGACGTTTGAAAAATCCACGACCGATAAAGCCAGGATCGTCGAGGAATTGAACAAGTCTTGGGAGTTCGCGCAGAAGACGATCAAAGGCATGAGCAACGCGGATTTTGCCAAGCTGCTGCCCAAGCTGGGTCCGCAGGCAAACGCAGGGGACGTGGTTTACATTCTGGTCGCGGATGCGCACGAGCACCTTGGGCAGCTGGTGGCATACGCGCGAGTGAATGGCATCGTCCCACCCTGGACCGTGGAGGCGCAGAAGAAGGCAGCGGAAAAGAAGGCGGATCAGAAGTAGCACCGGCAACACGGAAGATGTGCCTGATCGGAATTCGTCGAGCTTGCTTCGGCCCCGGACGCGGCGTCCGGGGCATCGACCGCGGGAATTGGCGACGGTCTCGGTGTAAACTGCTGGCTGCCGTCAACCTGAAAGGCAGGCACACCATGGCGTCGGTACTCATCACAGGGACCAGCTCGGGAATTGGACTGGCGACCGCACTTGCTCTTGGCCGGAAGGGCCACCATGTGTACGCCACTATGCGCAATCCTTCGCGAGCGCCCGAATTAGGAGAGAGAGTAGCGCAGGAGAAACTCCCCATCGAGATCTCGGTGATGGACGTTAATTCGGACAGTTCGGTGAAAACCGCGATGGCGAACATACAAAAGGACGCTGGCCACATCGACGTGTTGGTTAACAACGCGGGCGTCGAGGGGAATGGGTCAGTGGAAGAAACTGCGTTGGCAGAATTCCGCGCGGTGATGGAAACCAATTATTTTGGGGCATTGCGTTGCATGCAGGCGGTTGTGCCCGATATGCGTAAACGGAAGAGCGGATGCATTATCAACATAAGCTCGGTCGCGGGGCGCATCGCCAATTCGCCACTCGCCCCTTACACCGCCTCGAAGTTTGCCCTCGAGGCTCTTAGCGATGTTATGGCGCAGGAGATGAAGATGTTTAATGTCCGGGTGGCAATCGTCGAACCCGGCATTATCGATACGCCGATGGCCCGAGGATTGGTGGATCTGCCGGGTGGCTCGCCTTACCCTCAGCAGCGGCGCCTCGCTCTTCTCTTTACTGCGGCGCTCAAGAACCCGGCGCCGCCGTCACTGGTGGCAGACAAGATTCGGGAGATCATCGAGAGCGGCACTTGGCAACTCCGGCACCCGGTCGGACCCGATGCCGGGGCATTTTTAAAATGGCGGGAATCCATGACCGACGAGGAATGGGTTGCTTTCCAGTCCGCCGACGACGAAACTTGGCTCCGACGCATGGAGCGTGACTTCGGCTTAACCATCCCGAGAAACTGACGACCCGCGTCGCACAATAGCGTTCTTACTGCAACGGCGGTGGCGTCAGGCCCATGAATGTTGTCCCCTCGAATTTTCCCTGGGCATCAAAGTTCCAGGTGAATAGGGCGGACCCGGCGCTGGCGCAGGAGTGGCATCCGTTGCGCAGCGGGTAGCCCACCACAAACTGGGTTCCACCGTTTGGGCCCGATTGCGAGTTGGGCCAGGTCTTCCCGTCGCGATCCCCCGGCCACAAATTGACATTGGGAAATTGATTCCTCACATCCTGAAACTGGAAACTCTGCTCCATGGTTTTTGTGTCGAGCAGCTTCAAATCCTCGACGTTGATGATCGCAGGCTTTCCATTCACGAATAGAAGACCGTAGTTCGTGTTGGCGCGGAGAGGATAGGTGATCCACGCGAATGCAACCGGAGGCTGACTTTGGAATCCGGTCATGACGCCGAATTCGCCGTGACTCTGCTTGTAGAGTTCGCGGGTAAAGCTCACGGCGTCGGCCGGGGCGCCGGCGTTTGCCATCTGGTCGATCATGCAATCGACGTCGCCGGGGTGGGACTTGTCGCAGGCGGAGTGGGCGGTGGCAAGAAATTGCGACGATACCTGCCATACCGCCGATGCGCCAATCTTCGCCGGGCCGGTCTGCGATTGTGCTGAGGCGAATCCGGCCACGCAAATGACAACGAGAAGTAGACAGGCGTTCTTCATAATTCTTCCCTTGGAGGAAACATTCTATACCGCCCGGCAGCACAGCATCTTGGTCAGCAGGAGAAGCTTGCTCTTCGCAAAAGTTTCACCTTTTTACAAACCGTTAATATTCCCGGCGTAAAATGTTGGCCGTTCGTTGTTTCACAAAGCCGTAGGAGGTACGCATTATGAAACGGTTGTGGTTTGCAGCATCTCTCCTTTTCGTCCTTCCCCTGGTGGCGCTGACGGCGGGTGAGCGACCGTCAGGTGATTCCTGGCTACAGTGGGCGAAGGATGCTCAGCATACCGGTTTCATTCAGGTGACCGGACAACCGGCGAGCCACAAGCTTGCCGAAATTCGTTATGACCCTTTTGTGGCCCAGGAAAAGCTTGATGAGGGCGGCGAATTGGTCGTGCATTACCAGGTACCGCTGACCGAGGGCAACAGCGTTTACATGGAATTCAAGACCGGTAAGTGGATCCCGTGCCATCCTCCGACAGCATGGCAGACGGGAACGGCATGCGGTCCCAATACATGGGACAAAGAAATCTGGAACGAGAAGCGTCTCGACTGGCAGCAAGGAAAACTGGTGGAGAAGTGGAACTATCAAAGCGATTGGAAACCTGAGCCCAATGCTGGCGAGACCAATTTTGCCGGCTGGGAGCCGGTTTTCCATCCGGTGTTGACCGGGGAGTTTATCTACATCCCCGGGTTCGGCGGCACGGTTTGGAAAGTGAACAAGAGCGACGGCACAGCGTCGCGCATCAATCCGTTCGGCACGTCAATCGACAAAAATAAATTCGTCGCCGGCCCGCTTACCGCGGACGCGCAGGGCGACGTGTACTACAACGTGATCAAACTCGATCCGACGAATCCCTGGGTGGTCGATGTTCTCGGATCGTGGCTGGTAAAGGTGGCCGCTGACGATACGGCTTCGACAGTAACTTTCAAGAAATTGACCAAGGGAGCGCCGAAGGGCACGGATAACTGTCCGTTTTTCTTTTATGACGTGAAGACTCTTCCCTGGCCTCCCAGCAAGCACGCCAAGCCCATCGACATACCCTGCGGAACGCAACGGCCTGGCATCAACGTGGCTCCAGCTATCGGACCGGACGGAACCGTCTACACGGTCAGCCGAGGGCACTTTGATTTGACGGTAGGATATTTGGTCGCGGCGAATCCTGACTTGACGCCGAAATGGCATGCGTCGCTGGGACGGCGTCTGCACGATGGCTGCGGCTTTCTGGTACCCATCGCAAAGCACAAGAACCAGCCCAATGCATGCCGCGAGGGGACGACGCCTGGAGTTGATCCCACCACGAATGATTGGGGCTCGGGGTGGATTCTCGACGAGGCTTCCTCGACGCCCACGGTTTTGCCAGATGGAAGCATTCTCATGGGAGTGATTACGAATTACAACTCGTTTCGCGGTCACCTCATGAAGTTCAGCGATGCAGGCAATTTCCTGGGCGCGTACGATTTCGGCTGGGATTCGACGCCGGCCGTGTATCCGCACGACGGAACCTACTCGATCGTACTCAAAAACAACCACTATCCCGGCGGGCTGTATTGCAACCTCAACAGTCCCATTTGCAAGCCGCTTCCGCCCGGGCCCTACGACATAACCCAGATCAGCGCTGATCTGAAGCCGGAATGGAGTTTCAAGAACACGACCATCGACAAAGATCATCCCAACGGTTACGAGTGGTGCATCAACGCGCCCGCGATTGATGCGAAGGGAGTGGTTTACGTTAACAGCGAAGACGGCAACGTGTATGTTCTGAATCAGGGCGGAAAGCTGCAGTCGAAGCTGTTTCTACAGGTGGCGCTGGGTGCGGCTTACACTCCGTTGTCGCTGGGGCCGGATGGCAAAATCTACACTCAGAACGACGGGGTGCTTTTCGTGGTTGGTCAATAAGGTTCGGGCTTCGGGGGCTGGGCGCTTCCTCGACGAAGGGCCCAGCTTCCAGTGCATAATGGAAGGATGACGAGGATTCGATTTCGCGCTG
>Ga0210405_10006141_pt1 | contig 10798 bp, 9 predicted proteins | sample IncBWH11MmetaG_FD_155492 | JGI IMG/M metagenome (GOLD analysis project Ga0210405, IMG submission 155492) | Forest soil microbial communities from Barre Woods Harvard Forest LTER site, Petersham, Massachusetts, United States - Inc-BW-H-11-M | ecosystem: Environmental > Terrestrial > Soil >... | reverse complement strand
CCAGCGCTCCCACCAATCCCAGTTCCTCAGCGGTCACGGCAAAGATGAAGTCGGTGTGGGGTTCCGGCAGGTAGAAGAGCTTCTGCTTGCCTTCCATCAGACCGACGCCGGTAATGCCACCCGTGCTTACCGCGATCAACGATTGAATAATGTGAAAACCACGGCCCTGCGGGTCTGAATATGGATTAAGGAAAGCGAGGATGCGGTCGCGGCGATAGGCCACGTGGAAGATCAGAAAATACAGCGGCAGCAGAGATGCTACAAAAGCGTATCCGAGGACGCGCAAATCCATGCCCGCGACAAATAAGACGCAGCCCGTGATTGCGGCGCAGGCTATGGCGGTGCCGAGGTCGGGTTGGAAAACGATCAGCGCAATAAAGATCAACGTGGGAACCACCGCAGGCAGAACTGTGTTGCGCCAATCCTTCATCGATTTCGTACGACTCTCCAGGAAGAATGCGAGAAACAAAATGAGTGCCGGTTTGGCCAATTCGGACGGCTGAAAGGAGAGCGGACCCAAGTGAAACCAACGATGCGTATGGTGGGCACGATCGAGAAAAAATACTGAGATGAGCAGCAGGGTGGTCAGGCCGAGCAGAGAGAAGACTACCGCTGGATGCTTGTACTGGCGGTAATCAACTTTCATGGCCACAACCATGGCCAGAATTCCGGCTGTGGCCCACCCTAACTGTCGTAATAGAAAGAAATAGCCCGAGCCGTAGCGCTCTTTCGCCATAACAGCGGAAGCGCTGAAAACCATTACTAGCCCTATAAAGATCAAGAGCAGCGTAACCGCAAACAGCCAGCCATCGACACTGACGCGCTTCGCCATGGAGAGGATTTCATTTCACCACGGAGACACGAGGTACGCAGGCCTTTCTCGGACAATTTTTCAAGTGGATTTAACTCTTTTGGTTCGCCTGCTCCGCTAATGCCTTTACGACTTCTTTGAACACCTTCCCTCGGTGCTCGTAGTTGCGGAACTGGTCGAAGCTGGCACAGGCTGGAGCGAGCAACACAATATCCCCTGCGCTTGCAGCCTGGGCCGCGTGCCTGAGCGCTATTTCCAGGGTTTCGGCGTGATCAAGCTCCGGGCCCCCGCGTTTCGAAGAAATGATCTGCGATTCGATCTTCGCCGCCGCTGCCCCAATAGTATAGACACGTTTTACGCGCTGGCGCAGTAGGTCATTCAACACCGTGTAGTCACTGCCTTTGTCCTTGCCGCCGAGGATGAGGTGCATGTTTGCCGGGAAAGACTCGATCGCCTTGATGGTGGCGTCGACATTGGTGGCTTTGGAATCGTTGTAATATTCCACCCCACAAATGGTTGCTACGTGCTCCAATCGGTGCTCGACCGCCTTAAAGTTGCGAACCGCTTCGCGGATTCGTGCGGGCTCGCAACGCAGGAGAGCACTACCGCAGACTGCGGCCAGAACATTCTCAACGTTGTGCCCACCCTTCAGGGGAATCTCGGAGACCAGCATAATCTCTCGTTGACCGCTGTGGTCGCGGAAGAGGATGCGGCCGTCGTGAACAAAGGCGCCCTGCTTCACTTCCCTGGTCCTGCTGAACCAAAAGACCTGTGCACGCGTGCGAGCCGCCAGTTCAACGCAGGTCAGATCGTCAGAGTTGAGCACCGCAAAATCTTCGGCGTGTTGATTTTCAAAGATGCGTGCCTTTGCGTCCGTGTACGCTGCGAAGGTACGATGCCGGTCGAGATGGTCAGGCGTGACATTGAGAACGACGGCAATCCGCGGACGGAATGTCTCAATGGTTTCGAGTTGGAAGCTTGAGACCTCCCACACGGCGATTGTGTCAGCCGTAGCTCCCTTGATCAGCGAAATCGCAGGTGTGCCGATATTGCCGCCCACTGCTACGCTATGTCCGGACACCGCGACAATCTCGCCGGTCAAAGTGGTGGTGGTGGTTTTGCCGTTGGAACCGGTGAGGGCGACGATTCGTCCGGGGAAGAACTGGGACGCCAGTTCGATTTCACCAATAACGTTTTCGCCGAGGGCGCGTGCTTGAACCAACGGCGGCGCGTCCGTCGGCACTCCGGGACTCACCACGATGAGATCCTGGCCGCCGAAAGTACGCTCTCCATGACCGCCCGTCTCCACCGCGATGCCCTGATCAAGCAATACCGGAATCTCGTCTTTCAATTGGTCCTGGGGCTTGGCGTCGGAGACGGTTACCCGTGCGCCCCTCGCTTTCAGAAAAAGGGCCGAGGCGACGCCGGATTTCCCGAGTCCAACAACCAGCACGCGTTTGTCGATTACATCCACAAGATCCTATTTCACCAATGAGTCACAGAGAAACCAGGAGGGTCTTTTGGACCGCAGCGCATCCCGTGGCAAAAGTCTTGGACTTTTCCCTTTCTTTGTCTTCTCTGTGCTTCTGTGTCTCCGTGGTGAATTCTTATCTTAGCTTCAGCGTCGTCAGCGCGAACAACGCGAACACCAGCGACGCGATCCAGAAGCGCACAATAATCTTAGACTCCGACCAACCTAGTAGCTCAAAATGATGATGAATGGGCGCCATCTTGAAGATACGCTTCTTGCGAAGTTTGTAGGACGCCACTTGGAGAATTACCGAGATCGCCTCGATCACGAATACGCCGCCGATGAACGGGAGCAGCAGTTCCTGCTTGATCATTACTGCGACCGTCCCGATCGCACCACCGAGCGCGAGTGAACCTACGTCTCCCATGAACACTTCCGCAGGGTGTGCGTTGTACCACAGGAAGCCGATTGCCGCACCCACCATTGCGCCGCAAAAAATAGTCAACTCGCCCACCTGGGGCATGCGCTCCAATTCGAGATAAGAAGCGAAGGTCGCATGGCCGCTGACGTAGGTGAGCACGGCCAAAGCCCCGGCGGCGATCACCGTGCAGCCGATGGCCAGGCCATCCAACCCGTCGGTCAGGTTCACTGCGTTGCTGGATCCCACGATCACCAGCACGACAAAAGCGATAAACGGCAAGAACGCCAAAGGCCACAAGTGAGGATAACGTTCCAGACTCCCGATGACCAGGTCAGGTCGAAATTGCTTGAAGAAAGGCACCAAAAGCTTGGTTGAATAAAGACCCCGAGTCTGCATCACGATCAGCGCGACCGCAATGAGAACACTGGCGGCGATCTGGAAGCCGATTTTGGCTTTACCCGTCAGCCCCAGATTCCTGCGATGCACAACTTTGATGTAATCGTCACTGAAGCCGATAGCAGCAAAGGCGGAGGTGGCAAGGACAGCAATCCATACAAATCGGTTGGTCAGGTCCGCCCACAACAAAGTCGGAATCACAATAGAGATGGCAATCAACAAACCGCCCATCGTCGGAGTTCCAGCTTTTTTCTGATGAGCTTTCGGACCCTCCTCGCGGATGTATTGCCCGATCTGAAATTCGCGGAGACGATTGATCACAAGCGGGCCAACGATGAGTCCCGTGAACAGTGCAGTCAGGCTGGCGAACGCTGTCCGGAACGTCAGATAGCGGAATATACGAAATGGCGGGAAATAGTGAAACAGTTTTTCGTACAACAGCCAATAGAGCAATCAGCCTCCGTGCAGTCGCGGGTCGTCGGTCGTTTCGTCGTTGGCCCACACGCGACTAACGATGTGTGACTGATGACTTTTGCGACTGCCACTTCTCGAGCGCGCGTTCCAGTTTCACCCCGCGCGATGCCTTCAGCAAGACGACGTCTCCGTCTCGGGTTTCGCGGGCCAGCCATTCGCCCGCTTCTTCCGGCGTGGCCACGAACTCTGCCTGCATGCCGACGTGGCGCGCAGCTTCAACCATATGCTGCGCCTGACCTCGCACTCCGAGTAGCAGGTCAATTTTCTTGCCGGCAATATGTTGACCGGCCTGCCGGTGAAGGTCATCGCCAGCAGGCCCGAGTTCGAGCATCGCCCCGACGACAACGATCCTGCGCTTTGCAGGCATACCTGCCAATGCATCGACCATGGCTTCGAGTGCTTTCGGATTGCAATTGTAGCAATCGTTGATGACGGTGATGTTACCAAGCTTGACGACCTGTCCGCGCTTGTCCGCCGGGGCAAGCGTAGCCAGAGCGGCGACGGCCTCTGAGGGACTCAGGCCCCGATTCAGTCCGGCCGCGACCGCCGCCAACGCGTTGTAGACGTTGTGCGTGCCAACCAACCGCAAGACGGCTTTTTCGCGGCAGCCGTCCACTACTACATCGAACGTGGACCCTTCTGATCCCTGGGGTTCGATGTTTTCCGCCCGTAGGTCCGCCGACGCGCGTAAGCCATACAGGACTACATTGCCGCGAAAATCGCGGCCAAACTGCGAAACGTATTCGTCGTCCCCGTTCAGGATCGCAGTTCCGCGCGGTGGCAGGGCCTCAATCAGTTCGTATTTCGCGCGTGCGATGCTCGCCACCGAGTCAAAGAACTCCAAGTGTACGGGCGCGACATTTGTTACCACTCCAATTTCGGGCTGCGCGATTTTTGCCAGCGCGGCAATCTCGCCCGCATGAGACATCCCCATTTCGATCACCGCGAGATCGTGCTCGGGCTCAATTTTCAGCAGCATGAGGGGAAGGCCAAAATGATTATTGAAGTTGCCTTCGGACTTCAGCACGCGGAAGCGGGTCGAAAGGACGTGCGCGATGGCTTCTTTCGTGGTGGTCTTTCCCGTCGATCCGGTCACCCCGATCAGCGGCTTTCCCCACAACCGCCGAACGGCACTGGCCAGGATCTGCAGCGCAACCAAGGTGTCGTCCACTGTTATCAGGCGGGCCTTCAACGCGTAGCGAGCGCGCTGATCTCCACGGATGACCGCAGCCGTGGCGCCTTTCTCCAGCGCCTGAGTCACGAAATCGTGGCCATCCAAGTGCTCGCCCTTGACCGCGAAGAAAAGCTCACCCGGTTGAACGGTGCGGGAGTCGATGGAATACCCTTGAGCCACTGCCTCGTGGTCGAACTCGCCACTGGCGGAAAGAAATTCGGCGACTCGCATGAGCGGAAGCTTCATGAGTTTTTTCCGGCGGCGGCGTTTGCGGCCTCACAGTCGTATCCCGCGTCGCGCAGGGCCTTGTGGGCTACCTCGACGTCGCCAAACGGAATGGATCCTTCGCACGTGACCTGCACCTTTTCATGCCCCTTCCCCGCAATCAGAACGATGTCGCCCGGTGCCGCCTCTCGGATGGCGAAAGCGATGGCCATTTTGCGGTCGGGCTCCACTTTGTATTTTGCCCCCGAGCGCTGCAGGCCCACCATGGCGTCATTGATAATCGCCAGCGGATCCTCGCTGCGCGGGTTGTCTGAGGTCAGGATCACGAAATCACTGCCTCGACCGGCAGCTTCCCCCATCAGCGGCCGCTTGGCCCGGTCACGATCGCCTCCGCAGCCAAATACCGTAATTACCCGTCCTCTTTGTCTTGCCTGTTGCACGAACTCTCGTGCCAGCGAGGTCAAGTTGCGAAGTGCGTCATCGGTGTGGGCATAGTCCACGACTACCGTGAACGGTAGTTTGCAGTCTACGCGCTCGAAACGTCCTGGCACTCGGGTGAGGGAAGCGATTCCCTTCGCGATCTCGTTCGGCTTGCAGGCGCGCGCGTAGGCTGCTCCCGCTGCCGCGAGGATGTTGTACACGTTCACCTTGCCAATCAACGGAGAAAAAACGGGCAGTACTTCTTCTGGCGTCACCAGGTCAAATCGCGTACCCCGCGAGGTAATCTCCAGTTTACCGGTGTGCAGGTCACCGCTATTCAGACCGTACATCAAAACTTCTGAACCTTGTTTCTTGCTGACTCTAGCCAACTTCTGACCATACTCGTCCTCAGCATTGAGCACGGCCACGCGGGGCGGATCTGTGCCGCAGCCTTCAAACAAAATCCGCTTTGCGCCAAAATACTCTTCCATAGTGTGATGATAATCCAGATGGTCTCGAGTCAGATTGGTGAAAACGGCCACGTCGATTGGAATCCCGTGGACACGATGTTGAGCCAGAGCGTGCGAGGAGACTTCCATGACCGCCTCGGTCGCACCATTGCCTAGAGCCTCGGCCAGGATTCGGTTCAGATCGAGGGCTTCAGGCGTCGTATGTGGAGCGGGGAGGATTTTTCCGGCAACATGGTATTCGATTGTCCCGATCAGTGCGCTTTTGCGATTGGCTGCGCGGAGGATTGCTTCGAGGAGAAATGCAGTCGTGCTTTTCCCGTTGGTGCCGGTGATGCCGGTGAGCGCCAACCGCTCGGCCGGGCGCTTGTAGAAATTCGCGCTCAGTCGCGCCAGCGCTCGGCGTCCGTGCGACACTTGTGCCCAAGCCACTCCTTCGCGCGGTTTTCCACTCGCGGAATCGCTGACGATTGCCACCGCACCTGCATTGATCGCCTTATCGATGAACTTGTTTCCGTCGCTCGTCTCACCCCGCATGGCGATGAAGGCATCGCCCGGCTTCACTCGTCGCGAGTCGTATTCCAACCCGCTGACGCTCGGATTACCGCTCTGGACGAGGACTTCCGCGCCGTCCAGAAGCTGAAGGAAATTCATTGGAATTCTATTGTGAGCTTACTCCAATTCAATGTCCTGAACCTAGAGAGCTCTGGCCTGACGCCCTGGACGAGGCACCCGGGGTTGCGTGAGTTCCTCAGCGGCCAAACTTTACCGTCACCCGCGATCCCGTCGCGACATGCGATCCTGCCAGAGGAGTCTGATCCCGGGCCAAGCCGCTCCCCACTGCATCCAAATCCAGACCGGTGTCCTCGGCCAATTCGATAGCGCCGCGCACGCTCTTGCCCGCGAAAGAGGGCACCACGATTCCTCCCTGCTCGTTGGCCAGTACAACCGTACCGCTGGATGGGAGATGATCGCCGGCGGATGCCGCGATCGACTGCGAATTTTCTATCGCTGGAGATTGCTTCGAGTCTGTAGCTGACGTTTCCACGGTCTCACGCTGGTGCACCGCGGCCGGAACTACGACGCCTCCAGTTGATTCTGGCGTTGCACTGGCGAGAGTAGTCGCCGGTGTCGGAGCTGAACTTGTGGTTGGAGCCTCAGCGACGTCGAGAGTCTCTCCCAAATGGTCGGGGGAGCCTTCCGTGAGTTCCTGCGTCTTCACTTGACGCGAAGCCAGCAACATTTGCCGGCTTCGAGGCAACTCCACATCATGCGGCGTATGCAGGTATTCCAAAACCTGCTGCGCGACGCGCTGGAACACGGGCGCCGAAACCTGTCCACCCTGATGGAGGCCGACAGCCGAATCGAGAATGACCGCCACCACAATCGCGGGATTGTTCAATGGGGCAAACCCGGCAAATGAGGCGACGTACTTCGTCTTAGAGTACGCGTGCGTTCCCGGATCTACTTTTTGCGCAGTTCCGGTCTTGCCCGCAGAAGAATATCCTTCGAGAACTGCTCTCTTGCCGGTGCCTTCGAGCACCACCTTTTGCATCATCTGCTTCATTTGCGCCGCGGTCATGGATGAAATGACACGCCTGCTGTCGGCGGGATGAAAAGCAATAGTCTGTGGCGTAGGTTGCGGATCGGTCATCGCCGCGACGATGCGGGGTGGCACTTGGACACCGTCGTTGGCGATCGTCGAAACCAATGTCGAAAGTTGAAGCGGAGTAATGCCGATCTCCTGTCCCATCGAAATCGCGCCAATCGAAACTTTCGACCACCGGCTGACTGGCTTCGTTAAGCCGCGGGTTTCGCCAGGCAACTCAATTCCCGTTTGCTGTCCAAATCCAAAGGCCCGAATGTATTTGTAGAATCGGTCTTCGCCCAGCCGTAACGCGATCTTAATCGCACCCACGTCGCTCGATTCCGCGAGAATGCCCCAGACCGGCAGCAATCCATGCGGCCTGCTGTCGCGAATGCGCATGCCATTGATGACAATCGATCCCATCTGACAATCGAAAACTTCATCAGGACGGGTTAACTTTTCTTCCAGCGCCGCCGAGATAGTTACAACCTTGAAAGTCGAGCCTGGCTCGTAGACATCGCTGACGGCGTGGTTTTTCAGGCGCTCCGGCGTAATTTCCTTGGTCAGGTTCGGGTTGAACGTGGGCTGATTAGCCAGCGCCAGGATTTCTCCGGTACGCGGATTCTGCACAATGACCGTGCCGGTTATGGCATGGGTCTGCTCCATCGCGGTTGCCAGTTCGCGTTCCGCGATGTATTGAATCTGCTCGTCGATAGTCAGGACAACGTTCTCACCGGGCTCCGGTTGCTTCTCGACACTACCGAACCATTTTTTGTGGGCGTCAACGGAGATTAGCATGCGTCCGGGGCTGCCGCGTAACTTGTCGTCGTACTGGCGCTCGATCCCGCTCAAGCCTTCATCATCCATTCCGACGTAGCCCAGCACCTGAGCCGCCAATTCGCGTTTGGGATAAAAACGCCTGGATTCTTTCTGGAAATAGATGCCGCGCAGATTCATGGCGCGGATGCGCTCGGCAGTCTCCGCGTCCGACTTGCGCGCGACCCAGCAAAAAGTGCGGGCAGCTTTGCACTTGGCCAGGGTTTCGCGAGGATCGGTCTTCGTGATCTTCGAAATCAGCGAGATGGTGCCGGCAAGATCGGGAATTTCCGTGGGCACTGCGAAGGCGGAATCAACCGCGATTGACATCGCCAGTTCGTGTCCGGTTCGGTCGTAAATGATTCCGCGTCTGGCCGATACTTCCTCTGTACGTTCGCGCTCATGGATGGCGCGCTTTTCAAAGCTCCCGTAACGAAAGATTTGCAGGTAAACCAGACGCAGACAGATGCCCCCGCACCATAGCACGAGAATGGCGGCCAGCGAGTAGAGCCTGGTATTGGTGCTGTTGCGGGGTGTGTTGGCAGCCACGGATCACGCCCTCTAGACAAACATGGCGGCCCGGAAGCCGCCAGAACTGGGGCCACGGATTTGCGCGGATACTCACGGATAATACTTTGGATTTGTTAACTGATCCGTGTTCATCCGTGTAAATCCGTGGCCAATCTTTTCTTGCTGGACGGCGAAGACGCCCGTCCTCCACAACCTTATGGCAACGAGACTACGGACACTGAAGCCTCAGCCATCACTGGCGCCCCGGCGTCCTGCGGGGTCGAATCCATGCGCAGTACCTGGCCCGCCTGCGGCGGCTGCATCCCGTACTGCCGTGCCAGCCGATCGATGCGATCCGGCGACCGTAACGATGCTTCTTCCAGTCGGAGCGTGCGATTCAACTCCGCAAGTCCATTGCGTTCATTCTTCATGAATTCAATCTTGTAGCCGTACTCGATCGCCTTGAAGTGCTGCCACGTATAAGTCATGACGAGGAGGAAAAGGCAGCTCAGGGCGACGCCGAACTGTCTCATCTCGCGGCTGCGCCGAGGGTCCTCAATTTTCATCAGGCGCGAATTGTCGATCAGCTTTGCAAAGTAGATCTCTGGCGTGCCGGTCCAGCAGGGCTTGCGCCGGATGCTGCGAACCGCGCCTTGTACAGCAATGACGGCTGCTGCCATTTATGCCACCCCGAGTAACTTCGAATCGAACGCTCGCTCGCGCTCGGTTGCTACGTACCAGTACGGCAGTTTCGCTTCCTGAGAATCCCCAGTTTTGTGGGCGTGCTTTTCCGCGCGCTCGACGGTTGAAATCAGTTCGTCAATCAAATTGCCCGTATACATCACCAGCCTCCGTTTTACTTTGGTCTCTTCTTCTTTAACGAGCCTGTCATCCCGAGTGAAACGAGGGATCTGTATTTTGTACGCACCGGCAACCTGCAGATTCCTCGCTTCGCTCGGAATGACAATTTTTAAATTTTCTTAGCCGCCCGCAATTTCGCGCTGCGCGACCGCGGATTGCGATCAATCTCTTCTTCCCCGGCGGTCACCGGCTTCTTGGTGAGCAACTCGTAGTAACCCTGCTTCACTCCCTCGCGGAGTGCATCTTTCACGATGCGATCCTCCAGCGAGTGGAAGCTGATGATCACCAACCGTCCGCCCGGTTTGAGCACCTGCGGAGCTGCGCTAAGCAGCGTCTGCAGGTCTTTCAATTCATCGTTTACGAAGATTCGGAGTGCCTGGAAAGTTCTGGTCGCCGGATGAATCCTCCGTTCTGCCTGATTCATTGGCCGGGCCGCGGCTGATACGACATCTGCAAGCTGCGCAGTTGTTCGGATCGGCCGCGACCGGACAATGGCTCTGGCGATTCTCCGCGACCTCCTTTCCTCACCGAATTCGTAAATCAGATCAGCGAGTGTGACCTCGTCGACCTGGTTTACCACTTGATCGGCGGTTCGCTCGGCTTGCGGATTCATTCGCATGTCGAGCGGTCCTTCCGCCTGAAAACTAAAGCCTCGCGCGACGTCGTTAAGCTGCAAGCTGCTCATGCCCAAGTCGGCCAGCAAACCGTCGATGGCCGTTGGTCGTTGGTCGTTGGCAACTTCTGCAAACGATCTGTGGATCAGCGTGATCCTCGGCCAGTCCGGCTGTTGATCTTGACCTACGACCAACGACAAACGACCAACGACCAGCCTTTCTCGCGCGATGCCGAGCGCCGCCGGATCTTTATCGAGCCCAATCAAATGACCCGGTGCGCCGAGGCGTCTTGCGATTTCGAAACTGTGCCCGCCCAGGCCCACCGTGGCGTCGATATATGTCCCGCCGCGCTTGATCGCTAAAAAGTCGATCGCTTCTTTTAAAAGAACCGGAACATGACCCGCTTCCCTGCCACTGCCATGTCCAACCCCCTGAGGGGTGTCTGTTGAACCCTCGCCCACTAGATGCCCAATTCGTCGAGCGTCTTCTCATCCTCAGCCGTGAACTTCTCGTCTTCCATCTGCTGCCGGTACGCTTGCAGGTTGCGAAC
>Ga0210405_10006140_pt1 | contig 10798 bp, 12 predicted proteins | sample IncBWH11MmetaG_FD_155492 | JGI IMG/M metagenome (GOLD analysis project Ga0210405, IMG submission 155492) | Forest soil microbial communities from Barre Woods Harvard Forest LTER site, Petersham, Massachusetts, United States - Inc-BW-H-11-M | ecosystem: Environmental > Terrestrial > Soil >... | reverse complement strand
CTCCGCGGGAATGATATTCTGCGGCATCAGCGCCACCAGCGACTTCAGCCCGCCCCATGCCAGCAGCGCGCCCACCGCCGCTCCGCCAATCGCCAGCAGTAAGCTCTCCACCAGCAGTTGCCGGATCAACCTCCACCGGCTAGCCCCCAGCGCCCCCCGGATGGCAAACTCCTTCTCCCGTGTCGTCGCCCGCGCCAGCAGCAGGTTCGCCACGTTTCCGCAGCCGATCAGCAGCAGCAACCCCACCGCCGCCAGCACGATATACAGGGTGGCCTTGAATCTCCCCACCACCATGTTGGTGAGCGAATCGATCTGCACCGTAAACTTCTTTGGGTACTCCGTCGGGTACACCGCCGCAAGTCGCTTTGCCACCACGGTGAAGTCCGCTTCTGCCTCTTTTACCGACACCCCCGGCTTCAGGTGTCCCAGCATCCACCAGCGCTGCTGAAACGCCCCAGCCACGGTCTTGCCCCCCGCCGCCCGGCTCGGCTTCGCCGGAATCCACATATCCGCGTCGCCCCATCCAAATCGCGGAGGCATAATTCCAATCAACGTTCTCGACATCCCATTCAGAACAAACGTCTTGTTCACAATTCCTGGATCGGCCCCGAAACTCTTCACCCACGTCTTGTACCGCAGCACGAACACCGGCGCCGCCCCCGGTTCGTAATCCGCTGCCTGCATTACCCGCCCGAGCAGCGCCGGCATTCCCAGAAACTCAAACGTGCCCGGCGACACGAAGTTCCCGTCGAAACGCTGCGTCCCGTCTCCCGCGCGATACAGCACGTCCGTCCGGTCGTTCGCGATCGCCCGGTCAAACACATGATTCTGCTCCATATAATCCAAAAGCTCTGGCCCGATGAACACCGGCCGCCCCCCCGGCTCGCTTCTCTCGGCATCGTGGATGAACACCGAGTAGTAGCGCTGCGCATCCGGGTAGGGGAACGGCTCCATCATCACGTTATCAATCACGCTGAAGATCGCCGTCGACGCCCCAATCCCCAGAGCCAACGTAAGTACGGCAATCACGGCAAACCCCGGCGTCTTCCTCAGGTTCCTCAACGCATACCGCACATCCTGTCCAAACGTTCCCATATCGATCCCCCCGCTCGTAGTGGCGGGTCTTTAGACCCGTTCTTTCCCTACCTTCTTCTACGCACACCCCCGTCATTTAGTTCGACGCCAAATCGCCCAAAAAGTCCCCAAATTCTTCGCCGCCCCACCCACACTCGCCGCTTTGATCCTGGGAGCAGCCTCCGCCGGCACCGACACTCTCTCGAAGAAGCCGGATCCGTAGCGGCGAACTTAAGGTCGCCGTCCTGCTTTTGACTTTCAGGTCTCGAGTTTCGATTACCTCGCCATTTCGCCCTTGATTCTGTAGGGGTGGGCTTCAGCCCGTCCCCTCTTCGCTCCCTCCGGGGTCGCCCTTGTTGGAGTGGACTTCAGTCCGCCCTGTTTTGCCCTTTTCTGCAGCGCCGTAGGTGCGCCAGAACTTAGCCCAGCGCGCCTGCCCTGAGCAAAGCCGAAGGGTAAGCGCTGGGTACGCAGTAGCCCAAAATATCCCCGAGCACCGTAGGTGCGACACACCTCTAACCGCGCCGGGCGCATTCGTAGGGGCGGGCTTTAGCCCGTCCTCTCTTCGTTTGGAATTTCTGAACCGCCGTAGTCTTTACATCCCCGCTGAATTAGCGTATATACACTAATGTGTTCTCTTGGGACGCCAGGAAGGCCCTGAGCAACCTAAAGAAGCACGGCGTGTCGTTCGAGGAAGCCGCCACCGTTTTCGGGGACCCCGAGGCCCTCGACTGGGACGATCCTGGCTGCCAGCCCTAACCCAACGCCGTCATTTCGAACGGAGCAGGGCGATTTTTTCTTGCCGCATCGCTCCTGCGAATGCGTCGGCCTGCGCAGAGAGAAATCTCTCTTCCTCCCATTTTTCTTCGATCTTCATTTCGTCCCACTCGCCACTCGCCACTGCCTTTCAGAATCCCCACCACAAATCCCACGAGAAATTTTCGCATTTCCCGTCCCGCGTTCCAGGATATTTGGAATGTCTCGATTGAATGACGAGGTCGTGTTGCCCGCTTTGACGCCCACGGGGGGGATTTGTTAGCTGCCGGAGCCTGTTGCCGCTGCTTCCGCAACGGGGCTGGATGCCGCTCGCCTCCGCAAACGCCATTGCACAATCGAGGCCGCCACCGTGCACGCACCGAGCCCGAGCCACAAGCTTCCGAAAACTACAAGAAGCGGCCACCAGAAAAACTCCGCGCGCGAGCTTCGATCGACAGACATCATAACTGGCCAAATTCCCCCGTACGCCAGCACCGGAATCGATATCAGCACTTCCCACCATCTAATCCTCGGCTGAAGAATCTCATGTCTCGCGGATAGCAAAGCCTCGATGCTTCGACCCGCCAGCCACCAAAAAAACATTCCGACAATCGGCCAGCTGATATCGCGCCACACCCACATGGACATTCCTGTTGGAATCCATTCTTCATGCGCAGAGCTAATCATTGCATACGCCAAATCAGGCAAGCTCCCCGGTAAGTTGAGCGTTGCCACAAGCCACTCCCTCGCCTCTGCGCGCTTGATTCTTCGCTGCACTTCTGGAGCCGAAAAGTCGAACGGAATCACCCGTTGCGGTGCGCCAGTCGCCCTCTCCGGCGAAACGTGCACAACGCCGTAAGCGCCGAGAGACATCTTTATTTCGCCGATGAACATCGCTCGCATCGGCCACAGAATCACAGCGCACAGAATAAGTTGACTAATAGGAAGTATCCACCGCAGAGGCGGTACGCGAGTTTCGGGCATAATGACAGGTGAGTCTAGCCTTCGTCATCACTGGGCGCAATCCCCACATCAGAGTAAACTCAGCAACGACAAAAAATAAGAGCCGAGGAGGAACGCTTGCCTGAATTCTCGATTCTAGCGGCCTGGCTTCTAGCCCTGGCGCTCGGAGTACGGGCGAGTTGGGTTTGGGCATGTCGCGGACGAGACGGCCTTCCGGCCTGGCGAGGCACACTTGGAGCGGTTCTAATCAGTTTCATTTTGCTCGATTGCCTTTTCTTTATCAGGCTCGCGTGCACTGGTGAGATCGGCGGATTCGGAACGCACTACATGACGACCAGGATGGTCGGTTGGTACTTCCTGGCTTCGATGCTGATCACGGCAGGACCTTTACTATTAAGAGGCGAGAGCCGATGGGAGGCCTTTCTCTCCGGTTTTCTTACGACTGCATTATGGTTCGGTGCCGGCTTCGTCGCCTAGCCAATGCTGGCCCCTGGCGAACTCGTCGGTCACGAAGTTCTTGGAAGCTTGCTGCGCCCATTTGGTTCTGACTTAGATCGCGCAAGGCCGAACTTCACGGAAGCGCGCTCATCTATGTCTAGAACAGAATGGGCAAGAAAGTCCAAATCAGAAATCAGAGGATGCGGGCGCAACTCGAATAGGCTGCCGATTGGCATCGAGGAATCGCCTGTCCGGGCCAGGAATGTCCGGTTCACGACACCACGGTTATGCACAAGGAGATTCCGAATCTCGATGATTCGCACGGCTCGGGACAAAGGCTCACATGAAGGAAATATTTCGAAGTTTAATCTTTCGGTCAAATCCTTCTGCAAGTCTTTCATGCCTTGATATGAGAGCCGTTCGACTCTCCGTTCGGCCAAACGTTTCACCAAATCGTCCATCGTCGCATGCTGAAGAATATCTTCCAGCTTCACCGTTTCTGCAGACTTCAGAGTTTCCGGACGGCTTGTGAAGATCAGAGCTAGGAGCTCGGAGAGGTACGACAAGAAGTTGTCCGTGCCTCTGATCAGCATCATCTCCATCACAAATCTGGCGAATCTTTTTATTCTGGATTCTCCCCCTCTTGGCTCAGCAAGGAGCACCTTGAGTTTTTCGGGATCGTCTTGATAGGCGAGCTTCACTATATCTTCATACATTTGGTCAGGTCGACGCGTCCACCTAACGAAAAATATGAAGAATTCGCCGATTTCCTCGTCGAAATCGAAAAACCGAGAACAAGGTCCAGTCGAAACTTCCGGACGATTAGCGTGTTTTGTACACTCTGTTGAGGCCATGCTCTACATCTTGTCTCCAGGCTCTGCCAGCCCGGCGCCTCAGTATCGCACAGCATATAAGTCTACGGCACGTAGCTCCCAAGTGCGGCGCCGTTCGGGTTTAAGGGTGCCAGCGTTGACTTTTCCCCGCCAACCTCACTCCGCTCGCATTGAAACGCAATCGATCCCACGCGCACTACCTGCTAGTGGTTCGAGGTGCGGAATCAACTATGAGTCCAGAGGATGCCATAGACCGGATTCTTGAGCTTTCAGCCGAGGCTCAAACGAGGAGACGCCAAGCCGCCGAGAACTCCTCGGCGTTTCACAGATTGACGGGAGCGGTATTAGCCTACGGCCAGGCGCTGGACCTTCTCACAAAACTTCGCAAGGAGCCCTACTGGAAGCAAGCCATCCCGGGAGCCCCGGTTACCGCACTCGGCTACTCCTCTCTCCCTTCAAGTTCCTGAGCCCCGTGCCCGGCATCGTTTTGGGCGGGTGGCCACCAGATTCTTTTCACGATAACAGGTCGTAGCTGTTATTCTCCCGCAAAAATGAACCTCCCGAAGAATATCCCCAAGGATCTGTCCAACCTTCTGGAAACGATGGCCGCCGATTTTCCCGCGATTCTGCATGGGAATCTCATTGGCATCTACCTGTGGGGCTCGTTGACCTACGAGGCATTCGACGAGACTTGCAGCGATGTCGATGGCGTGGGCGTCACCCGGCGAAACCTCGACGACCGCGAATTTTCAGAACTGAATGAGTGGTTCAAAAACAAAGCGCAGCAAAACCGCTGGGGCAAACGAATGGAGATGCGCTTTGTCATCGACGGTGAATTTCTCGACAAGACTTCGCGATGCTGTGGCTTCTACCACTACACGGGAAAACTCACCCGCCATGGATCGGACGGAAACGCCATCATCTGGATAAATATTGGGCAGTCCGGCATCACGTTGTGGGGCAAGGAAGCCAAGCTCATCGCTCCCAAAGTATCCGGCCAATGCCTCAATGATGCTCTTCTGTTGGAGTTGAATTATCTGAAAGAAGGCCTGACCTCCAGAACCGGAGATCGATCCGACAAAGCGTTCGTCTACAATGCGTACGCGGTTCTCACCGCTTGCCGCATCCTTTACTCGGCCCATCACAGGGTATTGGTTTCCAAAGACCAAGCCTGCGGCTGGGCGACGGAAACCGTCCCGCAGGTATGGCGCGCGGTCATTCAGGCTGCCAAAGAGAATCGGCTGAGGAACGCCGGCTCAACGACACCCCAATTGGAAGAGGACGCGCAGCGGTTCGTGGCGTTCGTCACCAGCGAGGTCAACCGCATCTTGTAACGATAAGCTCAGATTTGCTTTTCAAGGCGGGTGGAGCACCATTAACGCCATCAGAAGGTCTTGGGTGCCGCATCCCTTTGGGGTTTGCTTGACCAAAGGGTGCGGGTTTTGATTTTCTTTGCTTGTCTCGCGGCCGCATTCCATGGCTCCGGAACCCTTGCACACATGCACAATGAACTCTACCCCTTTGTTTTCTGCACCTTGCAAAACCATTCGAACGGTTCCGCAAGTTGTTCTATGTAAATACTTTAAAAATACTTGACAAATAGTGTAATTTATGCAAACATGAGTGGTGATCAGTCGGCAGCATTTCCGGCTACGTCGCATTCACGGCTTGCCCGTTCCGGCTCGCCTCTTCAACGTTCCAACCTGCAAACCTTCAAGTCAAAGCTCCCGCTTCTGGGAGCGGAGATCCCGATCTGGTCGCGGCGTTCCAACGAGTCTCGCTCCTAACTCCTTTCCTCTCAATTCGTTTGCAGACCCCCACCCCCTAACTCCTTTGGAATCACATCGTTTCGAAAAAGGTGGAAGGGGGATTGGGTGCAGCACATCTTCCCCGCCATTTCGGCTTCCCCTAAGTCTCTTTAGAATCAACACTTATGGAAAGCCCGTAAGTGTTGATTCTAAACCGCTTACGGAATCTCTAAGTCCTGTAGATGCAACACTTACAAAAAATCGGGGGGAGGGGTCAACTCGGCGAGATCCACTACCTAACTTTCTCTTCGGTCTACTCTTCCATCTTACCCTTACGTCCTTATCTCCTTCTTTCCTACTGAAAACCCGCCAGATTCATCCCGTTTTGTGCCGCCGGATCTTTCATAAACGTATTCCACACAAATTGCGTTCGTTGATTTTCCGCCATCAAAACAGAAACCCCCAGATCGATTCCCAGCGCATCCGCATCGTACCAACCGGTCAGTGGATTAAAGGCGTCCACATAGCCATAGCGCTGCCAGGCCTGCGGATAATGCCCGCGGATCCATCGCAGCACGTGAATGGTGTCCGCGAAATCAAATGGCAGCGAACCGGCTGTCGCGCAAGGCACAATGCTGCCGTCGACGGGCCCAATCGGCGTTCCCTGCGCCGACGGGCCTCCCCAAGCAACGTAGCCGTTCTTGGAGTCCGAGGCGCTTATTCCCCAAAGATCCGCGCTGTAATCCGAAAATTGCCCGGCAAGCGATATACAGAACAGCCGGTGCGCCTGCGTTGCCGTGATCGAATTCTGAAAATAGTTCGCGAAGGCGTCCTTCTTGCTCCGGAAATCGAACCACGCGTGCGAATACTGGTGCACGAACAGCGGGTCCGAACCGGAAATATACGACAGCCCTTGATACTGGATAGTAGGCCGGGCCCACGCTCCCCAACTGGAAGCTGGAATTGGAAATGTCGGCGAGGCCATTGCCAGCAAGTACAGCATCATCAGCTCGTTGTACGAGTCCCATCGCGCCGAGAGAAAGCCGCTCTCGGGCTTCCAGCCCATGGAAAGGGTCGTGCCGCCGTTCAGCATCCAGGCGAAATTCACGTTGTTGTAAATCTGCGTGGCCAGGCCGGGAATCTGCGGATCTTGCGAAAAATGCTGCCGGCACATCAGCACTCCGCAAAGCAGGATCGCGGTATCAATGGAGGAAACCTCGGAAGTGAATGCCCGCGCGCCCGTGGTCATGTCCACGAAATGATAGAGGAACCCGTTCATCCCATTCGGCTGCAATCGGTTCAACACAAAATTGAGCGTCGTTTGCACGCGAGCTGCGATCGTCGCGCTAGGTTGGTAGCCGCGTTGGTCGCCAATGCACAGCGCCGTCAACCCGAATCCCGTTGCTGCAATGCTCGATACCGTTCGCGTGTCGTTTCCGGCGGCGAGCGCGCGATCCTTCACCTGTCCGGTTGTGGGGTCAGCCTGCTCCCAGAAAAAAAGAAATCCCGCTTTCTCGATTTCCTCGAGCAATTGGTCATCAGTCCCAGGGTAGCCGTCCCCTATCGGCGGTGGCGGAGAGCTAGGCGAGCTTCCGCCGCCGCAGCCGAACGGGAAATACGCAATACCCGGCAGCGAAGAAAACAGTGCCGCCTTGCTAAGTCCAACAAAAAAGTCTCGTCTAGTGAAATCGATCTTCAAGGTGCAATTTCCATGATGCCGCGCGGAAAAGCGCGATTCTCAGTTGAATTCCAATCCGTCGCCGGCATGGCCCTGTGCGCACCAGCTGTTGCGCAGGCGCGCAGACGCAAAAATTCTCCCGGCAATTCGCCTCTTATCTTACCGAACAGGGGATACTTTGAAAACCGCAATTCACCTGCGTTCTAACGAGCTAAAGCGATTTACTAAACGCCTTCGCCAAACGACGGCGTTATTCAGTGATTTTCTTTCCAAGATTTTGCGAGCTCTACGATACTTGACTGAAGCGGCGCGTGATCCACGGCACGATCTACGCCTCTTTGGTTTTGAGAAATGTCCCATTTCGGACAGATTGTTAGAGCCCACTTTTGGTTTAATCAACAGTGAATCTCAGAGGCCATAAAGTTTCGCATAAGGTAATGCGAGGCACTGCGGTGCCGTCCAGGAGTGAAATGAGTGGGAAAAACTTTCGAGTCGCACCGGCAAGCCAACGGACCAACGTCGAGGGAAAACAAGTAAGCAATAAAGTACTGCTGGCAACGCCCGACAATGAATACGAATTGATGCGTCCTGACTTGGCGTATATCGACCTGCCGCACCATCTGAGCCTTCATGAGCCGACGCAGAGCATCGAGTTCGTTTATTTCCCGAACCGGGGAATGGTTTCTCAAGTGGTGGTGACCAAAGACGGCCGAACCGTGGAAGTGGGTGTAGTGGGTAACGAAGGCTACGTTGGGGCAGGATTGGCAGCCGGCTTGAGCAGAAGTTCCGTGCGCGAAATTATCCAAATCGCCGGTGATGGCTTCCGGATGATGGGGAATGCGCTGGAACGCATTCTGCGGTCGGCCCCGCAGTTGCAGGCAATATTGAACAGGCATACGGGGCTTCAAGGAATGCAAATCGCACAAACCGCGGCGTGCAACCGGCTGCACGATATACAGCAGCGCCTCTCGAGGTGGCTGCTGATGACTCAGGATAGGGTGAGATTAGGAGTACTTCCGATCACCCACGATTTCATCGCGACCATGATGGGTACTGACCGATCCACGGTGAGCCTGGCGGCGGCAGTGCTGCAAAAAAAGGGGATTATAGATTACGTGCGAGGTGCAGTGAAGATTGTGAACCGCAGGAAGCTCGAAAAATCCACTTGTGAGTGCTACGGTGTCATTCATCAGTTCGAAGATGACCTCGGATTGAGATAGCAATTTTTGCAAGCGTTGGATACCCCACAGACAGCAACCTCTTTCTATCGCTAATGTTCCGGCGTTGTGGATTCACTTCGGCCTTGAAGTGTGTTCAAAAAGCCGTGACTTGGGCAGAACTTCGCTCACGGAAGTGAAAAGAGCGCCTTTTGCCGTCGCAGTCCCGTCGGAGACCGATGCCAGACCGTCTTTCTAAGAAGCATAACCGCACCAAATCTCGAGGTGGCCATGGAGTCGATGCGTCGCAAACTGGTGTGGATCGAAGAAAAGGGTTTTTGGGGCTGGGGTTGCTCCGAATGCGAATGGGTGTTCAGGCCTTTAGGGGCGCTCCTAGGGGAATCCCTTGAGGATATGAAGAAGCACTACGCCGAGGAGCGTGACAAAGAGTTCGCATCTCATGTCTGTGCGAAGCATCCGAGAGCCACGAAAAATCCCCGTTAGCTAAGTCACTCGCGGGCTAAATTGCGTCGGAGTGTGGGTTGTAAAGAAGCTTCCATGCCGCTCTTGAGGACACAGCACCCCTTTCCCGGAGTTCACAACAAATACAACATCAAATGACCCGACTAGTCTCCTGCCCAAATGGTTCGTCCGATAAGTCGAGCGGGGTGTGCGTTGAGAGTGCGTTGTGCGTAGCGAGCAATGCTGGCTAGGATTTGGTCTGCGCTTCTGGTCCAGACGAATGGCGTGGGATCTTGGTTGTGGATCTGGATATATTCGCGGAAGGCGGTTTCCAGTTCTTTCACACTGCGAAACACACCACGCCGTATCCGTTTGTTGGTAAGTTCGGCGAACCAGCGTTCCACCAAGTTGATCCAGGAACCGTAGGTGGGCGTGAAGTGAACGTGGAACCGTGGGCGCTTGGAGAACCACTTCAGGATCATCGCCGTTTTGTGAGTCGCGTAGTTGTCGACCCATGGGAGGTGATGACTCCCAGAAGCTCAGGCCCTGGAGGGGAACTGCCGCCTTTAACCGTGGTACAGTTGTTTACATTCCCCTGGAGGGGTGAGCGCTTAAAGTAATTACGGTGGAAAACCTTTCAAAATCGTGGCGGATTGTTTACACGACTCCATGGCCGTTCGGATGGGCCTTAAGGATGATGGTCCGACAATGAGCGGCCATGACTCGCTGGCCAAGCGACTCTGCCAGGTCTCACCATACGCCGGCCGCATCGAGCCGATCATCGATCTGATCCCGGAGATCATGGAGCGGAACGACCAACTCCGCCCTTTATGGACGGCGTGGCGACAAAATGCGACGCCTGATCTGGCGCCGCGGCAATATTTCACTCCGTCTGAAATTAAGGTGCTTTGCGATTTTGTGGAGTACCTGTATTTCGCCAGCGATGCCTTTGCGCGCTCGGCCCAGACAGGCCGGTGACGCTTCGCGCGAAATTCTGCGTGATCGGCACCGGCGCCGGCGGGGGCATCCTCGCCTACCGTCTGACGAAGGCGGGTGCCGATGTGCTGGTCATCAACTCAGGCGGTATTCCAGCGCAATCCGAATTTCAAAACGAGCTGAGCCCTGAACAAAAGGGCCATTTTGAAATAGGCCCTCACACCACTTTCCCGGTCAGGCCGGAAATCTCTATCGTTCATCCGCTCCTCGCGGACGACCGTAGCCGGAGCTCCATGGAACGTCCACGGGAAGGCGGGTTCCATCACTACCAAATTCACCACGTCAACGGCTTGCAGAACCTCTGGAATGGGATCTGCCTGAGGTATTCAGAGGACGATTTTGCCAACCGCAATCCCTATAGTGAGGACTGCCGGTGGCCGATTTCTCTGGGCGATCTTGCCGATCACTATTCTGAGGTCGAGCGGCTCGCATTGGTGGTGGGTGAGCGCAATGGTTTGCGTCAATTTCCGGACGGATCCTTTCTCGCGCCCCGCAGCGCCAGACAAATTGACCGCATTTTCATCGACAGCAACGCCGGCTCGCTCGGCCCGGATCTTTTCTTTTTGGAGAACAGGAAAGCCGTCGACTTGCGGCCGGATTCTACGCAAAAGTGCGTGGCCTGCGGCAATTGCGGGCGCGGGTGCCGTTCCGGCAGCGTCTATAAATTCTCCACGCATCTCCTGCCGGAGATAA
>Ga0210405_10006138_pt1 | contig 10800 bp, 10 predicted proteins | sample IncBWH11MmetaG_FD_155492 | JGI IMG/M metagenome (GOLD analysis project Ga0210405, IMG submission 155492) | Forest soil microbial communities from Barre Woods Harvard Forest LTER site, Petersham, Massachusetts, United States - Inc-BW-H-11-M | ecosystem: Environmental > Terrestrial > Soil >... | reverse complement strand
GGTCGGTTTTATGCCGGTCACTGGAATACCCTTGCCGCTGATGAGTTACGGTGGGTCTTCCGTGTTGTTCATGTTCCTGGCGCTGGGGATGGTAATGAATGTTCGTATGCGCCGCTTTGTAAACTAGCCGGTCGCACCGGTTGAGTGAATAGGCTTTGATGTGCCAGCTAGGGCAATAGAGGCTCAAGCCGGTCAGGAACGTGATCTGGAACTGGGGAAGAGGGCAGGGAGCAATTTGCTGCGCCGGTTGGCGCAGCCCCAAAAATATCGATCGCCCTCGCGTAAAGGGGGCATTTCACCGGCCAGCGAGCAGTCGAAGGCCGGGCAGGATTGAAAGCAAATAGAGCTGCTGGGCAGGGAAACGGCCCCCCGACCGGAAACGGTCTGAGAGTGCGGTCACAAATCCCGGCAGACAAAAAGCGAACAGTGCAAAAGATTCCCAAGCTTGTGCAGCGGATTCGGACGGGGAGAAACCTCCCAGTCCCCAGCCGTCCCCGATTCGGGGCCAGCATCGCGACGCTCGATCCTCCCGTTTCCTTCCGCGCTCTGCCCCGGTGAAACCCGCCTGGCGGGACCGGAGTGTCCATGAACAAGGAGTTATTTGTCTCTTCCACGCCTCACGAAACCAAGGTGGGTCTGGTGGAAGACGATCTGCTCGCGGAAATCTACCTCGAGCGCGAAAATGAATACACATTAGCCGGGTCCATCTATAAGGGCCGTGTGACCCGGGTGCTTCCCGGGATGCAATCGGCCTTTGTCGACATCGGCCTGGAGCGCGATGCCTTCCTCTATGTTTCCGACTTTATGGAACTGGAGGAGCACGACGAAGATCTGACTGACTCGATTCCAGCAGGCCGCACAGTTCCTGATCTGCGACCGCAACCGCCTCGGGCGGAGGCGTTCGCAGCGGGAATGGAATCCGTTGAAGGGTCTGCCGCTGAACCATCGGCAGGCAGTTTCGACCAAGACTTTGACCAAACCGAAGAACACGTAGCAGGTCCGGCCCCGGCATCCGTTGGTGCGCCCGAGCCTTCCAGCGGTGGGGAGTCTCAAGACCGGGAACGTGGAGGCTGGCGGGGACGCCGTCGCCGCCGTGGAGGGCGCCGGGATGGCAGAGGCGACGGGCGGGACCGGAGTTCTGAGCCGCGTTTCACTAAGCCCGCAGCAGAGATCGTCCCTACGCCGGTTGCTCCTCGTCCGCAGGAACCGGCAAGAACTCAGCAGTTCGGACCTCCAGCGGGGTATCAGCCGATATTGCTTCCGGGAGAATCGATTTCCAAATACCGAGGGTTGACGCAGCCGCCGGCCAGTCCGGGAACACGTTCGCACGAGTTTCGGGCAGCAGAGCCACCTGCCGAGTCGCACGAAGCTGAATCTTGCGCCGAAACCTCGGAGCCCATTGCCGCCCGGTTTCCCGAAGACGAGCCAATTTTTGCCAAGACCACGGACATTGAGGAAGGATCGGTTGAAGATGCCCGGCTGAATGAAGATGCGCAGCCAGTTCACGAAGACTCTGCCGAGAACGTTCCGACTTCCGCATCAACCTCGGTCGACTGGAACCGTGAATTTCATCGCAGGGATACGGCTGGCGCAGGCGCTTCCGCTGCTGCTGCCGCGGCACGCACAACCGAAGAAGAGTTTGTCGAAGAAGTTGAAGAGAATCCAGTGGGCGCCTCGCATGAACATTCGGATTTAACTCCGGTTGCCGCGGCTGCTGAGATACAGCCCGCATTCGCTCCCGCAGGCACGCTCGAAGAAGAAACCATCGACGAGGAAGAGGCGGACACCGTTCGGTACGAGCAGTCGTCCGACGAAGGCTACGATGAGTTCGAAGAAGAGACGCGAGCCGCCGGTCAGCCGAACGCCGAGGCGCAGCGAGAACTCGCCGAGGTCCGCGCGACTGTAGAAGAGATTCACATGTCATCTCTGGTCGAATCCGGTGTCGCGCCTCAAGCTCCCACGGAAACCGAAGATGACTCCGAGGAGTTGGAACTGGAAGAAGCGCAAGCCGAAGCCGAGGCGCTGCTCGATGCCGAAGCCGGCGGTACAGGCGCTGTCGATGCGCGAGTCGAGGTTCGGGCTCCGTCAGGAACTGTTGGTTACACTCAGAGGGCGCCACGACCGCGTCCGGGTTTCGATCGCCAGGGCGGGCAACGCGGACGCCGCGGTGGACGCCGCTTCCCGCGCCGCGAGTCGCATGAGGTCCCGAAGATCAGCGACCTGCTGAAAGAAGGCCAGGAAATCCTGGTACAGATCGCCAAGGAGCCGATCGGCAAGAAGGGCGCGCGCATCACCAGCCACATCGCGCTGCCGGGGCGGTTTCTGGTTTACATGCCGACGGTGAACCATACCGGAGTTTCGCGCAAGATTGCATCGGACGAGGAGCGCCAGCGCCTGAAGCGCATCGTGATGAGCGAGCGCGACAACGGCCACGGTGGCTTCATTGTTCGCACCGCAGCGCAGAGTGCAAGCGAAGAAGAGTTGCGGGCAGACATTCGATTTCTGAAAGGCTTGTGGAACGACATCAAGACTCGTTCCGAGGCCTCGAAGCCTCCGGCGCTGATTTATCACGATCTGAACGTGGTGGAGCGTGTGCTGCGCGATCAGGTCACTTCAGACTTCTCCGTAATCTGGGTTGACACCGAACCGGAATACGAGCGCGTGCTGCGCTTCTTCAATCGCTTTCAGCCCGCGCTGGTCAAACGCGTGAAGCTCTACACCAAAGAGACGCCGCTGTTCGAGCAATTCGGCCTGGCCGAGGAGATGAACAAGGCGCTCAAGTCAAAAGTCTGGCTGAAGAGCGGCGGCTACATCGTGATTAACCAGACGGAGGCGCTGGTTGCGATCGATATCAACACGGGCAAATATGTTGGCAAGACTACGCGCCTCGAAGATACCATCGTCAAGACGAACGTGGACGCGATCAAGGAAATCGTGCGGCAGATTCGGCTGCGCGATCTGGGCGGCATTATCATCATCGACTTTATCGACATGGATGAGCGCCGCAACCGCCAGCGTGTGATGCAGGCTCTCGAAGAAGAACTTCGTCATGACCGCGCGCCGTCAAAGGTCCTGCAGTTTAACGATTTCGGCCTTGTCGCTATTACCCGCAAACGGGTGAAGCAATCGCTGGAACGCACCATCGGCGCGCCTTGTCCCTATTGCCAGTCGACCGGCTACGTGAAGTCGCTGACCACGGTGGTAAATGAAATTTACGTGGAGATGCGCAAGATGGCTAAACATATGGAGCACGAAGACGTAATGCTACGCGTGAATCCAGATGTGGCCAAAGAATTGAAGACCAACAACGGCCGACTGCTGAACGAGATGGAAGAGCTGACCAAGCGGACGATCATCGTGAAGAGCGATCCAGCGCTGCATCAGGAGCAGTTCGATATCAACTAGCTGTCAGCTATCAGCCGTTAGATGGGGGAAGAGCACGGCTTCAGCCATGCTGCCCTGAAGCCAACAAGGCGAGGGCCCCAGCCCCTGAGGGGTAGCCTCTCAGCGCCGATTTCCGATGCATGCGGCAGCAGTCAAACTGCTGGCCCACCCTTGTTTTTATCGTCAAAGCTGCTAATCCCGAGAATAGATAGCCAGCAAATGCCCCGACGGTCATACCGGTGGAGCACTCAGACAGTTTGCCTTCCAAGGCCAAGAGCACGACTCCTGGAATCATCAGGCAAACTCCCGTGAATTGACCCCGTGCTCCAATCGTCTTCTTCGTTGTTGTGGCGATTCCAAAATAACCCAGCTGGCCAACCGCCATCATAGCGAGCAAGGCCGCGTCCAACTGTGGATGTTCCAACATTGCCCACCTCCTTACCCTGATATCCGCGTCTACAGAACCCACCAAGGGTGACTGCCCAACGATGCGGGCATCTCCTTCATCCTGTCGATGTCGATATTTAAAAGAAAGGGGGCAATGACGGACGCGAGGACAAGACTGCCAGCGAGAAACACTAGAACCCGTTTCCATACGACCCCACCATACGATTCCTTGTCAGAGACAGCCTTGACCGAAATTTCAATGCCTATGAAAAGCGCTGCGACACCCAACGAACCGAGGACGAGGTCAGTGCCCTCTAGGAACCAAAGCGACGGATGAACGATGGAGTAGAGCGCAGTCGCGAATTGCAGCCAAATGTAATATGCCACGATTGGGAACATACTTACCCATAGACACCCCGCGATCCAAAGCCACAGCCAATGACGACGGGGTACCATCAAGAGGGTGGTCGTTAGTTCTTCGTCGCTGTTAGAGGTGGCTCCCAAGAAAGAGCTGACGAATCCTACGATAAGGGTCAGCAGCGAGAATCCTATGAGGTAGGCCTTCAAAGAAACCGAATGCCCGAAGGCGACCTCGACTATACCTTTTTCGAGGTCGGCGCGGAGCAGGAATAGGAAGGCTATCCAAACTGACGCCGATATGAATGAGGAACAGACGCCGACGGCGAGCCGATGCGTCTTTGACAACCGGCTGGCTAAGGCGATTGCAAATCCCGATCCTAGCGCCCAGGCGAATGATTGCAGTATTCCGTGAGCCGAGGGCGATTCCGGATGGAGGTATTTAACGCCGAGGGACATCGAGGACGCGAAAACGATCGAATACCAAGCCCCGAAAAGAAAGCTCGCCAGGAAGGGTATTCGTGAGGCCGCGGCAGAGCCGCCGGGATCGTCATCTCCAAGCGTTTGAAAGTCCGCAACTCGTTGGTCTTCCATATCGCTGAATGGGCCAAATTGACGTCGTAATTATATTAGGAGGCGTTCTCGCTGCAATTGCGAATCGGCGTTGGAACCTACGGTAGCAAAATATTGATACAATGGCATTTTAAAGTGCCAAATGCCACTGTATAATTACATCTATGACAACCACTCTAACCCTCGACAAAGCCGGGCGCGTGGTGCTGCCCAAGCCGGTTCGCGACGAAATGCAACTCCGCGCGGGCGATTCGCTGGAACTGGAAAGCTCGGAAGACCGCATTGTGCTCCGTCCTCGAAGGGGAGGAGTTGGGCTGCACCAGAAACAAGGAATCTGGGTCTTCGGCGTCGGAGAGCCGATCCCCGCCGGAGCTACCGATGAAACGCTGCGCCAGATTCGGCGCGAGCGCGAACTGAGCTTTATGGGCAATCCGCCCACGCGCCGACCGCGACGGAAGAAATCCCGGTGAAATGGTTCTTCGACACCACAGTCCTGGTTGCGGCGCTCCTGCCCGATCATCCACACCACGCCCGCAGCTTCTCTGTATTTGCGTCTGCGACTCGCAAGCAAGCGGCTTGTGCGGCCCACAGCTTGGCGGAAGCGTACTCAACCTTCACCCGTTATCCAGGAAAAGAACGGATGAGCGCCGAAGCCGCAGGCTTGGTTTTGCAAGGAATCGAGCATCGGTTTAGCCTAGTTTGGCTTGACGGCGATGAGTACTGCGCCGCCATCCGCCGCATGGCACAGCTGGGAATCGTGGGCGGCGCCGTTTATGACGGCCTGGTCGCGGCATGCGCCCTTAAGGCAGGCGCGGACCATCTCTATACATGGAATGTGCGCCACTTCGATTTGCTGGGTGCGGAAATACGAAAGCTGGTAACGATGCCTCCCGCGGTTTAGCTTCCTGGGTGCGCCAGAGCTTTCACTGCGAGGTCAGAGCGCTGGTGCAGTTTATGCGCGATCTCACGGATGGCTTTGGCCGAGTCAGCGTTGCTGCTTTCGGCGCTCTTGGCGACGCTCGCGGCATCTTCCGCGGTGGTGCTTGCCATGTCGAGCAGGACGACAAGTGGTGCGTTACTACCTCTCTCTCCGTCTCGTGCTTCGAAAGGGAGCGGCTTCCAGCATCAGCTCGAACATGTGAGCTGATCAAACACATGGGGGGAACACCGCCCCTCGGTTGTCTACCGGGCAAAGCCCAGCAACTGTAACGGCGATCTTGCGTCCCCTAAACGTCTAGGCAAAGCAGAGTCCAAACCGTTCAATTCCAACGCACGCGCTAGTGGCAGCCCTGGGAAATCAGGGTCCGCCGGGGCGAGCTTTGGCCGCTCCCTGATCGAGATCGAGGTTTTTTCGTTTTTCGTAACGGAACGTGACTGGACGCTCAATCAATAAGATTTCAGGGTTACGATAACGGCGTTTTACCTGCCGCAATGGCAGGAGTTAGTCGCCAGCTTCGTCGCGCCCTTCGTCGGTTGAATAGCTTGTGCTCAGGAGCATCGCTGCACGATGTGTGTATGTAAAGAACCTTAGGGGTTTCTCCAGTTAACCAGGACCAACTGAATCGAGATATAAGGAGGCAGCTTATGAAGCGAAGTACAGTCACAGCGTTGTTGCTTGGCGTTGCAGTCTCCATATGTGTTCTCTCTCCACTTTTGTTGTCGGCGCAAGACTCGGCGCGCGTTCAAACGGGTCCGAGAGAGTACGTGGAAGACCATCACGATACTTCCATGTCCCTGCTGGACATGGTCCGACTCTATCCCCAACCTAACCCGCCCTCGGAACACTGGGTACGGCCGGAATTCCCGCTTCCACCTCGTGAATATCCTGCGAACGTGACCGACCCAGTGCGGCAAACCAGCAGTTTCGGGCCTCTGGCTGCAACTGTAGGGCTCAACTTCGAAGGCAATGACTTCGACACGGTCTGCAATTGTGCCCCGCCGGACACCAACGGCGCGGTTGGTACTACACAGTACGTGCAGCTCGTGAATACCGTCTTTACGGTCTACAGCAAATCCACAGGCGCGGTGATCGCGGGGCCTACCGCCACTCGCAGTTTGTGGAGCGGCTTCGGCGGAACCTGCTCAACCGCCAACGACGGCGATGGCACCGTAGCCTTCGACAAGCTGGCCGACCGCTGGGTCTTCCAGCAATTTGTCGTATCCAGCACTCCGTACATGGAGTGCATCGCGGTTTCGCAAACCGCCGATGCGACGGGTGCGTACAATCGCTATGCCTTCAGCTTCGGCACCTTGGATTTTCCGGATTACCCAAAACTTGGCGTCTGGCCGGATGCCTATTACGAGTCGTTCAACATTTTCCTGAACGGCGCCACCTTTATCGGGCCGGACGCGTGCGCGGTTGATCGCACCAACATGCTGACCGGAGCCACTGCCCGCCCCATACAGTGCTTCCAACAATCGAGTTCGCTCAATCCACTTCTGCCTTCGGACTTGGACGGAACCACCGCGCCCCCCTCGGGTGAGACGAATTTCTTCATGACCTTCGGTTCCAGCGGCGTCCTGGAGCTCTTCAAATATCACGTGGACTTCACCACGCCAACGAACTCCACCTTTACCGGGCCCACCAACATCTCGGTGGCAGCGTTTACGCCGGCGGCCTCTACGGTCGCCCAACCTAGCCCCGGCGAAGCGCTGGATACGCTCTCCGACCGGCCGATGTACCGGGCTTTTTACCGCAACTTCGGCACGCACGAGTCGGTCGGGTTTAACCACGCAGTGGGAAATCCCTCCGGGATACGCTGGTATGAAATCCAGAATCCCAACGGTACCCCCACAGTCGCGCAACAGGGAACGTTCTCGCCCGATTCCAGCAATCGCTGGATGGGAAGCACAGCCATGGACTCGGCGGGTGACCAGGCGATCGGCTACAGCGTGGTCAGCTCTTCTACCGGTCTGGATCCGACTGTCCGCATCGCCGGCCGCACCCCGAGCGACCCGGCAGGGACGATGGAAACGGAGGTCAATATCGTCACCGGCAGCGGAGTACAAGAAGCCACGTCCAACCGCTGGGGCGATTACAGCGCCATGCAAGTGGATCCGGTGGACGATTGTACGTTCTGGTACACGCAGGAGTACATAAAGACCACCGGCTCATTCAACTGGGCTACCCGTATCGCGAATTTCAAGTTCGCAAATTGCGGGAGCACCACGCCCGACTTCACCATCAGCGCGTCTCCGTCCTCGGTCACGGTGCAGCAAGGCAATAACGGGACGTCGACCATCAGTACAACGGCTTTGAATGGCTTCAACAATGCCATTACATTGTCGGCCACGGGACAGCCCAGCGGAGTGACGGTCACGTTCGGCACGAACCCGATTCCCGCGCCGGGCACGGGCACTTCGTTAATGACAATGGCCGTCGGCAGCAGCGTTACGCCGGGGACCTACACCATCACCGTTACGGGGGTGGGTGGCGGCATTACGCACACCACCACTGTTTCCCTGACTGTGACTGGTGTGGCGCCAAACTTCAGCATCAGTGCCTCGCCCACTTCAGTCACGGTGACGCGAGGCAGTTCCGGCCACTCAACGATCAGTACAACGGCGTTGAACGGTTTCAACTCGGCGATCTCGTTGTCGGCCTCCGGGCAAGGCAGCCGTGTCACTGTTAGTTTCAGCCCGAACCCCATTCCCGCGCCCGGCACCGGATCGTCGGTCATGACGATAGCGGTCGGGAGAAGAGCTACGACGGGGACAAGGACGATTACTGTGACCGGTACGGGTGGCGGCGTCACGCATACCACCACTGTCACTCTGACCATTCAATGAAGTGCGAGACGGCGCTGAGTATGATCGGCGTCGTGCTTGCATGTCGCACGTACCCCAGGTCTCGCGCTATTCGAGACCTGGGTATTTCTATCTGAGGCTCGTCCACGATTCAGCCGCCTTACTAGAGTTGCCCCCATCATGCAGGTAAACAGGCCATTACAGTCACAAGTGAGTCCGCAGAGAACCGAAGCTCTTTCTGAGCGCGCTCGATTGCTATGAGTTGACAGGAAGCTCCGGACGGTGTGCCGGAGCGCTGAAACAAAAATGGAGCAAAAAGGGCCGTACGCTGACATTGGCGGATATGATCGTCGCCGCCCTCGCTTTGGTGCACGGCTGCACCTTGATGACGGACAATCGCAAAGATTTTTCTGATGGAAGAACTAGACAAGTTTGATCTGCGCACCGGAAGCGGGTCTGGTATGCGGCTCCGCCTACGCCAGCGTGCGCGGGAAAAGAGGGATGCAGCGCCGCGCAGGTGGCTCCTCCAACTTTAACTTCAGGGATGGTATTTGCCGGATCTCTCGATGGTCATTTGCGCGCTTACGATATGCGGGACGGGAGCGTGTTGTAGGATTTCGATACCGCTCAGGAATTTCGTACGACCAATGGCATTAAGGCGCATGGAGGTTCACTCAACGGCGCTGGCCCGACCATTGTAGTGGCATGGTCTATGTGAATACCGGCTACACCAACACGATGGCGGGAAATGTTTTGTTGGCTTTCTCAGGCTATTCCAAGTAGCCAGCTCGGTGCTGACTGATGCCGTGTTGCGGAAGCCTGGTTGACAGTTCCGGTGTAGAAGCCTAGGGTTGTAGTTGAGGTGGTCATCACCTTCTCCTCATTTCAGGTTCCCTGAACTAAGTCAGCCCATCTGAAGTTGTCTCTCTTAGCAACTCCCAACCCTAAGGAGGTTGCCTATGTATGCACGCAATATCTCTATCCACCTTAAGTCGAACATGCTGTCCGATTACACGCGAACGTTTGAAAAAGACGTCCTGCCTTTGCTTCGGAAGCAGCATGGCTTTAAGGACGAAATAACTCTCGCCGGTCCCGGCGGAGTTGATGTGACCGCGATCAGTATGTGGGAAAACAAGAACGATGCCGACACTTACAACACTAATACCTATCCGCAAGTGTTGAAGACGCTGGCAAGATTCATCGAGGGAACACCCGAGGTTCACACCTTCGACGTTGTTACCTCGACCTTTCAAGAGCGCGAACTTGTAGCAGCGTAGAAGACGCTGAGTTTGTTGGGCACGAGGAGGCGGAGTAGCTTCCGCCTTCTCGGGCCACTCAAACGGGATGCACGCGATCGTGCCAAGGAGAGAACCATGCACCTAGCGCTGCAAAACGCGGAAACTATCAATCGTCTGGTAGAACAGGGCGAATTTCTTCTCAAGAGCTTCCCTGATGAGCGCCGGAAAGAACCCCGCCGGCTTGGAAAGAAACATCTTTCCGGTGTGTCCAATTGTGAACAGACAGGCATTCTTCGGGTGCTTGATAGTCGAGGATAACGTTAAAAGGATAAGCGAAATGGAAGGTACACGACACAATCATCAATCAGCAACAATTAGCCTTATTAAGGTGAATGGCGAATGGTGCCTTGTTACTAGATTCGGGGAAGGTTATTGCGAAGCTTATTGTTTTCATCAACAGATAGTAAGCCTCCAGGCGATCCCCTGTTCGATGAGCAGCGTCTGGGTTCAAGAGGCGGGACGACCGTAGAGAAGTCGGCAGATTTGACGCAACGCATGAGTCGCGAATTGCTACGAGTTTCAGGACGAGCTTTTGACACACCGATACGGCCGCCTGGCTCATGCCTTTACCGCTACCATGATGATTCTGATGGATCAGCGGAGGGGGTCGAACCCCACTTGCAAAAGGGTAACAGCTATTTTCCCAAAGCGCGCAGGCCGCCCAGACCGTTACAGACGAGGGCTTCAGCCTGAGGACATTCTAGGGGCAAGCCTAGCCTTGTGAGCGTAACGGCGATCTTGCGCCACTTAAGCGTCTAAGCAAACAACCGGAAAGGCTCTGCGCTAACTTAAACGCCCCGCGTCGCAGAGTCCAAACCGTTCAATTCCAACGCACGCGCTAGGGGCAGCCCTGGGAAAAGCAGGGTCCGCCGGGGCGAGCTTTGGCCGTACTTCGTGGACTTGACCTAGGTTGCCGATGAGCCAACACTCACGGGGTTCAGTAGCGCTCTGATACCCCGCCCCACCCGCCTAACTCCTTACGGCTCAATATTTTGCCAGCAAGTCATTGAGCCCCATAGATTAAATCCGATTTTGGCGCTGAGCCGATGATTCC
>Ga0210405_10006135_pt1 | contig 10805 bp, 12 predicted proteins | sample IncBWH11MmetaG_FD_155492 | JGI IMG/M metagenome (GOLD analysis project Ga0210405, IMG submission 155492) | Forest soil microbial communities from Barre Woods Harvard Forest LTER site, Petersham, Massachusetts, United States - Inc-BW-H-11-M | ecosystem: Environmental > Terrestrial > Soil >... | reverse complement strand
GTGCTCTGATGGCCGGGCTCGAGACGAATGGAAGCACTGAAATCGCTAATTGCCTTCTCAGGCTGTCTCTTTTGAAGATAAACGTAACCGCGTTCGGCAAGCGCAGCCGGATGGTTCGGGTTCATCCGGATCGCCGCGTCCAAGTTCGCCAATGCACGGTCGTACTCTTTCTTATAGGAATAGGCGATACCGCGGTTGTAATAGGCATTGGCGGAGGACGGATCGATCCGCGCGGCTTCGGCGAAGTCCTCGATAGCCCCGTCCAGGTCTTTTCGATCCATTTCGATCAAACCCCGGCCGAAATGAGCTTGATACAAGTTTGGATCCAATCGAATTGCGTCTGAGAAATCTTGCAAAGCCCGATCGGATTCTGCGCTTTCATTGTACAACCATCCGCGATTCTCATAGGCCCACGCCAGGGTTGGATCCAACGTCACCGCCGCCGTGTAATCGCGAAGAGCGTCCTCGCAATGGCCATGCGAATATTCGCAGAACGCAACGTCTCCCAGAGCGTAGGCGCGATAAGTTTTCTCAAGATGCTTTCCCAGCGCGTCGTGAAACTTTGAGATCGCAGTCTCGTAGTCCCGACGAGACATCGCGACGGCGCCCTCGTTAAACAACCTGTGCCCTTGATAAAAGCTCACCACGAAATAAACGACTAGTGCAGCGCAAAAGCAGAGCAGGCAGAAAAATGCTGTGATGGCGCCGAGCGCGATTTTTACCGACTTTTTCATTCAATATTTTCCAGTTCGTCGCGCAATTTCCGCTTCAACCCCTGACGAGCGGCTTTTTTAATCGCGCGCCGCTCATCCGTTACCGCTTGCTTCTCGCGTTGTCGATCTCTGCGGCTCCGAATATCCGCTTCCGCGGGTAAATGCGAAATTTTCGGCCGGTTCTCCCCAACTCGGCGCTCGTTCCGCTTTGCGTACGCGTCCATCCCATTAATTGTAGGACAGGCGCTTCGCCTGCCAACTTAGACCAAAATCGATTCGGCAAGGTCCGAGCCGGACTGGCATTATGCGCTTTCCTTACACTATCTTGGAGATATGGCACTCGATCTTGAGCGCATTCGGGCAGCGCATGAACGGATCCGTCCCTACATTCATCGAACGCCGGTCCTGACCAGTTCGCGGTTGGATCAGGCGAGCGGAGCGAAATTATTTTTTAAGTGCGAAAATTTTCAGAAGATCGGCGCGTTCAAAGCGCGCGGAGCGACCAACGCTGTCTTTTCGCTCGATGACGTGACTGCGAAACGCGGAGTAGCGACGCATTCGTCGGGAAATCATGGAACCGCGTTGGCGCGCGCGGCGAAGCTCCGCGGGATCCCCGCCCATATTGTGATGCCAAAGAATTCAGCCAAAGTGAAAGTGCGCGCAGTCGAAAGCTATGGGGCGCATATTGTTTTCTGCGAACCGAACGACGCCGCGCGCGAAGCCGCCTGCGCAGACGTGATCGCCAAGACCGGCGCGACCTTGATTCATTCGTTCGAAAACGCGGACGTCATGGCGGGGCAGGGAACCGCGGCGATCGAATTGCTCGAGGACGCCGATGTGAATGTTGTGATGTGTCCAGTGGGCGGCGGCGGTCTGCTTTCCGGAACTGCGGTCGCGGCGAAGTCGATGCGACCAAGCATAAAAGTCATTGCTGCCGAGCCGGCGAATGCCGATGACACTGCGCAGTCGTTTCACGCCGGAAAGCGCATCGTGACCGAAAAGAAATTCACGATTGCCGATGGTCTCCGGACGAACGTCGGCGAGCAGACCTTTCCGATCGTGCAACGCTATGTCGACGATGTGATCACCGTCACCGAAGACGCGATCATCGTCGCAATGCGGACAATCTGGGAGACAATGAAAATTGTGATAGAGCCATCAGCCGCGGTTCCGTACGCGGCGATTGCCGATGCTAAGGCGAATCTCGCCGGAAAACGGGTCGGAATAATCCTCACCGGTGGCAACGTCGATCTCGACGCCCTGCCGTGGAGTCGCTGATTTCTGACCTCCGACTGCTGATCTCTGACTATTTCAGTGTAATCTCGCGCATCGTCTTGGTGCCGAGAATCTCGCGAATGTCCAGTCGTTTGACCGCCATGTCTTTTCGTTGGTCTTCCGATCCCATCGCTTTGGTAACCAACGGGTCCATTTTGTCACGGAGACCGTCGAATGCGGCCATGTTCGGATATTCCACCATAATGAGAATGTTGAAGTCGTGCGCGTCTGATGCTTCCCCGTTCAAGATTTTGTAATCGAGAATGAGCTTTTGTTTTTTTGCTTCATCATAAACCGGCTTCACCGTTCCCGTGATTTGTTTGAAGTATTCATCGCTGAGTCCGGTCTTGGTCTTGATCATCGACAACGCCCAAACTGCACCTTCGTTGTAAGGGGCGGTGCTTCCGCCGGTACTTTTCGTCGTCGTGGTCGCTGTTGCCGGCGAACTTTGCCCGAAGCAAAAACCGGACAAACCGCAGGTTAATGCAATAGTGGCGAGGATTCGTGTTTTCATGGCGGGAGCTTGAAGAGTTGTCGACACAGTGAACAGGATTTAATTGAGTCGCAGGAACGGTCTTATGAAGAACAAGATTTTACTGCTTACGGCAATCGGCTGCGCACTCGGAATCGCGTCAGCCCAAACAAATCCGGCGATGATGAAGGCAGTCGTCGTCAACGGATTCGGCGGACCGGAGGTTTTAAAATATCAGGAGGTGCCGAAGCCGGAACCAAAGAATGACGAGATTCTGGTTCGGGTGATGGCGGCCGCAGTAAATCCGGTCGACACCTATGTGCGACAGGGAAAATTTTTCAAAAACCGCGACAGCCAGGGCCCAGTCATCCTGGGTTATGACGTTGCGGGCACTGTTGAGAAAACCGGCGCGGACGCAAAGAAGTTTAAAGCCGGTGACGCAGTTTATTGTTATCTCTCGGTGATGCGCGGCGGTGGTTATGCCGAGTTCGCGGCGGCGAAGGAATCTGAGAGTGCCCTCAAACCCAAAAACATCAACTTCGAAGAAGCTGCCGCAGTTCCGCTCGCGGCTACGACTGCCTGGCAGGCGCTCATCGACTCGGCCAAGATCGATAAAGGGCAGACTGTTTTAATCCATGGAGGCTCGGGCGGCGTTGGCAGTTTTGCGATTCAAATTGCCAAGGCCCGCGGCGCCAAGGTGATTGCAACGGCCTCGACCGCGCACCAGCAGTTGCTCAAGCAACTGGGCGTAGATCAGACAATCGATTACACCACCACAAAGTTCGAAGACGTCGTGAAGGACGTTGATGTTGTTCTCAATTGCGTTCGGGCGGACGCGCTGAGTCGCTCTTACGGCGTTGTGAAGAAGGGTGGAATCATTGTTTCGATCACCGATGAGCCGGACCAAAATGAATGCGCCAGGCATGGCATCCGCGGCACTCGAATGGGTGCACATCCGGATTCGAAAGTACTCGAAGAGCTGACGAAATTGATCGAGGCAGGAAAAATGAAGCCGATCGTTTCGCAAACTTTGCCCTTGGCGCAGGCGAGTAAGGCGCACGAGCAGATCGAGACGCATCACACGCCTGGCAAAATTGTTCTCAAAGTTGCCGACGAAAAGAAGTGAACTCAAACAAACCGATGAAATCGAAGATCGCTCTTATCGCGCTAATGGTGGCTGCGGTGGCGCTGCACGCTCATTCCGCAACGATGAAGGCCATCGTCGCTCATGAATACGGCGGTCAGGAAGTTTTGAAATACGAAGACGCGCCGCGACCGGAGCCGAAGGACGACGAGATGCTGGTCAAAGTTGTCGCCGCGGGCGTGAATTCGTTCGATGGGGTATTGCGGTCGGGCAAGTACGCAAAGTCCAACGGGACGCAACTGCCGTGGCATCCCGGCTACGACATCGCCGGGGTAGTCGAAAAAGTTGGAGGGAAGGTCACCAAATTCAAAGTGGGCGATGCCGTTTACGCTTTCATCACCATTTTGAAAGGCGGCGGCTACGCGGAATACGCAGTGGCCAAACAAACTGATGCCGCCTTAAAGCCGGCGACGATCAGTTTTGTCGAAGCGGCCGGCGCGCCAAGTGTCGCATTGACCGCATGGCAGGCGATCGTTGATAAGGCGAACGTCCAATCCGGCCAGACGGTGCTGATTCACGGAGCTTCCGGCGGCGTTGGATTGTTCGCGATTCCGATTGCAAAAATTCGGGGCGCTAAAGTTTTCGCAACCGCTTCGACCGCCAACCAGGATTTTCTCAAGCAACTCGGCGCCGACGTTGCTGTCGATTACAAAACGCAGAAGTTCGAAGACATCGCCAAAGATGTCGATGCCGTGATCGATGGCGTTGGGGGTGAAACGCTGGCGCGGTCGTATCCGATCGTGAGAAAAGGCGGAATTATTGTCTCGCTGACTGACCGCCTCGATCAGGCGCAGCTGGACAAATATGGAATTCGCGGCGCGTCTCTGGAGGTCCAGAATAACGGCGATGAGCTTGCCCAAATTGGGAAGCTAATCGATGAAAAGAAAATCAAGGTCATCGTTTCTGAGACTTTTCCGCTCACGGACGCAAACAAAGCCGAGGCTAAGGCGGATACGGGTCATGCCCGCGGGAAGATCGTGTTGAAGGTTCGCGACGAGCCGAAATAAACCAGAGGTCGGAGATCGGAAGTCAGAGATCAGAAAAAACATGAACTGGGAGGCGATCAACGCAATCGCACAAGCGATCGGCGCGTTCGGCGTAGTTGCCTCATTATGGTATCTCGCGGTGCAAGTCCATCGCAGCACGCGGGTCGCGAAAATCGCAGCGCAGGATTCAGCTGCGAGTGCGCTCCGCGATGTGACCAAACCGTACATGGAAAACGCCGAACTGGCGCGCATCTGGCAGGTTGGTCTTGAAAATTTGGGAGCGCTTTCACCGGAAGATCAATCACGCTTTTTTCATGCAGCTTACCAATTTCTCAAGGCGTTCGAGACAATTCACTTTCATTACGCCTACGGTTTGCTGGATCTCGAATTGTGGGCGGGCTGGCGCGAGCTATTGCGGCATTACATCGTGGCGCCGGGAATGGCGAATTACTGGAAAATGCGACGCGATCTTTTCTCGACCCGATTTCAGAAATTCGTGGAGAGCCTCGAGCAACCGGCGCGGCGGTTCACTGTCGGCACGCTTCTCGGCGAGGAGAAGATCGACAAATAGTCGCCCTTTAATGCGCGAAGCGCGGCACTGAACCTTTAGCGGGCGATTTCGAAACGAGTTGCCTGCGCGATTTGAGAAAACCGGCGCCGCGGGTCGCGGTTGCCGGGCTTGTTTGAACACGAACTGTGACGCAGGCATCGGCTGGGTCGCTGCCAAACAAACGTTCCCAATCCGCGCGGGCAGCCTGACGGACCCGGCAATAGGTCACATCGAGGGCGTGCCGGATTCCAGTGAGGATTTCGGCGTTCTCGATCTCCTGGGCGAGGGCTGTTTGGGGCTTCTGTTCCATGCTCAGTGGATGGTTTGAGCAGGAAACAGGCCTGGATCAGAAGTCGGAAGTCGGGGTAGTGGTACAGTTTCAGATGATCTTCATCTCAATGAGCGCCACAAGAAGGATGATGAGTAACAACCAGATTATTCCGGCCAATCGCACACCGGAGGGAGGCGGCAACTTCACCTGGCCTCTGTGAAGCCAAGTATAAAACCGGATCACGCTGTGGGGCGCTAGGACGAACCATAGTCCGAACGCTAAGGCGAGAATCGAACCTTTCACGAACGATTAGTCTCTAGCAAAGCGATTACTTCGTCGATGCTCGGTAGTGCGTTCGTTTGAAATCTATTGTCTTATTACGCATTTATGTTAAATTCTGTCGGTACGAGGTTTGCTCTTTAGAGCGCCTCCACCTATTTTTCTTTCTTGCCCTGACGGAAACAACCCAGTTAGAACCCATTTGCGAACGTAGTTCGGTCTCTAGCGTCTAACACGGTGTAACCATGCCCAATGTTATCCAACTCCAAGCAAATCTGCCGTGGCTATATACGGTCGATCTCGGCAGCAATCGGTGGGTTGCTGTCTGCCCGCCGCTTAAGTTGACTATTGAGGCGGAAGATCCCCAAGATTTTCTTGAGACAATAAAAGAAGCGATTGACGGGTTTTTTAAGGAGTTGCTCTCGACTGGCGATCTAGATCGTTTCTTGGACGAGCATGGTTGGCAAAGATTAACTCCGATTCCGGATAGGAGACGCGGACTGCATTTTGATGTGCCTTTGAGCACTCAAAGAGTACAAGAACGTGATCTCCAGCAGGCGGTTTATTAACAAGCTCCGCGAGCTTGAATATTCGTACAAAGATCGTACGAGGCGCATGGAAATTTACCGCAAAGATGGGGGAACCCACATAGTAATGGTGCCCCGAAAGAGCCAAGTTACCGAGTTATGGGCTGGCAACACTCTTAAACAATGTGGCTGCACTGACGCTGAAATACGTGACTTCATTCGGGATTGTCACTCATAACAGCGCGATCAATTCGTCGATTCTCCAAACGTGATCGGTGATGCCACACTCCATCGCCGGTGTCACGCGCAACGTCTGGTGAATCCGGCAAAAATTGTAGTGCATGTAATGGAGTGCAACCGCGTGCTCTAAATTCTCAAGTTTTTTGGAGAATGCGTTGGTCAATCGCGTGAATCGGCGCATCGACATTCGCATTGTCAAATTCTGTCGCTCAACGTGACTCGTAGAAATATGCCGGTGATCGGGATTGCCATACAAAACCGTTTTCTTTGAACCCATGCAAACTCCCGGACTGTACCGAACTTGAGTTTCTCGCGAGGGCGTTGAGCCGTAAATCTTTAGAAGCATCGCGTAATCGACGTTATCAGTGCCAAACGCGCGAGCAGTTCCTTCGCGATAATAGGTGAGCGCGTCAGTAGTTAATTGCACTCGGTTTGCAAGCCTCTCTTTCAAGTCGCAAAGAAAATGGTAGGCGGCGCTAGCGCTGCGATTTCCGATGAACCAGCACGGAACAAGTTTCGTGTCAGGATCAATCGCTACCCACGTCCAAACATCGCCCGCACCAGTGCCTTTAAGATGTTTCGGGACATTTTTTGCCTTCGCATAACAGAAGCTCCAGATTTCATCGCACTGGATTCTCTCGCACTTAAGATTGCGGAAAACACGGTTTTGATAGTTGGAACATTCGCGCCCGAGATTCACGAGCAGGTTCATGACAGTCGTACGATGAGCGCCCGTCATGCGCGTAACGGACCGGAGCGAATTTCCTTCGACCAAAGCCGCAACTACCCGCTTTCGTTCTTCGGTGCTTAATTTGTTCATGTTCACAGTATGCTTGAGCGGTCAAGTATAGTCAAATGGAAATGTAATATGTTACATTTTTGTTGACGGCCCGGTACTATGGGTGCTTTAGTACGCATTGAGGGTTGGTTGGGGAGGGGCGGCAGGCGTCCGATTCGAACGGACGAACGTCGCTAGACGTTGCCCAGGTATAAGCTGGGCGCGTTAGTCCTCTCCGCCAGCCTGCCTACTTAATCCTTGTTAGTAATTTGAAGGCCCGGTGAACGCTAGATCATCGGGCCTTCGCTTTTTTGTCTGTATCATAAATTCAGAAATTCATGCTGCGACTGGCTCATTCTTCACCAGTTTAAAAAACCGCTTTCCAGCTTCGGTTTTTTGAATCCTAATTTTTCCTTCATCGGCTAGTCGGTCCCCGGTTACGTGAATCGAGATCGATAAGTTTTCCCCCTTATCCACTCCTTCGTTCGTTAAAATCTCCGAGATTTCCTTGGCTGATATTCCGTCAACGCCAGCATGATTATTAATTACGTCCACGATTGCGTCCCGAAGCGGTGTCCCGGAATACTTACCCATTCCAGCGAACGTTGCGCCTGCGGCCTTTGCGCCATTTTTCCTGACCTTCGCAATCATCTCGTCCGCAACGCTTAACTTCATGCGGGCGGTTTCCAACTTTGTTTGGCTCCGAGCGAGATCACGCTCGGCCTTAGCGACATCTGCCGCGAATCCGTCCCGTACGGATTGCAGCCGGACCATTTCTTCTGAGTCGGTTTCCATTTGTATAGCCTTATACTGCCAGAGGCTTATACAAATATCAATCCTTGTTTAAAGAAATTTTGGCCCTGTTAATAAATTGTGAATAACTTGTTTAATGCCGTTAACTTTTCTTTCGCTCCCACCGAACGCGGGCTGCCTTTTTTGCAATAAGCCTACGCTTCGCCTTCGATAGCTTTCTAGCTCTCGCGTGTCCGCCCTTCAATCCGCCGAGCCTTCCAAGTGCAACTGCTGCCGGATTCTTGCCAGAATCGTTGCCAGTTGTCCGGGCCACAATCGACGCCGCTAGCTGATTAATGTCAGCCTCTACCTTGGCCGTTCGCTTTGCCATGCCCGACTATGCTTGAGCGGTCAGGTTGGTGCAACCTGAATTACAGGCCAAACTGTACCACTACCGAAGTCGGAAGTCGGAATTCGGAAGTCAGAGGTCGGAAATTAGAATTCGGCTGGAATGTCTTCGCCGCTGAACCGATGTCTTACTCGCGAGAGGTTACCGACGTGGGTTATCGTCCCGGCGCGATAGACGTAACCGCGCAATTTTTGCGGGTCCCGTTTGCTCACAAAAATCCCGCCGTCGCGCCAGACGGACCCCTGGCCGGCGCGCTCCGCGATCTTGCGCGGCGCACGGTAGTAGTAACCAATCTTATCAGCCGCGTCCAAAGTGTAGACGCCTGCGGGAAAATGCAGCGTCACGATTTGCTTCTCGGAATAAAGCTCCAGATAGCGACGAGTCGGAGGTCCTTCACTTGGACTGATCAGCTGCGGATGGCTGCTGCCGGCGCAACCAAGAAGTGACAAGTGACAAGTGACCAGCACGAAGGCGAAGAAGAAGTTGAGAAGTTGAGGCGTTGAGAGGTTGAGATGAAGTCGATTCATGCCGGTCTCGTCACTCGTCACTTGTCACTCATCACTTTCTTTATCGCCGAATCGTCGTCCAGTAGGATCCATTCGATAATCGAAAGCGGCAAACTTCCATTCTTGATCAGATCGTCGTGGAATTGTCCGAGCCGAAAGTTGTCGCCCTGTCGATCTTTGTAGCGGCCGAGCAGATTCATGATCTGCCACTTGCCGATGATGTAGCTGATCTTTTGATGCGGGCTGGCGGCTGCGCCGGCAGCTTCGCCTTCCGCGGCTTCATGATCGAGTCCACCCGCGTCCATGAAATATTTTACCGCTTGCTCGAACGTCCATTTGCCGGTGTGCAAATTGACGTCCACGCCAATGCGCGCGCCGCGATAACGCGACAATCGCAAAATTTGTCCCTGGGCCGGCGAATTGTTTGGATATAGCCCGGTCCGCATTAGCATCTCTTCGCCATAAAGCGCCCAGCCTTCGACGAAGACACCGTCTTCGTGCTGGCGCCGAATTTCGTCAGTCAAGTGATTCGCAATCGAGAGCTGCATGAAGTGGCCGGGAATTCCTTCGTGGCCCAGAATCGGCCGCGGATCTTCGATTGCCGCGCGAATGTAAAAGTTTTTCGATTCCGGATTGTAAGTTGGAATGAAATAAAAGCCGGTCGGATCTTTGTCGTAAACGCCGGGTGGATTCATGAAACCACCAGGACTCGTGGGCTTGAATGCTTCCGGTAGCTGCCGGATCTCAAATCGGCCCAGATAATCCGGAATCGTCACCAGGTTGTGTTCTTTCAGGAAATTGATCATCTCTGTCTCGCGACTTTCGTATGCTTTCAGGAAAGCCGCCTGGTCCGCCGGAATGTTGGCCGCGCGCTTTGGATCGGGATCGGCCAGTTTTGGATCAGGCAGCAACGCTTCGAGCGCCCGATAACGTCCCATCTCGACGCGACCGATCGTTTCCACCTCACGGGCGTCCAGCGGTAGCAGCAAAACGTGTTTGAGATAGTAGTTGTAATTTGCTTCGCCCATCGGCGCGAAGTCCACCATCTTCGGCAGCCGTTTTTCGAGCTCGTCGGCGTAACTGTGGACTGCCCCCAGCGCAGCGTCGCGCGCTTTGACAAGGTCCTCATGCTCGTTCGGCGAAAGACCGGCATCCAGCGCCATCAAACTTTGTGTGTAAAGTGGATCGATCGAACGCGCGGATTGAATTGCGAGCTGGGCGTAAAGCTTTACCGGGCTCTGCAGGTTCGCCAGCCCTTGCTTCAACATCGCCGGAATCGCTTTGAGTCGTGCGGTGGCGCAGATCGCTCGTTTGCGCGGCGTGTCGTATTCCTTCTTCAGTAGCGAAAAAATGCCTTCCGCGCAAATCTCCGTGTAGATCAACGGATTCGTGTGTTCGAATTTTAAAACGCGATTTCCGAAATCGACGTTTTCGAGCTGCGCCCGAAACAAAATCGCGTCGATCTGCTCTTCCTTCGGCCAGGTATCGATCTTCATCGCGCGGACTTTGTCCAACAATCCGCGCACGTGCTGCGCGTCGGCCGCGATTTTGGCCGGCGAAAAATCGGGAAGCTTGTCGTCCCAGGTATGCAGGCCGCGGCTGCTACTGGCGACCGGAGAATTTTCGTTTCGCCAGTTATAGTAATCGTTTGCCAGTTTCTGCAACGCGGCTGCGCCCATCACGTGGTCCTGGTTCGCGCTGGTGAGCAACGTTTTATTGGAGACGTCCGGTTGCCTGCTCGGTGACGGCTGCGCCTGGGCACCGGCTTCCAAAACAATCATGACGACGCCTGCGAAAAAGATTTTCGATTTCACGATCTCGATCTTAACCGTTTCGGACTAAGGAGGAAATGGAATTTCGAAGTGGCTAAATTCTTCTCGCCTAATCGCGCGAAAGAATGATTACTTCGCGTCCGTATACACT